>Ga0306922_10003629_pt1 | contig 14476 bp, 9 predicted proteins | sample sta12Cox44000082_FD_203758 | JGI IMG/M metagenome (GOLD analysis project Ga0306922, IMG submission 203758) | Lab enrichment of tropical soil microbial communities from Luquillo Experimental Forest, Puerto Rico - statoxic.12C.oxic.44.000.082 (v2)... | ecosystem: Environmental > Terrestrial > Soil... | reverse complement strand
CACGCCGCTCCATCACCTCCTGGCGCGCGACATCGGGCGGCCCGTGGTGGCCACGAGTGGAAATCTGACCGATGAGCCGATCTGCACCGACGAGCGCGAGGCGGTGAACCGGCTGCGCGGGATTGCCGATCTGTTTCTCGTCCACAATCGCCCGATTGTCAGGCACGTGGACGACTCGATCGTGCGGGTCGCGCTCGGACGCGAGATGGTGCTCCGGCGCGCGCGCGGATACGCACCCCTGCCGGTCGGGCTGCCGGAGCCCGCCCCACCGATGCTCGCGGTCGGCGGACATCTGAAGAACGCCATCGCCATCACTGCAGGCCGCAGTTGTTTCATCAGCCAGCACATCGGCGACCTCGAAACGGTTCAGGCCACCGAGGCGTTCGAACGCGCCATCGAAGCGCTTTGCGATCTCCAAGGCGTCGAGCCGGCGCAAGCCGTCGCCGATTTGCATCCCGAATACCGCTCGACCAGGCACACGGCACGTCTCGACCTGCCCGTCGTGCGCGTCCAGCATCACTTCGCGCACGTCGCCGCGTGCATGGCCGAAAACGAGCTCGACGGCCCCGTGCTCGGCGTTGCCTGGGACGGCACCGGCTACGGTTCCGACGGCACCATCTGGGGCGGCGAGTTCCTCGTGCCGCGCGGCGGTTCGTTCGAGCGCGTCGCGACACTGCGGCCGTTCCGCCTCCCCGGTGGGGAGCGCGCGATTCGAGAGCCGAGGCGTACGGCGCTCGGCCTTCTCTACGAGATCTACGGCGACAGCCTGACGACGCACGCCGACCTCGCGCCGGTGGTAGCCTTCGACGAAGCGGAACGCCGACTGCTGCTTCAGATGCTGGCTAACAGTGTCAACTCACCGCGGACGACGAGCGCGGGGCGGCTGTTCGACGCGGTCGCCTCCCTCGCCGGCGTGTGCCAGCGCAACAGCTTCGAGGGGCAAGGCGCGATGGAGCTGGAGTTTCTGATCGACGAACGCGCCGACGGGGCGTATGCCATCCCGCTCGTCGAGCATCGGGCAGACGCGCCGGCGCAGCCGGTGGCGCTGCCTCCGCTGGTGCTAGACTGGCGCCCTGGCGTGGAGGCGATGCTCGACGATATCCGGCGCGGCGGCGCGATCGGTTCAATCGCCCTGAAGTTTCACACGGCCCTGGTTGCCGCGATTGTCGCCGTGGCACAAAGAATCGGCCTGCCGCGCATCGTCCTCACCGGCGGCTGCTTTCAGAACCGCTTTCTGTTGGAGCGCACGGTCCGATGCCTTGGCGACGAGGGCTTCCGGGCGTACTGGCACCAGCGCGTGCCGACCAACGACGGCGGGATCGCGTACGGCCAGGCCGTGGCGGCGCTGTGGATGGGACGGGCGCGCGTCGACGCGCGGGGGTGCGCTTAGGAAGGAGACCATGCCATGTGCCTCGCGGTCCCGGGCCGAATCATCAGCATCGAAGACGGCGACCCGCTGCTGCGCTCGGGCCGCGTGGATTTCGGCGGCGTCGTCAAGCGCGTGAACCTCGCGTACGTGCCCGAGGCGCGAATTGATGACTATGTGCTCGTCCACGTCGGCTTCGCGATCAGCACGGTTGACGAGGTCGAAGCTCGGCAGGTGTTCAGGTATCTGCAGCAGATGGGCGAGCTTGCGGAGCTCGAAGCCAGCGAAGGTGCGCCATGAAATACCTCGATGAATACCGCGACTCGGAGGCGGCGGCGGGCTACGCCCGGGCGCTCGCGCGCATCACGACGCGCCCGTGGACGCTCATGGAAGTGTGCGGCGGCCAGACGCATTCGATTGTCAAGTTCGGCGTCGACGAGCTGCTGCCCGAGGCCGTCACGCTCGTTCACGGCCCCGGCTGCCCCGTGTGCGTGACGCCGCTCGAGCTCATAGAGAAGGCCCTCGAGATTGCCTCGCGACCCGGCGTGATCTTCTGCTCATTCGGCGACATGCTGCGCGTTCCCGGTCACGCGAAGGATCTGTTAACGGTCAAAGCCGAAGGCGGCGACGTCCGTATCGTGTACTCACCGCTCGATGCCGTGGCCATCGCGCGGCAGCACCCCGACCGTCAGGTCGTCTTCTTCGCGGTCGGTTTCGAGACGACGGCGCCGGCCAATGCGATGGCTGTCTTTCAGGCGGACGCGCAGGGCATCGACAACTTTTCGCTGCTGGTGTCGCACGTCCTCGTACCTCCCGCCATGGAAGCCATCCTCTCATCGTCTCTCAATCGCGTGCAGGGCTTTCTCGCGGCCGGTCACGTGTGCACCGTGATGGGCTACACCGAGTACGAGCCGATCGCATCCAAGTACAACGTTCCGATCGTCGTGACGGGGTTCGAGCCGCTCGATTTACTGCAAGGCGTCTATCTGTGCGTCAAGCAGCTCGAAGAAGGGCGCGCCGTCGTCGAGAACCCGTACGCGCGCGCCGTCCGGCGGGAAGGGAACCGGCCGGCCCAGGACCTCGTGCGCCAGGTGTTCCGCGTCGTCCCGCGCAAATGGCGGGGTGTCGGAGAGATTCCTCGGAGCGGATTGGGCTTGCAGGAGCGCTTCGGGCGCTTCGACGCCGAGGCGCGTTTCGGCGTGGCCGCGCGCGCCGTGGAGGAACCCGCAGAGTGCATCAGCGGCCTGGTGCTCCAGGGGTTGAAGAAGCCGCACGAGTGCCCCGCGTTCGCCACACGCTGCACGCCCGAGCGTCCGCTCGGCGCAACGATGGTGTCGTCGGAGGGCGCCTGCGCAGCGTACTACCGGTACCGTCGCATGAAGCCGGTCGAACTCACGCATGGCGTCCCGGCCTGACGACAGCGACGTCGCGGGCTTCCAGTGCCCGATTCCGATCGCACAGTACCCCCGCGTGCTGCTCGCGCATGGGGGCGGCGGGCAGTTGATGCATCAGCTCATCGAGAAGATGTTCGTGCCGGCGTTCGGCAACCAACCGCCCGAAGCCCGGCACGACGGCGCGGTGTTCGAAATCGGCCCAGGCCGCCTCGCATTCACCACCGACTCCTTCGTCGTCCGGCCGCTGTTTTTCCCCGGCAGCGACATCGGCGCGCTGGCCGTCAACGGCACGGTGAACGACCTGGCGATGTGCGGCGCCCGCGCTCGTTTCCTGAGCGTGAGCTTCATCCTCGAAGAAGGCTTGCCGATGGACACGCTCTGGCGCATCGTGCAGTCGATGCAGCGGGCGGCGGCCGGCGCGCACGTCGAGCTGATCACGGGCGACACGAAAGTCGTCGATCGCGGAACCGGCGACGGCATCTTCATCAACACCGCCGGCATGGGCGTGGTGGCCGCACCGCGTCCCATCTCGCCGGCAAGCATCCAGGCCGGCGACGCCGTGATTGTCAGCGGCGATCTCGGCAGGCACGGCATGGCGATCATGGCCGTGCGTGAGGGTCTCTCCTTCGAGTCGGCCATCGAGAGCGACTGCGCGCCGCTCGTCGAGGCGGTGATGGCGCTCCTCGACGGCGGGATTGAAGTGCACTGTCTGCGCGATCTGACCCGCGGCGGCCTGGCAAGCGCGCTCGTGGAGATCGCCGAGGCGTCGCGGCAGTCGATTGCCATTGACGAGGCACGGGTTCCGGTACGCGAGGACGTGCGAGCGGCCTGCGAGATCCTCGGATTTGATCCGCTCTACGTCGCCAACGAAGGCCGGTTCGTCGCCTTCGTGGCGCAAACGGATGCCGAGCGGGCGCTCGACCGGATGCGCCGCGATCCGCGATGTCCTGCGGCTTGCCTGATCGGCAGGGTCCGCGACATCCCTACCGGCCTCGTCACCCTGACCAGCCGCATCGGCGCCACACGTATCGTCGAAATGATGAGCGGCGAACAACTGCCGCGGATTTGCTGAACGAACCGGCCTAGGACTGGCTTGACGGCGTCTCGAGCTGCCGGTGGCAGTACTCGCAGTCGGCACTGATCGTCTTGCCGTCCTTGGCCTTGTGCGAGTCGTCGTGACATCGAAAGCAGCCGTTCGACGTGATGTGGCCTTTGTTGTCGGGGTAGGAGCCCCACGTCACCTTCATCGTGGGAAACACGTTGCTGCGATACAGATCCTGAAAGGCTGACACGGCCCGCTTCAGTGCCTCCTGATCCGTGGACCCGCCTCGCGACTTATAGAAACCCGTCAGACCCTGATCGATCGCGCGCGCGGCGTCGCCCTCGCTGGGGTACGTGGCCTTCACCAACCGGACTCCTTCGCGCCGGACGTAGGGAAGGCCGCGGCTCACGTGCCCGACGGCGATGGCCTGATCGACGGCTTCCTCGGCCGTCGGCGCGATCGGGTGCCCGACCGCGTTGTGACAGTCCCCACAGTCCATGACCCGGCGACGGCCGGCGCCAATCGTCTGGTCCGTCGCGTCCGCGGCCAGGTATTCCGTCGCGTTTCCTTTCGCGTCGGTCACTTTCACGTAGGGGATCGTCTGACGGTCCTCATCCGTCGAGACGTACTCGACGCGGACGTCGGAGTCAGCGTGCCAGTGGATGGCATGCGCCGAGGAGGGAGTCGCGTTCACGTGCATCTGCATCACGGTAATCGTTTCGGCGTTCGCTTCATCGTCGGCATACTCGCGAATGACGCGGATCCGATCACCGACAGCGTGCTCGGGCTGATGACATTCCCGACAGGTTTGAGCCCGGGCTCCCGGAGGCATTTCGGCATTCGGTGGGATCGGGCGCGGATAGGAGTCGCCTGCGACCTGCACGAGCTGGCGAACGCCGGCCAGCTTGGCGTGTACGAATGCCGCCGGTCCTTCGCCGATATGGCAGGCGACGCAGGCGATGCGCGCGTGCACCCCATCGTGCCATGCCGTGAACTGCGGATGCATCGGGGTGTGGCACACCTGTCCGCAGAAAGTCGGCGATTCCATCCAGTGCAGGCTGCCGTAGCCGGCGAGCAGAATGATCATGAAGTTGACGGCGGTGAGCGCTGTGACGAGGAGCACGGTGCGGCGCACTCTCGGCCGGCGGAAGTCGACGACGGGCCACTCGACGACGGCGTCCGGGTGAAGCCTCTGCTTTCGGCGCCACAGCCACACGCCAACCGGGATGAGCAGCAGCCCGATCACGAAAAAAGCGGGAATCGCGACAAAGACGACGAGACCTGCGTACGGGTTTCCGAGCAGTCCCGTGAGCCCCGCAATCACCAGCGTGATGAACAGCACGGCCGATGTCGTGGTCACTACCACGCCGGCGATCGCGACCGGATGCGAGAGCGCCTCGCGCTTCATCGCCCGCGCTCGCTATTTCAGACTCGCCAGGTAGGCCACGAGCGCGTCGATGTCCGCGGCCGGCAGGCTGCCGTACTTGGCGGGCATGGGGGGCTTCTTGGTCGACTTCGCCTTGGCGGCCATCTCGGTCGGGTGCGTGATCCACTGCCGGATGTCGTCGGCCGTCAGCTTCGTCCCAACGCCGTCCAGCGGATTGGCCTTGCTCCCCTTGCCGGCAATGCCATGGCAGATCTGGCATTTCTGCGCGGTGTAGACTTCCTCCCCGCGTTTGGCCTTTGCGGCGTCCTGTGCCGCCACCAATCCTGATGTCGCCATGGCCGCGGCAAGCACAAGGACCGTCCGGAGCAGAGTTCTTCTCGTCGTGAACGTCTTCCCCATCGGATTCACCATCGGAGTCTCCAAAGACATGAATTGGCCTCGGTTCTCTACTGGAAGTATCTCAAGCTGATCACGAAAGAGTTCGCCGTGTAGGGGCGGTACACGTACCCGAGCACCAGCGAACTGGGTTGAACGATGCTGTTGACGACGGTCGGATCGAACGCGAAGTCGTACACACGAAACGGTTCGTAGAGGTATGACAGCGCCAGCGCAAATCGATCCGTTAGCCGGTGCCGCACGTCGAGGTGCAGCTGTTGCAGCTTGTTGTAGACGTTCGGGAGCTGCGAGGGCGGGGGGAGCGGGCCGCCCGGGACGACCGTATACAGGTAGCTCCCTTCCGCGTAGCTGAAGTCGTAGGACAACCGCGCCTCGGTGTTCCGTCCGAATCTCGGGGGCGTCACGTAAATCGAGAAGTAGTTCACGGTCTCCTTGGAGTCGGCAGTCCAGTCTCGCGTCGGGTCGTTTTGCTGAGGGCCCGGGCTGGCCGAGCGCGACCGCTGAAGGCCCGAGTACCGCTCGAAGTTGTAATTGCCGCCCGCCCCGAGGCCGCTCGCAAGGCGGTAGTCGGCCGCGAACGACGCCGTGTAGAACGTCGTCTCCTGCAGGCCGAAATAGCTGTCAGGGAAGTTGTCCTTACCGAGCCCGGCGGAGACGCTGAAGGTCCACTGGTCGTTCGGCACGAAATCGACGATCCCCGTGAATTGATTCCGCGTCCGGTTGGCGAGGTCGTAATGACGCATGTCGGGCTGCTCGCCGATCTCGATGAGCAGATTCTCGTCCAGTCCGGCGCCGGTGCGCTTCCCGTACTCGTACCTGGCGTGCAAGTTCATCCACTGCGTGCCCGCGGCATCGGCCGAGAGGCGCAGCACGTTCTCGGCGGTGCTGTCGAAGATGCGGGCGTTGTAACCGGTGTGGTTGAGCGTGTAGCCGGCGGTCAGGGCGAACGGATGAAAGCCGCTCCATGTGGCGTCGCCATCGAACGTCACGCGATTGTGCGCGTAGAGCTCGGGACCGCCGGTCGCCGTGGCTGAGACCGACGTATCGTACGACACTTGCTGCGTGATTGACGTCACCGGCGTCCGGTTGTCGTAGTTGTAGTCCCGGAAGCGCGCGGCGAATTGCCAGTCTGTCATCGGACGCGAAACGAGATTCAGGTTAGTGGAGAAAACGCGGGCCTCGACCTGCGCCGTCGCCCTCGGCAGCGGGATCTGCGGCAGCGCCGAGTTGATGGTGAACGGCTGAAGCGGCTGGTCGTTGTTCCAGAATCCGTACGAGATGAAGCCGGTGAGCTGCGTCTGGTGCTGAAACTTGCTGTAGCCGGCGGCGCTCACGGTCTGCGCCGAGTTGGTCGGCCAGAGCGCCATTCGCCCGCTGCCGGGGCCGCTCGTCGAGGAGTCGGTCAGCCGGAGCGGGTTGTCCCAGACCAGCGTGTCGGCGAGATTGTTGAACCACGAGCCGTTGTACGCGACCCGCAGCATGTTGCGGCCCTTCATCCACTCGGTGCCGATCGTGAGGTCGTTTGTCCGCGAGTCGTAGGGCAACGCCACCTCGGCGTCGTTCGAGAACCCGTACGTGCCGCCCCACGGCAGCTCGCCACTGTGCCGAGTGGTCGTGAACGAAGCTTTCACGTCGAGCTCCGGCGTGGGCGTGGCCACCACGCTCACGCTGCCAATATCGCGCCGCTCGCGGAGCTCGAATTGCGGCGCCAGCGGAATCCACGCCGACAGGTTTGCTTTCCCCTGCTGGATCAGGAGCTGCGTCGCGTTGTCGAGGAGCAGCGGGGCGCCAGAGCCGCTGTAGGGAGTCTTGGTGTCGACACTGTAGAACTGCGGGATCTCGTCCCACCTGCCGGAGATGACAAACCGGCCGGTGCGCTCGTAACTCGCCACGTACCGTTGATCGAGGAACCCGACGTTGTCCGCCGTTCCCCGGAACAGCCACTTGCCCCCCTGGTCTTCGCGCGCGTACCGCGCGTCGGTGAAGAGGACACCGTTGGTGAGGTCCTGGTACCGCTGAAGTCGCGCCGGATCGCCATTGATATTGGTGAATCGTCCCCCGATCTGGAATTGGTGCCAGGTCGGCTCGAACAGGCTGCGGGCCTCAGGCGCCGCGCTGGGTGCGGGTTGCACCGCCGACGACGGCACAGGGGTCTCCGGATCGACGGTCATCGGCGAGTCTGACGACCCCGCCGCCAGCCTCGGCCGCGAATCTCCAGGGACCACGCCCGGCGGCGAATCTGCAGGCGGCGCGGCCGGCGGCAAGTCTGCCGACGACGCGACTGGCGTCGGCGGCGCAGTTTGTGCCTGCGCGGCTGATGGCAACGCGAGCCCAAGCCAGCAGGCGACATGGACGAGCACAAGACGGCGCATGTAACCTCCGAGCGCTAGCGCAGGAAGAACTGACCGGAAGGATGATTCGATCCGTGGATGTTCTGGTGGCAGTTCATGCACGACCGTCCGAACATCCGGTTGCTCTTGTTCACCGTGATGGCGTTGTTGTCGTAGAGGGTCGCGGGATGCCTCGTCGAGATGTGGCATCGCTGGCAGAGCATCGGCATGCGCACGACCAGCATCCGGTCGTTCGACGAGCCGTGCGGGTCGTGGCACGTCGTGCAGTTCTCTCTAACCGGGGCGTGATCCCACAGCATGGGGCCGCGCATCTCAGCGTGGCAGCTCATGCAGGTCTCATTGATTGAGCTGCCGACTCTCAGCTGCTTGACGTTGCTGATGGACCCATGGGGATTGTGGCACGACGAGCAGGACAGCTTCCCCTCGCGCACGGGCATGTGGGCGACAGCGCGCTCGGTTTTCGCGACCTGCAGGCGGTGACACGTTACGCACACTTGCGTCTCCGCGGCCTTGATCAGCTGGCGCGTCGGAGACTTGGGGCTGTGGACGCTATGACACGTGCTGCACGACAGCTTCCGCCGGTCGTGCGTGCTTCCCTCCCATCCCGCGTGCTCCCCGCGGTTGTGGCACGCCAGACAGGTCTCGTTGATCTCGGCGGGGGCAATCTGGCCGAACTTGCGGATGTGCCCTTTCGCATCGTCGTCCACGTGCGCCTGCCCCGGGCCGTGGCAGCTCTCGCAGCCGTGGGTCGCCTCCGGAGTGCGGGGATTCTTCGCCTGCGCATGCGGCGTGCCTTTGAGAGAGTCGGCCTTGTCGGAATGACAGGCGAGGCACGTGTCGCTCCCGACGTAGCCCGACGGCTGACCTGGCTGCGCCTGCGCGCCGGATGGCGGCCCGCCCGGCGCGGGGCCGGACGTCGACGTGCCGTCCGCGGGGCCGGACTTCGCCCCGCCATCCCCGGGGGCCGACCAGACCTCACCGGCGGCGCGGACGGCGAGCGTCGCGCTGAGAAGACATATTGCAGCTAGACCCAGGCGGTGTTGCACGATGACCCTCCAGAGCGCGTCGTTATCTCAGAGCCATGCGGAAATTCGTGCGTTCGTACGCGGCGGGATCAGGGATTCGTTCGAGGCTCATGTTGCCGCGCATCTCGCTGAGCGAGATCCATTCGTGTTCGTTCATCCACGATTCAACATCGCGGAGAACCGTGCGCAGGTGACTGGGACCGTGCCGGAGCAGTGCCGAAACCATCTGCGCTGCATGGGCGCCGGCCATCGTAGCTTTGATCACGTCGAGCCCGGTATGAATTCCGCCTGTGATGGCGATTGACGCCTTGACACGCCCGGACAACGCCGCGGCGCCGCGGAGGCGAAGCGGCAGCTCCGATGAATCCGACAGCGGCAGCGTGCGAATCACCTCGAGCTCGTCGACATCGATGTCAACGTGGTGAAACCGCGTGAACAGGACGAGCCCGTCTGCCCCGGCGGAGTCGAGCGTTTTGGCGAAATGGGCGAAGGCCGTGAGCAGAGGCGCGAGCTTGACGGCGACCGGAATGCGCACGCTTCGCTTCACTTCCCGCACGACGTGGATGGCTTGACGTTCGACGTCCGCTGCGCTCGACGTCATGTCGCTGGCGGCGTGATAGATCTGGATCTCGAGAGCGTCCGCGCCGGCCTGCTCCAGCATCCGCGCGTAAGAGTGCCAGCCACCGGAGGTCGCTCCGTTGAGCGACGCCACGACGGGGATGCGGACAGCCTCCTTGATCAGCCTGAGATGCTCGAGGTACTCATCGGGTCCGAACGCCCGCTCGGGCTCGGGCGCATAGCTTTCGGCCTCCGGGAACGACTCGCTGTGGCTCTCGGCGTTGAAGAAGGCCTCCATCTGCTCGCCGGTGATTTCTTCCTCGTAGAGCGATCGCAGCACGAGCATCGCCGCGCCCGCATCTTCGAGCGCCCTGACGGTGTCCAGATCGTCAGCGAGCGGTCCCGACCCGACGATGAGCGGATGCGGCAGGCGCATCCCGAGGTAGGTGGTGCTGAGGTCCATTTACGTCTCCGTGCTGTCGGGCTGAGCCTGTTCGTCGGTTGCCTGAACCGCCGGTACCTTGAAGCCCGCAAGCTGTTGGTACCCGATGTAGCGGCGCTCGGCAGCGGCTTGAGACTCTGCGACAAATTTCTTGTAACGGGCCGGGTCAGCACGCTCCACCATCCGGAAGCGTGACTCGTTGCGCAGGTAGTCGGCCACCTTCGCCTTGGGCGGCCCGTAGTCGAGGTGCAGCGGAGGCTCGCCCTTCACGAGCCGCCGCGGATCGAAGCGGAAGAGAGGCCAGACGCCCGAGTCGACGGCCAGCTTCTGCTGCGACGCGCCGTTCGCCATGTCGTACCCGTGGGCGATGCAATGGCTGTAAGCGATGATGAGCGAGGGTCCGGCGTAGGACTCGGCCTCGAGAAAGGCTTGAGCCGTCTGGGCCATCTTGGCGCCGAATGCGACCCGCGCAACGTAGACGTGGCCGTACATGTTCGCCAGCAGCCCGAGATCCTTCTTCCCGATCGGCTTGCCCGCCGCCGCGAACTTGGCGGCGGCGCCGAGCGGGGTCGACTTCGATTGCTGGCCGCCCGTGTTCGAGTACACCTCGGTATCGAGGACCAGGATGTTGACGTCGCGCCGGTTGGCCAGCACATGATCGAGGCCGCCGTAGCCGATGTCGTACGCCCACCCGTCGCCGCCGACGAGCCAGACGCTCTTCTTCACGAGATAGTCGGCGAGCGTTTCCAGCCGCCGCGCCTCGGCGGTTTTCTGAGCCGCCAGCTCGCGCCGAAGCGTCAACACACGGTCACGCTGGGCCGCGATGCCGGCTTCGGTCGACTGATCCGCATCGAGCAACGCTCTTGCCAGACCGTTGCCGACCTGCGGCGCGAGATGCTGAAGCAGGCCGCGGGCGGCGGCGACGTGCGCGTCGAGCGCGAGGCGGAAGCCGAACCCGAACTCCGCGTTGTCCTCGAAGAGGGAGTTCGACCAGGCCGGCCCCCGGCCGTCACGGTTCGTCGTGTACGGCGTCGTCGGCAGGTTGCCGCCGTAAATCGACGAGCAGCCGGTGGCGTTCGCAATGAGGAGCCGGTCGCCGAAGAGCTGGGTGAGCAGCTTCAAGTACGGCGTCTCGCCGCAGCCCGCGCACGCTCCCGAGTACTCGAACAGCGGCTCGAGGAACTGTGAGCTCTTGTGGTCGATGCGGACCATCTCCGTTCGATTGACCTCGGGAAGATTGAGGAAGAAGTCGTAATTGGCGCGCTCGGTCTCCCTGAGAGGCGCCTGCGGGTGCATGTCTATCGCTTTGTGCTTCGGGTTGGTGCGGTCCTTCGCGGGGCAGACATTCACGCACAGGTTGCATCCGGTGCAGTCTTCCGGCGCGACCTGAATCGTGTACTGCTTGCCTTTGTGTTCGTTCCCCTTGTAGATCGTCGACTTGAAGGTCGGCGGCGCGCCCGAGAGCGCGCCCCCGTCATAGACCTTCGCCCGGATGGCGGCGTGCGGGCATACGAGCGCGCATTGGTTGCACTGGATGCAGATCTTGGAATCCCAGACCGGGATCTCAAGCGCGATGTTCCGCTTCTCCCATTTCGCGGTCGCCACCGGCCATGTACCGTCGACGGGAAAGGCGCTCACGGGCAGCAGGTCGCCTTTCCCGGCCAGCATCACAGCGGTGACCTTCTGCACGAAATCGGGTGCCCGCTCGGAGACGAGCGGGGGGCGGGAGTGCCGGGCGCTGACCGCGGTCGGCACAGGGATCTCGTGCAGGTGCGCGAGCGCCTGATCCACCACCTCGAAGTTCCGCCGCACGACCTCGGGACCGCGCTTGCCGTAGCTCTTCTCGATGCTCTTCTTGATATGAGCAATCGCCTGGTCACGCGGCAGGAGGCCGGAGATCGCGAAGAAGCACGTCTGCATGATCGTGTTGATGCGCGTTCCCATGCCGGCGCGCTTGGCCAGATCGTACGCGTCGACCGCGAAAAAGCGGATCTTCCGGTCGATAATCTGTTCCTGCATCTCCCTCGGCAGGTGGTCCCACACCTCGCCGGCCGCGAACGGCGCGTTCAACAGGAACGCCGCGCCTGGTGCGGCGTGCTCGAGGACGTCGATCTTGTCCACGAACTCGAACTGATGGCAGGCAACGAACCCGGCGCGGTCGACCAGATACGCCGAGCGGATCGGCCGCTTGCTTGTGCGCAGGTGAGAGACCGTGATCGCCCCCGATTTCTTCGAGTCGTAGACGAAGTAGCCCTGCGCGGAGAGATCCGTTTCCTGCCCGACGATCTTGATCGTGTTCTTGTTGGCACCTACCGTGCCGTCCGCGCCCAGGCCGTAAAACACCGACGCCGCCACGTCTTCCGACTCGGTCCGGAACGCCGGATCCCACTTGAGCGACGTATGCGTCACGTCGTCCACGATGCCCACAGTGAAGTGGCGCTTCGGCTGGTCCTTGGCGATCTCGTCGAAGACCGCCTTGACCATGGCCGGGGTGAACTCCTTCGACGACAGGCCGTAGCGGCCGGCGACGACGCGAGGTGGGACCTTGAACGGGGAGCGGCCTTCGGCGAGTGCTTCGGCGAGCGCTGCGGTGACATCCAGGTAGAGTGGGTCACCCGTCGCGCCTGGTTCCTTGGTTCGATCGAGCGCGGCCAGGCTCCGGACCGTCGCCGGGAGGGCGGACAGGAACGCGCGGCTCACGAAGGGCCGGTACAATCGGACCTTCAGCACGCCGACCTTCTCGCCGCGAGCCGCAAGATGTTCCACCGTCTCGTGCGCCGTGTCGGCGCCCGAACCCATGAGCACGATGACGCGCTCGGCAGCGGGATGGCCGACGTAGTCGAACAGGCCGTAACGCCGGCCCGTCAGTTCGGCAAGCCTCTGCATGGTGCGCTCGACGATCGCCGAACACGCGTCGTAGAAGCCATTCGCGGCTTCGCGCGCTTGGAAAAACACGTCGGGGTTCTGCGCCGTTCCGCGCAGCACCGGCCGATCGGGCGTCAGCGCGCGCCGGCGATGTTCGTAAATCGACTCTTCCGAGATCAATGCGCGCAGATCATCGTCGCTGAGCTCCTCGATCTTCGCGACCTCGTGGGACGTTCGGAAGCCGTCGAAGAAGTGCAGGAAGGGGATGCGCGCTTCGAGGGTTGCCGCGTGCGCCACCGCGGCCATGTCGTGCGCTTCTTGCACGGAATTCGAGCACAGCAGCGCGAAGCCCGTCTGACGGCACGCCATGACGTCGGAGTGGTCGCCGAAGATCGACAGCGCGTGCGTCGCGAGTGCTCGCGCGGTCACGTGCATCGTGAAGGGCGTCAGTTCGCCCGCAATCTTGTACATATTCGGGATCATCAGGAGCAGGCCTTGCGACGCGGTGAAGGTCGTTGCGAGCGCACCCGCCTGCAGCGCGCCGTGCGCCGCACCCGCCGCTCCCGCTTCCGACTGCAACTCTGCGATTTCGGGAACAGCGTTCCAGAGGTTCACCTTCCCCCGGCTCGCCCACTCGTCGCAGAGCTCGGCCATCGGGCTGCTCGGCGTGATGGGGTACATGGCAACCGTCTCGCTCGCCCTGTACGCGACCGATGCGGCGGCCTCGTTGCCATCCACCGTCATCCGTCGCCTGCTTGGCGTGCCGGATCCCTCTGCCTTCGTCGATGCGTCTACCGAGATATGTTCTTCAGTTCGCGTCACCGTGCAGCTCCTTCAAAGTCGAGCAGGGGCGCTTCGAGTGTCCCTTTTCGGCGTCAGCGGCCACCGGCGCGTCAGCGTGTCGGGGTTATGGAGTCTCCCTCTGAGCGCGACGGAAACACGGATTACCTGCTCCCGCGTGGGCAAGCTGCGTGCCTGATCAGCCACTCCGAGATGCGCTGCTGAGCGTCAGTTCTCCAGACTTTGAGCGAAGTCTTCGGCTGGGGGGGCAAGCCACGCGCGGGAGGGCTCCGATGGGCCGGAGATTCATCCGGGATTCCATAGGAACGGGTCCCAGCTGGCGGTGCGGCAGGCGCGAGGGACGGCGTTGCATAAGCTTCGATCTTCTTTCACCCTAGTCGGACATCAGGAAGATCATGGGCCGCACGTCTTCCTCCCCGGTCCATTCCCAATATCGCAGGAGGACCGCATAGACCATGAGTCCGGTCTCGCCTTCGCCGAACAGCACGTACCGGATCGCCTGCCCCATGAGGCTTCGCCGGGTCAGGCTGATGAAAATCGAAATGGGGTCGATGCTCTCGCTGACGAAGGCGATCGTGTTGGCGATGGCGACGGCGCCGTAGACCTCCGCCACGTAGTCGCCATCCTCCTTCCAGAGGTTCACATCGAGGGGGGCCGAGAACTCGCTGCGATTGTCGAGCAGGTTGACGTGGAGAAACAGGAACGGGCCGCGGACGTTGAAGTGTCGGACGATCTCTGCCCTCTTCCGTCGCCGCGCGTCGGCCGAGGAGGTGGTGATGGGCACCAGATGCACCTTCTTGCCACGGACTTCCGGTCCCAGGCTCCAGCTCTCCACGTTCACGAAGAAAC
>Ga0306922_10003626_pt1 | contig 14483 bp, 10 predicted proteins | sample sta12Cox44000082_FD_203758 | JGI IMG/M metagenome (GOLD analysis project Ga0306922, IMG submission 203758) | Lab enrichment of tropical soil microbial communities from Luquillo Experimental Forest, Puerto Rico - statoxic.12C.oxic.44.000.082 (v2)... | ecosystem: Environmental > Terrestrial >... | reverse complement strand
GCGAGGGAAAATCAAATGAATCAACCCGAGGTAATCGGAATTGATGGGCGTTTTATCGACGACCCGCAATACCTTCGTCCCCTGTTGCGCGAGCACCGAGGCATAGCCCGCTGCCAGTTTTGTGCGTAAGTGTTCGTCGGGCAGTGCCTGGCGCAGGGCGGTTTCGTGCTTGCGCATGGCGAAGTTCCAATACCCAAGCTCGCCGGCACCGCGCGCGGCGGGGTGCGACTCAATGATCTGCTCTATCAGAGACGTTCCCGAGCGGGGCATTCCGACCACAAACACCGGCCGTTCGGAGTCCGATGCACCGGCATGCGGGCCGGCAAGCCCCTCGGCGGTGTACAGCTTCACGAGATCATCGACGAAGCGCGCATGCCCCTGACGATCGTAGGGTTGCGCACGCAATTTATCGAGTTCGTTGCCGCGCTGATAACTGCGAAATGCGCGCGCAAAATCGCCGGTATCGTCGTAATACTTACCGATGGCGTAGCGAAGGACGGACTCGGCAAGTGGGTCGACAGCGGCGCTGATCGCTGCTTCCGCGCCCCGCAGCCAGTCGGTGTCGGCCGAGGTCATGCGCCGCAGGGCCGCCAGTCCCGCCCATGCAGCCGCCGCGTTCGGATCGATCTCCAGCGCACGCCGGTATATTGTCTCGCTGTCGGGGAAGCGACCCTCGCGTGCTGCAACACCACCGAGCGCGATCAAAGCATAGACGCTTTGCGGCGCCAGCTTGAGAGTCTTCTCAAGCAGGGAGCGTGCCTCGGATAAGCGGCCGAGAAGGAAGAGTGTCGTGCCCAGGCTGATCTGGGATTCGAGATGCGCAGGCTTGGCCTTCAGTGCCTGTCGCAAGGGCTGTTCGGCTTCGATGATGCGGCCAGTCGCGCGCAGCAACGTTCCCACATTGCACAACGCCTCCGCGTAATTCGCCCGTATGCCGACGGCACGCCGGTACTGCGCCTCCGCGTCGCCGAAACGCCCCAGCTTCCACAGCGCATTGCCAAGGCTGTTGCAGGCGACGGCGTTACGTGGATCCTGCTGCAGCAGCTCCTGATAACAGTCCACCGCCTCCGCATAGGCTCCACGCGCAAGGAAGCCATCGCCCCGCGCCAGCAGCGCGTGAAGCTCGCCCCGACCCCGCGGGTTGGCTGCGGCTGCGGGTGCGGGTGTGCGCTGCCGATCGACCCGAGCTGCAGTCAGCCGCAGCACCAGTGCCTGGGTCAGCTCGTCGACGATCTGCTGCTCGACGCCCTTCTCGAGCAGGCGCCACTTGAACGAGTGTGCGAGCTTTGCGCGCTTGAGGAGGTTCAGCCGCAGCGGGCGCGTCTCGCGATCTACCCGCTGCAGGAATTTCTGCAGCAACGCTTGCAGCTGCATCTCGGGCGGGCTGCGGCCTTTGTGGCGGCCGGCGGGCGCAGCATTGGCGCTTTGCACGATGAAATCGTCCGCGAGCGCGGCGCCCACTCGGGTTGCGTCGCGAACGTTCAGGAAATCTAGCAGCATGTGAGCTTTCCTTGGTGCGCGAGATGGTACTCGATTCCGGTGCCGAAACGAGTGGGGCCGCGGGGCAATTGGTGAGCGGCGTCACATCTGCGGTCAGGCGCTGTGCAACGCCATCGGGCGCGCGCTCGCCATTCCGCGAGTGCGCATGGCAGCGCACCTGCATGCTTCGAAGCTATCGTTGCGCAAGGCGCTCGGCGCCCGCGATCACGGCGATACCCGCGGCGATCAGCAGCACCTGGACCGCACTGGTGCGCGCGTCGGCACGTCTATGGAGTCCGGGAATGAGACCCGCCACGGCGATATAGAGGAATCCCGCGGCCGCAAAAGCCAGCGCGTACGGCAGCGCGTGCTGCGTCTCACGCAATCCAAAGTACGCCACCACGGCACCGAGCACCGAGGCGAATCCGGTGAGGAGATTGAGCACCAGCGCCCTCGACCGCGACAGGCCGGCCTGCACCAGGATGGCGAAATCGCCCACGCGGTGAGGTATCTCGTGCGCCGCCACCGCAAAGGTCGTTAGAACCCCTAACTGCACGCTGCCGAGGAAAGCTGCCGCGATCAGCGCGCCATCCAGTGCGTTATGAAGACTGTCGCCCACCAGCACCAGCACCCCGGAGGCGCGCTCGCGTGCGTGGTCGTGCACGTGACCGGCGCCGTGCCGGTGCCGCTCCTGGTCGCGCCGGGCGACCGGATCGTCCGCGTGCTGCGGACAGGCGGCCGCAGCAACGTCATCGACATCCGCATGTGCATGCCACCACAGCACCAGTTTTTCGATCACGAAAAACACTCCGAGCCCTGCGATCAGCGTCAGCCCGATGCCGCGCCCGCCCGCCGGGCCTGCGCCCGCCATCGCTTCGGGAAGCAGCGCGAGCAGCGCGGCTCCGAGTAACGCGCCGGTCGCGAAACTGATGAAGTGCGGGAGGATGAGGACGCTGTGCTCCTCCCGCACCCAGAGAAACACGACCGCGACTGCGGCGCTGGCGATACCGCCCAAGGCCGCGAACACCATGATCGTGAGGAGCAACGGCACGCCTTAGGCCTGTCGCCAGATGAGCGCCGCCATGCGGCCGCAACGGCCATCGCGCCTGAAGGAAAAGAATCGCGATGCATCGGCGTGGGTGCACCAGCCGCCGCCGAAAACCGCAGACACCCCGAGCGCGGCGAGGCGCCCCCGTGCGAGCCGTGCGAGATCGCACTGCCAGCGACCGCGGGCGTTGGCAGCGAACGCGGCGGCCGCGGCGGCATCGCGCGCAAGGAAAACCTGACGCACTTCGTCACCGACCTCGAAGTGCGCCTGACCGATCGCGGGGCCGAGCCACACCATTGCCTGCCCCGGCTCCACGGCGAGTCTCCTCACCGTGGCTTCGAGCACACCCGCCGCGAGACCGCGCCAGCCGGCGTGTGCCGCCGCAACGACGGAACCATCGCGCGCCGTTATCAACACCGGCAGGCAATCCGCCACCTGCACCGCGCACACTCGACCGGCACGGCGCGTGAACGCGGCATCCGCAGCGGCAGGCGGCGCCGCGCTATCCAGGTCGAGCACTTCGGTGCCGTGGACCTGATCGATCCACGCCGGCTCCTGCGGCAGTTGCAACTGGGCACGGAGGCGACGGCGATTTTCCGCGATCGCCGCGGGCTCATCGCCGACACGCGCGCCGACGTTCAACGAGTCGTACGGCCCCTTGCTTACTCCGTGGTGCCGAAGCGTGAAGGCCGCCCGAACGTTCGCGGGCGCCGGCCATTCGGGCGTGAGAATCTGCACGCCTGCGCGAGCCGTCCCGTCCCTCATCGGTCGGCCTCGAGCGCCACGAGCAACGCTCGCATGTCCGCAGGCAGCGGCGATTGCCACTCGTACTCACGATGAGTGACTGGGTGCACGAGTTGCAGCCGCGTCGCGTGCAGCGCCTGGCGCGGGAAGTCGCGCAGCTCTGCCGCGAGCGCCGGCGAGCAGCCCTTCGGGATGCGTCGTCGTCCTCCGTACGCCGGGTCCCCGACGACCGGGAAGCCGATGTGGGCGAGATGCACGCGAATCTGGTGCGTGCGACCGGTCTCGAGCGTGACGCGCACCAGCGTGTGGGCGCGAAAGCGCCTCTCGACACGGTAGTGGGTCACCGCCGATCGCCCATCGCTGCGCACGGCCATGCGCGTGCGCAGCGTGCGATGGCGCCCGATGGGTTCATCGATCGTGCCTCCGCCAGTCATGACGCCCGTGCACACCGCCAGGTATTCGCGCGTGATCTGCCGCGCCGCCAGCTCCGCGGCGAGTGCAGTGTGGGCCTCCGGCGTGCGCGCGATGACCAGCAGCCCGCTCGTGTCCTTGTCCAGTCGGTGTACGAGCCCCGCGCGCGGCACGAGTGCCAGCTTCGGGTCGAGCGCCAGCAGCGCATTCTGCAGTGTGTGGCGGGCATTCCCGGCTCCGGGATGCACGACGAGCCCCGCAGGCTTGTCGATCACCATGAGCGAGCGGTCCTTGAACACGACCGCGAGCGGCATCGCCTCCGCCTCCACACGCTCCTCAGCCGGGAGCCGCGCGCGGATGCGCACCTGTTCCCCACCGAGCACCCGGTCCTTGCCGCGCAGCGGCCGGCCATCGACCTGGACCGCCCCGGCCTCGATCCAGCTCTTGAGCCTGGCCCGGGAATACTGCGGCAGCGCCCGGGCGAGGGCCTGGTCAAAGCGCAGCCCGGCGGCCTCCCGGGGCAGGATAAGCTCGTGCGCGCGGAACTCCGCCCCCGCTCCCGTAGTCGGAGGTGCACCGGCGGGATTCGCTATAATCCGCGCACTTAGCCGGCGTGAAGCCACAGAAGGGCCCTTTCTCGATGTTCCTCGCAGGTTCTGTGCGCGGCAGCCTGGTCGCGTTGTGCATCGTTCTGGCCGCCGTATCGGGGTGTCGCACACACCGTGACGCGGACAAGAAAGTAACGCCGGATGCGCTCTACAAGAAAGCCCATAAGGCCCTCGAGGCCTACGACTTCAACGGCGCCATCAAGAGCTACGAGCAGCTCACCGCGCGCTTTCCGTTCACCGACGAGGCGCGCCAGGCGCGGCTCGACCTGATCTACGCATACTACCGTGCGGGCGAAGGGGAGTCCGCGACCGATGCCGCCGAGACCTTCATCCGCGAGAATCCGACGCACCCCCGCGTGGACTACGCCTATTACGTCAAAGGGCTGGTCGATTTCGAGCGCACGCCCAACGTCATGGAGCATCTGTTTCACGCCGATCTCACCAAGCGACCGCCGACCAACGCGCGCAAGGCCTTTGCCGCGTTCAAGACGGTGGTCGAGCAGTATCCCAAGAGCGAGTACGCACACGATTCGCTGCAGCGCATGGTGTACTTGCGCGACCGCCTGGCGAGCTACGAGGTGCACGTCGCGCGCTACTACTACAAGCGCGGCGCCTACGTCGCGGCCGCGCAACGTGCCCGGGGAGCGATCGAGCAGTACGACGGCGCACCTGCGGTACAGGAAGCGCTCACCATGCTCATCAACTGTTACGACCACCTGCAGCTCGAGGCGCTCGCCACACAGAGCCGCGAGGTGTATGCCGCGAATTATTCGCCGGATGGACGCACGCTGCAGGCGCAGGATGCGAAGAAGTCCTGGTGGCGGTTCTGGTAGCGGATCCGTCCGCCCTCAGCGGCGGTAGCCGCTGGTGATCGGATAGCGCCAGTCACGTCCAAAGGCGCGCCGGCTGACACGCACACCGGGCGGGGCCTGCCGGCGCTTGTATTCATTGCGTTTCACCAGATCGAGCACCCGTCCGATGGTGGCGCGGTCGAAACCACGTGCCTCGATCTCATCCACCGACAGATCCTCCTCGATGAAGGCCTCGAGGATCGGATCCAGCACCTCATAGGGTGGCAGCGAATCGCGATCCTTCTGTCCGGGCCGCAGCTCCGCAGAGGGCTCCCGCTCGATCACGCGCGCGGGGATCACCCGCTCGAGCGAATTGCGGTAGCTCGCCAGGCGATACACGAGCAGCTTGCTGCAGTCCTTGATCGGCGCAAAACCGCCGGCCATGTCGCCATAGAGCGTGGCATAGCCGACCGCCATCTCGCTCTTGTTGCCGGTCGTGAGCAGCATGCGCCCTGTTTTGTTCGACAGGCCCATGAGCAGCAGCATGCGGCAGCGCGATTGGATGTTCTCCTCGGTGGCGTCCGCCGGCCGGCCGGCAAATTCGTCCTTGAGCGTCGCCAGCGTCGCCTCGAACATTCCTTCGATCGAGAGCACGCTGTACTTCACGCCGAGTAGCTGCGCCTGCTGCTGCGCATCCTCTAGGCTCATGGACGAGGTGTAGCGCGAGGGCATCATCACGGCCTGCACGCGATCCTTGCCGAGCGCGTCCACGGCAATCGCGAGCGTGAGAGCGGAGTCGACGCCGCCCGAAAGGCCCATCACCACCCCGGGGAAGCCGTGCTTCTCCACGTAGTCGCGCACGCCGAGCACCAGGGCCCCGTAGACGCTCTCCTCATCGGACAGCTCCGCAGCGACCCTGCCCGGCACCGGCACCACGCGCCCGCGCGCATCGCGGGTGAACTCGACGACCCAGGTCCCCTCCTCGAAGGGCGGCGCACGCATCACGACCCGTCCCTCGGCGTCCATGACGAACGAATTGCCATCGAAGACCAGTTCGTCCTGTCCACCGACGAGGTTCACGTAGGCGAGCGGCAGTCTCACCTCGCGTATACGGGCGCGGGCGATTTCCTCGCGCTCGCGCTGCTTGTGAATCTCATAAGGCGAGGCATTGATGACCACCAGCAGCTGCGCACCGTCGGCGCGCGCCAGCTGCGCGGCCGGTGGCTCCCAGATGTCCTCGCACACCAGCAGCCCGGTCTTGAAGTCGCGGCTGTTCACGACCGTCGGCTGGCTACCGGCCTGGAAGTAGCGTTTCTCGTCGAAGACCTTGTAATTGGGGAGCTCCGCCTTGCGATGGATGGCGGCGATCTCGCCCCGTGCAATCAGCGCCGCCGCGTTATAGATGCCGGCACCGGCATATTCGGGAAAGCCCACCAGGACCGCCGCCTCACCGAGCTCGGCGCGCAGCTGCGCAAGTCCCGCCTCGATCTGCCGCCGAAAGCCGCGGTGGAAGAGCAGATCCTCCGGCGGATACCCCGAGAGTGCGAGCTCCGGATAGAGCACCAGATCCGCGCCGAGCTCGCTGTGTGCGCGGCGCGCGCTCGCGACCACCTTGGTCACGTTGCCGCGGACATCGCCGACCAGCAGATTGAGTTGCGCCAACGCGATCTTCAGCGTTTCGGTCATGGGCGCGCTCGTTGCCTTGGCTTGCGGGATGCGCTTCCGCCCTCGGGCGCTATTGTTCCACGACTCAGCGCCGGCCGCCCCGCGGCGCCCGGCGCACGGGGCGCGAGCTCCGCTGCCGCCCGGTGCTGCGCGGTCGCGCGGAACGTGCCGGGGCAGCCTTGCGTGGCGCGCGGGGTGCAGCGGCCGGCTTGCGGCTTGCGGCGCGTTTTTTTGCCGGCACGGCCCGGGCGGACGGTCGCGCCCCCCGGCCGCGCAGGAGCTCCTCCATCGCCGCACCCAGCTCGGCGGGGGATTTGACGGCGCGGACCCCGGCGGCTTCGAATGCGGCGTACTTGTCGGCGGCCGTCCCCTGCCCGCCGGCGACGATGGCACCGGCGTGTCCCATGCGCTTGCCCGCCGGTGCGGTCACGCCTGCCACGTAGGCGACTACGGGCTTGCTGACGAAGCGGCGGATGTAGCGCGCGGCCGCCTCTTCATCCGAGCCGCCGATCTCGCCCACCAGGATGATGCCCTCGGTGCCGGGATCGCGCTCGAACAGCTCCAACACGTCGATGAAGTTCATGCCCCGGACCGGATCGCCGCCGATGCCGACACTGGTGCTCTGCCCGAGTCCGATACGAGTCGTCTGAAAGACTGCCTCGTAGGTGAGCGTGCCCGAGCGCGAGACGATGCCGATCGTTCCCTTCTTGTGGATGAAGCCGGGCATGATGCCGATCTTGCACTCACCGGGGGTGATGACTCCGGGACAGTTCGGTCCGACGAGCCGCGTAGCGGAGGTGGCGAGGACCGCCTTGACTCGCACCATGTCGTTCACGGGCACACCCTCGGTGATGCACGCCACCAGCTCGATCCCGGCGTCGGCCGCTTCCAGAATGGAGTCGGCCGCCCCGGCTGCCGGGACGTAGATCATGCTGGCGGTGGCACCGGTCTCGCGCACCGCATCCTTGACCGTATCGAACACCGGCAGGCCCAGGTGTTTCTCGCCGCCTCGACCGGGTGTCACTCCGCCCACGAGTTTCGTGCCATAGGCGAGCGCGGCCTCTGAATGGAAAGTGCCTTGTTTGCCCGTGAAACCCTGGCAGATGACGCGGGTGTTCCTGTTGATGAGGATGCTCATGCCTTGCCCTTTGCCAGCGCCACGACCTTGCGGGCGGCATCGGTGAGGTCGGAGGCAGGTGTAATCTTCAGTCCGCTCTGCGCGAGCATCTCGCGTGCCTTGTCGGCGTTGGTACCCTCGAGGCGCACGACCACCGGCACCCGCACCCGGACCTTCTGCACCGCGTTGATGATCCCCTCGGCGATGAGGTCGCAGCGCACGATGCCGCCGAAGATGTTGACCAGCACCGCGCGCACGCGGCTGTTGGAGAGTATCAGCTCGAATGCCACGGTCACGCGCTCGCTGGTCGCACCGCCGCCGACATCGAGGAAGTTCGCCGGCTGCCCGCCGTGCAGCTTGATGAGGTCCATGGTCGCCATGGCAAGTCCCGCGCCATTCACCATGCAGGCGATGTTGCCATCGAGGGATACGTAATTGAGATCGTGCTCGGCGGCGCGCCGCTCCATCGGATCTTCCTGGCTGGCATCGCGCAGCTGCGCGAGCTCGGGATGACGGAAGAGCGCGCTGTCGTCCACGTTGATCTTGGCATCGAGCGCCACGAGCGCCCCTTCCGCCGTCACGATGAGCGGATTGATCTCGACGAGACTCAGATCCTTCTCCAGATAGAGCCGGTAGAGAGCCGCGGCGAGCGACTGGAACTGTGCGGTCTGCGCGCCGGCGAGCCCGACTCCGAACGCAAGCTCGCGCGCCTGGTGCGGCGCGAGCCCGGCGGCCGGATGCACGGTCGCGGCGAGTATCTTCTCGGGAGTCCGGTGCGCCACCTCCTCGATATCCATGCCGCCGGCGGCCGAGGCGATGAGTGCCAGCCGCCCCCTCTCGCGGTTGAGAGTCAGCGACAGGTACAGCTCACGCGCGATCTCGGAACCCGACTCGACGTATACGCGCTCGACCGGCAAGCCTTCGGGCCCGGTCTGCTGCGTGACGAGCGCTTTCCCGAGCATGCGCTCGGCTGCCGTGCGCACCGTCTCGAGCTCCCGCGCCAGCTTGACACCGCCCGCCTTGCCGCGGCCGCCCGCGTGCACCTGCGCCTTCACCACCCACGCGCTCCCCCCGAGAGCGCGGGCGGCTTCCACGGCCTCCTCGGGACTCGCCGCGACCTTACCGGCGGGCACCGGGATGCCGTAGCTGCGGAAGACGTCCTTCGCCTGGTACTCGTGCAGGTTCATGTTTGGGCCCGAGCGGGGAAAGCGCGCATTCTCCTCGAAAAGGGCCGCGGCTGACCAGCCGTGCCGTGCTCGGACGCTTGGGCCCGCAGCGCGCGCTGCGCCAGCTCATGCGATGCGCATCGCGTTTCGGGTGCGGGCGAAGGTGCTACAGTCGCCGCCTGGTTTCAACCACCCGCCACTAGCTTGCGCCCGACAACGGCCATCGCCGCTGCCCCCTTCGTGACACCGAGTGATCTCGCCTGGCGCGTCATCGGGCTCCTGAACCTTTACCGTCTGCTGGTGCCGCTCGTGCTGCTGTCGATGCAGTCAGTGTCCGGCACCGGCTGGGAGCTGGCGCCAGCGCGCCCGCGACTCTTCGTGAGCGCCTGCACCACGTACTTCACCGCGGCGCTGCTGCTCATCATCGCCCGGCGACTGCACTGGTCGAGCCTGCGGATCGTCGCCCTGGTCAATGCGACGGTCGATGCGCTCGCCATCGGCTTCATCGTCTACGCGAGCGGCGGCGCCTCGAGCGGTCTCGGCATTCTGCTGGTGCTGCCGGTATTTGCGCTGACGGTGCTGGCGGGTCCACGCGATGCCCTGCTGATCGCAGCGGTCGCGGCGCTCGCCATATTGGTGCAGCAGGTGTTCACGGGAATCGCCGGCGGATCTGTCGCCACTGACTACGTCACCGCCGGCGTATTCGGCGCGGTGCTGTTCCTGGTGGCGCTCGCCACCCGGCCGGTGGCCAATCGCCTGCGCGAGAGCGAAGCGCTGGTACGCCGCCAGGAAGTGGATCTCGCCAACCTCGCGCAGTTGTCGCAGTACATCGTGCAGCACCTGCGGGAGAGCCTGCTCGTAGTCGATGAGCACGATCGCATCCGCCTGATCAATGAATCTGCCGCCGAGATCCTGGGCGATGAGAACGCCTACCCCGACGCGCTGGTCGGCGAAGCCTCGCCGCGACTTCTCTATCTGCTCGAGTCCTGGCGACAACGTACCGGAAACACCGCCGGCGGAGTTGCCGCCCCCGACCCCACCTTCGCGGCGGCAGATGGCGCACGGCTCATACGTGCGCACTTCGCGCCGCTGGGTGCGTCGAACCCCGGCCCGGTGCTGGTCTTTCTCGAGGACACCAGCCTGCTGGAGGCGAGAGTGCAGCAGTCGAAGCTCGCCGCCCTCGGGCGCCTGAGCGCCAGCATCGCTCACGAGATCCGCAATCCGGTGGGCGCGATGAGCCATGCCGGGCAGCTGCTCGGCGAGTCACTCCATTTGACCGGAGAGGATCGGCGACTCACCGAGATCATCCGCGCCAACGCCGACCGGGTCAGTGCGATCATCGATAATGTACAGCGCCTCTCGCGCCGCGAAGCCGCGCGCCTCGAGCGGCTGCCGCTCGCGGCCTGGGCGCAGGAATTCCACCAGGAGTTCTGTCAGACCATGCAGTGGCCACCGGCGCGGCTCGCACTGAGTTCGGCGAGTGCTGAGGTCGAGGTGCGGGTCGACCCCGATCAGCTGCGGCAGATCATCTGGAACCTGTGTGAGAATGCCCTAAAGCACGCAGTCGGCGATTCTCCCGAGCAGTGTGTCGAGCTACGCTACGGACGTATGAGCGGCAGCGATCGGCCGTTCCTGGAAGTAGCCGACCGAGGCCGGGGTGTCGAACCCGAGCACGCCGAGCGCATCTTCGAGCCCTTCTTCAGCGGTGGCCGGGGAACCGGGCTCGGGTTGTTTCTCGCGCGCGAGCTCGCGCAGACCAACGGCGCGACGCTTCTTTACGAGCCGCGGCTCGGTGGGGGAAGCGTCTTCCGTGTGGTGTTCGCCGATCCCCGCCGCTGGGAGATTCGATGAACGAGGCCATCGCCACCAGCCGCAGCGTCGCCGCTCATCCGGTGGTGCTCGTCGTGGACGACGAGCCGGACCTGCTGGAGCTGGTCAGTCTCACGCTCGGCCGCATGAACCTACGGACCCGGACCGCCGCCGATCTCGCGAGCGCGCGGCGTCTGCTGAAAGCCGAGCGCTTCGAGCTTTGTCTCACGGACATGCGTCTTCCCGATGGCGATGGTCTCGACCTGGTCGCCTGGATCCAGGAGCATCGTGCCTCGGTACCGGTCGCAGTCATCACAGCACACGGTAACGTCGAGTCGGCGGTGCGGGCGCTCAAGCTCGGCGCGTTTGACTTCGTGTCGAAGCCCCTCGACCTCGGCGTGCTGCGCAAGCTCGTCGGCAGCGCGATAAAACTCGGCGCTGCGGTCGGCGAGAACACCACGGCGACGCTGCCCGGTCCGCGGCTGCTCGGCAGCTCGGCCGCCATGGAGCAGCTTCGGGAGATGATCGCGCGCGTGGCCCGCAGCCAGGCGCCGGTGCACATCTGGGGCGAATCGGGCACTGGCAAGGAGCTGGTCGCGCGCATGATCCACGAGAGCGGCGCGCGCCGCGACGGGCCCTTCGTCGCCGTCAACTGTGGGGCCATTCCAACTGAGCTCATGGAAAGTGAGCTTTTCGGCCACAAGCGCGGCAGCTTCACAGGTGCAGTGGCCGACAAGAAGGGCCTGGTGCAGAGTGCCGAGGGCGGCACGCTGTTTCTCGATGAAGTGGCGGACCTCCCGCTGCACATGCAGGTGAAGCTCCTGCGGGTCGTGCAGGAGAAGACCGTGCGGCCGGTCGGAGAGGCGCGCGAGGAGACGGTCGACGTCCGCATCCTCTCTGCCACGCACAAGAATCTCGCCGACCTCGTCGCCCAAGGGCTCTTCCGCGAGGACCTTTTCTACCGCATCAACGTCATCGAGCTGCGCGTCCCGGCACTTCGCGAGCGTGGCGGCGATATCCGCGAGATCGCAGAAGCGATTCTCGATCGACTCGCGCGGCGCGGTAACGGACCCGCCGTGAAGATCTCGGAGGAGTCGGTGAGGGTGCTCGAGGCCTACCCGTTCCCCGGCAACGTGCGTGAGCTCGAGAACGTGCTCGAGCGCGCGCTCACTTTGAGTATCGGCGGGGTCATCACGCCCGAGCACATCCGTCTGCGTGCCAGCGCGCGCGCCGCTGGCGCGGAGAGCGCGGCAGCGGCTGCGACCGTGGCTCTCGAAGGCAGCAGAGCGCTCGGCAGTCAGCTCGAGATCATCGAGCGCGAGGCGATCGTGAAAGCTCTGGAAAAGACGCGGTATAACAAGACGGCCGCAGCGAAGCTTCTCGGCATGACTTTCCGGGCACTGCGTTATCGCATCAAGAAGCTCGGCATCGAATAAAGTGACGCTCCGGGTCAGTTTGTGACGCAATCACTCGCGAGTGGCGTCAGTCTGCGACAGTATTTAGTCAAGTGCTAAGGAAGCTTGGGGAGCGTTTTCTCCAAAATTTTCAATGGCTTGTGGTCATCGCACTGCCATGGCACAGCCCTTGCTTCAAACTACTCGGGCGCCTTTGCGCCGCTGACTTTGTACCCGAAATTTTTAGGAGTTTCATCAAATGAAGGCTGTGCAAAAGGGTTTTACCCTGATCGAGTTGATGATCGTGGTCGCGATCATCGGCATTCTTGCCGCGATCGCGATCCCGGCGTACCAGGACTACACGGTGCGCTCGAAGATTACTGAGGGCCTGAACCTCGCCGGCGCCGCCAAGACGACCGTCGCCGAGGCGTTCGAGTCGAACGGCCTCAACGGCGTCACGGCTGCGGCCAACAACTGGTCCTTCCTTCCCACCAAGTACGTGACTTGCATCAACGTGGGGACGGGCGGCGGCGCAGTAGGCGCTAACCAGTGCGCGGGCGCGCAGGCGCCGGCGAAACCTGGTGAGATCACCATCACCTACAATAACGGTGCGAATGGCATCCAGCAGCTGCTGGCCGGCCAGACGGTCGTCGTGTTGACGCCCTCTGTCAACCGGGTCCAGCTGGTAGACGGCACCGCCAACTCATCGGCGAACGTCGACTGGGCCTGCGCGTCCGTCGGGGTGACGACTGCCACGAACACAACGAACGTGTTCACGGCGGGCACCCTGATTGCCAAGTACGCCCCGTCGCAGTGCAAGTAATCGACCTCTGAGGTCTTTCAGAAGTCGCTCGAGCCCCGGCCTCGTGCCGGGGCTCTCTTTTTTGGGCCCCGTGGGCCAAATGTGACGCGCACCCCGCCGGAATTGGTGCGGTGTCCTTCAGAATGCATTTGACAATTGCGTCGCAATTGCGTCACCGCCTCACTCGGGTAAACTGAAATTATTCGGCTTATTTAGCTTGCCATAAGCCCATGAATGACAACGCAGCAACGCTGGGCGCAACGCGCACCGGCTTTGGCGGCCTGCCCCAGCGTCTGGTGCAGGATGGGGTGGTCGAGGAGGGGGCGATGCTCGAAGCGGTGAATGCCGCACGCGAGCGCAAGACTAACGTCGTTACGCAACTCGTCGCGAGCGGTGCCGCCCAGGCCCGCGACATTGCAGTCGCAGCCTCGAACGAGTATGGCGTGCCGCTCTTCGACATAGAAGCGGTGAATCTCGACCTCGAAGTCGTGCGCCTCGTCAGCGACAAGCTGCTCGCCAAGCACCGCGTGCTGCCGCTGTTCCGGCGCGGCAAACGGCTGTTTCTCGCGGTTGCCGATCCCACCAACCTTCATGCGATCGACGAGGTCCGGTTCGGCACCGGGCTCGGGGTCGAGGCGATCGTCGTCGAGGACGACAAGCTGCAAAAGGCCATCGACAAAGCTCTCGAGCAGGTCGATAACCAGATGTCGGCACTGGCCGAAGACGGGGACGTCGACCTCGAGTCGCTCGAGGTTACCGGTGGTGAGGAGGATCTCGAGGAGAAGATCGGACGCGACGACGTCGAAGACGCGCCGATCGTCCGCTTTGTCAATAAGGTGATGCTCGATGCCATCCGTCGCGGCGCCTCCGACATCCATTTCGAGCCCTTCGAGAAAACCTATCGCGTGCGCCTGCGCATGGACGGGGTACTAAAGGAAATCGCGCAGCCTCCCGTGCAGCTCGCCCCGAAGCTCTCGGCACGCCTCAAGGTGATGTCGCGGCTGGATATCGCCGAGCGGCGCGTCCCGCAGGACGGCCGCATCAAGATGAAGCTGTCGAAGAACCGCGCCATCGATTTCCGCGTGAGCACCTGTCCGACGCTCTTCGGCGAGAAGATCGTGCTGCGTATTCTCGATCCCGCACAGGCCATGCTCGGGATCGACTCGCTCGGGTACGAGCCCTTCCAGAAGGAGCTCTACCAGAAGTTTCTGGGCAAGCCCCAAGGCATGATTCTCGTGACAGGTCCCACCGGCAGCGGCAAGACGGTATCGCTGTATACGGGGCTCGCCATCCTCAACCGTGAGGACACCAACATCTCGACGGCAGAGGACCCGGCGGAAATCAATCTGCCCGGCGTCAACCAGGTGAACGTCAACCCCAAGGTGGGACTCACCTTTGCCACGGCGATGCGTGCCTTCCTGCGCCAGGACCCCGATGTGATCATGGTCG
>Ga0306922_10003620_pt1 | contig 14492 bp, 18 predicted proteins | sample sta12Cox44000082_FD_203758 | JGI IMG/M metagenome (GOLD analysis project Ga0306922, IMG submission 203758) | Lab enrichment of tropical soil microbial communities from Luquillo Experimental Forest, Puerto Rico - statoxic.12C.oxic.44.000.082 (v2)... | ecosystem: Environmental > Terrestrial >... | reverse complement strand
GTCGGCCTGATCGCGGGATGGCTTGCCGGACAGATCGTCAAAGGCACCGGCTACGGCCTCGTCGCGGACATCTGCATCGGAATCATCGGCGCCCTCATCGGCAGTTGGTTGTTGCCCCAGTTGGGCAGATATGCCTATTTATAGCGCTCTTTAGGACTCTCCAAAACCCTTGTTAAATTGGGGTTTCTCTCTATCTTCCTTCATGGTGCTCTATAGGGCCCTATAGAGGTTCAGGACATTTGCGGGACATTCATGGCACAACAGATCAAGCTCGACAGCAAGGCGGCGCGGCTCAAACTGCCGGTGCGCCGCAAGCCCTACACCAACCGGATCGCCCCCGGCGTTCGCCTCTGTTACCGCCGCAATGAAGGACCCTTCGGTAGTTGGTCCGTGCTCGGTGGCGGCGGCGTATGGCTCAAGAAGATCGGCATCGCTGACGACGTCGATCCAGCCGATGGCGTCAACGTCTTGGATTTCTGGCAGGCGAGCGAGCGTGCCCGCGATCTCGCCGGCGCTAAGGATGCCGACGGCGGCGGCAAGCCGACCACCGTCGGCGAGGCGCTCAATGCCTACGCCGCCGACTTGAGGGCGCGCGGCGGCGACCCCTACAACGCCGATCGGGTCCTGGTGCACCTGCCCAAGACGCTGCTGAGCAAGACGGTGATGGCGCTCAACGCCCGGGAGCTGCGGCGCTGGCGTGATGGGCTGCTTGCTAAGGGCCTCGCGCCTAGCACTGTCGGCCGCACCTGCAAGATGGCCAAGGCGGCACTCACTGCCGCCGCCGATCAGGACAAGCGGATCACCAATCGCGACACCTGGAAGATCGGGCTTGCCGGTCTGGACGATGCTAATCGCACCCGCGACGATGTCATCCTCCCCGATGCCACTGTGCACCGTATCGTGGCAGCGGCCCCCGCGGAGGGGCCGGAGTTCGCGCTCCTGGTCGAAATCGCCGCCGTTACCGGCGCGCGCCCCAGTCAGATCCGACGATTGCGGGTCGCCGACGTGCAGGCCGATCGAGCTGATCCGCGTCTGATGATGCCGACTTCGGCCAAGGGGCGCCGCAAAGTAGTCACCCGCCGCCCGGTGCCGATCCCCGCTTCGCTCGCGTTACGGCTGCGGCAGATAGGGGCCGGACGTTCCGCGCACGCTCCGCTACTGCTCAAGGCTGACGGTAACGCCTGGGGCCGCAGCGATCATCTTCGACCGTTCCAGCACACAGTCGCACGAGTCAGGCTCGATCCCAGCGAGGTCACGATCTACGCGTTGAGACACAGTTCGATCGTGCGTGCCCTGCTCGGGGGCGTGCCAGCGCGTGTGGTCGCGGCCAATCACGACACCTCCGTGGTGCAGCTGGAGAAGACGTATTCCAAGTACATCGCGGATCATTCCGACGCGGTGGCGCGCAAGGCCCTGCTGGATCTGGAGCAGCCGGCCATGTCGAATGTTCGTCCATTGCGATAGGTTGAAGCGGCCGGCCCCGACGGGTTCAAAGTAGACGTCGAGGCCAGCCATCGCCTTCACACCAACGGGATGGACCCCCGTGGCAAAGGCTGCACGCACTCTTACCAGGAAACGGCGGGGGCGAAAGACCCGATCAGCGCCGATCGATACCTCGAAGGTGATAGAGCCGCAGGACGGCAGCCTTCTCGAGACCTACCGAGCGGCCGTAGCTGCCGCGATCCCCGCCGGCATTGTGGTGTCGGAGACGTTCTGGATCACGCTGCGTGAGCGGATCGGCCTGTTCCTGAAAATGCGTGACAGGTGGTTGCGCACGCCTGCGGCGCGCAAGCGCTGGGAACGCATCGACAAGGTTGTGGACGAACTCGCGAGTGAGATGAGGCGCGAGCGGCAGAATACGTCACACGAGCATGCCAATGCCTATTGGCCCAATCGCGTGCTCGCTGGTCTGCAGGAGGCAAAAGCCCAGTCCACCGCGCACTTGATCTATTACCGAGTTGCCGCCGAGGCTCGCAATAAGGGGCGCGATCCGAATCGCGAATATCTTTTTCAAACCGTGATCGACCTCTGGGTCAGCTTGGGGCAGGAGGTCGGGTATTCAACTAGTGGCGGAAGCCGCAGTGGACCGCTCGTCGACTTCTTCAAAGCCTGTCTCGATCCGCTCCTGGGGGACCAGCCTGACGAGACCGTCCGCAGCATCATTCGACGTCGCCGATAGTTAGGGTGAAACTCCCCCATAAAAAATAGCTCTGCTTCACCCTCACACCTCTGTGCTGCTTCGTGCTTCACCATGGTTTTTACGGTGGAGGCAGCAGTGGCCGGCAAAAAATTTGCGGCTGTCAGCCGTCGGCGCCCGCGGGTGCGTCCGTCGACGGCACCAGCGTGCTTCAGTGTCGCTTCGTTCTGCGTCGCGCACCACATCTCCGAATCCTTTTACTACAAATTGAAAAACCAAGGTCTCGGCCCGCGCGAGATGCAGGTCGGGGCGAGAATTCTCATCACCCACGAAGCTGCCGCGGATTGGCGCAATGCACGTGAGCGCGCTGCTGCGACTGCCGCTGAATAGGAACAGCGCTCGGGCGGGTCCGTCGCCTTCCCGTCTAGGCGGAACTTCTAAAGGCGAAACAGTAAGGCCCCGGCGCCAACCATGGAAAGGAGCGCCGAGGCCAAAGAATGGAGATCCAAGATGGATCAAGTTAAAGCCTATACCTCGGGGTCGAACGGGGAACAAGCGAAATCGTATAACAGTAACGGCAAAGGCCATGCCAAGCCGTCGCGACGGACCGGTTCACGCCTCCGCAACGGTGTGTGCCTCGCTGCCAAGCGGGCCGATACCGCCGTCCAGCTCATCAACGAGTGGCATATAAAGCCAACTGACGCAGCCGAGCGAACCGGTAGCAACGTCGCATACATCTACGCGTGGCAGCGACTCCGGGAAGCCGGGGTTTCCTCGTTGATCGATGCTGTCTGGAAGGGCCGCATCTCGATGCCGACGGCGGCGAAGTGCGTCAAGCAGCTGGCCAAGCTCAAGACGGCATTCGCGGCCGCCGACTCCGCCGAACGTGCCATCTTCTTCAAGCTCGACGAGGTCAAGGCTGCCGGTGTCGCCGCCGGCGCGACGGTGAGCCCGTTGAAAAAGCTGCGTGCGGTCGTCGACGCAGTTGGCATCGACCAGGTGCGCAACCTGCTCACGATCATGGATAAGACCGCGCCCGGGAACGCTGCTTCCTGGGTCGAAGCGGCTGAATGACTTTCGCCCCCGTGCGTTCGCGTGCGGGGGCGTCTGTTTTACAGAGCCGCCGTGCGCGGCGGTTCCGTAAAGCGGACGAAGGTATCGTCGGTAAAGTCATATGTTCCAGCCTCGCATCTGCTCGCATTGCGGTCAGGTAATTCCGCCGACAGGGCTGCGTTTGCCAAAAATCAAGGCGCGAATCCTCGACATCGTGAAACGTCACCCCGACATCACCGCTGCGCAGCTGCGCGATTTGGTTTGGGCGGACGATCCGAATGGCGGCCCGGAATGTCGACACACAATCTTTGTTCATGTCGCACAACTGAATAATTCTCTGCGTCCGTTTGGCGTCTGTGTACGCAGTGAAGGCGGCGGGTATCGCATCCGGGGTGTGTCATGAGGGCGATCGGCATCGATCCCGGAGCCGTCAAAGGCGGACTTGCCATCGTCGAGATCAATGATGGTGCTGCCCCGCAACTCATCGACGCTATCGACCTTCCCGTCGTTGGTGTTAAGGCAAAACAACGCATCGATGTCTTGGCACTGCGCAATTGGATTGTGCAGCACCGACCAGATCACGCCTATATCGAACGCGGCCAAGCGCATCCGCAACAAGGCGCATCAAGCGGTTTCAAATTCGGCCGCGGCTGTGGCGCTATCGAAGCGACAATCCAGTTACTCGAAATTCCGCTGACAATCATCGAAGCGAGCGCGTGGAAACGAAAATTCCATCTGCGCGACGGCGATAAAGAAGGCGGGCGGCAGCTCGCCATTCAACTCTTCCCGGCCTCTCACGCTCTATTCGCGCGCAAGATGGATCACGGTCGTGGCGAGGCATGTCTCATCGCGCTTTACGGCGCGCAGTCTTCGATGCCGGTCAAGTCTGCCTCCGTTACGACCCCGACCGCGGCGGAGCCTGTCATATGAAGCGCCGCAGGTGCGAGAAGGAACAGAAGAAGCTCGACGACGACGCGAGGCCGCTCCGCTGGTGGAAAGCCTGGCACCGCGAAGAGCGCAACGCTGTGCTCTCCGGTCCGCACGCCCGCACGCTCGCCGAACTATTTCGGATGTTCGCAAATATCGACTGCGTGAAGCCGGCGCAACTGATCGGGCTCGTCGCCGCCATCGACTGGAACGCTATCGATTATCAGACCCGGCTCACCGTTCTGCACGAGGTCAATTCTGCGATCACCAAATTCCGCGAAAGCCAGAAGCTAGATCCGATCTCCGACCCTTTACCTGGTGCGCCACCGAATGCGTTCCAGGCTATCCGCGGAATCATCAATCAGTTTCCCGCGAGGGAGAGCCCGCCGGAGCGTCCCGGCAATCAGCAAGAGGAGACGTAAAGTAAATGAGTAACGAAGTAGAAAAGGCGTCTTCGCGCGCCCTCGACGGCTTCGGCGGCTATACCGAGATCGTTGAAGGCAGCGAAGGCCAGTCCGTAGCAGGGGTGAGCTTACTCGGATTGAAGTTGAAGTACCTCGATCCGACCTGGACCGACCCCGACGAGAATGAGGTCAAAGGCCCGTTCGTCGTGCACGACATCCAGAGGAAGGTCCAAAAGTGGCTCGACGACAGCCACCCGGTCGAGACCATCGTGCTCGTGCCGGGAGAGAAGTGGCCCGACATCGAGAAGCTGAACGCCGCGTGCCCGCAGTCAGAGTGGCGGGAGAAGTTCGGCAAGCTGCAGGGACCGTGGCAGGGGGAACACGTCGTGTGCTTCTTCGATCCCGCGACCATGGTCCGCTACTGGTGGCCGTCGCCGATCACTACGGTCGGATCGGCCATCTGTGTGCGGGAACTGGTCGGGCAGACGAAGCTGATGCGCAGCTACAAGGGCGAGCACGTCTACCCGCTCGTCGAGCTGTCGCACACGTTCATGCCCACAAACTACGGCGGGCGCGAGCGTCCTAATCTGGTCGTCAAGGATTGGGTCCGCTTCGGCGATGGCGGCAATCTCGTGTTACCGGCGCCCAATAAGCCGGTGCTCACGGGTTCGGCGGCAGCGACGATGCAGCGCGTCGCTCCGCTCACTGCGAAAGAAGTGACCGAGGACAGTATTCCTTATTGATCCTCGGGATCGTTGCTGGAAGCCGCTTCGGTCCGGCCGGACGAGGCGGTTTCAGGAAGCGATCTCCAAAACTAGCGCGTATCGAAAGTGCCGGTGATGTCTGCCGAGTGGCAAGTGCCGACCGAGCTGCCCGATCTTCAGCGCGTAAGCGTGCTGGCTCTCGATACAGAAACCAGAGATGAAGGACTGCAGACCAAACGCGGCCCAGGATGGCCGTGGCGCGGCGGCTACATCGTCGGACTCTCGCTCGCATGGCGCGCCGACAGCGCTATTCATGCGGTCTATATTCCATTGCGGCATCCCGACAGTCAGAACTTTGACCGCGAGCAAGTCATCCGCTGGTTGCGCGATCTGGTCGCGTCCGGCGTGAAGATCGTCACCAAGAACGGCCTCTATGACTGGGGATGGCTGTGGGCCGATCTCGGCATCGAAATGCCGCCGGCCGAGCAGCTGGAAGAGATCGACGCGCTCGCCACTATGGTGGACGAGAACCGCTACAAGTACAGTCTCGACGCCTTGTGCGCCTGGCGCGGATTCCCCGGCAAGGAGGAGACACTTCTGCTTGAAGGATGCGCCGCGCTCGGATTGATCCCGGCGCGAAAACGCAAAGGGTTCAAGCCGCAATCTGTCTTATGGCAATTACCTGTGCATATCGTTGGCCCTTACGCCGAGACCGACGCTATCCGCACGCTGGAGCTGTTTGAGAGCCTAAATCTGGTGCTCGATCGCGAGGGCACCCGCGACGCCTATCGGCTCGAAATCGAATTGCTGCCGATGGTGCACCAGATGCGCCGGCGCGGAATCCGTATCGACATCGCTGCGGCGGAGCAGGCGCGCGACCTGCTGTTACGCAAGCGCGACGCCATGCTCGCGCAGATCTCCAAAAAGCTCGATGCCGGTATCGGCATGGACGAAATCAATGGGCGCAAGTGGTTGATTAGCACCTTCGACCGGCTCAACATCAAATATCCGCGCACCGAAAAAGGAAATCCGAGCTTCAAGCGCGGTAAGCGCGGCTGGATGCAGCATTCCGAGCATTGGTTGCCGCCGTTGATCGCCGCAGCGGACCAACTCGATCAGTACAGCGACAATTTCCTCCAACAGCAGATCCTCGGCCATGTCGAAAACGGCCGCGTTTACGGTGAGATACATCCGCACCGCTCCGACTTCGGCGGCACGCGCTCACTCCGATTCTCATATTCGCATCCGCCGCTGCAGCAAATGCCGAAGCATGACGAAGAACTGGCGCCGCTGATCCGCAGCGTATTTCTGCCGGAAGAGAACGAGGTCTGGGCGAGCTGCGATTACAGCCAGCAGGAGTTTAGACTCGTCGTCCACTACGCAGCGAGAAAGAATTTTCGCGGCGCCACAGCGGCGCGTGACCGTTACATCAGCGATCCGAATTTCGACATTCATGCCTACGCCTCCGAACTGACCGGCGGCAAGATCAGCCGGCAAGACGGTAAGACCTTCAATTTCATGACGATCTACGGCGCCGGCCCGGAAACTACGTCTAAGCAGCTCAAGAAGTCGTTGAGCGAGACCAAAGTACTGCTCGATCTGTACAACGAAAAGATGCCGTTCATTTCGCAGCTGGCAGCTGCGTGTAAAAACGCCGCGCACCGGGAGGAGTTTTTCACACTGTTCAATAGTGCGCGACGGCACTTCAATCTATGGGCGCCTGGTGGAAAGCTGCAGGAAGGCGCCGGTCCTTGCGAACGCAACGAGGCCATGCGCCGCACCCGCGACCCTGGCCACCCCTGGTACGGACAAAAGCTCTGGCGCGCCGAGACCTATAAGGCACTGAACGTATTGATCCAGAGCGCAGCGGCTATTCAGACCAAAGAGTGGATGCGTGCGTGTTTCCGCGAAGGTGTCATCCCGCTCTTACAGATGCACGACAGTCTCGATCTTTCGGTGTCGTCACCAGAGACGGTGGAGATGGTGGCACGTCTTGGCGAAGAAGTGATCAAGCTCGAAGTGCCGATGAAGGTTGACATTAACTACGGCCGCACCTGGGGCGACGCTAAGCACACTTGGGCCGAACTGCACACTGAGACAGACCACCATGCCGAGCCGGCCCGGAAAATACCCGACACGCCGGAACGAACAGCGTGTGAGAGCCCGAAATCCGTTAATGATGCTGACGACGAGCTTGATGCAGAACCGACGCCGATTGCTTCCGAAGTAGATTGGAGCGCTGCGTTGGAGCGGGATTTTCCACGGCAAGCGAATGGGGGTGAGACTGCAGCCTCCGCCGAATCCTCGTTATCTCCGCAGGACGACGAAACATTCATCCGCACACGGATGGCTGAAGAAGGAATGGTCTGGCAGAGTGCGAGCTTCGCACAAACCACACCACCGCCACCGCCGCCTATTACGGATTCTCCACCATCGCCTTCATCAGGAAACGGCCGCGGTCCTACAGTAAGCGCACCCGCAGCAATCCCGACGAACGGACAAGGCGGCAAACAGACCGCTTCCGCAACCACCCGCCACAGCTATCCACATAGTAGTCAACCGAAAGGTACTAAGGTCGCCGAGTACATTTACCGCGACCTCAAAAACGCACCGTATCTCAAAGTCGACAAGTATGTGACCGCGCAAGGCGACAAAGCGTTTCCACAATACCGTTTTGACAAAGGGCAGTGGATCAAACGCGGAAAGAACTGGCCCTCGATACCATTTCGTCTGCCCGAACTGTTGGCGGCACCGCCGGGATCAACCATAGACATCGGAGAAGGCGAAAAGGACGCGCTCAACCTCGCCGCACTCGGTCTGATCGCAACCACCAATCCCGGCGGCGCTGGTAAATGGACGCCGGAACTGAACAAGTGGCTCACCGGCTTTGCGCGCGCAAACATCTATGAAGACAACGATGTGCCTGGGCACAAACACGCTGCTGCGGTGGCGACTGCGCTATGTGCAATCATCCCTGACGTCCGGGTGGTGAAATTCCGCGAGCTGGTCGAGCATGGCGATGTGTCGGACTGGCTGAAGACCGGTAAGACACGCGAAGATTTGCTCGCGCGTGCCGAGCAAGCGCCGAAATTCATTGCGCTGGAGAGCGTGTGCGCCGCAGACGAAGAGATCGCGGCCATCGAGTGGGTCTGGTTTGGGCGCTTCGCGATCGGCAAGATCGGATTGATCACTGGGATGCCGGATGAGGGCAAGGGCTTGACGCTCTCCGACATCATGGCGCGGATCACACGTGGATCGGAGTGGCCCTGTGGTGAAGGAACAGCCGCGGCCGGCAACGTGATCTTGCTCACCGCCGAGGATGACATCAACGACACCGTCATCCCGCGGTTGATGGCGGCCGGCGCTGACCTCAAGCGCGTTCACATCATCAAGATGATGCGTGAGGCCGGCAAGGAACGCATGTTCAGCCTGATCACCGATCTGCACGCGTTGCGGCAGAAAGTGATTGAGATTGGCGATGTTAAGATGGTTCTGATCGACCCGATTTCCGCCTACCTCGGCATTGGCGAAATCGACAGCTTTCGCGCCACTGACGTACGCGCAGTGCTTGGTCCGCTCAAGATGTTTGCCGAGGAACTGAGAACGTCAATCCTCGGCATTCTGCACTTCAACAAGAAGATCGATGTCACCAACATCATGCTGCGCGTGTCCGACAGTCTGGCCTACACCGCGGCTTCGCGGCACGTCTACGCCGTGATCAACGACGAAGACAATTTCCGCAAACTGTTCGTCAAAGGCAAGAACAACATCGCGCCGCGAGAGCAGAAGACGCTGGCCTTCGGTATTTCCGAGCGCGAGGTCGGCACCGATCCACATACCGGAGCATCGATCCGTGCACCCTACATCGAATGGCACCCGGACCCGGTCGACATCACTGCCACCGAGGCGCTGCAGGCCGCATCGGAGTCCAAGTCGCCGAGCGCACGCGACAGCGCCAAGCGCTTCATCGAGACGCTGTTGAGCGGCGGACCAGTTATTTCAAAGGAAGTTCACGAAGCAGCAAACGAGAACGGGATTTCTCGCGCCACCTTGAAGCGCGCTCAGAGAGACCTCCAAGAAAGTGGCCGTATCGATGTTAAACACGATGGTCCGCCGCTCGGCGATAAAGGCGAGCGTACCTGGCAGTGGCACTTGCTCAACAAAGCGGAGGATGAAACATGATATCAATCAGCGAACAGCGCCAGGCATTCACACGCCGCGTCGAACGCGCCTGCAAGGCAGCCGATCACCACGTGACGCTCATCAATGATGGGCGCCGCATGGACGAGTTGGCGGCCAGCAAGGAGTGCGACTTGTGTGGCTTTGCAGACCACCGCATCGTCGGGATGATAGTCACCCCCACAAATCGCTACACGATTTGTTCCCGCTGTGCGGACTACCCCGAAGACGACTTCATATGTGAGCTCATCGCCACGCTCAACGCAAAGTATGGCATCAGGTCCGAGCGACAACACAGCACCGTGACATTTATTTCCACAGCGTCGCGGCGGCGCCCGATACACGGTGAAAGGTGCTCAAAAACGGAGAAGGGACTCATAGAGGGAGAAATGAGTCCCTTCTTCAAAAAACATGGCCCCCCCCCACTCAAGGTCTTGAGTCCCTTCTATTATTTGAGAACGTTCTCAAGGGACTCACCTCTCCCTCTCATGAGTCCCTTCTACCTGGGTGAGTCCCTTTTACCTGGGTGAACACGATGCCGCGCGTGCGGTTGAGCGCGACTTCGGTATGCCACTGCAATGATGGGTCCTGCGAGTCGACCATCCAAAGCAGGACCGACAACGCGCTCTATGTTTGCCGATACGGAGCGAACGCGACCGCCGGCCGTTTACGCTGATACAACCAGCGCGCGTTGCGGGTGATGTCAAAAAGAGAATACTATTATGGCCGCTTCGGATCCTTTGGTCTGTCCATAAGCGCTTGATATTGCTGCATAAAAGGTGCGTAACTTACGACCCTATCCCACCCATCAAGCCATTGCCGAGCCTTAGCAAAAGTGGCAGGCCCCTTTCTGATAATCTGTTTCAAAACCTTTGAAAACACAGCGCTTTTTGCTATATCACAGTACCATTCGCATTCAAGTGCGCAACGTTCTTTCGTTTTTCAACCTCCGGGGGGTATAAAGTTTTCCTGGGATGGTGCCCGGCTACCGGGCGCGGCGGCGGTGAATCTTAGCTACCTGTTGAAAATTCCCGAGGCGAAATTTTATTGCGTTTCGGCGGTGCCATGTCACCTAAATTCGCCGGCCGGTTTTGGTGCCTTGTTACCCACAACCTGCAGGCGGTACTCGCCAAATCCGGGGTTTAGGCGCATGGTGTCCTCAGATTTGAGGAGATGATCCATGCCGCGTCGAGCCGCCGCCGACCTTGCTGTCGTACGCGTTGAAAAGATCGACCGGCCGCCTCCGCCCGAGGGGTTGTCCGAGGCCGCCTCAGGCATCTGGCGCATGGTCGTAGGCAACATGCGAGGGAAGTGGTTCTCGCCGGAGAACTTCGCGCTGTTGGAGACGTATTGCACGCTCACGGCCGAGAAGAAGCGGCTCGAGGCTGCTTTCAGTCTGCTCGACGTCACGGACCCACGGTATGAGCGACTGACCGTCCGTCACGACAAGATGGCTGCGCAGGCGCTCGCTCATGCCCGGTCGTTACGGTTGACGCCGAAATCCAACGTGACGAACCGTGATGCGCGTGATCCCCTCCGTGGAATGCAGAAGCCCTGGGAGCTTTAGGCTGCCCCTGCCGTCGGCTTTATGGCCAACAGACCGACTTCCATCTCGTCGAGAGCGTCCGGGCCGGCGCGGTGTTTGGCGAGGAACGTCTCCACCCAGTCCCGGAAGGCTTCACGTTCTTCATCCGAGAAGTCGAGGGCGTCGATCTGCTGTTGTATGTGGTCGTGGTGGCGGCGGAGCTCGGCGATCGCTTCGGTGAGGGGTAGGCGCTGCATGCGCTCGGGAGAGATATCGGGCTTTGGCATCGGTGAGCCCCAGGGTTAAGGTAGAGGCATCATGATGCCCGCTCGAACTGATTCGCAACAGACCGGCGTGAGCGTGCGCACTATCGATACCTTTGAGCATGGTCCGCTTCCGGTGCTCGACACGTGGCGCGACTGCCGCCACACGCGGACCGGCTGGACGGCGATCAACGGGAGAGGCGAGCGGCTGAACATTCGCTATCGTCCCGAGGATCGTTGGCCCGGCCCCGCGCGCATGCCGGATGCGGATCACGCCGTGATCGGGCGCGACGCTGGCCCCGGTGAGTACGGCGATGTCGGTGGTCGCGTGGCCGTGGGCGCGATCCTGATCGAGCGCGCGCCGCGCGCTGTATCAAAAAGAAGCCCCCGCGGAGGGCGTGGGGGCAAGTGAAGGGGTTAACGCGGTCACTCTCTTTCGCACGGGTGATCGCGATGGACAAGCACACACCGCTAAATTTCACCGACGACCAGCTCGACATGGTCTTTCGGGCTGCGCAGCCGCTCACGCCGAGCGATCGCGCGGCGTTTCTCGAGGATCTGGCGGATACATTGCGTCAGGCGCCTCACCAGGGGAGTGGACAGTTGTATCGCGTGATTCGCGAGGTCCAGCGCCGGCATTGGGACCCACCCTTGACTGTTGGCGGGGCTGGCATGCCGCGTCGGTGGGAGCGGTAGGTCTGATGCGAGAGGTCCCAACGGATAAATCCGCCGTCTATCGCCGCCGGCGCGTGGCGGACACCCAAGCGTGGCGAGCCCGGCAGAAACGCGGGGCGGCGGTCTATCCGATCGAGATCGATGGTACGACTTTCGATCCGATGGAGCGTTTCGGCGGGCTCGAGGCCAGCAAGGCGGATGATCGGCGTCGCTACGTGTTCTATCGGGTGGTTCGTTCTGCTAAGGCCTTCCTAGGGCCTGCACGTTCAACACTCGCAGGTGATCATGCCAACCGCCGACTCGTCCGCTTCCAAAGAGGTTGTCACGGCCGCGCTCCTGGTAATCGGTGGCAAGATCCTGTCCGGCCGCACCAAGGACCAGAACGTCGGCTACATTGCGGAATATCTGACGGCGCTCGGTGTTGATCTCAAAGAAGTGCGAGTGGTCGGCGACGAGGAGACAGCAATCGTCGACGCACTCAATGCGCTCCGGCATCGCTTCACCTATGTTTTCACCACTGGCGGGATCGGGCCGACCCACGGTGACATCACCGCCGACTGCGTGGCGAAGGCGTTCGGTGTGCCGATCGATACCGATCCGCGCGCGCTCGCCATCCTGCACGAATGGGTAAAGACGACTGGTGCCGAGATGAGCGAGGCGCGCCTGCGCATGACGCGCATTCCCAAGGGCGCAGATCTCATCCTCAACAAGGTGTCAGGGGCGCCTGGCTTCCGGAAATGTAATCGTGATGGCGCAGGCCACACGCGCGGCCAAGGACATGCTGGAGCGAATGCGGCGAGCACAATCCTGAGCCTCGCCCTCTCACGGCGAAAACAGGGGTTCGAGTCCCCTAGGGAGCGCCAAAATATATCAATATAAACATCACGTTACCTTGAATAACTTTCTGAGAGGAGAGCCTGACCTAAAACTGACCTAATATCTTTCCCATTTTAGTCGGATTTTGATTCCGCCATGCGGAGGTTCGAATCCTCCCGCCCCAGCCACGCAGTCAGGTCTCCACCAGCTGACATTCGAGCGTAGTCGTGCCGGATCACATTTGGACGCGGAAAAGAGCCTGTCGCGTTATTGATTGATTTCAGGTTCTACGAGCTTCGCCAAGTTTCGCAGCGACTCTTGCCAGCCGAGGTAACACGCCTCTAGAGGGATGACATCCGGCAGGCCTTCCTGGACGATGTTTAGCTCGGTACCGACGGATACTTGCTTCAGTGTCACCGTCACCTGAAGCTGACCCGGCAAGTTGGGGTCGTCGAACTTATCGAAGTAGCGCAAGCGTTCATTAGGTACGAGCTCCACATACTCGCCGCCGAAAGAGTGACTGTTGCCGGTCGTAAAATTCCGGAAGGACATCCGATGAGCGCCACCCTTCAATGGGGATCTTGCGAAGGCCTTCCAGGAGTATCAATGCAAGTGGGGCGGAAGACTTTTCCGCCACTGATCTGCACCGTGGTGCAGAAGTCAGCGCCCGCGATCGATCACTTGGCTCAGCTTTTTTTGCGCGCGGAATGTTTCGGTTGTGTCTTAATCTCAATTGCAGGCTCGGCCAATCGACCCGTCTCTTTACCGAGGTTATTACCAGAAGCGGCAGCGCGGGCGATGAAATTGATCATCACCGAAAACGCCGTGAAGATCGGCGGCACCGCCGCTCCATGGGTCTACGAGATCAAAAACGAAGGCCCTCACACCAGGGGTCCGAACGACTACTGGCAGCTACACATGCGCGGCGAGAAGGATCGCGAGCGAAATAGGCGATGATGACGGCACGGTCGAGGAGGTGCCGATCCTGATAACCGAGAACATCACGGGCGGGAAGGAGCACCGGGCCTACATTGACATGAACCGTCGCCTGGAGCGGATGGACCGCATCTACAACGAGCCCGCGCCTCGTTGACGTTTCGACACCGCCCCCTACGGGGCGCGGCACGAAGCGCCAACGGTGAAGCTTCACAACGTCAAGGGAGAGCGCCGCCGTCATTCGGCGGTTGATTTCCGACAGCAACAAAACGAGAGGAAGACGACACCGAGCGCGGAATAACCCCTTGCGCTCCGCGAACGAGATTATAGAAATGTTGTCCTAAGCGCGTCAAACTCCGCGGTCATCGGGGCGGTTGGCAAGCCTCAGGGCGTTCATAGGAGAAATTATGATGCCTGCGATCGACAGCTTTCTCGCAACGTGGTCCCCACGTGTGCTGAGTGTCTTGCGCATCATGGTCGGCCTGCTGTTCCTGGAGCATGGGATGTCGAAATATTTTAGCTTGCCAGTTTCGCCCTCGACGGGAGTGGCCCCCATGTCGCTCTCGGGCATCAACGGCATGATTGAGCTCGTCGGCGGGGTGCTCATCGTGCTCGGGTTGTTCACTCGTCCGGTCGCGTTCATTCTGGCAGGCGACATGGCCTTCGCATACTTCATAGCGCACGCGCCGAGGGGCTTCTTTCCGCTCCTGAACGCGGGTGAGTTGGCTATCATCTACTGCTTCGTGTTTCTCTATCTCGCAGTGGCGGGAGGCGGCGTGTGGAGCCTCGATCATCTGAGGGCTGGCAACAAAGCGCCGCAGGCCGCGTGGCGTACGTCAGGCCGGTAGCGGGCGTTAGTTTCGCGCCTTTGGC
>Ga0306922_10003619_pt1 | contig 14494 bp, 14 predicted proteins | sample sta12Cox44000082_FD_203758 | JGI IMG/M metagenome (GOLD analysis project Ga0306922, IMG submission 203758) | Lab enrichment of tropical soil microbial communities from Luquillo Experimental Forest, Puerto Rico - statoxic.12C.oxic.44.000.082 (v2)... | ecosystem: Environmental > Terrestrial >... | reverse complement strand
CAAAGGAAGCGGAACTGTAGGCGGAACTCGGCTGATCTAGCGCCCGACCGCCCAGGCGAGCCCGTCGGGTTCTCGGCCCACATCAATGTGGCCTATTACCGCAAGCGATTTCAGATCGATCACCGTCACGTAATTGTCCGGAGTGCACGCCACAAACACGCGCGATCCGTCGGGCTGGATCTCAATGCCCGCAGCGCCGTGTCCCACCGGGATACGCTTGAGCTCTTTGCGCGAGGCGACGTCGAAGACGGCCACATCGGGACCACCCAGCATTGAAACGAACGCCAACTTGCCATCGGGAGTGATCTTCAGCCGGTTGGCGCTGCGCACATTTGCGTTCAGGGTCTGCGACACGGTTTTGGCCGGGATCGCGATGATTGAGATGGTCCCCTCACGTGCGTTGGCCACCCAGATTTCTTTCCCGTCGGGTGCAACGTCGAATCCTTCCGAGCCATCGCCGACGCGCACAACCGTTTCATTCCAGTCCCCTCCAGGAACCGCCATTGGCCGCGGAGGCGCGCCTGGCGCAGGCTGACCGGCAGGCGGGCTAGCGGTCTTCTCGATGATGCTCACCGTTCCCGAGCTAACGTTCGTGGTGTAGATGCGCTCGAGGTCCTCGGTCACGTAGATCATGTGAGTGCGGTTCTGGCCGGTGCCGAGGATCCAGTCAATCTTCTTCGTCGCCGGATCGTAGCTGCCAATCGCCTTGGCGCCTTCTGCTGTGAACCACGTCTTGCCTCCGACGAATGTCAGACCGTGCGGGCCACGCAGTGCTCCGAGATCGATAGGAGGCAGAGGCTTTTGCGCAAGCAGATCGATGACCGCGAGCGTGTTGAAGGCGCCGAATCCGTAGTTGGAGACGTAGGCGGTCTTGCCGTCCGTGGAAGCAATCACTTCGTGGGGGTCATCTCCAACAGGCACTTTCGCCACAACTTTGAGTGTCGCCGGATCGACAATGGCGAGGGTATGGTCGCGCTTGCTTAACGCAAGCAGCGCCGGAGAGGGCTTGGCTTGGGCGAGAACTAGCGATGGACCAAGGGCAATTGTGAGGACAAGAATTGTTGCGGACTCTAATTTCATAGCAAACAGAATACCTGTAGAGCTGAAGGAAGACGACACGGGTCCAATGCGAAGCTGCGGCGAGGGTAGAATTTTGAATTGGTCAGAAGTGCTACCAGGTTCATCCATGTTTCGTACTTTCTTCCGTTTGTTCGTCGCCCTGGCTCTCATCCTGTTTCTTGCTAGCTGTAATAAGGCTCCTGCTCCGGCGCCTCACACCACGTCGAACACGCTGGCAGCGGCGACGCCGATCGATCCCGCTACTGCCGCATCCATCGGCGGCGTCGTGCACTTCGACGGCATACCTCCTGCTCCCCAGAAGATCGATATGTCGGCGGACTCCGGATGCAAGGGTCAGAACCAGTCGGAGACGGTGATCGTCAACGACGAACACCTCGCCAACGTACTCGTGTACGTGAAGGACGGACTCGCTGGGCGAAGCTTCCCTGCTCCGCCGGAAAGGGTGACGATTTTGCAGGAAGGCTGCCGCTACGTGCCGCACGTGGCGGCGGCAATGATGGGTCAGAGCGTGGAGTTCGTCGATCAGGACGATACGCTGCACAACATCCACCCTATGCCGAAAAACAACACTGAGTGGAACCAGTCAGAAATGCCCAACGGCAGTTTCGCGCGCCCGTTCACCGCGGCAGAAATCATGATTCCCATCAAGTGCAATCAGCATCCGTGGATGAAGATGTATCTCAGCGTGCTAGGCAACCCTTTTTTTGCCATCACGGGCAAGGACGGGAGGTTCGCGCTGAAAGGGCTGCCTCCGGGCACCTACACGATTGCCGCGGTGCATGAGAAATTCGGCGAGCAGGATGTGAAGATCACCTTAGCGCCAAAGGAAGACAAGAAAGACATGGGTTTCGAATTCAGGCCATAAACGGCCGCCCGTCGATGAATGGAGGAGGTATGGATCTGCCAGACGCCCCGATTGCCAAACAAGGGTCTTACGTCGCACACTTTCTGACGGTAGCAGATCAGCCACGATCCAGCCAGTTCTACGTCGGGATTCTCGGGGGGAGGGTCGTGCGCGGGCCGGATCCCACCTATATCAAGCTCGCGAATTCGTGGATCATCCTGACCTCGGGTGGCGGCCCGACTCCCGACAAGCCGACGGTGATGCTGGAAACGCCCAAAGACCTCAACAAGGTCAGCAGCTTTCTGAACCTACAGTAGCTGATATCTGGGACTGCTACAGGCACTGGAAGGCCAAAGGCGCCGAGTTCCTGACCGAGCAGCTCGATAACCTTGGCCGCGAGACTCGCTGCTACATGCGTGATCCTGACGGATACCTGATCGAAGTTGGGCAGTACATTCCGGCCGCGATTGAAACCTTCAAGCGTTTTCTTGCTGCAGCCGAAAAGGCCTGAATTGCCGACCTGAATACAGCTCGGGCGACGCTATCTCGTTTGATACAATACCGCTTCGGCCATTGGTAGAGGATCGAGTGACGGTGACGCGACTGAGCGTCCTGACACTTCAACCGGACATTGCAGTTTTGGTTTCGCGGCACGAGGTAGCGGCGCGCGAGGGCCGCACTGACAGGAGCACGTTCTGACTTCACGGACGATTCCATACAACCAGGCACATCATCGTTTCGCCGTGTTTCTGGCAGTGTGCACGCTGCTGCTGATCGTGGCCGGCGCACTGGTCACCAGCAATGACGCCGGGCTGTCCGTTCCGGATTGGCCCACGTCTTTTGGCTCGCTCTACAAGATTCCCCCGATGGTTGGCGGCGTGAAGTACGAGCACGGCCATCGCATGTTCGCCGAGTTGGTTGGCCTGCTCATCATCGTGATGGCGGTGTGGACCGAGCGCGTCGAGCAGCGCAAATGGATGAAAGTCCTGGGCTGGGTTGCGCTGGCGGCTGTGGTTGGGCAGGGCGTGCTCGGCGGGCTGACGGTATTGTTCTATCTGCCCTGGGCGATTTCGACGGCACATGCCACGCTGGCGCAAACGATCTTCTGTGTTGTGACGGCGATGGCGCTGTTCACCAGTAAGGGCTGGTTACAGGATTCCGAGCCTATCGTCGAACATGGACTGACGCCGGGAACTCCGGCGCTGACCACCATCACTGCTGCGTGCGTGTGGGTACAGTTGATTCTCGGCGCAGCGTTTCGCCACTCGGGTATGAAGCTGTTGCCGCACCTGATCGGTGCGTGCGTTGTAACGGCGATGCTTTGCTGGACGGTAGTGCGAGTGCTCTCCCGCTACGGTAACGTCGCTCGGCTTCGCAAGCCCGCGCAGACCGTACTGGCTCTGCTCATGATTCAGTTGGGCCTGGGTTTCTTCGCCTACCTCACTCGCATCCAGTGGGACAAAGATGCGGTACAGCCGATGGCTGGGATGGTGATCAGCACAGTTTTGCACGTCGCTGGCGGTGCGCTTGTACTGGCGACAAGTGTGATCCTTGCCATCCAGACGCGGCGCGTGATTACGGTCCACGAAAAACCAGCAGTGTTGACGACTTCCTCGCGAAAGGCCGTAACGGCATGAGCACAGCAACACAGCCATTGGCGGTTCCACGTATCGGCTTTGCCGCGTTGATGCGCGAGTATGCTGTGCTGATGAAGGCGCGCGTAACCACGCTCATCGTGCTGACGGCGTGGTGTGGCGCGTACCTTGCTGCCGTAAAATCAGGGCTTCCGTCGCTCTCCTGGACGATGTTCCATGCGCTGCTGGGCATCGGCTTGGTGAGCAGCGGCACCGCTGCTATCAACGAAGTTATGGAGCGTGAGGTTGACGCTCGCATGAGACGCACGGCGGCTCGTCCACTTGTCACGGGCACGATGAGCGTGGTGCACGCGTCGATCGTTGCGTTTGGCATGACGCTGGGTGGGATCGCTTATTTGTGGCTCACCGCCAACTGGCAGGCCGCATTGCTTACGGCGCTGACTTCAGCAAGCTACCTTCTGGTCTACACTCCGATGAAGCAGGTGCATCCCGTCTGCACGCTGCTCGGCGCGTTCCCCGGCGCGATGCCTCCGGTGCTGGGCTGGGTGGCTGTTCGAGGGCGCATGGATCCGGAAGCGATTGTGCTGTTCGCCATCATGTTCTTCTGGCAGTTCCCGCACTTCCACTCGATCGCGTGGCTCTATCGCGAGGATTATGAGAATGCCGGCGTGCGCATGCTGCCGGTGGTCGAGAGCGACGGTCGTTCGACGATTCGCGCCATCGTGATCTACTCGCTGGCCCTGGTGCCGGTTACGCTGGCTCCAACGCTGATGGGCATGGCTGGCTGGACATACTTCGCCGGTGCACTGATGCTCGGCCTGGTTCTGCTGTGGTTCAGCGTGCGCATGTGGACTATGAAGCTCGCGCCCGTCGTCGGTAAGTCGAAGGCGCGCGCACGTCAACTGCTGCAGGCCTCGGTGATTTACCTGCCGCTGCTGTTTGCGCTGATGATGCTCGATCGCGCGGCTTAGAATAAAAGCATTGTGAATTCCTGGACCCCAACCGCTGAAGCCGAAAATCAGACTGCGTCTTCGGAGCCCGTTTCAACGCCATCGCCTGTCATTCAGTTACAGGAGTTACGTCATCAGTATGGCGACCGCGTCGCACTGGCAGGCGTGTCCTTTGATGTGCGTCCGGCGGAAATCTTCGGGCTGCTCGGGCCGAACGGCAGCGGCAAGACCACAACATTCCACATTCTCTCAACGTTGATGGTTCCCTCCGGCGGGCGTGCTCTCATCATGGGGCACGACGTCGCCAAAGAGCCCAGCCGGGTGCGCCGCCTGATCGGCGTTGTCTTCCAGGAACAAAGTATTGATGTGAAGCTGTCGGCGGAAGAGAACTTGATGCTGATCGGCCACGTCTACGGGTTACACGGCGCGGCGTTGAAGGCTCGTGTCAAAGAAATGCTAGGCCGTGTCGGCCTGGCCGATCGCACCAAAGAAAGAGCTGAGGCGTTTTCAGGTGGCATGAAGCGCCGGCTTGAGTTGGCCAAGGGATTACTGCATCATCCCTCAGTTCTGTTGCTCGACGAACCGACAACCGGGCTCGATCCCGGAGCGCGTCGCGATTTGTGGCAGTATCTGCAGATCCTGCGCGACCAAGAGAATGTTTCGGTACTGGTGACGACCCACTTGATGGAAGAAGCGGAACGCTGCGGCCGTCTGGCGATCTATTCCGAAGGCAATGTAGTCGCGCTGGGAACTCCAGAGGAGCTGAAGAGCGAGATTGGTGGCGACGTGATTCTCTTCGAAGGCGACGAACCCGATGCCCTGGCACAGCACATTGAACAACGCTTCGGCCTGCAGGCGACAGTGATCGACAACCAGGTTCGCTTGGAGATCGAAAACGGGCATCGCTTCGTAACCGACGTGGTCGAGGCATTCCCCGGCGAGATCGAGGGCCTGTCGGTTCACAAACCCAGCCTCGAGGACGTGTTCATTCGGCGAACGGGGCACCGTTTCTGGACCGAGCAAGACGAGACGAGTGATTGAACCACACAGACAGAGGCCCGGAGGAAGCCCAGCCTTTTTGAAATGAGAATTCTCATTGTCTCTGGGTCTCTGTGGTGAACGGCTTTAAGACCATGGCGACAACCGCAACCCTATCGACGAGCAACTTGCACGCTCCCGCGCGTGTCGGCACTATCCTGCCCTCGATTTCCCTGTGGTGGCGCGAAATTGTGCGCTTTTATCGCCAGCCTAGTCGCGTTATCGGAGTCGTCGCATCGCCTCTGCTGTTCTGGGTGGTCATCGGCTCAGGCTTCGGAACCTCGTTTCGCTCCAGCGGCGCGGGAGGCCAGCACTATCTCAATTATTTCTTTCCCGGCGCACTCATCATGATCGTCCTGTTCACCGCCATCTTCACCATGATGTCGGTGATTGAGGACCGCAAAGAAGGGTTTTTACGGTCGGTCCTGGTCGCGCCGGTAAGCCGCACGGTGATCGTGCTCGGCAAAGTTCTGGGCGGCGCCACCCTCGCTACCTTGCAAGGGCTGATCTTTCTCGTGTTCGCTCCCGCTCTGGGGATCCACTTCACGCCCGCGAGCCTGCTGCTCACGATTGTGGTCATCTTTCTCGTGGCGTTCTCGCTGACCGCACTTGGCTTTCTCATCGCGTGGCCTATGGACTCGACTGCCGGTTTTCACGCCGTAATCAACCTGTTTCTGATTCCGCTCTGGCTTCTATCAGGATCGCTGTTTCCCGTGTCTGGCGCTTCAATGTGGATCCGCGTCCTGATGCGCATTAATCCGCTGACCTATGGCACGGACGCCCTGCGCATGCTGCTCTATCCCGGAGCGCCGGCCGGCGATTTGCCGCCCAGCACCAATCTCGCCGTGCTGGTTGTGTTCACGCTGGTGATGTTCAGCTTGTGTTTCCTGATCGCGAACCGGCGGACGACGAAGGTGGCTTGAATTTTCGAACCGATGCACCTTTCGCCCACATTCTTCCCTGCCCTGAACGCCTTCCTCAACGCATCGAGCGCCGTCCTGATCGGCACCGGCTACTACTTCATCAAGAGCGGTCGCCGCAACGCGCATAAGCGCATGATGATCGCCGCATTCGTCACCTCCACGCTGTTTCTGATTTCTTACCTGTACTATCACCTGGTGCTGCGCGCGGGCGTCACGCACTTTCATGGTCAGGGCATCTGGCGACCGCTGTATTTCTCCATCCTGATCTCCCACACCTTCCTGGCAGCGGTCGTCGTGCCGTTCATCCTGATCACGCTTTATCGCGCGCTGAGCGGGAAATTCGCCCGCCACCGTGCCATCGCCCGCTACACCTTTCCGATCTGGATGTACGTCTCGGTTACCGGAGTGGTTATCTACGTGATGCTGTATAAGATTTTCGTCGCCTAGGTGAGCTAGGCATGTAGCTTCTGGGAGTGAGTGAGGACGCCTCCAGGCGTCCGTTCTGGCTATTCTTCTATGCCTTGCGCTTTAGCACCTGATGCAGTGAAAGGTGCTCCGCCTCAGCGGCTAAAGCCGGGCTAGAATACGTAAGCAGCATGCACCACTAAAAGCCGTGCTCCACCCATAACGGCGAGAGTGAGAAAGCGCCAGCCTTTCGCGCCATCTGATATTCTTTCGAGTTCCTTCATCCCCGAAGTACTTAGGAGCGATTCATGGCAAGAGGCGTCAACAAAGTCATTCTTCTCGGCAATCTGGGCAAGGACCCGGAAGTGAAGTACACGCAAAGCGGCATGGCCATCGCCCGCTTTTCGCTGGCGACCACCGAGCGCGCCAAAGACAAAGACGGCAACTGGCAGGACAAAACCGAGTGGCACAACCTGGTGGCCTTCGGCCGCACCGCCGAAGTCGCAGGCGAGTACCTCAAGAAAGGCCGCACCATCTACATCGAGGGCGCTCTGCGCACCTCGTCATGGGATGACAAAGAGAGTGGCCAGAAGAAGTATAAGACGGAAGTCATCGTCAACGACCTCGTGATGGTGGGCGGTCAGCGCGATGGCGGCGAAGGCGGCGGTCGCGGTGGCGCGAGGAGCGGCAGCAACCTCGATCAGCGCGCGCCGGAGCAGGAAGAATCACCAGCTCCAGCCAGCGAGACAATTACCGACGAGGATATTCCGTTCTGAAGAAGCTCTTCGATGTTTAGCTTTCCGAAATCTCTCTGCGGACAGTACCAGAGAAGCCAGTGGCTCGGGTAGTTGATGTGCGGGCAAAAGTCCGGGGACCCTTCAATCGCTTTGCTCGCCAATTCTCCTCACAAGGAAAAGATCTGGCCAACATCGCGTATCCGGGTCCCCGATGCGCCACTTCGTCTGTCAACAATGTACAAATCCCTTTAGTTTTTCCGAATCAGGCGATTCCTGTAGTTCAGTCACAAAGCTACCTGAGGTCGACGTAAGGAATTTCCCGCACGACGCAAGTGGGCTGAATCGCCGTTGCTGCGCGTCTCATCAGAAATGGTGCTTTCAGTTCACGGAGGGCGCGGAACGTATGGCAAAGAAAGTGATTTACTGGATCACCACGGTGCTGATAGCAGCGGCCGGAATCGGGGCGGGCCTCACTTACTTGTCGGGAGCGCAACCGGCCGTCGAAGGCTTCGCTCGCGTCGGCTATCCGCAGCAGTTGCGCACTCTGCTTGGCATCGCCAAGCCGCTGGGAGCTATCGCGCTTCTTATTCCGGGATGGCCAAGGCTGAAAGAGTGGGCTTATGCGGGATTCACCTTTGCCTGGATCGCGGCTGTCCCGGCGCATTATCTGGTGCACGAAACTTCGAGTGCGATCACGGCGCTGGTGCTATTGGTAATCCTGATGGTCTCTTATTTCACTCGCCCTGAAAGTCGCCGAGTACGGACACGAGCTGCGGCGTACGTATAAGCAGATTCACCAGTTTGATCGCTTCCTAGCCAAATTCATTAGGAGGAGGCATGACACGCGAATCCAAGATGCTTGCCGGTATCTTGCTGGTTGTAATTCCCACCGTGATGTACGGCGGTTTGACGCTGCTCATGATGCTGACAACGCAGGCTGCGAGCTACGCCGACAATCCTCTGCGGCATGATATGTGGCGCGCGGGGCACGCGCATGCCGGCGTCTATCTTATACTCTCGCTGGTCATGCTGCGCTATGTGGACGAGGCCCTGCTCTCGCCATTCTGGCGATGGTTCGCGCGAGTAGGAGTGCCGATTGCAGCCATTCTGATTCCGGCAGCGTTCTTCTTGTCCGTCGTCTCACCAGACACGAAAGCGCCCAACGGCCTGATCAACCTGGCGTACGTGGGAGCCATCTTTCTCGCTGCAGCGGTATTGAGCCTCGGCGTCGGTCTGATTCGCGCCGCGCTGGCGGAGCGTTAGCCATCAAGTCAGTCGAACTGATCCAATGCCATCACCAATAGTTGTGCTACTATACAAAAGGGCAGTAGAAGCATTTGGCCTTTGGTGAAGAAGACCCTTTTTTGCCTTGCTGTGCTGTCTGCTAACAGTCCTTGCGAGCACCCTTCTAGCTACTCCGTATCTCAATTTCGCTGGTATTCAGGGGGTCACCCTTTGTCGTTAGCGCCTACCATTGCGACCTGCCTGGGACCGTTGAACTGCACGCCCAACCCGATCCTAACCTCAATGACCGTCAAGTTCCACCCCGTCGGTGGCAGCGGCACGCGCGTAACAGGTCACTGCAGCGGCACGGCAACGAATGTGTCGAGACTTTCTCCACACCGGGCTTAGCCTTTGCTCCCTTCTCCGCACCCAGTAACCAGCCGACGACCGTTACCTACTGGTTTCAGGGACACCAGGTTGGCCCAACCCAGATTCAGTTCGGAGGAATGTACAACCTGCAAAAGTCGGCACACACACTTGATACGGTCGAGTTCTCCCGGTAAACACCCACCAGCTATAGCTTCAATCGAGGCTCGTTCGACGCGGTGCCAGAACCCTCGAGCTTGCTGCTGTTGGGCAGTGGTGTGGTGGGCATGATCGGCATCGCGAGTCGCAAGCTCTCCTAGCAGTTTGAAATCGTGAGGCACCCTCGCGCGCCCCGGGGTGCCGTTTTGTACATTGCGATCACCCACGTTCCCTTTTCTCACTCCCCGGCTGGAGAGATGTCGTCTGTTCGATGACCAATCGACCGACGGTCCGGGTCAGTCATTCCTGTAGTTGAGCAGCGGCTTCTGGTCCGCTGGGATCGCGGTGTAGTAGCTCTTGCCCGCAAGTTGTTTTTTGAAATCGTCCTTTGCCGCCTGCACCAGCGCGGGGTCGGTGAACAAATCAATCGCGGTCAGAGCGATCGCCTTCGCCGCAACCACCATTCCCTGCTGCCCGATGCTCATGCCAGACGTAGCAGCCGCCTGCCACGTGTGGGCTGCGGTACCCGCCGGCCAGGTTGCTGCCGTAAATCCTATCGTCGGCACCTTCCAACTCACATCGCCCACGTCGGTTGACGCCGCGGGCTGGTTGGGATCGAACTTCTTCAGCGGTTCAATCTCCTTCGACGCGTCCAGGCTGGGCGGACTGTCCATCCCGAACGTCTTCTGCAATTCGAGCGCAAACTTTACCTGGTCCGCGTCCATCGTATAACCGCCCACTTCTTCCAGGTTCTTTTGCGCTACCGCGGCCAGCGGGTCATTCCCGATAATGTTGGCGTCGCTGCCAATGTCTTTCACTTCCAGAGTTGTACCCGTCATCAGAGCGGCGCCTTCTGCAATCTTCTGAATGCGGTCCCAGACCTCTTTCAAGGTGGTATTCGACGGACTCCGCGCCATCAGGTCCATCTGCGCCAGGTCGGGCACGATATTCGGTGCCACTCCACCTTTCGAAATGATGTAGTGAATGCGTGTGTTGCTGGGCACGTGCTCGCGCATGAACTCGATCCCGTTACCCATCAGCATCACAGCATCCAGCGCCGAACGGCCGCGGTCGGGCGACATCGCCGCGTGCGCGGCCACACCATGAAACGTGAACTTGGCGGAAACCACCGCCAACTCACCGCCGTTGGAAACGGCGTTCGTGTTACTCGGGTGCCAATGCAGTACCACGTCCACATCGTTGAACGCGCCGTCGCGAACCAGATACACCTTACCCGATCCGCCCTCTTCGGCCGGGGTGCCGTAATAGCGCAGCGTCCCCGCGATATGGTGCTCTTGCATGTATTGCTTCAGCGCCACGGCGGCCAGCGCCGCGCCTGAACCCAGCAGGTTGTGCCCGCATCCGTGTCCCGGCGCACCCGCCTTCACCGGATCGCGGGTCGGCACCGTCTGCTGCGAGAGGCCGGGCAGCGCGTCAAACTCCCCCAGGATCGCGACCACTGGTTTGCCCTCGCCATAGCTTGCGATGAATGCCGTCGGTTCGTCGGCCACGCCCGTCTGCACGCGGAACCCCGCCGCCTTCAATTGCTCCTGCAGCAACTCCGAGCTTTTCGTCTCGTGATAACCCAACTCGGCATATTCCCAGATCTGTTTCGAAACCTGCTTCCAGTGCGGAGCGTTCTGGTCCACTAGTTGCATCAGTTGCGCGTGAGCACCGGAAGTGGACTGCGCCGACGCCGAGCCGGCAAATGCCGCGACCAGGATGATCATCGAGAGCAGTGCCCTGCTTTTTGAATGGAAGGACAGCGAAATCGGGGACAACTTTTGCATTAACCAATCTCCTCAGGCGTTCTCGATTGAGACAAAACAAACATTAGAGAGTGTACCCCCCTCCCCGCCGAACCAAGACGCTTACGGCGCTGCTTAAGCAAAGGATGACGCATATGCGTTGGCGACATTATGCTTGTCGAAAACTGCGGGAGTCGCCAGCCTGAAGGCTGGGTTGGCTGCACCAATTTCCGGGTTAATCGGGTGAAATATTTCCATAACCTTCCAGCGGCTGGGCCGTCCATTAGGGCGCCATGCCGAAGTACACCCTGCGTGTCAACCGACAGGTCCACCAGGTCGATGCCGATCCCGAGATGCCGCTGTTGTGGGCGTTGCGCGATCTGCTGCAGTTGACTGGCACCAAATACGGTTGCGGCATTGGAATTTGCGGGGCGTGCACAGTGCACGAAGACGGACGCGCAGCACGATCGTGCGAAATCACCGTTGCCAATGCGGTTGGGCGAGAGTACGTCACGATCGAAGGACTGTCTGCGGCGGGAGATCATCCCTGCCAGCGCGCGTGGATCGAAGAAGACGTTTCGCAGTGTGGATACTGCCAGGCTGGCATGATGATGACCGCCGCGGCGCTGCTGGCGGAGAAGCCCCATCCCAGCGATGCCGAAATTGACCTAGTGATGTCAGAGTTGGTCTGCCGCTGTGGCACGTACCAGCGCATCCGAAAAGCGATTCATCGGGCAGCGAGTGAAGGGAAAGCGACCTGATGAGAACCCGCCGTGAATTCCTGAAGACCGCTGCGGGGGCCGGATTCGTGCTGGCAATCGACCTCAAGGCTTTCTGCGCGGCGGAGGCCAAGGCGGACTTCTCACCCAACGCTTACATCGAGATTCATCCCGACAACAACATTCGATTGTGGGTGACGCGGACGGAGATGGGCCAGGGTGTGCGAACGACGCTACCGATGATGTTGGCTGACGAGCTGGAAGTTGAGTGGTCTCAGATTCAGCTCGAACAGGCTGCCACTGTTCCGCGCTTCCAGGGGATTCGCCTGCGGACCAGCGGCAGCGGCAGCACGGTAGGTACATACAACTCGTTGCGTAAAGCCGGAGCTACAGCCCGCGTCATGTTGATCGGCGCCGCGGCTGACAAGTGGGGAGTTGAGCCCGCAACCTGTCGCGCGCAGGCGGGATCGGTGGTGCATTTGCCGAGCGGCCGCAAGGCAACCTATGGTCAACTTGCTGACGCTGCCTCCAAGCGTCCTGTGCCGGAGAATCCGCCGCTGAAAGATCCCAAGGAGTTTCGCTACATCGGAAAGCCGATGAAGCGCACCGATGGGCATGCCATCCTGACGGGAACGGCCACATATGGTCTCGACACGCGTGTGCCCGGCATGCTGTACGCCGTCGTGAAGCGCTGCCCTTATCTCAAGGGCAGCGTGATCAGCTTTGATCGAAGCAAGGCGATGGCGGTTAGAGGAGTGCGTCACGTAATTCCCATCGAGAGCGGGCTGGCAACCGGCGTAGCGGTGGTGGCGGACCAGACCTGGTCAGCGATGAAAGGCGCGGAAGCGCTTGAGGTGAACTGGAATCCTGGCCCGAATTGCAACTTCGACTCCGATCAATTTCTCGGCGAGATGGAGGAAGCGCTAGGCGAGTCAGGCTATTACGTTCGTGGCGATGGAGATGCAGCTCAAGCGGCAGCGTCGGAGGGACGCAAACTCGAAGCGGTTTACGAGTTTCCCTTCCAGGCGCACGCGCCGCTTGAGGTGATGAATTGCGTCGCCGACGTAAGGGCGGACTCGTGCGAAATCTGGGTTCCGACGCAGGCGCCGACGACGGCGCAGGAATACACCGCTAAACAGCTTGGTATTCCTGTGGAGGCGGTGACGGTGAACGTCACGCTGACGGGAGGCGGGTTCGGACGCCGTTTGTTTGTGGATTACGTTCCTGAGGCGGTTGAGATATCGAAGGCAATCGGCAAGCCGGTGCAGGTGGTGTGGACACGCAGCGACGACATGCGCTTTGGCTTCTTTCAGCCTCCCAGCATAGTGCGCATCGCGGGAGGATTCGACCATGCGGGCAAGCCTCTGTTTTGGAGCCAACGATCAGTAGGCTGCGACCTCTCCATGTTCGGTCCTCTTGATGCGAAAGCCCTGGCCGACCCGCGCCACTACTTTAATGATGGTAGCCCGTGGGGCTCGTTCGACAATCCGTACAATTTTCCCAACCTGCAAGCCGATTTCGTGCGCAGGAACTCGCCTGTTCCCACTGGCCCGTGGCGTGCAGTGGAATATCCGGGCCAGGTCTTCGCGCGCGAGTCGTTCATTGATGAGATGGCGCACGCCGCCGGGCGCGATCCGCTTGAGCTGCGGCTGGAGCTGCTGCAACCGGGCGATGTCTTGAAGCTGGGCGACGCGAAGGTTGACCGAGGCCGGCTGATCGGTGCTCTCAGACTCGTGGCGGAGAAATCGAACTGGCACCAGGCTCCGGTCACGATGCCGGACCGCCTTTGGGGACACGGCGTCGCGTGCAATATCTATTCTGACGATTGCTTCATGGCACAGGTGGCGGAGGTGTCGGTGGGAAAATCGGCGGGCGACATTCGCGTACACCGCATCGTGTGCGCGCTCGACTGTGGTCGCGTCATCAATCCGCTGGGTCTCGAAGGTCAAACCGAGAGTGGAGTCACATGGGGACTGACGGCCACGCTGCGCGGCCGCATCGATTTTCGTAACGGCACCGCCGTGCAGGAGAACTACGTTGATTATGAGGTGATCCGCATGCATGAAGCGCCGGTGATCGAAACGCATATCCTTCCTTCTGAACTCTCGCCCGGAGGATTCGGGGAGACGGCTGTTCCTCCAGTGGCTCCAGCGGTGGCCAACGCTATTTTCGCGGCCACCGGTAAACGAGTTAGGCGCCTGCCCATCACGAGCAAAAAGCTCAGAGCCTGAAAAGACCCTTTGCGAGTGATTCTTCGAGCCGGGATGGTCACCAGAAGTCGGCACCCCTTGTGAGAGCAGTTCGATCATCACAGCTACGCTTAGCCGGCGGTGAGTGTTTGACCCCAGCCCATCGCAGGCCGAGGTCACCCTGGCCGTTATGGATGAATCTGGGACGATTCTGCGGTATGTGTCCAAATCCATAACCGTCGCCGAGTGCGAACATGTTCGCTTCGTCCTGGCGAAGGCCGCCTGAAGGTTTCGCCGGGCAAAACGTACAGCATTCGGTTGAGCGACAGCAGCGAGCTCTCCGGATGGAAGTATGTAGTGGGCGGATACAAGGGTGGCACGGCCTGGTTTAACAACAAGCCTCGCCGGTGGCCGCGGCGAGTATCTGTTCGGGACCTTGGGTGCGGGGTGAGCTTGCAATGGGTCGACCTGTCGAGCAACGCCAGTAGGGACGGATTACCTGCAGCGCATCATGCAC
>Ga0306922_10003614_pt1 | contig 14502 bp, 12 predicted proteins | sample sta12Cox44000082_FD_203758 | JGI IMG/M metagenome (GOLD analysis project Ga0306922, IMG submission 203758) | Lab enrichment of tropical soil microbial communities from Luquillo Experimental Forest, Puerto Rico - statoxic.12C.oxic.44.000.082 (v2)... | ecosystem: Environmental > Terrestrial >... | reverse complement strand
TGCGGTGGTATCAAATCACGAACCCGAACGGAACGCCTACCGTCGCCCAACAGGGGACTTTCGCACCCGACTCCACTTTCCGCTGGATGGGTTCCATCGCCATGGATAAGGCGGGTGACATCGCGCTTGGATATAGTGCGTCCAGCAGCAGCATCCACCCGGCTGTTCGTTATACCGGACGTGTTCCCAGCGATCCTGCGGGACAGATGGAGAGTGAGGCCAGCATCATTGAAGGTCCCGGGTCCCAAACAGGTGGCTTGAGCCGCTGGGGCGACTACAGCAGTATGTCTATTGACCCGTCCGATGACTGCACGTTCTTCTACACCAACGAGTATCTCCCCAATAACGGTAGTTTCAACTGGAACACTCGCATCGGGTCATTTTTCTTCCCTTCCTGCACCGGCACGCCAGGGTACTCCATGAGCGCGTCTCCGGGTTCGCAGAGCGTCGTCCCGGGAGGCAGCACATCCTACACCGCCACAGTGACTCCGTTTAACGGTTTCAGTGGAACCGTAAGTCTTACGGTTAGCGGTTGTCCCACTGGTGCCACTTGCACCATGAACCCCACTTCCGTAACTGTTCCGCCGGCTGAGAACTCGACTCTGAATGTGTCGACCAGCAGTTCAACTCCGGCGGGAACCTACACGTTGACCATCACGGGAACGAGCGGCAGTCTGACACAAAGCACGACGGTCACGCTGGTGGTATCAACCTTCACTCTGACTGCAACGCCGGCGTCGCAAACCGTTAAGAAGGGAGCCAGTACTACGTATACCGCGAAGGTGGCGGCAGTGAATGGCTTCAACGGCACCGTGATGCTAAGTGTCAGCGGCTTGCCTTCGGGGGCAACTGCATCGTTTAGCCCCAGTACGATCAACGGCTCCGGTACGTCAACCATGACGGTGAGTACGGGAAAGAAACCCACAGGCACCTTTACTTTGAACATTACTGGAACTATCGGTTCATTCTCGCAGTCCGCTAAAGTGACTCTGAATATAAACAACAACGGCAAGTAGTTGCAGGAGGAAGAGACTGAGAACTTGTTTGTGAGTTCGCTAGTTCTCACTACTGATAGAACCAAGCATTGCCCACCTGCCGGCTTGCGATTGATCCAGGTCACCGTGGCTCAATCGCTCGCCGGCAATCACAACAGTTGTGCATAGCCACCTTGGTGAAAAAGAAAATCCAATCTTGAGGGAACAGTCATGAACAGATACTCCGTAACGCTCGCCGTTGATATGCGAACTACTCAGCTTTCAGAGGGCGCCACTCAGTATCTGGGCTAGGTTCCATCACTCATTTTCCCCTATACAGCCCCTAGCTGGGGTGAAGTACGAGCTCAGGCAAACCCTTACGCGGAGGAGAAGAAAGATGAAGAAACTCTCACTGTTCATGATCCTAAGCGTCGCTATGCTGGCCACGAACTTGTTCGCACAGTCCACGGGCCGCGTGCCGATCGGGCCGCCTGTTGCGGCCTCGACCCAGCACTTGACATTGCCGAGTGGCCCCTTGCCTCCGGCCCTCCCCCAGGCGCCCAAGGGCGGTGGGCTGCAAATCGGCCAGAGCTACGATGGCGTAGATTTTCTCGGCTCGAACTGCGGCTGTTTGCCGCCAGATACCAATGCGGCTGTGGGCGACAACTTTGTCGTGGAGACAGTCAACGTACAGCTGCGCGTTTTCGACAAGAGCACGGGGGCGATCTTGCTCGACGAGCCCCTCAGCACCTTCTTCGGAGCGCCTTCTGGCGGCGATCCCTATGTGGTGTACGACGACACCGCCGACCGCTGGTACGTTTCCGCCTTTGACAGCTCTGATGCGGGCCTTTTTCTAGCGGTGTCGCAGACCAACGACCCGACCGGTTCGTGGTTCGTCTTCGACCTCGTAAACGGTATTGGCGGTTTCCCCGATTACCCGAAGATGGGCTTCAACCATGATGCCATCTTCATCTCGTTTAACAATTTCGGCAACGGTGGTGCCGCCGCGACGATTGCCTCGATCAACAAGACCAGCGCCCTCTCCGGGACTCTGACCTACTACGTTTCGGTTCCGAAGTTCCAATTCCGAGCGATGCCGCCGGCACAGATGCATGGCGACAACGTGGGCGGCGTGGAATGGTTTGTCTCGACCGACGGTACGGATGCGAGTGGCAATACCATGCGCGTGACCATGATGACCAACTATCTCAGCAACTCGCCGCAGTTCACATACACGTCACTCCCAGTCACGGCGTACCAATCGGCCACTACTGCTGATCAACCCGGGGGCGCGGGCACGGTCACCGTCTTTCCGAATACCACCACTACTCAAGTTCATTACCGCAACGGACACCTGGTGACAGCCATGGCCTCTGGCACCGCGTCGGATGGATTCGTCTATCCCAAAGGACTCTACTACCAAATCAGCGTCGCCAAAAAGACGGTGAAACTGCTAAAGCAGGGTGTGATTGATCCGGGACCGGGCGTGGCGGGCCAGATGCCGTCGGTTGATGAAGATAGCAAAGGTAATCTCGGCTTGACCTGGATCGAGTCGTCGAACACCGAATACCTGACGATGTGGGTTGGCGCACAAGGCAAAAAGGTTAACGCCGCCCAGGTCGCCGCTCCCGGAGGGGGCTTCTTTTACTATAGTTTTCGGATAGGTGATTACAGCACAATAGCGCTCGATCCCTCCGATGGTCTTACCTTCTGGGCGGCCAACGAATACATCGGGGCCGATGGCGCCAACGATATTTGGCTAACCCATCTCACTTCTTTCACCGTTCAGTAGGTGTAGCGGCACGGTGACGAAGAGGATGATCCACGGGCGTGGATCGGCCTGACCAGTTCGAGCCAATCCACGCCTTTCAGCTTGGTGAGCATCATCGCCGCGTTACGTCAACAAAGGTGAGAAGAAAATTCAATCTCGAGAGAACAGTTATGAAGTTACGTACTCTTGCTGCATACAGTTTGGTCTGGGTTGCAGCGCTTACTTTCCCGATTGCGGGCATCGGCCAGAATCTGGGAATTTATGCCTCCCATCCGCCTCGAAGTGCACCTCGTACAGTTCGAACCACAAATGCTGCCCCGCATGAGGTTCCGGCCAGCACGGCATTCTGGACTAAGGCTACGAACGCACCTCCAGTCTCGGTGGGAGCAATGCTCTTGCTGACAGACGGCCGCGTCCTGGTACACTCAGAGCCGAACTGCAATGGCTGCACCGGCAACTATAGCTCTTGGTACACTCTGACCCCAGATGATACTGGCAGTTATGTCAACGGCACCTGGACGCAGGTGGCCTCGTTACCTGGCAACTACGCGCCACTATTTTTCGGATCCGCTGTGTTGCCCGACGGCAAGGTCGTGGTACAGGGTGGGGAATACAACTGCCCGAATGGAAACTGTGGCGGCGGAGTTTGGCAATCTCTGGGCGCGATCTACAATCCTGCCGCCAACACCTGGACCTCTACGACGGCGCCCAGCGGAAGCAACATCGGCGATGCCGAATCCGTCGTTCTGCCCAATGGAACGTGGATGCTGGCTGAGTGCTGCGCGATTCATTTCGGACATAGCAGCTTTCCGGTCTACTACTACTTCAACGAAAGCACGCTGAGTTTCACCAACATGGCTAGCAGCTCGGACGGCAAGAATGACGAGTTTGACGAAGAGGGCTGGAACCTGCTGCCTAACAACTTGGTGCTGACGGTTGACGCGTACACCACCAACACGGTTCTCACGGGAACCAATTCGGAAACGTACAATTCTTCTAGTAACACCTGGTCTACTGCTGGAAGCACAATCAACCAACTGTGGGATTCCAACTGTGGGCTCGGGGGAGGCAGCTTCGAGGTGGGACCGGCGGTGTTGCGGCCGGATGGCACCGTCATTGCCACGGGCGCCAGCGATTGCTCACCGGGCCACACATCGGTTTACGATTCTTCGACCGGCACCTGGACAGCAGGACCGGATTTCCCCAACAACGACGCCGCGAATGATGCCCCAGCTGCCCTGGAAGTCAACGGCAATGTCATCATTGAGGCCAGTCCGTTCAGTGGCACCTTTAGCGCGCCTTCCAGTGTCTACGAGTGGGACGGGACAAACTTGAACGCGTTTCCCGCGCCACCGAACGCCGTCAACACCCCTTCGTTTCAAGGACACTTTCTGGTCCTGCCCAACGGGCAAATTATGTATACCGACTATTCCACCGATGTAGAGTTTCTTACGTCGGCGGGAACTTTTAACGCGGCCTGGCAGCCAACGATCACTATAGTGCCCAGTACGATAGCGCCGGGCGCAACGTATTCGATTTCGGGTACGCAGTTCAATGGCCTGTCGCAGGCGGGTGCATATGGCGATGACTTTCAGGACGCGACGAATTACCCGCTCGTGCAAATCGTGAATAACGGTACAGGACATGTGTTCTATTGCAAGACCCATGGTCACAGCACGATGGGCGTGGCAACCGGCGGCACGATCGTATCCACAAGCTTCGATGTGCCCACCGGAGTTGAGGGCGGAGCGAGCCAATTGTTTGTGATTGCAAACGGCATCCCTTCGGCTCCTGCCAACGTCACTGTTGGGTCGGGCTTCTCGTTGTCCGCTACGCCTGGATCGCAGAACGTCGTCCCCGGTGGCAGCACATCCTACACTGTCACGGCGACCCCGCTCAACGGATTCTCTGGAACCGTCAATCTTACGGTCAGCGGTTGTCCAACTGGTGCAACTTGCACCATGAACCCCACATCCGTCAATCTTCCGCCGGCCCAAAACTCGACTCTGAATGTCTCGACGAGCAGTTCAACGCCAGATGGAACTTACACACTGACGATCACAGGAACAAGCGGCAGTATCACGCAAACCACGACGGTCACCCTGGTGGTCCAAAGCTTCACCCTAGGTGCAACACCTGCGTCACAAACCGTGAAGAAGGGAGCGAGTACTACCTACACCGCAAAGGTGACACCCATGAATGGCTTTAACGGAACGGTAACGTTTAGCGTGAGTGGATTGCCCGCGAACGCTACGGCAACGTTCAGTCCCAGCACAGTCGTGGGTTCGGGGTCCTCGATCATGACTGTTTCTACATCGAAGAAAACACCTGTAGGAACGTATACGTTGACCGTCAACGGCGCGAGCGGCTCCTTCGCGGCATCGGCCAACGTGAGTCTCAAAGTGAGCAACAACGGCAAGTAAGCAAGTACTTCTTCAACTGGGCGACCTCATTGGTGGGGTCGCCCTGCCATCGCTAGAAAAATTACCAACTGGTGCATGTAGCGCAAGTTCTAGCTCGTTTGCTTGAGTAAAATCGCTGATTTCAGTGCACCGGCTAAACCGGCATGAAAAACTTTCTTGTCCCTGCCTCAGAATCTCTTGCAACCGCGATCATCTTCGACTTCCACCACCCTCTCCAAGCCATACTGGTCTTCTCCCACCAAGCACACCGCTCCATCGCCTACCTCATGCCACCCATCGAAGCTATTGAAAACCCATAGCCACCGCGCCCGACCGCACCGCGGGGCGGCTTCCTTCAAGTCGTTGTAACGAAAGCGACCGCCGCAGATTCTGATGAGGCTACCAATCTCTCCTCTGCGGTCGCTTCTGATACAACACTAGGACTTCCAGACAATGTCCGGGCCCGGCTTCTATTTGGGCAGATAGACTGCATGCGGAACCCTGGCGTCGGTAAGTTCCGGCTTGCCGCGAGTGACACAGCCAAGAAGGCGAAAAAGGGCTGCCTTGCGGCAGCCCCAGCTTCGATAGGCACCTTGATCTTCAGCCGGACTATGGAGTGACTTTGCTAATGTGGGTTGACCAGTTGCCTAGTGCTCCGCGCGTTCCACCGCATTGACCGCGAGGAAGAACGAGGTACTGCGTATAGGTACATGTCTGCGCGGTGTACTCTGACGCCACCCAGATGTCATTGCCCGCAACGGCCCCAGCCCCATAGTCTCCCCAGCGGGGGCGCCCGCTACCGAAGATTACATACGAGGTAAAGCCGTCCCACGGGCCGGCGCCACTGGCAGCGACCTGGACATTACCCATTCCCACCTTGGCGTCCATTCCCGCAAACGCCGCGCTTGGGAAGTCGTTATCGCCGGTCAATGTGAAGGTCATGACACCTCTTCCGCTGGGTGTAACCGCGATTGCAGGATAAGTCAGGTCGGTATTCGCTATACCGGCTTGCCCCTGCAGCGTTAGCGTTTGCGAGTTCGGATTGATCACATAGAAAGCAACGCCGGCTCGATCTTGGCCGCCAACATTGACGGCAGTGTCCAGGGCACCCCACAGTTTTCCATTGGCATACGACACCTGCTGCATGCGCGAGTCATTGGCATTCAGACTGCCGTTTGGGGGCCCGAAGGTTGCATTGTTATGGCTGGCAACACCCGCGACCAGTACGTTGCAGTTGGGAAAAATCAACGTGTCTGCGATGCAGTCGGAAAGGGGGCGATTGCCGGCCGGTTGCGTCGCACGTGGTGGGACAGCATAGGTGTCAACAGCGACCGTCGACAGAGCCAAGCTCGGGGCCGGTGACACAGAATTGAGCGAGGACGTGTTTGTCATGGTCCACAACAGGATGATGTTGCTTGTGCCGTTGTTGGAAAATACCGCATCGGAGCTGAGGAAGAACTCTGTACCCCCGTCGTCGGTGTCGAACTGATTGCCAGGAGTCTGTGCGGGCCACACCGTAAAACCCGCGCCATCTGGACCTGCGCCCAGGGTGTCGAACAGAACAACGCTACCCGAGCCACCCGTCAGGACGTTGTTCCCGATTCCGTAAACCTGGGCGCCATAAAAAAAGCCGGGCCCAAAAAACGCGAATTCATTGGTCGTCAGATAGATGCCATTCGCGTCCGCGCCAATGTGAGGGTAGTCGCCCAGGCAGAATCCGTTGTTGCAATGGTGATCGGGCGTCCCGTCGGTACCGTTGTTCTGCACCGGGAGCTTGAAAATGGTCCATGTGCCCGTGGGGTCTCCTGTGTCACTGACGGCGATATCCAGGTGGTTCGTGCCCGTGAGGTTTGGCGTCGTGCCTACATGGTCGAGCGTGAGCGCCACGTGCACGAAACGCCCGATGGCTTGATCGAAGATGCAGCTGGGGTCCGTGATCGAGGGACCACGCGCACCCGTCGTACGGTTGATGGCAGCTGGATAACCGTAGAACGTGTTGAGGTCAACCGGTTGGCCGCCGTTTAGAAGCGCGTTCCCGGAACCGTCGTAGACCTGCAGCACATCGTTCACGGTTTCCAACACGAAACCATTACCCGCGCATAACCCCTGATCCGGCGGCTCGACAGAGAACTGATTGCCGCCGTTGGCGAACCGCTGGTCATGAAAATTGAGTCCCTGGAAGTGAATGTCAAGCACCGGATTAGATTTGGGCTTCGAGCTAGTGGGGCTGCCGTGCCCTGTTGCAGTGCCTGGGAGGGATCGGTTGAGCCCGATTATTCCGGAGCCGTCTTCACCGTTACCGTCCGCGTCGCCGCCGTTCACGGCAGCGTCGATCTCGTCGGGTACCCCAGAGACGTCTGTCGCCATCGGCGCCGACGCGAACGAACTGCTGCCAACTCGCTGGAGAGGCACAGTGACGGATCCCTGTTGAGCGGGTGCTGCTTGAACCAAAACCACGGCAACCAGGCCGATTAGAACTAGGCTTAGTGGAGAAACGAGCGAGCGAGCGTATCTCATTGTTTTCCTCCGAAGTTAGATTTGCTTAGGGCCGCCTCTTGGCAGAGGAAACTGAATCGACGGAGGGCACAATTAACTTTGAGTGTTGGGTGCCATCTAACAACGGGCTTGCCGATCCGCCCAAATGTCAGAACGTTAAAACCTATGCTCCTGACGCCTGACCGTTGTCAACAGAGTGTGTCGAGTATGTCAAATATTATGGAGGTTTATCTCGCCATACTGCTGCCGTTAGATCGGCATGGAGGATATTGTTTAGCTAATAGCGCCCTACGCCAAATCCGAGCTCATCTTATACAGGGGTGTGGATACCAGCGGCGACGAGTCCAGCCAGTCGGAGTGCGGTCGAAAAGATTTACGGTTGCTGGCGAGAAAGCATCTTCATGCTAGCCATTGATCGAGCTGGCTCTCAATCGCCGTTGCATCTAAAGTTCTTAGGTGGATTCCTGTACCTGAGATTATGGCTCTATGAAGTGCTTTGCATCGCGTTCTTGCCTCTCTTGCTTTCTTGAGCCGCATGACGTTGATCGCGGCAGCGTCGAGCCGGGCCTTTATGTTTGCGCCGCGTGGTATTTCTCGATCATCTCACACTGGTGCGGCAGTTCTTAGCGATCTGATAGATGTCGCCCCCTATCAGGCGCAGGGAGATGTAGGTATGCCGCAGACTGCAGGCGGTACGGAGTCTGCCGTCACGATCGAAGCGAAGATACAGCATGATTGGCACGGCCAAGCTGAACGGTCTTGACCCAGAGGTATCCGCGCGAGGTGCCGCAACGCCACCGAACCATCCGATCAACCACATTGAGGAATTACTGCCGTGGAATCACGTCACCAGCGTCCCGCCAGAAGTCGCAGCGTAAAGAAGAAGGATAAGACAGAAAGTTTCCCACCGGCTCCGGCGCTTCCCCATCGCGGAGCCAATCGCGGACGGTGAGATCACCATCGGTATGCTGCGCCCCATCGGTTGCGTCGCCACCGCCGTCGATGAGGACTGCACTTACGCCATGCTAGTCCGTCGCCGCGGTGAGAGCCTGTCACAGTTACTCTCTCGGCTCGATCAAGCTATCGATAAGGCGCTCACGCTCGGCATCTTCACCGACGAGATCAACCGCTAGTCCAACTCTAAAGTTAGCTGGGACGGGCCCAACTGGGCGGGCTATCGCTACTTCTGGGTCAATCAGTAACGTCGGGGTGGAAGGGTAAGATATGGTCAGAGTTTTGGTCGCTCTTGGTAGGTGATCTCTCCACATTTGCTGATCTCCAATGGCATGGCAGTTAAGCATCAAGGACCACGCCAGACCTCGCCCCACCCTTTCACCGCTGACAGCTGGACCTGCCCGCGTACCACAATGGTGCTCCTCCTTGAGCCTGCCGCGCCCGATTACGAGCGAACGACATAAATTGTGTGCAAGAAAAATGCCACCCTACGTTCTTCAGGAAGAGATGCACTGCTAACTATTGTTCTCGGAGTTATCAGCATTTTCAACTTGGGGTGCAAATGGGAACTCGACTACGCGCTTTGTGGATGCTGCCCGCGTTGTTACTGGCATGGGCAATCCTCGGAATCGCCCAGGAATTCGCCCGGCCGCCCTCCACCCCCGACGCCAGCCCAGTGCTCGACTATAGCCGACGCCTCCTGTATTGCTTCGAGCACCAATGCAGCCTCACGACCGTTTTCTCTCAGCAGGAATTGCTGAATGAAATGGCGCAGCATACCCGTCCTATGCGAGTCAGCCTGCGTCGCCGCTTGCCGCATGGGACCTTGCCGAGCAGCCCCTCGTGATCCGGGTTCCGCGATATCCCTTGGTCCTGGGTGGGTGCTTCGGGGCAGACTTGCCGCTCCCAGCCGACGAGGATTATGCTGCTTCGGACTGACGGGGAGCTTTTTAGGGCGAAGTGAGAGTCTACGCCATTGCATTTGTGCCAGGACTTCGCGAAAGTTCTTTTGGTTTTGATTTCTCCGGAGCGGAGTCTTCCGCGCAGTTTCAGATACCAGTCCCCGGCCATCTCATTTGGAATACTGCTCCCAAATTGTGAGCGACCTGTCATGCTTAGGTCTGTTGCGATTGCCTTCCCTTCCACGCGCCGCTTCATTCTGATCGTGAGGCCGGAGGTCGTCCCTGCATAGAAGTGCCATCATTTTTATGCTCTGTATATTGCAGGCGCCGTGTCTGCTCTGTCAGGCTCCAATCCCGGACTGGTGCCGTGCGTTGCCGCGCCCGGAATACAAAACTCTCGAGCGCGTTTCGATCAGGGACCGATGGTTTGAGGTCTATAAGCCTGCCCAAGGCGTTTTCGCCATCTACGAACCGCACCAGGCCGAGGAGACCATCAGCTACCTGATCGTCGGCGAGAAGCGGGCTTTGCTCTTCGACACCGGCATGGGAATCAGTGACCTCAAGAAAGTTATCGCCGAGCTGACCAAGCTGCCGATCATCCTGTTGAACTCGCACACTCACAACGATCATGTCGGCGACAATTGGGAATTCTCGACAATTTATGGAATGGATACAGACTTCACGCGGAAGAATGCGCGGGGTTCCCGGCTAGATGCCCACGCAGAAATCACCCCCGACCAGATTTGTGGGGCGCTGCCGAAGGGATTTGATCCGGAAGCGTATGCAACCCGGCCCTGGAAGATCACGGCTTACACTCATGACGGTGATCGCTTCGCCCTGGGCGGTCGCACTCTGGAAGTCATCGCCACACCGGGTCACACGCCTGACGCTATCTCTTTGTTCGATCGTACCAACGGTCTACTTTTTACCGGTGACACGTACTACCCCGCGCCCATTTGGCTCTTCAGGCCGGAAACGGATCTTGATAGCTATGCCGCTTCGATTCGTCGCTTGGCCGCGCTCGCGCCTCAGGTTAGGGTGGTCATGGGCGCCCACAATATTCCCATCGCATCACCCACGGTACTTCCACGCCTGGTCGCCGCGTTCGATGCGGTGCGTGCAGGGAAAATCCAGCCGTCGCCCGACTCGCCCGGGAAAGTGCTTTATAAGGTGGACGACATTTCCTTTCTGATGCGCGCACCAGCGCATTAATTGCTCCAGCCACATCCTCAACAGCCCGACCTCAAAGCCATCTATAGCGGGGATTAGACCCTTGCGTACGATGGAGCAGGCTAGAATTTGCACGAGCCCCAGTTTCTGCTCCTTCGCGGACAGCGCTGGAAGAGAGAGGAGCGTCGATGCCCTTTGTGGATACAAATGAACTTAAGATCGTAGAACGGCTACCGGGGTGGAAGGGGCGCTATTTTCAGTCGGCCAGTATGACTTTCGCACATTACGAGTTCGCAGCCGGTTCATCGATTCACGAACACGCCCATCCTGAAGAAGAGGTTTATGAAGTAATTGAGGGAGAGCTCGAGGTGACTATCGACGGCACATCTCAGATTGTGAAGCCAGGGGTCGTTGGCATCGTGCCCGCGAACAGCCGTCATTCGGTCAGAGCTTTGACAAACGGGCGGTTGATTGTTGTCGACCACCCATCTCGCCCGGACTTCGGGTAAGGTGGACTGAGAGCTGCCAAAACGCTTTCACGCGATCCTCCGGCTGCACTGTCGATCTCTATACAAGGTATAGTTGCTGTCAAGCCTGTCGATAAGGAGTCATACATGGGAAAGAAGCGCGTAGGCATACTCACCGGAGGGGGTGATGTGCCGGGGCTGAACTCCGTGATCAAATCGGTGGTCTACCGCGGGGCAGAACTCGGATGCGAAGTGATAGGCATCCGCAGGGGCTGGGAAGGATTGACTCATCTCGATCTGAATGATCCGAGCAGTAAAGCGCAGTACATCCTGCCCCTGAACCGCGAAAACACGCGCACTATTGATCGCACAGGCGGAACATTCCTGCACACTTCGCGCACAAATCCCACCAAGATGAAGAAGTTGCCCCCGGTTCTGGAAAACCAGAAGTTCGAAACCAAAGAATCGACCAAGAACGGTGTCACCAGCACCTTCTTCGATGCGACGCCGGCGGTCGTGAAGAACATAGAAGTGCTGGGCCTCGACTATCTGATCGCGATCGGCGGCGACGATACTCTGAGCTATGCATCGGAACTTGACCGCAAGGGGATGAAGGTGATCGCGGTGCCGAAAACCATGGACAACGACGTCCGCAACACTGAATACTGCGTCGGTTTCTCGACGGCGATTACGCGCGCCATTGACGCTATCGATCGCCAGCGTACCACAGTCGGCTCGCACGAGCGCGTTGGGATTTTCCGCGTCTTCGGCCGTGATGCCGGGTACACGGCGCTCTACGCGGCATACGTGACCGGAGTTCGCTGCTGCATTCCGGAGTACAAGGTCGATCTCAAGCATCTGATCGACTTACTCATCCAAGACAAGCGCAGCAACCCGAGCAGATACTCGCTCGTCATTCTTTCCGAGGGTGCGGAGTGGCAGGGCTACACAGTAAAGGAATACGGCGAAGCTGACGCGTTCGGCCATCGCAAGAAAATGAGCGTCGCCGAAGACCTGAGCGATGCGATCAAGCAGGCGAGCGGCGAAGAGACCCTCATTAGCGATTTGACTTATGACTTGCGCTCAGGCAGCCCGGACTTCGTCGATCGCTTGGTGGCATTCACTTTCGCCGGCATGGCTATGGACGCTCTGAAAGATGGGAAGTCTGGATTGATGGCCGCGGTGAACGAAGGGCGCTACGCAATGGTACCGATTCCAGATCCGAAGCTGGGCCCCCGGAGAGTAGATGTCGCATCAATGTACAACACCGAGCGCTATCGCCCGACGTACGACCAGAAAATCGGCCTGCCGATATTCCTGACACGGTCGTAGGAATAAGAACCGGATGCGCTAACCACAGTCTGTACAAGTTATGTGAATGTGGAACCCCTCCGTCACAGTGCCGGCTGCATGGACAGCGACATCGTGTTCGACCATCACCTAGCGATGTCTGCTGACTTGCTTATGTCGACCGCGCTCTCACGACGCAAGAGAAGACGCGCCTGTTCCGCGTTGCCCAAAGCAATCCCCGTTGGTATCGGGCTTTGTACGTTGCCGTGAACACCACAGCGCGCAAACATGAAATCCTGCACGCGCGTTTTCAAGATATTGATTTATTCAATGGGCTATGGCGCATTTCGAAAAGCAAGACGGAAACGGGGCGCCGCTGAGATCGTGTTGAACCAGGAAGCCGCAATTGCTTTTGCCCGTATGTTTGAGATGGCGAGACACGCTGGGCGAAGCGAAGCCGGAACACTTCGTTTTCTGCGCGAGTGAAAATCGCAATTTCGACGACCCGCGCTCTCAGAAGTCGGTGCGCACAGCTTGGCGCGCGCTCACCAGGAAAGCGGGGCTCATGACCTTGCTGTAATCCGACGAGCGGAGGCCCTTCTGCGCAGTCCTCCAATGATGGGTAGGGGCGGGTGAAACAGCTGCTACAGCAATTTCATGTGTCTGGAAATAGTCCGCCCCGACCCAGGTTCGCCGATTACGCAGCTTTCGTCTGCTGCTTGCGTGCCGCCCACCGTGCCTTCATCAGAGCAGACAGTTTCTTTTTGGCAGCCGGGTTCATTTGGGGACGATGAGAACGTTTCTTTGCCTTTGCTTTTGCCCGTTTCGCGGGAGATCCACTTCTCTTTCTGACTGCCCATCGTGCCCTCATCGCGGCTGAAATGCGCTTACGTGCCGCAGCACTCATAACTCGGCGCTTCACATTGGTAACGGCTCTTGGCGGACGACCGCGCCGAGGAGCGGAGCCCTCCAATGCAGCAATGGCTTGATCGAGCCGACCACGTTGAGCATGTAGTTGAGCGATGATATCTCGCAGGTCCATAGTGTCCTTTCGTGGCATGGAACTTCGCGCTAAGAATATCAGATGTCGAAAGACACCCCGCTGTAGGGTGATGCCGGCAAGAATCGGTGTGCCAGCAAGCCGGAGGCGCTTCTTGACAGCGACAGCAGGAAGTAGAGTAGCCATCTTGGGCCAAACATACCGCTTTAATGGGACCCGGCGTGCTGACTTTACGTACCTTTGTTGGAATTTAACCTGAATGCGTTTCTGTAATTCTTGATCAGGTCGCACAAATCTGCACTTTGGCGCCAGCGACAATCGCAAGAGAAACTCGAATAAGAATATTGGCATTTGCCCTGGATTCCAACATAATTATTGCTCCAAGCGCCATGAGTCATACTGTTCGCGATTTGCTCATCCTTACAGCCGGACTGTGCACCAGTATTATAACCACGGTCGCAATCTGGCTGTCACTGCATTATCTTCACTTTCCCGTCTACGGTTTCTCCCATTGGTTCATCCTGATCGGAGCGGTTCTGTGCGGAGTCGGGGCGCGGGTAGTGGCTATTACTGGGCGGCTATGAAATCACATCGCAAGGCGACCGCTCTTGTTTTGGCTAATCTGCTCTCCATGGCAGTATCAACATATTTCGTGGTGCAGTACCTGCAATACTACGAAATGGCCGTGAACGGACAACACGTGCGTGACCTAGTCTTTTTCTCGACTTTTCTCGACCTGGCGATTCGGAACCAAAAACTAGGATTATTCATGGCGACCGGCTTGGACACCGGAGCGCTAGCTTAGCTAGGTGTCTTTGGCTATGTCCTGGCGCTGGTCCAAATCGGCGGATTCGCCTATGGCGGCTTCTATCTATTCTCCAGATTGCGAGTGCGGGCTTATTGCGATAGGTGTGAAGCTCTTTTGGAGCCGAGCATGGTCGACTCGCGATATGCAGTCATGACGGAAGAGGTACCCCAGCTATTTGACGTGCTTAAGAAGCTCTATCGGATAGGAAAAATCGGTGAAGCTACCGCATTCTTTGGCCAATGGGGTTCTTGCTGTACCGCTGCGGAAC
>Ga0306922_10003607_pt1 | contig 14516 bp, 10 predicted proteins | sample sta12Cox44000082_FD_203758 | JGI IMG/M metagenome (GOLD analysis project Ga0306922, IMG submission 203758) | Lab enrichment of tropical soil microbial communities from Luquillo Experimental Forest, Puerto Rico - statoxic.12C.oxic.44.000.082 (v2)... | ecosystem: Environmental > Terrestrial >... | reverse complement strand
CGGCGGAGGGCGGCTGCCAGGCAGAGATAGGCGTCGCGTCGTCGATGGCTGCGGCATTGACTGCGACAGCGTACGACGCACCGTCGCTGGTGGTGGAGAACGCTGCCGAATCGGCACTGGAGCATCATCTCGGCATGACGTGCGACCCGGTCGCCGGTTACGTCCAGGTGCCGTGCATCGAGCGGTGCGCATTCGGGGCAGTCAAGGCGTGGACCGCCTACGCGATCGCGAGCAACGAAGTCGCGTCCAGGCACCGCGTCGATCTCGACGCAACTGTGGCGGCTCTGAGCCAGACCGCCAAAGACATGAACAGCAAGTACAAGGAGACCAGCGAGGCTGGCCTCGCCCTCTCCGTCACGCTCTGCTGATCGAGGGCTCCTCGTTCGAACTCGCCTTCGAGAGAGTTCCATGAGGAGCCCGTTGTTTTCTCCGGCATTGGCTCGCCACATTCGCGCATCACTACATCGCGCAGTCGTCAAGACGTCAGTCGCGTTGGCGTGGACGTTCGTTACGTTCTTCTCGACTTCTGCTTTCGGACAGTCTCCCGCACCTGAGCCAACTGCTCCGCCGGCGGCGACGGACTCAGCAGGGGCTTCCGGACAAACGGCATCCGCTGCGGCACCACAGGGAAACAACGAACGCTACAGAGACGGCATGGTCATATGGGAGACCGATGCTGCTGCCCGGGTGCCTTTTCTGTTGAAGTTCAACATCAATACTCAACTCCGATATCTCAACACGCTCGATAGCGAAGTGACCTTCACCGACCACCTGGGCGTCACCCGCGAGGTTCACCGGCGCAACGACATCACCGTCAATCGCGCGATGTTCATCCTGGGCGGCTACGTCTTTGATCGGAGGGCGTGATACAGTTTCACCGTCTGGACCTCCGCCGGCGCCGCGTCGATCGTCGTCGCCAGCAACATCGGCTGGCAGTTCAACAACGCCCTCGCGATTACCGCAGGTTACACGGGAGTACCGGGCAGCCGGTCGCTGGTCAACACGTTCCCATTTTTTACGTCGACCGACAGGAGCATGGCCGACAACTTCTTCCGCCCCGGGTTCACGCAGGGAGTCTGGGCCAACGGAGAAGTCGGGAACGGGCTGAACTATCTGGCGTTCGTCGGCAACGGCCTCAATACCCTGAATATCTCGGCGAGCAAGATCGATACGCATCTGGCGTTTTCGGGAAGTGTCTGGTGGGAACCGTTGGGAGCCTATGGGGAGCCGGGTAAATCACGCAACATGTACGACGACTACTTCGCATCGAAGAAAGTTCGCATTCGAATTGGCACCTCGTTCACACGATCGCGCGAGGACCGTTTTTCCAACCTCGATCAATCAAGTCCCGAGAACACGTCGCTGTACAACTCCGACGGCGTGCTGACCTTCTCGACCGGAGCGTTTGCGCCGGGTGTCACGGTCAACGTGGCGACGTACCGGATGTGGGCGGTCGACGGCGGCATCAAATGGAACGGGCTTGCGATCAACGGGCAATACTTCATGCGTTGGCTGAACGATTTCGACGCCGACGGCCCGCTTCCGCTCGCATCCACACTGGATCATGGCGCCGAGCTCACCGTGGGTTACTTTGTCAAGCCGAAAACGGTGATGGTGTACGGCCGCGGCTCGTGGGTGCGCGGGCAGTTCGGCGATTCCCACGAGTATGGCGGCGGGGTCAAGTGGCATTTTCTTCCGACCGAGCGACTGTGGCTCAACGGAGAGCTTTTCCAGATCGACCGAGCGCCCTATAGCGGAGCGTTTACTCCGTATACTGCAGGAATGACGGGCTGGGTGCCGATGTTGCAGACGGTCCTCGCCTTTTGACGATCGGTTACTCCTCCAAACAGCCATCAAAGGCCCGTCATGCCTGAGACTGCGATGCTCCTCAAGAGGCCACGACAGAGTTTGGGGTAGGGACAACATTTTTGGTAACGCTGATCGAATTCCCGCACCGTTGTGGTGGAAATCAGCGATTCTTTCTCGGTCATGGCTCAACGCGTGCGAGACGGCGCGATCGTCGGGCTGCTGCTCACCGGGTTATTTCTCGCGGTCTCGGGTCTCGGGTGGAAACTCGCCGGCTTGCCGTTCGTGCCGCTCGATCTTTTCGATTGGATCGCGCGAGTGCTGCCAGGGTCGGTCCTCACCGCTGGCATCGACTGGATGGTCGCCATCAGTCTGGCGCTGCACGTCGGCAACCTCAGCGCTGCGGCGAAAAGCACCGAGCAGCTGATGGCCATTGCCGCCGCTCTGGTGATTGGCGGTGTCGTGGGGAGCACGCTCTTCGTCATTCTCGGCTACTCGGAGGAACCAGCTGCTCTTCCGGGCGCAATTCTGGGCGCGATTCTCGGCGCATGCGCGGTCCTGATCGAGTCGCAGCTCAACCGGATTCCCTCAGGCGCAAGCGTGAGCGCGGCGTGGGTCGTCGGTTCATTCGTGGCCGCTGGTCTTGCGTTTGGGCGGATACGCGACCGGTTGGAGGAGGTCGGCACTGGATCGTACAGCGACAGGCCGTCCACCGATCCTCGAATGACTTCGGCCAACGTCGACCGTCGGCGTCAGGTGCTCCTTGGCCTGGCGTGTGCGACCGGCTTCTCGACTGTGCTCACGGCGATCTGGAGTTTCGCCAGCCGACGTGTCAGGGCCCCCGGAGCGCGCTGGTCCGACGACCATCAGCTGCCGAACGCCGAAGCCGCGGTGACCCCGGTTGCGGGAACCCGTCGCGAGCTGACGCCTCTCGAAGATCACTACCGGATTGATATCGACACGCGCGTGCCCACCATCGACATCACGCGCTGGCGATTGAAGATTGGCGGGCTGATCGACCATCCGCTGGAGCTGACGCTGGACCAGCTGCGACTCGAGGAGCCACTTCACCAATTCGTGACCCTCTCGTGCATTTCCAATCCGGTCGGTGGAGACCTGATTGGCACCACGCGGTGGACGGGCGTCAGTCTTCGGCGTCTGGTGGGTCGATGGTCGGCCGGGCCTCGCGCCACCCACCTGAAAGTCATGTCGGCTGACGGCTTTTTCGAGACGATTGCGCTGGACTTCATCGAGCGCGATCCACGCGTGATGCTGACATATGCGTGGGACAGCCTGCCCCTCCTCGCCGAACACGGCTTTCCATTGCGCCTGTACGTTCCGGACCTCTACGGGATGAAGCAACCGAAATGGATTGTGTCGATCGAGCTGATCGATCACTGGGAACCGGGATACTGGGTCACGCGAGGATGGGATAGAGAGGGCCGAATGAAGGCCTCGTCCGTTGTCGACGCCGTTGATGTCAGGGGTGCGGGAGCGGACCGGGAAGGCCGAAAGACGGTTCCTGCCGGCGGCATCGCACACGGCGGGGCCCGCGGTATCTCGAACGTTGAAGTACGTGTCGACGCCGGCGAGTGGCACGAGGCGCGATTGCGCGATCCCCTGTCGGACACGACCTGGGTGCTCTGGCGCGCGAACGTTCTGTCAGCCGAGGGAGATCACCTCATCAGCGTCCGCTGCTACGAGGCGGACGGCACACCACAAGCTGGCGGTTTTCACAGCCGACGTCTGAGGCTTTCGTAGGGTGGGGTCCCACCAACCAAATCGTGGTGGACGCGTCACCTCATTGGCGCCACTTGAGGAATCGACCGGGCATCGCGGGTAGAATCGGCTTGAAACCCAGGGCCTGGGGTGCCACGATGACCTCCGCGGCCAACGCAATGGAGGTTCGGCTTTAGACGCGCGAGACCATCAAGAGAGGATTCCCGTGACCAGATTCCTGACTGCAGCGGCCCTGGCGGTGGGACTGTCCGTCTTCGTCAGCGCGCAATGGCTCGAGTTCCCCACACCGGGGATCCCGCGCACGGCCGACGGGAAACCAAACCTCGTGGCCCTGGCTCCGCGAACCCACGATGGAAAGCCGGACCTGTCCGGACTGTGGGAGCCGGAACCGAGTCCGTACCGCTTCGACGTCATCCAGGACTTGAAGGATGAAGCGATCTTCCGTCCCGCCGCGGAGGCGCTGTTCCTCAGACGCGCAGTGGACCTGAGGCGAGACAATCCGGTCACGCATTGCCTGCCGCCTGGGCCCTCGGCGATTTTCGCTGCCGGAGCAACGAGGCTGTACCGGGTCATTCAAACCCCGAATATCATCGCGGTGCTATTCGAGCTCGGTGGCTTCCGGCAGATTTACACCGACGGTCGCGCGCTGCCCAAGGATCCGAACCCAACGTGGATGGGGTACTCTGTGGGTCATTGGGAAGGAGACACGCTGGTCGTCGAATCAGCCGGATTCAACGACAAGACTTGGCTCGACGTGGTGGGACATCCCCACTCCGAGAATCTACGCGTCACCGAGCGGTTTCATCGCGTGGACTTCGGCCACATGCAGGTTCAGGTTGTCTATGACGACCCGGAGACGCTCACCGGGCCGCTCACGATCTCGATGGGCGTGAACTACGCGGCGGATACGGACATGCTTGAGTATGTCTGCAACGAGAACGAGAAGGATACGTCGCACCTGGTGGGCACGGCGAAGGCGGTGGCGCAGCCAAGCCCCTCTGTACTAGCGAGGTACGCGGGCGAATACAAGTATCGAGAAGGTCCGCCTGGAATCGCCACGTTCTTCGGTCCCACACAGATTGTCAGCGTGAACCACGGGCAACTGTACATGAAGGACTTTCCTCTCGTTCCGCAAACCGACACCCGGTTCGATTCGACGGCGGGGACGATCGAGTTCTTCCGGGATGCCAGCGGCAACATTACACATCTCATTCTCAGCGCGGCGGAAGGCGACGCCAGGTACGACCGCAAGCCCTAGCGCTGTACCCGTGCCACGCACGTCCCAACGCTTACTTGGTGCTCGTCTGAGCCGACGGCCAGGATTGTCCACGGTCGGTAGGGTCGAGACTTCTGATCGATTTACAGTTGTCTGATGGCGCGAACCCGGCGCGGGAAGTCCTTATCGTCGTAATGCTGACGGCCAAGATCGGCGAAATCGATGTGATTGGCCATGTCGGCGGTCTGCTGCGATGACGTCCAGTACGTGAGATTATCGGCGATATTGCAGTCGCGAAAATCGCCGAGGCCGGCTGCCTTCAGGTTGCGATACATCAACGCGAGCTCGTCTCGCGATGGCAAGAACCAGCCGCGCACGCCGTTGACATCGAGACTCGCACACAACTCGGCGGCGACGCCGCGATCAAAGCACTCGCGCAGGATATCGTGCGTGTTCTGTTGCCCGGTCCCGATGGCGGTGCCGTCCGCGCCCGGGATGGCGCGGCGGAAACAGCCCCACTTCGCGCCCGCGCTCTGGTCGAACGGTGCGGCCTCGAGATATCGCCACCCGTCGGTCTTGTACTTCGGATTCTCATAGAAGATGAACCCGCCGGCCGGACCGATATCGCCGATCAGATAGCCGTCGGTCGAGAGCCAGACGGTCATCTCACCGACGCCTCGGTTCGCCCACAAATAGTACGGGATCAGCGTCACCTGTGTCGCCGGCTTCAAAGTGTTTGTAACCGTCGTCGCGCGTGTGCGGAGGACAATCACCCCGCTTTGGAGCTTCTCGTCCGCGGCCGCCGTGCAATCAGCCTTCGGATCGACGAGCAGGTCGAGGACACGCCCATCCTCGACGTCCGGCCATTCGGCGCAGTAGACGATCGGCCCGCGCTCGATGGCCGCTCGACGTCGAGTGTGCGGCACGCGCTGGTCGGCAACGACCGTGCGAACCTGCATCGGGAACTCGATGCGGATGACGTCGCCGCTCTTCCATTCCCGGTCGAGCACCACGTAGCCCGAGCGATCAGCCGTCGCCGTCACGCGGCGGCCATTCACTTCGATCGTGGTCGACTCACCGATTCCGTCGGCGTATTGGTACAGTGACGTCGGCACCGGTCGGTTCCGGGCCCATCCGGGAATGCGCAGCTTCATCGTTGCCTGGACCGGTTCGTCGGTCCACAAGGTCAGTCGCGACACACCGCCCCACGGAAGCTCGCTGTCCATCGTCACGCCAAGCCGCTTGCCGCCAACGCGGAACGCGGTCCTACTCGACACGTACAAGTTCACATATACGGCGTCGTCTCCGTCGTGCGCGTAAACGTAGCCTGGCATCCGGGCGAGGAAGCGGACGAGATTGGGCGGGCAGCACTCGAGCGACGCGCGCTCCCACCGGAGATCACGACCGTCGCCTGCGCTCGCCAGCCGGTTGACATAGAAGAACCGGTTGCCGGCTATGGACACGCCGTCGAGCGCGTTGTTGTACATCCCTCGTTCCATCACGTCGATATACTTGCAGTCACCGGTCGCCATGAATAGCCGATGGTTCAGGGTGATGAACATCAGCACGGCGCAGGTCTCGGAGTACGCGGTCAGGTTCGGCAGCGAGTACGGCTCGCCGAAGCCTTCGTTGCCGGTCGTCCCCACGCCGCCCGTGATGTACAGCTTGCGCTCGACGATGTCTGTCCACATTCGGTGCGCCGAATCGAAATAGGGACGAAGCCCGCACAGGACGCCAACGTCGACGAGCGACACCATCAGCGAGACGCAATTGACCGCATGGCCGACCGCCTCGCCCTGTTCGAGCACCGGTTTGTAGGACTGGTTGTGCCGGCTCCGGTTGACCGAGGTGTTGAGGCCGCGGATGTCAAGGTAGTGCTTCGCGAGATCCAGATACTTCTTCGCGTGCGTGGCCCGATAGAGCTCAATGCAATTAATCGCGTCGCGCTCGCCTCCGTCGAACGGTGGGTTGCGGACAACGAAGTCCTCGTAGAGACGATCGGCCGAAGCTTTCGCGTTCTCGAGGAGGTCGTTCCGTCCGGTCGTGAAGTAATAGGTCGCGGCGACCTCGAACGCGCCGTTGCCGTTCCAGCGCTCCTTTTTCAACTGCTCGACGCGCTCATCCACGGTCGCCTGCAGCTGCGGATTTGGATGTGTTCTCAGCGAGAGGATCGCCGCTTCCAGAACGTTACCGTTGAGGCCGTGCGGCGCTTCAATCAGCTTCTGGACCTCCAACGGAATTGTGACGGTCGCGTTGGTGTCGGCCTTGGGTTTCCAGAAGCGGTCGGTCAGAGTCACGTCGAAGTATGGCTGCGGCCGGATCGGGTAGTCCGCGAGAGGGGTGTACGCCGCGTCCGTGATGCGCGGACTCTCTCTTTCCATCTGGCTCTGCGAATCTGCGCTGGCAAGTACTCTGGTCTTCGCCACCGCACTACAGGTGATCGCCCCGGCAGCTTTGAGGAAGTCTCTGCGAGGTATCATCACTGCCTCCTGCATCCCGGCAACCGGAACGCGCCGATCTTCGTGGAATACGCGTCGAAGCCCCTCTTAACGTAATCACCGACGTGCCAGATCGTGCAGTCGTCGCTCGGGTCCATCGCGGTCTGCGTGTAGTCTTCCCATCGCATCACGGTCTGAGAGGCTTCTCCTTCGGCGAGAACCGCTTCGCGCAGCGTCAAAACGCCCAACGGGTCGTTCGCCAGTCGGCCGGCGAAGCGCTGCCCGGGAAAATTCGGCGTCCCGCCCCACGAGTACCCGATGCCGATATTGCCCGCCCGATCGATTGCGGGACTCGCCATCCATCGAAAAAACCTATCCGGCGTATACGTGCCCTGTTGATACAGCGAGATGCTGCGCCGGTCGTCGATCCGGAATTCGTACCACCGCACACCCCCGCCCCCCAACGTGGTGTTCACGGAGTGCACCGCGACGATCGACTCGCGAGGGCCGATGCGGCGGTAAACCAGGCGCGCCATGATCTTGTCGCCCTGCGAATCCAGCCGGCGCTCGCTGCCTGGCTGCGGCACGCAGTTCGACAGCTGGCCGTTGCAGAGGTAGTGGTACGGCGCGACATGGATCTTTTGCGGTCCGATCACGCGTGTGTTCGTGGGAGTCTTCCAGTCGACATGGAACTGCCACACATCGATCGTGTCGGCTTCCAGGATGCGGTCGAGCTGTCTCCCGCCGGCCGCCATCATCACGTTGGGGGCACTGGCGGGCGGGAGCGACCGCCCATCGATGTCGGCATTGTTCAGAAAGTTCACGTTCTCGATGATGACGCATTGCTCAGTTGCTGGCTCGCCCTTCAGCATCTTCGCGCGCTCGGCGGCGCAGGCGTGCTTCTGTGTGGCAACGGTCTGGGAGATTCGGTTGTCGCTGGTGCTCGTCGGCACGTAGTAGCCGTCGGACCAGATGGCCGGGCGTGGATAGTCGGGAAACAGCGGTCGCAGAAACTCGTAGCGATAGTACGAGCCCAGTGGATCGGCACTTGTGCTGACGGCGTAACACATAGAGTACGGCCCCTGCGCCTCGTTGCCTCCGCGCTGACCGAGGCGACCGGTCGGCGGCGAGGCGTTCGGCGCCGCATCCGCCGATGCGGGCGGCGGCTGAAACAACGGGACGGCGGAACCTGGCTGATCGGCTCGGCCAGGCGGGCTGAGGTGCGCGGGCTCGCCACCTTTCCACGGGCCTGGCTGATCGGGTCGGAGCGTGCCGCGCGCGAAGACCGGCATCACGATGAGCCACCGATCCGCGATCTGATCGTAGCGCACGACCGCATCGCCGTTGTTACGTGCCTCGCACTGGCCGCCAAAACCCTTGAACACGTTATTGGTTGGGACCGGTCCGTAGAGCACCTTGCCGCTCGTGTTGAACTGTTTCCCCTCTTTGGTGAACACCGCCATTCGCGAGTTGACGGTCTGCACGATGTGGTTGGGACCCACGGCGAGGCTGTTGTCCGACGGGTTGCGTAGAACGGCTGTGCCTTGCGGACCTGTGAAGCCGGCCCCGAGGCCGTCGAAGCCGATGACGAGCGTCGCCGCCGCGTCCGTACCGGGCGTGGTCTGTTCGACGGCAGCCGACCCCGATGGTGTCGTTATCGTCGGAACGACCTCGCGCGGCGGCTGTCCCGGGGCGCACGCCGATATCGTCAATGCTGCGGAAGCTCCGAGCGCAGCTGTCTTGAACAGATCCATCGAGGATGTCTGCATGCGCTGCTGCATGATGGCAATCAGAAGAGTAGCGTAAGGTGCCCCCAGTCGTATCAACTTGACCGGTCGCGCCGTTCTACCTATCGTGGGCCGTTTGCCGGTCAGAAACTCGACATGTAGGTGACAAATGGCGGAACGAAAAGACCTGTCACGCCGACAGCTGCTGGGTGCGAGCGCTGGCGCGGGCGTGGTGGCGGCGCTCGGATTGCCAATACCTCCTGCCGACGCTGAGCAAGGCGCCGCCGGCGCGGCGGTTCGGACGACAGAGGAACTCGTCTTGGTCAACGGCAGGATCCACACAATGGACGGCAACAACACCATCGTGGACACCGTGTCGATCCGGAACGGTCGCTTCTCTGCCGTGGGCGGCGCAGCTCCCGCGCGAGGTCCAGGAATCCGGGTGATCGACCTGAGAGGACGCACCGCGGTCCCGGGCCTTATCGACAACCACAATCACATCGTGCTCATGGGGAATCGCCCGGGCTACCACACCCCGCTCGAGAACGCCTCTTCAATCGCGGACGTGCAGGAAACTGTGGCCGCGCGTGCGAAGGCCGTCCCTCGCGGCGCGTGGGTCACCACCATCGGCGGCTTTCACCGGAACCAGTTGGTCCCTCGCGGCCAAAATCCGCGACTACCGACGCTTGCGGAACTCGACGTGGCCGCGCCTGACCACCCCGTGTACGTCTCCGAGTCGTTCATGGGACCGTCGACCACGAACAGCTTGGGAAAGGGGTTCCTCGAACGCCAGACGCCGCCCGTACCAGTCAGCGAAGACGGGTCGATCGCGGCCGGATCCCAGGGCACCGGCCGCGCCACGCTCGCACTGCGACAGACCCTACTGACGCTCGAGCAGCGGAAGCGTGGCGCGATCGACGCGATGACCTACGGCCTCAGTTTGGGTGTCACGACGCATCTCGATCAGGGAGCCTTCCAGGCAACCAATACCCCGACTGACGGTGCCGCACACGAGGACAACTACACCATGCACGTTCCCTTCCTCGCGTTGCGCGACGAAGGAAAGCTGCCCGCCCGACTTCGGATCAACTTCCTCCACCAGGACAGCACACCGGACCTGCCAACCTTGTCGGAGCGGTTGAAGAACAGCTTCAAGTTCTTCGGGGACGACACGGTGCGAACTGGAGCCATCGGCGAGTTCATCGCAGGGTTCGGCCCAAGCAGTGTGTTCGTTCAGGCCGCCAAGCGGGTGGCTCGGGCGGGCTGGCGGGCCGAGGTCCACTCATTGTCTGCGACCGACTTCCAGCAGGAGATCCAGGGGTACGAGGCAGCCCATAACGAGTCTGCAATTACCGACCTGCGCTGGGTGATCGCCCACGCGCCGTTCATTACTGAGCCCTGGGTTAACCGGCTCAAGGCTCTCGGCGGCGGGTTGTCGTTGACAGGCTGGCGCTACTTGGCTGGCACATCTGAGCAGAACGGTCCGCCGTTCCGCATGATCCTGGACAACGGCATCCATGTTGGGATGAGCTCCGACGGTATGCAGATCGCACCAATGAACCCGTGGCTGCACATGTATTACGCGACCACTGGCCTGAACGTGCGGCAGGCCCTCATCAACGCGGGTCAGCAGATCACGCGTCAGGAAGTCCTGAAGCTCTACACGGCGAACAATGGTTGGTTCCTCCGTGAGGAAGGCCAGATCGGGACCATCGAACCCGGGAAGCTTGCGGACGTGGTCGTCCTGAGCGACGACTACTTCACCGTGCCAGACGAGAAGGTAAAGAAGATCCAGTCGGTGCTCACGGTCGTGGGCGGGATGATCGTTCACGACGCGGGGGTTCTGTAGCACCCGCTTCGAAGCCAGGTCCGAACCGTCGTGGCTGAGACCGCGAGACCCATGCCTTTCAGTTCTACGAGTGACCGTGCCGGTGACGGGCAGCGTACCGGCGTACTTTCGCGCAATTGCCGCAGTCCTTCATGCTGCACCAGCGCCGGCTCGCATTCTTGCTCGCGTCGAGAAACAACCATCCGCAGGCGCGGCTGCCGGGACACCGCTTGACGCGATTGAGCCGATCGGATTCAAGCAGTGCGACCGCATCGCGCGCGATCTGCCAGCGGACAATGTCGAGGCCGGGCTTCAGACGCCAGCGGAAGCCCGGCCGGGCCGCCGCGAGGTGAGCGTGCGCCATCGCGTCACGCCAAACCGACTCGAGCTCCGCGACCGCGGCGGCCGGTAATCGCCGGCCGGCTGCGATCTCCTCGAAAATCGTATACAGCGCCTCCCGAAGGTTGATCGCTCGAGTTAACGCCGCGGCTGAGGCCACCCTGGACTGCGTCGCCTCCGTGCTCGCTAATCGGCTGGAGTACGGATCGATCACGTGTCCACGGACCGCCCACTGGACGAGATCTTCGAAGGAGTTGAGGTACTCGATCCGCTGATCCCCTTCCCTCGGATCGACGGTGTTCACAAAGTCCAGCACCGGATGGCCGCCGAGTCGCTTCAGCACACCACCAAAACCTCCAATCGCCATTTAGATGGTGTATACTACACCGTCCGGGCATAACCTACGTCATGCATTTTGATGGTTAGGATGACGACGATTTCCCGCTCGGTCCTCCGCCAGGTCCGCCGCGACACGCCCGCCTGCGCGCGCGTCGTGCATCTGAACAACGCCGGCGCCGCGTTGATGCCGACGCCGGTCTACGCCGCCATCACTGCGCACCTGGCCCTCGAACGGGACGTCGGCGGATACGAGGCGGCCGAGCGCGCAGACGAGGAAATCGCGGCCGCCTATCGCTCGGTTGCCGCCCTCGTGTGCGCCTCGGAGCGGAACATCGCGATCGTCCCGCATTCAACGGCCGCATTTGCGCAGGCGCTGGCCGCGTTCGACTTCAACGTCGGCGACCGGATAGTCACCAGTGAGGCCGACTACGTCTCGCATCAGCTCATGCTCCTTGCGCTTTCCGAACGGCGCGGTGTGGAGATCGTGCGCGCCGCCAACGGCTCGGACGGCGTTGTGGATCCTGATGATGTAAAGCGCCTGGCTGCCCATCCACGGTGCAGGCTTGTCTCGATTTGCTGGATTCCAACCAATTCGGGTCTCGTGCAGGACGTCCACGCCGTCGGGAGGATCTGCCGTCAGATTGGCGTTCCGTACCTGGTGGATGCTTGTCAGGCCGTCGGCCAGGTCCCAATCGATGTCGCCGCGCTTCAGTGCGACTTCCTGACCGCGACCGCCCGCAAGTTTCTGCGCGGTCCCCGCGGAATAGGCTTCCTGTACGTGTCCAATTGGGTGCTCGACCACCAGCTGTACCCGTCGACGATCGATACGCGCGGCGCGAGATGGACGGCCGATGATGCGTTCGCGCTCGTGGACTCTGCGCGGCGTTTCGAACACTGGGAATTCCCGTATGCCCTCGTGCTGGGTCTCGGCGCCGCCGCCGACTACGCGCTGCGTGTCGGTGTCGAGCCGGCATCCACCCGTGCGCGATCGCTCGCGGCGCGGCTGCGATCTCTCCTAGCGCGTGTGCAGGGTTGGTGCGTCCTCGACGATCGCCCTAACGCGAGTGCGACCGTGAGCGTGTCGCTCGGTTCCTTCGATCCGCAACACGCCTTAGCGCTGCTGCAACGGGCAGGCTTCAATGCCAGCGTGACGTTCCATGAATGGGCCCGCTTCGCCATGGGTCGCGCCGGTGTCGACGCCGCACTCCGGCTGTCGCCTCACTACTACAACACGGAAGACGAAATCGATCGATTCGTCGTGACATTGAAGGACTTCGCCAAGGAGAAATAACGTGAAGGCCATCGCGAAGACCGGCGAATCGTCGCGATGAGTCCATCAACTGAGTCAAACAGACTCAATGGAATGGTCCGCCCCCACATGCGGATGGTCCGGATGGCACGATGTGACAGAATCTCGAGCCATGGGAATCAGACGTCCATTAAGCCTCGCCGTCTCGTTAGCCGTCGCGCTCGGCGGCGGCGCACCGCGAGCCCAGCAGGATCTCGTGGCGCGTGCGCGCGCCATCCACGAACGCTTGATTACGCTCGACACCCACGACGACATCGATCCGCGCAACTTCACCGTCGACTGTAACTACACCATGCGCCTGACAACGCAGGTGAATCTACCAAAGATGAAGGAGGGCGGCCTCGACGTGTCGTTCTTCATCGCATACGTCGGACAAGGCGACCTCACGCCGGCCGGCTACGACACGGCTTATCGTGCCGCGATCAAGAAGTTCGACGCGATTCACCGCCTCACCGAGCAGATCGCGCCGAAAGAGATTGAGCTTGCGCTGACACCCGCCGACGTGCTGCGGATCGCGAAGAGCGGCAAGAAGGTCGCGGCCATCGGCGTCGAAAACGGCTATCCCATCGGCCTCGACATCAGGCGCGTCAAAGAGTTCTACGACCGCGGAGGCCGGTATATGTCGCTCGCGCACAACGGACACAACCAACTCGCCGATTCGCATACCGGCGAGGCCGGGAATGAATGGAAATGGGGCGGCCTGTCGCCGCTCGGCCGGCAGGTGATCCAGGAGATGAACCGCCTTGGCATGATGGTCGACGTGTCGCATCCCTCAAAGGCGTCGATGCTGCAGGCGGTTGGGCTCTCGCGGGCGCCGGTCATTGCGTCGCACTCGTCGATCAGACGGCTCGCCAACCAGACGCGCAACATGGACGACGAGATGCTCATGGCGATGAAGACCAACGGCGGGGTCGTGCAGATCAACGCTGTTGCCGAATTCATTAAGACTGATCCGATCGAGCGAGCACCGGCGATTGCTGCCCTTCGCGATGAGTTCGGGCTGACGAACGGCCGCAGCGGCGGGACTGCCGGTGGCGCCGGACGAGGTGCGGCGGCGCCGGCCGCCTACCGCTGCGCTATCGAAAGCCCGGCGGCGGCCACCGTCGCGGAACGCGGTGGTCGCGGAAGGGGTCCAGCCGGGCCCGAAACGCTACCGCCGGATCGGCGCGCGGAATTCGATCGCCGCATGGCGCAGATCGATCGTCAATACCCCGCGGCTGGCCCTGCAACGGTGAAGGACTACGTCGATCACATCGACTACGCGGTGAAACTAATCGGCATCGATCACGTTGGCATCGCATCGGACTTCGATGGCGGCGGCGGGATCGAGGGCTGGAATAGCGCGGCAGAAACGTTCAACGTGACGCTCGAGCTCATGCGGCGCGGCTACACGGAAGAGCAGATCGCAAAGATTTGGAGCGGCAACCTGCTGCGCGTATGGGGTGACGTCGAAAGGGTCGCGAAACAGATTCAGGCTGAGCGCCGATGAGCGCTGAAGACACATCAGGAAAAGACAAACGAACGCGTAAAAACACCTGCCGCCGTTTGTCGGCCGCACCATTATCACCCAGCGCGATCATCGCTATTCCAGCCGGAGGGCGTCCATGGGGCTCACGTTCGAGGCCCGCCATGCGGGGATGAGTGCTGCCGCGAGCGCGCCGGCAACGAGGACCAGTGCGGCGGCGCCGGCGGTCGCAGGATCGGTGGCAGTGACACCAAACAACTGGGATTGGACGAGCTTGCCGAGGGCGGCGACGCAAGGGAGCGCGATGGC
>Ga0306922_10003604_pt1 | contig 14517 bp, 13 predicted proteins | sample sta12Cox44000082_FD_203758 | JGI IMG/M metagenome (GOLD analysis project Ga0306922, IMG submission 203758) | Lab enrichment of tropical soil microbial communities from Luquillo Experimental Forest, Puerto Rico - statoxic.12C.oxic.44.000.082 (v2)... | ecosystem: Environmental > Terrestrial >... | reverse complement strand
TCGAACGGCTGCTCTGGCCGGTGAGGCCGCAGGCTGCATATCCAGTCACCCCCGACGGCTCGCTGCCGGAACCGTACAAGTACAACCTCGATCCGCTCGACACGCTTACGTTCGCGGCCGCGTGCACCAGTAAGATCCGGTTGGGCCCCAGCGTGCTCGATATGCCGTACTACAACCCCGTAACGCTGGCTCGGCGACTGACGACGATCGACATTCTCTCGAAAGGCAGATTGAACGTCGGACTTGGGCAGGGGTGGTCGCCGGACGAGCTCGAGGCCACGGGCGCCGATATGAAAGTGCGTGGCGCACGCGCCGACGACGGCATTGCGCGAGATACACCCAACCTCATGCCCGATCACCGAGTTAGAGTGCTCGCAGGCGGCGTCGGCGGAATAACGATTGCTGTGAAACCAAGGGTTGATTGCGCGGCTTCGATAGCCTGTCCTTTTCGCTTTTCGCTGAGGTTGGGAACCTCGTCCGCCGGTGCCGGTAAGTACAGCGATCTTGAGGGCCTTCGAGAATCGGCGGATCGCGTATGCGTCAAGAGTGAAGCGAGAGGAAAAAGCGGCAGGTAAGTCGAATCACCATGCACTATGACGCGCGGCACAAATCAAAACGCGGTCGATTAGTCGCGCAACTTGTTGATTGTGAACTGTCGTGTAACAGGGGACAGAGCAGCATTCAGGAGCTGCCAATAAGAATGCCGGTCGCGAACACCAGGACACCACCGAGAACGACCTGAAAGGCAGCCGACAAGATGGGCGTATCCATGTAGCGGTGGCGCACGTAGCTGATGACCGCCAACTCGATCGCCACGACCACTACCGCTAATGCAAAAGCCAGCCGGAAGTCGGGAATCAGGAAGGGCAGGGTGTGGCCGATTCCTCCGATGGCGGTCATCAAGCCGGTTACGGAACCGCGCAGCATGGGTCGCCCCCGCCCGGTGAGTGAGCCGTCGTCGGACAGAGCCTCGGCAAAGGCCATGGAAATGCCAGCGCCGAGAGAAGCAGCCAAGCCGACAAGGAAAGCGTCCCAACTGTTCTTGGTTGCAAAGGCGGCGGCAAACACCGGAGCGAGAGTGGATACTGAGCCGTCCATCAGGCCGGCGAGTCCTGGTTGCACGATCTGCAGCACGAAGAGCCGGCGTTGGGCATCCTCTTCTTTCTGCTCGACGGCGGGAGTGATCGTCTCCTCCAGAGACTCGGCGGTTCGATAGTGGCGGCGCTCGACCTCTGCTAGGTCGCCGAGCAGCTTACGGATACCTAAGTCAGTGACCTGTGCGACAGCGCGCTCATAGAAACGGCGGGTTTCCAGTTCCATGACTTCAACCTGTTTGCGGGCGTCGCTAATCTTCAACGGCCGCGACAGCCAAAGGGGACGACGCTGAATCAAGCCTTTCACGTCCTGGCGGCGAATGAGAGGAATGTGTTCGCCAAAGCGGCTTCGATAGGTTTCCATGAGACTGTTGCGGTGCTCGATTTCTTCGGCGCGCATTTCGTCGAAGATTTTTGCTGTGTCGGGATAGCTGTCTCGCAGGCCATTGGCGTAATCGGCATAGATGCGGGCATCTTCTTCTTCGAGGGAGATCGCGAGGGCGAGAATTTCGCGTTCTGGAAGATCTCGGAATTTTTTTGCCATAGGCAACGAGGATATACGGTCTGAGACCATGCCTCTAAGGGAGAGCAAGGCATGGATGCCACATACCCAGTGGCTAATCACGCGCTTCCCGCTGGCTTCGGATGGCAAGCAGCCCGCGGTAGTGTCTCAGTCTGAACTTCACGGAGCTTGCATTGGAGCGTACAATGACCCCATGTTTATGCAGGATAAGTTCAATAATGCCAGAGGAGTCATTTACACGATTGGTCTTGCTGTTCTAGCCGTCCTTCTGGCTTGGAAGTTTATTTTTCGGTGATTTCTCTCTTCTTGTAGGGTCCGGGCTTCTTTGGCTGAAAAGCCACATCGGCCAGCCTTACGATTTCCTCCAGCGACCACATGATCAGAAACGCCAGCAGCCATCGCTGGGGTGATCCTCAAACTGAGACACTACCCAGGCAAGCAGGCCGAGCAGGCCGCGGATTCATTGACACAGCCTGCTGCTGTGGGCTATTCTTAAAGCTTTGATAGTCCTGCGTCTGCACGCCTAGCGGTTCTTGCGCATTCCGCGCCCCGAATCAGCGGCTCTTTCGCGGTTTTTTCTAAACTCTGGAGAGTTCACGATGTCAACGTATTTCCCCAAAGGGGAAATTGCGCGCAAATGGTTTGTCGTCGATGCATCGGGCCAGACTCTGGGCCGGTTGGCGTCACGGGTGGCACGCATCCTCAATGGCAAAGACAATCCGCAGTACACGCCCTTTATCGACACGGGCGATCACGTGATCGTGATCAACGCCGACAAGGTGAAGATTACAGGGCTGAAGGCGGACAAGAAGACCTATTACAGCTACTCGGGATATCCCGGCGGCATCAAGGCCGAAGAATACAAGAAGCGTTTCGAGCGCAAGCCGGAGTTGGTGGTCGAAGAGGCCATCAAGGGCATGCTTCCCAAGAACAAGCTCGGACGGGCGATGAGCTCAAAGCTGAAGGTTTACAAGGGCGACAAGCATCCGCACGCGGCACAAAAGCCGGCGACGGTGTAGACCCCCACCCTTTCTCAAAGAGGGAAAGGATAGGGCACCCGAACACAAGACAAGGAATGAGAATGGCAGAACTGGTTCAGTATTACGGAACGGGACGGCGCAAGTCGAGCGTGGCGCGCGTGTTTCTTCGTCCCGGCAGCGGCGAATTCACGGTCAACGGCAAGCCTTTCGCGACGTACTTTGTGACCGAAGAGCAGCGCATCATGGCCAAGTCGGCGCTGGTGCTTACCGAGACGGCGGGCAGCTTCAACGCGGTGGTTACGGTGAACGGCGGCGGCGTGAACGGTCAGGCCGGCGCAGTGCGCATGGGCGTGGCCCGTGCGCTGCAGGAGTTCAATCCTGAGCTGCGCGCCAAGCTGAAAGCCGAGGGCTTCTTAAGCCGCGATGCGCGTGGTAAAGAGCGCAAGAAGTACGGCCAAAAAGGTGCACGTAAGAGATTTCAATTCTCTAAGCGATAAGGCTTACAGAGCTGAGCCAGCGATCGAGGGCACCCAGGCGGCGCCGGTCTTGCGCTGGCTGGGTCGGAGAAGGGCGCACGTAAGCGCTTCCAGTTCAGCAAGCGCCAGTTTCTGGTTCGCACCCTATCGCCAAAATCGGGCGCTAAGGCTGGGGCACCCACGGTTTGGCTCCCACATTTCCCGCAAGATGGGAGATGTGGGCACCCCACCGAGTTTCTTTCGCCTTGTGGTTCCGGGGGCGGGAGGGAGAAAGCAATCCGGAACGAATCTTTCCGCACCCGCTGATTCAACGGGGCGGGGTAGGAAATTAATCCCGAACGATCCGGGCGGTGCTTAGCGCCGCAGCCGCCGCGAGGGATGCAAGCTAGGAGGTAGCTTGGCAAATATCACGATGAAGGAGTTGCTCGAAGCGGGCGTTCACTTCGGGCACCAGACAAAACGTTGGAATCCCAAGATGAAGGAGTACATCTTCGGCGAACGCAACGGGATCTATATCATCGATCTGCAGAAGACCCTGAAGATGTTCAAAGAAGCGTCGAAGTTCGTGACCGACCAGGCGGCGGAAGCCAAGCTGGTGTTGTTTGTCGGCACCAAGCGGCAGGCGCAGGACGCGATCGCGGAAGAAGCCACACGCTGTGGCATGTTCTACGTAAACCAGCGCTGGCTGGGCGGACTGCTGACCAACTGGGTGACGGTACAGAAATCAGTGAAGCGGCTCAAGGAGCTTGACGAGATGGCCACCGATGGCCGTTATGAGCTGCTTCCGAAGAAAGAAGTCGTCAAGCTGGAGCGGGAGCGCAAACACCTGCAAGCCAACCTGGCGGGCATCAAGAACCTGAACCGGCTGCCCGATGTGATGTTCGTGATCGATTCGAACAAAGAGCAGATCGCGGTGAAGGAAGCCCGCAAACTGGGCATTCCGGTGGTTGCGGTAGTGGATACGAATTGCGACCCTAGCGAGGTCGATTATGTGATTCCGGGCAACGACGACGCGCTGCGCGCGATCCGGCTGTTTGCTTCAAAGATCTCTGACTCGGTGATCGAGGGAGCGCAGGCCGTGACGGACAAGCAGCTGGCTGATATCCAGGCCGGGGTGCAGTACAGCGAAGGCGCAGAAGCTGCCGCTGCCACCGAGGGCGAAGGCGAGACGGCTGCTGCAGAGGGCACCGACGCCGACGAGGTAAGCATGGAGGAGGTGCTGGGCAAGGGCGCCCGCCGTACGGCCAGTGCAGAGGAAGCCCTCGAGACTCCAAGCGCGTAAACGCAGCCCAGAGGCTGCAAGGTTTCAAGACCCGCGCTGCCAGTTGGCGCGGGATTTTTGTCAGAGACGCTATTCGCCGCTCGCTTTTCGCCAAGCCGCGAGGGCTGGGGCGGTGACTTTATCGCGGTTAGATCATCAAATCTTTATATCGGGCTGCTACAAAGGGCGAGGGGTTTCTGGCGAAAAGCGAAAAGCCAAGAGCGAAAGCGCCAAAGTTGCCGAAGGGAACAACTAGAGAAATGAGCACCACAACTGTGAACATTACTGCCGCTCAAGTAAAAGAGCTTCGCGACAAGACGAGCGCGCCCATGATGGATTGCAAGCAGGCGCTGACCGAGTCGAAGGGTGACGTCGAAGCCGCTATCGTCTGGCTACGCAAGAAGGGCGTTGCCACTGCTGCCAAGAAGGCGACTCGCGCCACCAGCGAAGGGTCGGTGGCGAGCTACATCCATGCCGGAGGCAAGATTGGCGTGCTGGTCGAGGTCAACTGCGAAAGCGACTTCGTGGCGCGCACGGACGACTTCAAGAACTTGGTACATGACATCGCCATGCACATTGCGGCGACCGACCCGCGCTTCATCCGCAAGGAAGACGTGACCGCGGAGGCCTTCGAGAAGGAGAAGGACATCTACCGCGCGCAGGCCGCCGCGACAGGCAAGCCGGAGCAGGTGGTAGAGAAGATCGTCGAGGGCAAGATGGGCAAGTTCTACGAAGAGGTCTGCCTGTATGAGCAGCCGTTCATCAAGGACCAGACCATCACCGTGTCGCAGCTCATCGCGAGCGTGATCGGAAAGCTGGGCGAGAACATCTCGGTGAAGCGCTTTGCGCGGTTCAAGGTGGGCGACGTGAGCGAGACCATCGCCGTCAGCAAGGCGCCCGAGCCAAGCGCCGAATAACCGCGCGGGATGCCAGCCAATCGAAGTTGGGCGGGTCACGGCCCGCCTTTTTCATTTTCCCAGACGGCCGCTCGAATCGCCGCCAGCAGCGCATCACCGTATTTTTCTACGGTCTTGGCGCCAACTCCGAATATTTCCAGCAAAGCCGACTTGCTGGCAGGGGCTTCGCGAGCGACTTCGAGCAGGATCCGGTCGTGCATCACACAAAATGCGGGCAAGCTGTCCTGATGAGCCAAGCGGCGACGGGTTTCGCGCAAAGACTCGAATCTCCGCTGAGTGGCCGGGTCGAGGGGCGGGAGGACCTCGTCCTTCGGAATGCGCAGCTTGATGCGTTTTGGCTTCGAATAGGACCGCAGGCCGTGATCGAGTGAGACTCGCTCGGGCGCCCGCTTGATCTTGCCGCGGCAGGCGTCACAGTGGCATCCGGAAATCTCAGCGTTCTGTCCGAAGTAGTTCAGGATAATGCGGCGGCGGCAGTAGCGGGCGAAGGCGTACTGCTTCATGGTGACAAGTTTGCGGCGTGCGCTCTCCTTTAAACGCAGGATCTCTGTTTCTCGGAGCTGATCGTTGTTGTCCCCAATCTTGTCGATGAAGAATTCCTGAATCGCCATGTCGCGAGTGGAGTGATATAGCACGGAATCTGCGGTGTAACCGTCACGACCCGCGCGTCCGGCTTCCTGGTAGTAGGCCTCCAGACTGGCGGGAAGGTTGTAATGCAGGACGAAACGGATGTTGGGTTTGTTGATGCCCATACCGAAGGCATTGGTAGCCACGATCACCGCTCCCTTTTCTCGCATGAAGAGGTCGTGGCTGCGCTTGCGATCGGCTTGTGACATGCCTGCGTGGTAGGCGCAGATTGCGCGCCCAGGAATTTCCTGTTCGAGCCACGCGGAAAGGTACTCCACTGTCTTGCGCGTAGCGCAATACACTATGCCGGTTCCCGGCGAGGCTTTCACTCCTCGGAGGAGCGCCGGGTCCTTTTCTCGATCGGTCCGGAAATAGCGTGCTGCGTAGCGGAGGTTAGGCCGGTCGAACCCCGTGACATGTACTTTGGGCGACCGAAGCTGTAGAAAGGTGGCGATGTCGGAGCGGACTTGTGGTGTTGCCGTGGCCGTCAACGCGGCGGTCACCGGCGAACCCAATGCCTTGCGCACTCCAGCCAGGCGCATGTAGTCGGGACGGAAATCGTGTCCCCAGAAACTAACGCAATGCGCTTCGTCGACCACGAACAGCCGTGGCTTTAGGTGGGGAAGCAATTCGCGGAATGACGGCGCTGCAAACCGCTCGGGAGCAACATACAGAATTCCTGCGAAGCCGGCACGAAGCTTCTGCAGAAGGTCACGCCGCTCAGTGCTGGATTGCGAGCTATTGAGTAACGCTGCCGGTATGCAAAGGTCTTTCAGTTGCCGCACCTGATCTGCCATCAGGGCTATAAGAGGAGAGATGACGAGCGTGAGTCCGCCGAGGGCCACCGCAGGAAGCTGGTAACAAAGGCTCTTACCAGCACCCGTAGGCATCACGCAAACAACATCGTGCCCGGCCAAGAGATCGCCAATCACCTCGCGCTGACCCGGACGGAATTGTGATAACTGGAAACGGCGAGTGAGCAGGTCTTCGACACCCATACTCGAGGGCGAATTTGCAGCCGATGTCGCGGACACGAGGAGTAAGTTTACGCGGTTTCAATCCGTTGCGTTGTGACCAAGGACGGTCAAGACCAAGAACATGATCAAATTGGCTGAAGAAGCTGGCCGAACGAGCCCTGGAATGACCTTCAACGCTATTTGCTAAGCCATCCTGCGATATCGGCTGGTCTTCAAGCATGGCCGCGAATTTCGCTCTACCACGTCCCAATCCGCAGCACCACACCGGTGCGGATCTGTACGCCCTGCGAGGCGTCGATCCCGTGCACCGGGGGCAGCCACGAGTGCGAATAACCAACGTCCAGGACTCGCCAGGCGGAGGCGCGTCCGATGGCCATATCGAAGCCTCCACCCATGGTCATGTTGAATCCCAGCGCCTGGTACTCGGCTGAGTACGCATTGCGCTGGGGGAAGTGCGGGAGCCATCCGTTTCCGTCGTTCCAGGCATTGAGTAGGTAGTTTTCCTTTTCCAAATCGACAACTTCGTACGTCAATCGTTGTCCTCCGAAGAGCACCTGGACGAAGGGGGAAAAGCGATGAGCGGCGCGCGGCGTCCAGCGCGGTCCGACCGCGAAGGTCACAGAGTCGGCGCTCTCGTTGGCCGGGGTATTGATCTTCATGCAGCCATTCACTTCACTGACGATCTGCCAGGCGGCAGCAATGCGTGCCGCCCCTTGGCCTCCACCTCCAAGGCAAGTGCCTCCGTGCAAGAAGGCCGTGTAAAGGGCATAGGCTTCGAGCTCGATGGGGGCTTCTTTCGAAGGTGGCCGCTCAACTGCCTTGTTCATGGCGGCGCGTTCTTCTGCGGTGTGTGGGCCGAAGGGGGCACCGGTGAGTCCTTGCTTGTAATCACGCACCAGTTGCTTGCGCAGTTCGTGGTTGGCACCAAAGATTCCGGGCCGGGTCTCACGCGTCCAGCCATATTTGAAAGCCATCAGGTTGGCGAAGCTGCGCGCCGGATTCATGAGCGTCCGGCAAACCAGAATGAACCACGGATTCGCGGTATGGTTCTCGACCGGGATGATGACGTAGCGGTCGAGCATGTCTTCGCCCATCATCTCCATAACGCCCAAGCCGGGCGTGTTCACCAGGTCGATGAATCCGGGAGAGGCGTGCAACTGCACATTGCCGAGTGAGGCCTCGCTCAGCGGTCCCAGCGTCCACTGTGTACTGGCCGCGGCGGCAAACGCCATCGCGCGGATGCGGCTCATCCAGTAAATTCGCCCGTCGCCCCATTCCACCTTGCGATACAGCGGATCGTTGTTCTGCTCGATGAAACCGTAGATGCCGCCATTCAGCGGATGGCCTACATAGCTAGCGTGCCATCCGTCGCCGTCATCCCAGCCCCGGGTCTCGCCAATCGAAGCGATCCAGTCATGGAACCACGGTCCGTAGGCAACGGCGTCGACCGTGCCGTTTTCGTGAACAAACCGCCAGGCGTGCTGGATAGAGATTTCCAGTCCGTACTGCGCCAGGGCGGGCTTCCATTGAAAGCGAGCGGAGCCCTGCTCATGGACAGGGGCCACTGGGATGTCCGCCCGTGCAGCGTCGCTCGACGAATCCGTACCGCTGGCGGCGGCTCCGTCAGCCGATGATGCGCCGTACCACAGGTCAGGGGCAGTCTTAGCAGCCGCATTACCATCGGCTGAGTCAGCCGTCGACGAGGAGATACGGACACTTCCAACCGGAGGAGTTACCAGCGGGCCTTCGCCCGCGCACAGAGAGGCACCTCCGAGCACGAACGCGAAAAGACACATTCTGGGAAAAGCCGCCATGTATGACTTTCTTACAGGAAAGAGGCCGACGAAGTAATCGCCACAGACCGGAAGGGGGGAGTGGCTCATTGTACCTCGGTTTCGCTTTTTTGCGGTGCGTTCGTCACCTCTCGGCTGCATCTGGAACTGACCCTGGACCATTTCTTACAGCGAGATGAACTTACAGCTCGATGAAGCCAAGCCGGGGCCGCGTAGGGGTAGCCCTGTGGCAAGTGTAGGCGCCTGTTACACTGAATTGACCCTACCTTGAGAATGATGCGAGCTCCTGCCTACCAGCGAATCCTGCTCAAACTTTCCGGGGAAGCATTGGCCGCGGGTCAGGGATTCGGTGTCGACAACGCCCGCGTGCACGAGATTGCCGGCGAGATCGCCGAGGTACGCAGCCTGGGAGTGGACGTCGCCATCGTCGTTGGTGGCGGCAACTTCTTCCGTGGCGTGGCGGAACAGGCGCAACAAATGGACCGTGTCTCGGCCGATCACATGGGCATGCTGGCCACGGTGATCAACGCCCTGGCGCTCCAGGACGCACTGGAAAAACACGGAGCCCAGACTCGAGTGATGAGCGCGATTGAGATGCACGAGGTGGCGGAGCCTTTCATTCGCCGGCGCGCCATCCGGCACCTGGAGAAAGGACGCGTGGTGGTATTCGCCGCCGGCACAGGCAACCCGTACTTCTCCACCGACACCGCCGCGTCGCTACGGGCAATGGAAATTCACGCCGATGCGATTCTCAAGGCAACAAAAGTGGACGGCATCTACACCGCCGATCCGATGAAGGACAAACAGGCGACCAAGTTCGAGAAAATTACCTACCTCGACATCCTGAAGCTGCGCCTCAAGGTGATGGATGCTACGGCCATCGCCATGTGTCAGGAGAACAAGCTGCCCATCATCGTGTTCGATCTCAACAAACACGGCAATATCAAACGCGTAGTGATGGGCGAGCCGGTGGGGTCGCTGGTGTATCAGGGGGCGGACTAAACGCTGGCCGTTCGACTCTCGCCGTCAAGAGCTCTTTCATCCCACAGACACGGAGGCCTTGAATTGAGAATCTCCGTGACCTCTGTGCCTCGGTGGTGATTTTGACGCGTTATAATCGTCCGTTTGCGACATCATCCAAAATCGCACAAGAAGAAGGTGGAATACACATGGCACAGGTTTCCATGGCGGCGATTCCCGCACTCAAAGACAGTTTTGCGCAGCTCAAGGTGCGCATGGACAAGGCGGTCGAAGACTTCCGCAAAGAGATGACGGCAACGCGCACCGGCCGCGCCTCGGTACACATGCTCGACGGAGTCATGGTGGATGCTTACGGCTCGCAGATGCCGCTGAACCAGCTCGCCAACGTCAGCGCTCCCGAGCCGCAGTTGATCACCGTGCAACCGTGGGACGTAAGCCAGATCGGGGCGATCGAGAAGGCGATTCGCAGCGGCGATCTGGGGCTGAATCCGATGAACGACGGCAAGCTGGTGCGTGTACCGGTTCCAGCGCTGACGGAAGAACGCCGCAAGGATATGGTCAAGCACCTGAACAAGGTGCTGGAAGAGCATCGCACGGCGGTGCGCAATATCCGGCGCGACGGAAACGATGCGATCAAAAAGGCGATGAAGGACAAGAAGATCACCGAAGATGAAGAGCGCGGCGCAATGGAAAACCTGCAGAAGCTCACCGATGACGAAATCAAGAAGATGGAAGAGATGGCCAAGGGCAAGGAGAAGGAAGTAATGTCGGTGTAGCAGTTTGTCCAATGGCTGAGATTGGACGGAGCGGCGCCTGCCGCTTCGTTTTGTTTTCGAGGAGCGATAGCATGGTGTGATGCTGCTCGACTTGGGCGATGTGAAGGTGCGCTCCTGGCGCCGGGACGACCTGAAGTCGCTGGTGCACCATGCCAACAATCCAAAGATCGCCGCCAATCTGCGCGATCAGTTTCCGCACCCCTACACCCGACGCGATGGAATTGACTTCCTCGAATATGCCCAGGCACAGGACCCAGAGAGTTCGTTCGCGATCGAATACGGTGGCCAAGCAGTCGGGGGCGTGGGATTCCTATTAGGCCGCGACATCGCGCGCATCAGCGCGGAGATGGGCTACTGGCTCAGCGAAGATTTTTGGGGACGCGGAATCGCGACTCGTGCAGTCACAGCCGTGTCCGACTGGGCATTCGACAATTACAAGCTGACGCGGGTCTTCGCGATGTCATTTGCGCACAACGCGGCGTCGATCCGGGTACTGGAGAAATCTGGCTTCCTACGCGAAGGATTGATGCGGAAGAGCGCCATCAAGAATACCTCGATTCTGGATCAGATCTTATTTGCCAAGCTACGGTGACACCTTAAAAGCGAAACCGAGATGCTGAGCCGCCGGCTGCCGGCAAACCATGGGTGTCGAGTAGACGAGTCGCGTAGCGACGGCGATGTACTGGTAGACAGTGGCACAAGCCACGGGCTGAGGTGTCTTGAATCCTGCACAGGCCGCACAGGGGCCAAATTCGCGTCCTGGGTACAGCCCAGTTTCATTTCCTTCCCGCCGCCGCGACTGACGTCGTTGGGTCGGCGCCTTCCCAGGTCACGTCTGTGGTTGGCCCATACACCGACGGCACAGGCTTGTTCAGGAGCCGTAAATACACGCTGAGCTGGGTGCGGTGATGGCAGGTGTGCAACACGCGGCGCCAAAACACCCAGATACGCTGGTGTTTGGAGTCGAAGAAAGCTACTTCCTCCAGCCACCACTGTGACGATTGATTGGAGAAAAACATCAGTCGCGGCCTGGCGAGTTCCACCATGCGCATGACGCAGGAGTCTAGATCCAGTGTCGCCGGCAGCACTTCTGCTGGCTCCGGCTCCGGCGTCCCAACAAATTCTCCAAAGAATCGGCGCTCCGAGAGCAGTTGGTGCTTCAGGATGTCGGCGACAGTCGACGACTTAGGGTGCGGACGAAAGCTAAGATCCGCAGGATCGAAACCGCGCCAGACAGAAATTACCTTGTTCGTCTCGCTGGCATAGGTATCGAGCAGGTGCTGGAAGATGGGCTCGACTGCGCGTGGAATATCCGGGTCGGCGATGGCGGTGAAGGCGTATTGCATGGTGGCCATCCTCGTAGTCGCGACGATTGTACTGCGGGCAAAAGAAAAGAGCGCGAAATTCGCGCTCTTTTCTTAGGTAGCTCGGAACTAAAGCTTAGTTTCTTTGCAAGTCGACTGGGCTTCGACGTACTGCAGCAGCTTGCCATGTTTCTCGAGCGAGATCAGGTTATCGAGCACCGGATACTTCGCCGTGGGATCGAAACGCTGGATCGCCCTGTAGGCGCGCAGGGTTCCGGCCAGGCCGGCCGCCTGCCGTTCGGCCTCGCTGGTCACCTTGGGGTGCTGCAGAATGAACGCAGCCTGTGAATAGATGGCCTGCATGCGCAACTGGTTGGAATACGTCGCATTGATCTTGTCGAGCGTATCAAGCGCCTTGCAGCAGACATTCACGGTGAAGTCCGGAATCTGAACGATCCACTCCGTTAGCCAGATGCGTTTGTCAAGGCTATCTTTGGCGAGAGGATTTTGTTCGAGGCTTTGCACGTAACTCAGGGCGCGCGCCCGCTCCTCAGGTGTAGCGGGTCCGCGGGTCTTCGATTCAGCCGGAACAGATGCTGCGAGGATTGAAACGGCGAGCAAAACAAACAGTTTACGGCCCATTGTGCCTTCTCCTTTGCGCTCGAGTCGGCAAGGTATTGTGAAAATGATACTCCGCTTAGAGGTGTGTGGCGATAGGCCGGACGCAAAGGGTCAACCGCAAAACCTGCAGTTCGGCCCAATTTTCCGGGGGTTCGTCCCTACGGCGTTTGCTATTGGTTGACATTCCGAACTGCGAGGCAATCCGGCCCTCTGCGTGGGATAATTGCGCAAGGCTTGGAATGACGAAACGTGTCGTACATGCTGCGTGTCCTCACGATTGTCCCGACGCCTGTGCGACACTGATTACCGTCGAAGATGGACGCGCGACCAGAATTCAGGGCGACCCTGCACATCCTATTACGCAGGGATTTCTCTGCGCCAAAGTTGCGAAATATCTTGACCGTCTCTATTCACCCGACCGGGTGCTTTATCCCATGCTACGGGTCGCTCCGAAAGGTGTGGGCGGAGCCGAGGCATTCCAGCGAATCTCGTGGGACGAAGCGCTCAACGAAGTTGTCGCAAAGCTGAAGAAACTTAGCTCGGAGTTCGGCTCCGAGTCAGTACTGCCCTACTCCTACGGTGGCAATCTGGGTGTGCTGAACGGCGGGTCGATGGACATGCGCTTCTTCCATCGCCTGGGTGCGTCCCAACTCCTGCGCACCATCTGCGCCACGACCGGCGGGGACGCCATCGTCTCGATCTACGGGCGCAGGGTCGGCACCGAGCCCGAGCAGTTCCGCGACTCCAAATACATCATCGCGTGGGGAGCGAACATCCACGGCAACAACATTCACTTGTGGCCGTTTGTGGAGGAAGCACGCCGCAGCGGCGCGAAGCTGGTGGTGATCGATCCTTACCGCACGCGCACAGCGCGAGTGGCAGACTGGCATGTTCCGATCAATCCGAGCACCGATGTTGCGCTGGCGATGGGGCTCATGCACGTCATCCTTCGAGACGGCCTGCAGGATGAAGATTACATCTCGCGCTACGCCGACGGCTTTGAGGAGCTGCGGAATCGACTATGGAAGTACACACCTAAACAGGTCTCACAGTGGACAGGTATCGCAGCCAGTGACATCGAGAAGCTCGCGCACCAGTACGCGACGACGCGGCCGGCGGCGATCCGCCTGAATTACGGCATGCAGCGCACGCAAAACGGCGGAGCGGCGGTGCGTGCGGTCTGCATGCTGCCGGTCATCACTGGCTCATTCAAGGAACTTGGAGGAGGTTTGCAGCTCTCGTTAAGCGACGGTTACGGCTTGAACTCCACGGCACTCGAGCGCACCGACCTGATGCTCAAGAGTCCGCTGCGCCGCGTAACGCGCAGCATCAACATGGTGGAGTTGGGTAAGGCGCTCACGGAGGTAAACGATCCTCCCGTGAAGGCGCTGCTGGTTTACAACTCGAATCCCGCGGCAGTTTGTCCCGAGCACAATCTCGTCGTGCGCGGCTTGAAGCGCGACGACCTCTTCACCGTGGTACACGAGCAGTTCTTTACCGACACTACGGACTACGCTGACGTCCTGCTTCCGGCAACCACATTCTTCGAACAGAAAGATTTGGTTAAGTCATATGGGCACATCTTCCTGCAGATATCGCAGCAGGCCATCGATCCGCTTGGCGAGTCGAAGTCGAACGTTGAACTGTTTCGCGAACTGGCTCTCCGCATGAGGTTCGACGATTCCTGCTTCCGCGAAACGGTTGACGAGATGATCGACAGCGCCCTGGCATCGGGAGCCCCAGAGCTCCGAGGAATTACCCGCGAACGGCTGGAGCGCGAGCCCCAGGTGCGATTGAACGTCCATGGCGATGAGAGTGACAAGCCATGGCTGCCATTCGCGAACGGATTCCCGACTCCAAACGGCAAGGCCAGACTCTACGATCCAGACCTGATCGCGCAGGGGATGGATCCAGTCGCAGACTTTGTGCCGCCGGATGAGTCTCGTCACACTCTGATGGCCAAAAAATATCCGCTCGAATTGCTGGCGCGCAAAGCCGACAACTTCCTGAATTCTACGTTCGTGAACTTGCCCGTCCTCCAGAAGATGGAACGCCAGCACGAATTGGAGATCAGCCAGGGCGATGCCGAACAGCGAGGCATTCGCGACGGAGATCGGGTGCGTGTCTTCAATGAACGAGGCGAAATCTTTCTCACCGCGCACGTGAACGGCGCTGTTACAGCCGGTG
>Ga0306922_10003600_pt1 | contig 14520 bp, 11 predicted proteins | sample sta12Cox44000082_FD_203758 | JGI IMG/M metagenome (GOLD analysis project Ga0306922, IMG submission 203758) | Lab enrichment of tropical soil microbial communities from Luquillo Experimental Forest, Puerto Rico - statoxic.12C.oxic.44.000.082 (v2)... | ecosystem: Environmental > Terrestrial >... | reverse complement strand
TCAGAGGAAATCGTAGGATTATGCCGATTGCAAGGCGTACTGGAGTGCAGGATCTGGTGAAAACACGGAGGATAGTGCAGACTACCCAGCTCGATTCGGCATAATCGGGTAATCAGCATGTAGCTGATAGGCGCGGATTTGCTCGGTCCCCAGCAGTTCGGGTGACTTTTTGAAGTACCGAGCGAAGAGGGAAACCTGTTGGATGTACTCTTGTTGGGTGCTCACTGCAAGGTTCCGGATCTGCATGTCCTCGATCATGCGTTGTCGAAGAGAAGTCATGGGAGCTCCTTTGCGAAATGGAATGTGCTGCTGTGAGCAGCGGGCCCATGCTTTCGCAAAGAGGCTTGTTGGGGGAGGTGTTCAGCGAAACGGCCGAGGGTGACCCGCTAAACCAACACAACTGTTACGACACCACCTACCGCGTAGCGGTTTAGTCCAAGCAGCGTAATGCCGCGTTCCGGATTATGCCGCATTTGACCACGGCCGTTGCAGAATGCCGGTCGCTAGGCTCTGCCGACGCGGCATAAAGGTAACGTCTCTCAAGCTGGCAAACGCCAGCTCAGGAGAGACGACTTGAAAAGCACCCAACATCCAAGGCCCGAGGAGGACCACCCCCTTGTCCGCCGATACGTGTGCTATTTGCGCAAGGACCGTGGCCTCGCGGAGAACTCAGTCCTCGTCTATGCACCCTTTATCCGTAACCTGCTCGCCGACCAAATAGCGAAGACGGGCGACGTAGCCGTCAACGCACTCGACACAACCACTATCCGAAGCTTCCTTCTGGAGCACATTCGTGGTCGTTCTGCCGAATATGCTCGGCTTCTGGCTACAGCACTGAGATCGTTCCTTCGTTTCCTGTACCTATGCGGCGATCTTCCCGCAGATCTATCGGCATCGGTGCCCACAGTGTGCAAGCCACCACGAGATGTAGTAGCCGCTTTTCTGTCGCCGGAAGAAGTCGAGCGCGTGCTCGCAGCCACCGACCGGTCGACGACCACGGGACGCCGCGACTACGCTGTCCTACTTTTGCTCGCTCGACTCGGGCTGCGAGCTGGCGAGATCGTTCTCCTCGAACTCGGTGACATTCACTGGCGGACCGCAGAGATTGTAATCCGCGGAAAGGGCCGCGTAGTTGAACCCTTACCGCTACTCACCGATATCGGCGAGGCCTTGGCCAGATACCTTCGCGAAGATCACCGCGTAGGGACCTGTCGACGCGTGTTCCAGCGCGTGTACCTACCGCATGTCGGCTTGGAGGGGCCAGCGGCGATTGGCCACATCGTTCGTGCTGCGCTTGCGAGAGCCGGAGTCCGACGCCGTGGTCGAGGCGCCGCTCACCTGTTCCGCCATGCTTTGGCTACTCACATGATCCGACGAGGAGCATCACTCACGGAGATTTCCGAAGTTCTGAGACATCGCTCGCTGAACAGCACAACGGTTTATGCCCAAGTGTCCTTTGAAGCATTGCGCACGGTTGCCCAACCGTGGCCGGTGACGGGAGGCGACCGATGAGCACCATGTCCGAGATGTTGGCGCAATACATCGCCATGCGGAGAGCGCTTGGCGCAAAGTTGCGTGAACCTGCCGTAAGACTCAGTCAGTTTGTGGAGTTTATGAAGAGCCAGAGTGCGGAGTTCATTACCACGCAACTGGCGCTTCGCTGGGCGATGCAACCGAAAGACGCACAGCGTGCCACCTGGGCTCGGCGCTTGAGCATCGTGCGGCGTTTCGCCATATGGCTCAACGCGGCCGAACCACGCAATCAGATTCCGCCTCACCGGCTCATCGGTGGACGAGGTAGGCGTAATCCGCCACACATTTATACCGACGACGAATTGGAGCGGCTCATAGCCGAGGCCTCTCGACTGCATTCCAGCAAGAGACTGCGCGCACACACCTATACAACGATCATCGGACTGCTTGCGGCCACTGGCCTTCGGCCTAACGAGGTTCTGGCGCTTGCCCGCTCGGACGTGGACCTCCAGAACGGTATCCTCCATATCCGTGAGTCGAAGTTCGGAAAATCCCGCTTCGTCCCGATCCATGACTCAACCAACGCGGCGCTTGCCTGCTACGCAAAACGTCGCAATGGACTCGACCTGCAACGCCAAACGGATGCTTTCTTCGTCACAGAACGTGGATTGCCGCTCCTACCACTGGCGGTTCGGCGCACCTTCGGAAAAATGTCGCTCGCTGCCGGTCTACGCTCTGGAGGAACGGGCCAGCGCATCGGGCGAGGCCCGAGACTGCAAGACTTCCGGCATACCTTTGCCACGCGGAGACTCATTGACTGGTATCGAGCCGGCTTGGACGTGGAGCGTGAGTTACCCAAGCTCTCCACGTACCTTGGGCATTCCGACGTGACACACACCTATTGGTACATCTCGGCTGATCCGGAACTGCTCCAGCTTGCGCAGAAGTTCCTGTGTGGTCGGCGACCAGGAGGCGGGAAATGAGCAGCTCCAGCCTGCCGTCGCTCATCCAACGCTTCTTCACCGACCGCCTACTCGTACAACTCGGCGCCAGTCCTCACACTGTTGCGGCTTACCGCGACGCGTTTCGCATGTTGTTCCAGTTCGCAGCGTCGGCCTTGGGGCGAGCACCGTCAGATCTGCGCATTGAAGATATTGACGTTTCGTTCTTGGGGAAGTTCCTCGAACATCTCGAATCGGGACGGAGCAACTGCACTCGGACGCGGAATAACCGTCTATCAGCACTACGCGCCTTCTTCCGCTACGTGGCAGTCTCTGAGCCAGCTTGTGCTCTACAGTGCCAACGAGTTCTTGCCATCCCTTCCAAACGCTATGAACGTAGACCGGTGGAGTTCCTCACTGAGGAGGAGGTTGCCGCCGTGCTCGCCGCACCTGATACCACCACATGGGTCGGCCGGCGGGATCGGGCGCTCCTGCTGCTTGCCGCCCAGACCGGGCTCCGCAACAGCGAGATCACTTCGCTAAAGCGCCAGGACGTGCAGTTCGGAACCGGCGCTCACGTTCGGTGCTTAGGCAAAGGCAGGAAACTACGATGCACACCCTTGCGCCCAGATGTCGCGGCCGTTCTGGACACATGGATGGCACAGCAAGGCGGAGATCCTTTCGATCCGCTTTTCCCTAGCTCTCGCAGCGGGCGGTTGAGCTCTGACGCAGTGCAGAGGTTGGTGTTGCGGCACGTCACGACGGCCCGGCGTACATGTCCACCGCTCACAGCCAAGAAGGTGACGCCACACACTCTGCGTCATTCAGCCGCCATGGCCTTACTTGGTCGCGGAGTAGATCTGAGCGTTATCGCACTCTGGTTGGGTCACGAGTCGACCGAAACAACTCAGATCTACCTGCACGCCGACATGAAGCTCAAAGAACGGGCACTTGCCCATTCCACTCCGTCTGGCCTAGCGCCTGACCGTTTCCACCCTACCGACCCGTTGCTTGCGTTCCTGGAGAGCCTCTGATTATGCCGCTCTCCCAAGCGCCCGGCGCGAGAGATTCGCCGGAAAAAAACCTCTACTTCGCGCCCTGATGCGGCATAATCCGGGACGCGGCATTACGCCGCGGAACGTTCGTTGCGCGGCGTCGTCTTGGGCAAAAAGAATTATCTATTTTGTGGATCGGATGCCGGGGGCGAACGCGCTGCGGCGATCTACAGTCTGATCGGGGCAGCAAAACTCAACAGTGTAAACCCAGAAGCCTACCTGCGCGAGGTGCTCTCGCGAATCGCCGATCATCCCGTTAACCACATCGAGGAACTACTGCCGTGGAATCTCGCGATGGTCAAGCGCGTTTAATCGGGACGTTTATCAAATATTTGAGGTGGATAGCGAAAATGTCGGTGAAGCTTCCGGATCTTGACGCTCCGATCCTACCTGGGATATCGGCCGCAGGAATTAAGATCGGTAGTGAGATCAAAGAACTTCTAGACCAAGCCCGGCCGATGATCACAGAAGACCGCTCGGCACACATGTTGTACGATTTCGGATCTGTTAAGGTTTGGTCTTCAGGCGGCCTCATCAGTCAGATCGGCGTATACGCAGGCTATCGCGGATGTTTAGACAACAGAATTTGTATTGGTTCCAGCATCGCTGACGTAGAAGCACGGTGTGGTTGTCAGGTCTCTGAGGACGAGGAAGACAACCTTATTGCGATCGGAAGGCCAGGCTGGTGCTTTGAAACAGAAGCCTGGGTAGGGAATCATACACTTGAGAGAAATCGCAGCGCACGAGTTACTGCTATTTTCGTCCACAACCTGGAACATCGCGGCTGAGTCGCCAGACCAAAGCACACTCGACCGCATTTGATCAAGACGTCCTGCAGTCAACGCTTACCAGCAGCACGATCCGTCGAGTAGTCCTTCAGGTTGCTCTTTCAGGAAATTCAGTCGTGGCCTGTCAGTGATTCGTTCGGTAAGCTTGGAAGACGCGACCTAGCAGAATGGAAACGGCAGCTTCAGCTTTCTCCTCGTCTGGCGTCCGCTGAGAGGTCTCGCTCTCCAACCTCACGCGAAGGTCGGTGAAATATCGAGACCACTGTTCTTGAGCCTCATTACAACGCTCGGCCGTAGTCGGTATCGTCAAAGCACCACGTAAGCCTGCACTGTGTAGAGCCAGGGCTAACACGGCTTGCTCTCGGTTACGAAACTCAATCTCATCGTGCTTGAACTTCAAGCGGGGCGGATGAAACATATCCTCTACCAACTTTCCATTCCCGTCAGGAAGAACATAGCTGTCAGCAGGCTCTGAATCCGCGAGGAAGTCCTGGGGGTAACGTCGAATAACTCCGTCCGGCAAGCTCTCCAGTACACTTTCGGCGATTTCTTTGGGTGTCGCCGACACGCCCTTTTTCACTCTCCTCTTGTTTGCGGCTGTCTTTATGTCTTGTATTCTCCCGCGACGATAAATGAGCGTTGTCTCGTTATAGAGATGGTCCAAAACACCTTTGACTTCCGCCTCAGGAACTCCAATGAGCCTCAAAACCGCCGTATCGAGTTCTTGTCGGTCCTGATGTCTCAGTTCCATCGGTCGGGCCGGGGGAGTAGATTTCATTCCTTCCAGCTTAGCGAGGGGCACCATATCTAGGAACGCATCCTCCAAGAAGTAGTCGATGTCCCTGGCGGACATTTTGAGCAGCGCATTTTCTAGAACCAGCCTACCTTCATCGCTCAAGCGACCCACATCTGGGACAGGTAGCAACTTGATGTCTATGACTTCCGTCTTTAGCGTTCCCTCTATTCCAGCGTAGCGACCATAAAAGTGCTTAAGGAACGCCACAACGGTTGAGTTCAAAACTGCGGCTAACGCAGTGGCGAGCTCGCGGTTCTTGGCGGCAACATCAAACAGGTTGTGATTGCAGATCAGCTTTCTTTTCTTTTTGTTTCTTTCGGTTTGGTATTCCTGGTTGAGCGCAATGATGTGACGATATTTATGAATCATTGGCCAGAATACGTCACCCCTCATCCCACCAGTCACGTCGTACCAAGGGTTGCGGGCACGACAAGTCGATCTTTCAGAAACCGGCGTTTCACCCCCAAACAGCTCTTTCTCGCCATAGGCGATGTATTTTGACACCAACGTCCGTTTGAGCGCTGAGGTTGGCTTTGCAACCAGCAAAATGAGTTTCTTCAAGTGGTCAGGTTTGACAGCAATCCCCTCGAAGTCCATGGTGCTGTGGACTTCAGGCTCTAGGAACTTGCTCTCAATGGGCCACAACGTGCCATCCCCTGCTCTCACTATCTTCACGACGCCGGATTTGACTTTTGAACGTGGAACTCCATGGCGATGGCGGAACGCCTGGTTATTTTGGTCCTCTTCAAGGGCTTCCAATGTGTAATCCTTGAGGAAAAAGAACCCATCGCAACCACTCGTAACTCCCCGGCGGATGTCTGCTATTTCTGCCAAGGGCACGAAAGCTGCTCCATACTTCTTCATAAGGTCGAAAAGAAAGTCGGGCGCCCTGAGATACCGCCCCCATTTCCCGCCGACGTAGCCGGAGCCCTTTCGCCATTCGTGCATCGGTTCAGCTTCTTCGTCTTCCTGCTCCTCCTCTTCTTCGACTTGCTCTTGTTCGATCTTCTCAGTAGGACCGAGCAAGCTCAGGCGGCAACCTTCATCCCAGAGTTCTCTCTGCGTGCGAATGAGTACTCGAAGTTCATCGCTACTAGAGTCTTGGTTCGTTGACAGAATGCGATCCCGTAGTCGTTCAGCGGCTCGTTGACGGCCATCCTCACTACCATCGTTCTCCACCAAATGAGCAACGGGGGTGCGAAGCTGGATGAATCGAACCCTATTATCCATACGCTCTGTTTCGTCCTTACAGGGTTGAACAATGGTTACGGCAGTAAGGACGCGTGCATCTTCAAACCAAATCTCGTCCGCAGATTCGAGAATCGCCAAAATCCGAAAGTTTGAAAGAAACCACTTTTGCAGCCGAAATCCGTAGTCGACGTCTAGCCAACTGGAACTTGTTAACAAGCCCAAGTAGCCATCCGGGCTGAGAAGACTCTTGATGTGCGGCCAAAAGTAAACATAGATGTCCGACCGCCCTGAAAAGTCAACGTCGGGTGCTTGCCGTTTTGCGAGTTGTTGGTACGACTTCTTCCGTGCCTTGCTGATTTCTTCCTGCCGGATGTAAGGCGGGTTGCCGATCCCAGCGTCTATATGCGGAGTCTTGATCTCGATCTGCTTGTTACCTTTGGGCAACGCCATGAATGTGCGTCCCAATGCAACATCGAAGAAGTCCGCTCTCACTATTCGTGGGTAGTTATCGGCAACAACCAAGTCTTGGCTGGCGAGGCTGAGAGCAGAAAGGTGTACTGCTAGGCCCGACCAATCGACTCCATAGACTTCCGCCAAGACACTCGGATGATCTCGTTTGGGATCGAGCCATCTTTTTCTTGCGTATGCACGAACCAAAAACGTCCCGGACCCACAACCAGGGTCAAGGACGACAGCTTCGGAGGAACGAATCGTAAAGGTGTTAATGACATCGATTATTGCGGGGTCCGTATAATACTGCCCGTATTTATGCTTCTCGTCCTTGTCGATTAAGCGCTTGAAGATCGGCCCGAGTACGTCCAATCCAAGATGCCTGAGGTTGAACAGATTGATCTGTTCTATGACTCTCTTCCAGGCATCGACAGCGCCCGCGGCCAACATGGGAACCTTTGCCCCAAAATCAGGCCAAAAGATAGTTTCGTAGTCATTGGTAACGTGCTGAGCACTCTCGAAGTGCTTTGAAAGCAGACCGTACAAACGATCAGCGGAATCAACCGATGCTGAAACGCTAATGGGCTTAAGCTGCTCGAAACGGGCGCGTAGCGCTTCGTAGAAGATGAGCTTAGTGGCGAGGACGAAGCAGCAAAGCTTAGCCGCCCGATCAAGGAGTTCGGCAACATCGGCCTCGTCTTTGGGGATAGTCCAACGCTGGCGAGTAACCATCCAATCTCTAAGTTCCTTTTGAAATGCCGGTCTGGTCTTCCAGAGGCGGTAAATCTCAAACCGTGTAAGTTCAACTGGACGTTCAAGGAATGTCTCCAGCATCAGCACGAATCGCTGGTCTGGAGGCAAAACTCCGAAAGGTGTCTCGCCGCGATAAAGAGCAGTGAGGTCGTTTAGAAGCTGTGGCAGGAATTCGTTCCTGAGCTCATCAACTACGTAAGGAGATTCAACCTCGCCACTCGTTCGCAACTTGAACAGTGTGTAGTCCTTGGATTGGCGCTGAAGAGTGGGCAGTGTGACCTTGCTGGGGTCCCACAAAACGAAGCGGTTCACGTTCCAAGTGAAGAAATATCTCGCGCCCGCGTCACTTGCCTTTTGGAACGCATCCTGTACGACATCATTGTCAAATGGAGAGAGGCCATCCGGTGCGTCAGGCATCTTGACTTCGCCTGTTAAGGCCTTATTTCCATCGCGGTCGAATATCGTCAGGTCGCGGCGCGTCCTCTTGCTTTGAGCACTCTTTTCTATCTTTGCTTCTTTGAATGGCAGCCCAGTGCGAGTAGAAAGGATGCTGTTTATCCAGCCAGCGACATCCGACACGAAAGTGAGTTCGTGGACCTTTTCCGCCAACTTTGGAAAATCCTTTCGGAGAGCTAGGTACGCTCTCTGCTGCCCGAGATCGTACTGCAAAGTGCTACTTCAAATCGAGGTTCCAAAGACACGGTGAAACCTACTCGGCACCCCATGGTCGGTAAGTTCTGCCGTTGCCGCTGTACCGAACACATCCTCTAGGGTGGTCTTCTTCACGCCGTGAACGCCAGGCTCCGAATTTTCAAAACCACGGAGAGCAACGGGACCCATATGGGGTGGAAGGCCACCCCCCTGGCGAAAGCCTAAACTCAGGGAAAATTAGCCGCACACACGCCGATTGGACGCACTACGAATCGGCGGCAACCTCTTCGGCTCGGACTTTCGAGGTTGCGACTCCTGATCTGCTCGTAGTTATGCATCGGCAATTCACAGGTAAACGATACTGAAGATCGAGACGAATTTGATGTCGTGCGGCCGAGCGATTGAGCCACCGCTATTAGCAAGCTCTGACCATTTTTGCGCCTGAGAGTCATCGAGCATCGCGTTTTTCTCATCCAAAGGACCGGCCGCAAGGTACCGGCCATCATGGGAAACACGAGTCGGCCATCTCTTCCGACCCATCGCAATTTAGAGACCTGTTGCGTCTTCAAATCCAACAAGTAAATAGCCGTGGGCGCCCTCTGGACTCACCTTGTAAACTTGACCGTCGGCTCAACGCATCCAAATAAGTGGGTGATGTTGGGGCGAGCCGGCGGACGCGTTCGCGTCCTATCAAATCAAGCCGTCACGTCTGGTTTCACCAACCCAGACCCAACTTGCCAATGGGAGGTTCAAGCATGATTCGAACGGCAATTATCGTCGCGGCCGGAATGTTGTGGGTCGGAGCGGCAGCGGCACAATCCAATCAGCGTATACCTGCGGAGGCACAGAATTCGGCGTCGCAGAACGCGCAAGGGCCTGAGGCGATCCCGGCGGGTTCGCCAATCGAGACTTCCCTTTCGAAATCGTTGGACGCAAAGAAAGTAAAGCAGGGTGAGACGATCGAAGCTCACGTCACGGAGAATACGGAGCAAAATGGGAAAATCATAATTCCGCGGGGTGCGAAACTTGAAGGGCGCGTGACACAAGTTTCTGTCCGCTCGAACGGAGACTCTTCGACATCAGTAGGAATCGCGTTTGATAAAGCCATTTTAAAGAAGGGCGGGGAAATTCCGCTGAACGTCAGCGTGCAGGCTATCGCCGTCTCACAAAGCGCCGCGACCACCCAGACTACTCCCGAGATGCTGCCTTTGGGTGGCGGGGCTCCCACATCAGGCATGGGAAGGACTGGGATTGGAACGCCGGGTGGAAACCCTGGCGCAATGAATCCGGCGCCCGCCAGCACATCAGCGAGCGTGCCGAATTCGGAGGCAAACAATGTTCCTGGCGGGCCGGGCGCCGTTGGCGGTCTGGACTCTAAGGGACGATTGGCTCCGAACAGTCGCGGAGTTTTCGGCCTACCAGGGATCGGTTTGAGTGCGGGGACGGATGCCTCACAGCCGTCCGCCATCATCACTTCCGCCGGCAAGGATCTTCATTTGGATAGCGGCACGCAACTGCTTCTGGTGACCAGAGCCGCAGCGACGCGGGCTGCGGCGCGCTGAGAAGACAGGTTTGCGTGAATAGCCCAGCTTCTACTCGCTTTCTCTTACCGTAACCTGTGCCGGCGTTTAGCTATAGTTCTCTAGCTCAGGCGCTCACTTCAGTGCGCTTGAGTGTGGTCAAGCGAAGTTGATTCAAAAGCCTTCCATCCAGCGATCCTCGTGCCGGCATACCGAGTTACACCGCCTCGATTGTTATCATTTCGCCTAGCCTCGTTTAAAACGCACGTAATCCAGTGCTCGGCTGCTGGCATTTCCAGATTTCGCCTTCCTTGGTTAAGCTTTGGACGGCGAGGCGCGTCTCATGAACCATTAAAGTGCACGGTGACAAGCGCGATTACTGCAGACGCCCCGGTCATAACGGCCAATCCTGCGGCGGTGGTTTGAGGAGAAGCATAGCGGCCCGAATTAGCGAGGATCTACGCGCAGGGTGGGCAGCTCGCATTGTCTGATCCGCGGTCGCTCTTATTCCACGGGCCGTCAAATGCGCATGAGTTTGTTCAGCTCCTGCGTTGTCACGCACCGGTCGAGGAAACTGAACTGTCCCTCTCTTACTTCTTTTGCAGCGTCCAGAAAAGCGGTCATTGCCGCCCGGTACAGAGAGGTCGCCAGGCTGATGCGCCTGACTCCGGCCGCTGCGAGTTCACTCACGGAGAACGATTTCCCTTTGATTCCCACCATGAAATTGAACGGCTTCGAGATAGCCGCACAGACTGCGCGCACCGCAGCAAGGTCAGGCAGGGCCGGGGCGAAAAGCACATCGGCTCCGGCTCTTTCGAAGGCCTGAAGGCGGCTGATGGTGTCTTCCAGGCTCGCCGGGAAATAGACGAGATTGTGCGCCCGCGCCGTGAGGACAAAGGGAAACGGCAGTGCATGGGCCGCTTGCGCCGCTGCGGCAATGCGCTCGACCGCCAAGCCAAAATCGTAAAGTGGACGGTCTTGGCTGCGAGTCGCATCCTCGATCGTGCATCCCACAAGTCCCGCTTCGGCCGCAAGCCGGATCGTTTCCGCCACCACTTCCGGCGTGTCGCCAAATCCCTTTTCCAAGTCTGCTGAGACGGGCAAATCCGTCGCCTCGACAATCATTCGTGCATGTGCCAGCGCCTCATCGCGCGTCAGTTCGCCATCTTTACGACCCATAGCACAGGCTGATGCAGCGCTCGATGTAGCCAATGCTTTGAATCCAAGGCCGACAAGGATCTGGGCGGAAGCCACATCCCACGGATTCGGAATTACGAATGCGTCGGGGCCCTCGTGAAGCGCACGAAAACGCATTGCTTTTTCGTTCTGGGTAACACCCATGAGAGTACCTGCCAGATACCAGTACGGGTCTTAGAAAGGGGGCACCTAATCAGGATGATTTTATGGTGATGCATTGCACGGCGGCGATTGCTTCTGGGTGTTTCCCACGGAATTTTACGACAACGTAGTACGGCGCATACCCAGAAAGTTGCTTTCCGTCGATCGTGTCTATGACCACCAGTTTAGTCTGCGACTCTAAATCGACTCCCGCGATCCTTGTAATTTGATGAGAGCCGAATTGGATTTCGATGCTCTCACCTTCTGAGGCAAACCCCTTGGGCGGAACCAGCTGATCGAGCGCAACTCCTTCATAAACATGGGAAGCCTTCGTCTTAGGGTCAGTCAGGTTCACGGCGGTACGCTGCATCTTCCGCAGGTCGTAGGGGTGAAAGTAACGGACCTGATTTTGGGCCTTTATTTGGAGAAGCAATTGAGGGTTTTCGGTCAGGGTATAAGGTCGCCCGTACCTTTGGGGGGCCGCTGTGCCGGGCGTCAGAAGCAGCAGCAGGAGCAAATAGAACTCTCTGCTCATCGTAGCGCCATATTGCAATTTTACCACGCTGGTTCTTTTGTGAGGAATTGGCTTCGGACGAATGCGACAATTCCCAGTAAACGTAAGGACTGTAACGGATGCGCGTTCTCGCTGAGCAGTGAATGGGGAGGCGGAGTTCTGCGCGGTTCGGTAGAGCCGTTTGGGCGTGGCCGGACATGCTTGCAGCGGATGCGGGGGCAAAGCTGAATCGAATGTGTTTCTTCGGCTATGAACGCAATTTGGGTCCGAACTTGGTGAGCGGACTTCTCCTTCAAGCGATTTCGAGGTGAAAATTTCTTCTGGAATGATTTGCGAAGACAGGGGAAGGCCGGACAAGACCAATTTACGCCGCGAGATCCTAGCGATGGTGCAGTCTGCCCAAGCGGTCGGGAAACAACTCGGGAGCATTCGGTTCGAATTACGGTCGCACGCCAACCCGAGGTTTCCTTGCTTAATCCCAGATGAATTGAGTCTTCCCGGTAGTAGGACACATACTCGGTTGACAAGCGTTTCAGGCGCAGTTCATCGAAAGCGATCACGTGACCGAGCAGGTCGCGCAGGCAGTTTCAGCTTTCCGAGTGCTAATCCTATCTTGGGCGGAACGATTCGGCGGCGAATTTTGGAACAACCTGCCGAACGAGAGCGTCCCTTCCCAAGGAATTCCATTGACAAAGATGAAGTTGTTTTTTTCTACAGGTCGGCGATGACGAGGGTCAAGTCGTCCTTTATGGGGCGACCGACCGCAAACCGACGTACGCTCTGCAAAATCTGTTCCGACAGAACATTTCCGTGAACTGGCCGTTTACTTACTTCCTCGACCAGGCGGTTTAGCCCATATTCACCTGTCGAGGACTCGGCCTCAATTATGGCATCCGTAAATATGACGAGGCGATCCGATCCTCGTCTAACCGGGATCGTGTGTTGTTCGCATGAAAATTCAACTACTGGTGAAATAATAGGGCCAGTGGCTTTGAGCAGAGCCGCAGAAGTTTCAGAGGTCGACAGGATGCCAGGTGGGTGTCCAGCGTTAACGAAATCCAGGGAGTCATTCCGGACACGAGCGCAAATCAGAGTAATGAAGTGATGGGGGGCAAACGCACGGATCGCGCTTGCAACCCGTTTAACGACAGAAGCTGGTTCATAGAGGTCAGAGCTCGCCGAATGAAAGGCGGATTTGACGATTCCCGTTAGCATCGCCGCGCTGGCACCATGCCCAGACACATCGGCTACAAGGATCACGGCGCCGTCGGTTGGAAGAGCGACATAGTCGAAAAAGTCGCCCGCGAGCTCGGAACAAGGGATGTAATGCGCAAAAATGCAGATCCCTCCTACTTTGCCAACCTCCGGGGGCAATAGACTTTGTTGAAACACACGTGCGTCACTAAGTTCCTTTTCCATGCGCTGGAGATGCTCTCGGTTGCTGCGATCCAATCTTCTCAGCTCAAGGCATCTTTCAACAAGGCTGAGCAACACGCCGCGGTCGAATGGTTTTTGAAGAAAGTAGAATGCATCCTTCCGAATCGCCCTGATAAGCTTTGTATCGAGCTCATGGATACTGCCGGTCATGAAAATAACATCCAGTTCGGCATCAAGCGCCTGCAACTTTTCCATCAACTGGAACCCATCCATCTCGGGCATCTGAATATCTAGGATGGCAAGATCAGGCTTAAACGCTTCTGCCACTCCAACGGCATCGCGGGATGACCGAGTACTCACCACCTCATAATCTTCGCCAAGGACACGTTCAACGGATCGCAGCATTCCTGCTTCGTCATCGACCACGAGGATGCGCGAGAGATTCATACGGCATTGGTGGCCATCTTATCGAAGACGGTCGGCAACAGCACCCTTATCTGAGTGCCGACTCCGACGCCGCTCTCAATTTCTATTCGGCCACCCACATTCCGAATGATGGACCGGCAGATCGATAGTCCTAAACCATTGCCATTTGGCTTGGTAGTAAAAAACGGTTCTTGAATCCGAGAAATCAACTCAGGAGTGATCCCACAACCGGTATCGCGAATGGCCAGTTCTAAAGTGTTGCCTAGATTCCGTGCTTTAATCGAGAGAAGTCCACCTGTCGGCATTGCATCCCTGGCATTCGTCGTGAGATTTAAGAACAATTGTTCCAGGTCTCCTTGCCCTACTTGGATGCGCGGCACGACATCTCCGAGCTGAACATCCAAGCTTATACCCTGCCGTTCCAAGCCATCTCTAAGAACTGCAAGCGCACTGTCCAGTGCGCGACGGACATTCGCTTGAGCGCTGCCCTGATTCGCACCTCTCGCCAGAGCCAGCATTCCTCCAAAGATTCTGCGGCACGTCTGTATCGATTGTTCAATTTGTTGAACATCGTGCGACAGCGTATGAATTTGCAGCCGATTCGATTGGACGTCCGCCATGATTTGCTGAACTAGCGGTAACACACATCCAAGAGCGTTGTTCACATCGTGCGACACGCCACGAACAAGATTCGCAACGGCGTGTTTCTTCTCCGCCTCAAGCATTTTGGCTTCGAGTGTAACGGTCCTTTGAGAATTGTGGATAGCCACCGCAGCAAGGGGCATGAATTGCTCAACTAGGTTCGCCTCGTAGCCGCTGAACGAGCCTGGGTAACACGCAGCCACTTTCAATACCCCCAGGAGACCGTCGCGTGTGGCAAGTGGCGCACAGAGTATTGAGGATTCGCGCAAATCGGAACTCGAGGCTTCTACGATTTTGTTGTAATCCAACAGTTGCGCGAGCGGAGTTGACCTCCCTCCCGACCATTCTTCCCACCGACCATCCCGCCAGTCGAAGCCGTAAACCATCTCATTGCGCATCAGGCTCCAGATATCATCACTCAGTGGCAGTTTTAGTCCGATCTGAGAGCTTTTCCCTTTCTGCCACGCAATTTGTTCAGCGACCAGCTCTAACGTATTTTCGCGCCGATCACAGATAAGAAGGGCTGAAGAGTGATCGTAGCGCGTTAATGACCGCAGGCCGTGCAAAATCTGGTAGAAGAGATCCTGAGGACGCAGTTGTTCCAA
>Ga0306922_10003589_pt1 | contig 14540 bp, 14 predicted proteins | sample sta12Cox44000082_FD_203758 | JGI IMG/M metagenome (GOLD analysis project Ga0306922, IMG submission 203758) | Lab enrichment of tropical soil microbial communities from Luquillo Experimental Forest, Puerto Rico - statoxic.12C.oxic.44.000.082 (v2)... | ecosystem: Environmental > Terrestrial >... | reverse complement strand
GTGCTGGACTTCATCGGGGCGCTGCAGAATTCCTGCGATGTCTATTTCTACCAGCTCGGTCCGCGCATCGGCCTCGACCGGCTCGTGGAGACGGCGCGCGGGCTCGGGCTCGGCGAGCGCACCGGCATCGACCTGCCCCAGGAGCGCCGCGGACTCGTGCCGGATGCGGCGTGGTTCGATCACCACTGGGGCGTCGGCCACTGGCGCAAGGGCATGATGCTGAACCTCGTGATCGGGCAGGGTGAGCTGCTCGTCACGCCGCTCCAACTCGCGCTCATGGGCGCCGAGGTCGCGGAGAGCGGCCGCACGCTGCGCCCGCACCTGGTGCAGAGCGTGGGCGGAGTGCCGAGCTATCGTCCCGAGCGGCCGATCGGCCCCGGTCTCCAGGCCGAGCCGGCGGCGTGGGACGCGGTGCACACCGGGCTCGAGCGCGTCATCGAGTCCGGCACCGGCACGATGGCGCGCGTGCCCGGGCTGCGGGTCGCGGGCAAGACCGGCACCGCGCAGAATCCGCATGGCAAGGATCACGCGCTGTTCGTGTGCTACGCGCCCGCCGACAATCCGACGATCGTGATGGCGTTCGTGGTCGAGAACAGCGGTCACGGGGGCAGCATCGCGGCGCCGATCGCGGGCCAGGTGCTGCGGCGCCTGTTCCTGCCGGATTCCCTGCAGAAGATGCCGCTGCCGAAGGTCGTACGCGATACCACCGCGGATCTCCAGCATGCCGACTAAGTGGGAGTCGCGCTTCCCGGCGATCGACGTGCCGCTCGCGCTCGCGGCCGGCGGGCTCGTGGTGATCGGTCTGCTCGTGGTCTACAGCGCGACCTCGATCCCGGGCGCGCATGAGGGGCTGTGGATCCGGCAGGTGGTGTGGGCGGCCGGCGCGCTCGCCGCCGCGTGCATCGCCGCCGCGATTCCGTATCGCGCATACGACTCGCTCGCGTGGCCGCTGTTCCTGCTCTCGCTCGTGCTGCTCGCGCTCGTGCTCGTGATGGGATCGACCGCGATGGGCGCCAAGCGCTGGCTCGACATCGGGCCGCTGCGCTTCCAGCCCTCCGAGATCGCGAAGCTCGGCACCGTGCTCGTGCTCGCGCGACGGCTCGACAATCCCAAGGTGGATCTGCGCCGCATGCGCGACTGGCTGCCCGCGCTGCTCATCACGCTGGTCCCGATCGCGCTCGTCGCGAAGGAGCCCGATCTCGGCACCGCGCTCTCGTTCCCGGTCATCCTCGTCACGATGCTGTTCTGGGCCGGCATGCCGTGGGGCAACCTGGTGCTCGGGCTCTCGCCGGTCATCAACGTGGCGCTGTTCTTCATCACCGGCTCGCTGTGGTGGTTCGGCGGGCTGCTCGCACTGCTGCTCGGCCTGATCCGGCCGCGGCTCGCGACCCTGATCGTGGTGCTCGCGCTGAACGGCGCGGTCGCCTACGCGCTGCCGCATCTATGGAACCACCTCGCGGACTACCAGAAGCGACGCATCGAGACGTTCCTCGATCCCGGGAACGATCCGTACGGTTCGGGCTACCAGATCATCCAGTCGAAGATCGCGATCGGCTCGGGCGGCGTGCTCGGGAAGGGCTATCTGCGCGGCTCGCAGAAGGCGCTCGCGTTCCTGCCCATGCGTCACACCGACTTCATCTTCTCGGTCGTGGGAGAGGAGCTGGGATTGCTCGGCGCGTTGACGGTGGTGATACTGTACGCGGTGGTCATCGTGAGAGGCTTCCGGCTCGCGCGCGTCGCGCGCAACGGTTTCGCGAGCCTGATGGCGGCCGGAATCGTCTCCGCGCTCTTCTACCACATCATGGTCAACATGCTGATGACCGTGGGATGGGCTCCGGTGACCGGCCTTCCGCTCCCGCTGCTGTCGTACGGCGGCACCGCCCTGCTCGTGAACGGCGTGCAGATCGGCCTGCTGCAGAACATCGCGCTGCGGCGTCAGGAGATGTGACCACATGCATCCCGAGCTCGTGAAATGGGGCTTCCTCCACATCCGCTCGTACGGGCTGATGCTCGCGATCGCGTTCCTGGTCGGCACCTGGCTCGCGCTCGTCGAAGCGCGCCGCCGCGGCCTCGACGAGGACCGCGTCGTGACCGTGATCCTCGCCACGCTCGTGGCCTCGATTCTCGGCGCGCGCGCGCTGTACGTGCTCGAGCACGTGAGCGAGTTCCGGCGCGAGTGGGGAAGCGTGCTCGCGCTGTGGCAGGGCGGCCTCACGCTGTACGGCGGGCTCGTGCTCGGCACGGTCGTCGGGCTCGCGTCCGCGCGTCGGTTCGGGCTCCCGGCGTGGACGGTCGCCGACGCGCTGACGCCGTCGCTCGCGCTTGGCACGATGTTCGGACGCGTCGGCTGCTTCCTGAACGGCTGCTGCTACGGCCGGCCCACGAACCTCCCGTGGGGCGTCACGTTCCCGCCCGATTCGTTCGCAGGGCTCGAATTCGGAAACGCGCGCGTGCACCCGTCGCAGCTCTATTTTGCGCTCGCCGGCTTCGTCCTGTTCGTGTTCACCTGGAGCACGCGCCAGCGCTTCCGCGTTCCGGGCACGCTGTTCTGGACGTTCATGATCCTGTTCGCGTTGATCCGGATCCCGCTCGATTTCACGCGCGCCTACGAGCCCGGGGCGCTGGCGCTCACCGTCTGGGGCGTGGACGTGACGCAGAGCCAGGTCACGAGCGTGGCGATCGCACTGTTCGGGGCGCTCATGATCCTGAGGCTGCGGCGCGAGGCCCTGACCGCGTCGTGAACGGCGCCGTGCGGCTCGCGGTGCTCGGCGACCCGCTCGCGTTCACGCGCTCGCCCGAGCTGCATCGCGCGGGTCTCGCCGCGCTCGGGATCGCGGGCGACTCGCGTGCGCTGCGCACGCCGAAGGATCAGCTCGCGACCCGCCTGCGCGATCTCGCGGAGGAGGGCGTGCGCGGCGTGAACCTGACCCACCCGCTCAAGGAGTGCGTGCTGCCACTGCTCGAGCGCGTCTCGGACGGCGCACGGCGCGCCCGCTCCGTGAACACGGTCGGACTCGATCCCGGCGGATGGTGGGGCGAGACCACGGACGGCCCGGGATTCCTGGACCTGCTGCGTGCGCTCTCCCGCGAACCGCGCGAGGAGCGCGCGATGCTGCTCGGGGCGGGCGGCGCGGCGCGCAGCCTCGCGGTCGCGCTCGCCGACGCGGGCGCCGAGCCGCCGGTCCTCTCCGCCCGCGCTCCCGATCGCGCGCGAGACGCGCTCGCCGGAGAGGCGGCGCGGCTCGTGGCGTGGCGCAGCTCCGAGGAGCACGAGGCGCTCGCGCGCGCCACGCTGATCGTGAACGCGACGCCGCTCTCGAATCCGGCCGACCTCCTGCCGCCCGTGCGGATCGGGCGCGGCGTGCTGCTCGTCGATCTCACGTACGGCGAGGCCCTGACGCCGTGGGTCGTGAACGCGCGCCACGCTGGGATCGAGGCGATCGACGGGCTCGGCCTGCTGGTCTTCCAGGCGCGGCGCTCGCTCGCGCATTGGCTCCATCACGAGGTGCCGCTCGAGCCGCTCACCGCCGCGGTCGGGTGGCCACGATGACGTCCGTGGCCACGGCGGCGTGGGATCGCGCGGCGCGCGCGCTGCGCTCCGGAGTCGCAGCCGCGGCGCGCCCGCTCGGCGCGTTCGCGCTGCCGCAGCGCTGTCCCGGCTGCGGCGCGCCCGCATCCGCCGCGCGGCTCCTGTGCGATCCCTGCCGCGCCGCGATCCCGCGCCTCGCGTTCGCGCTGTGTGCGCGCTGTCTCGCGCTCGGACGCGAGCCCGTGGGCTGCCGCCTGCACGGCGGCTGCGAGGTGCGGCCGGCGTGGATCTACGACGAGCGCGCGGCAGCGGTCGTGCACGCGCTCAAGTTCGCGGAGCGGCCGGTGCTCGCCGCGTCGCTCGCGGAGGAGCTCGCGCGCGTCGCGCCGCGCGAGCGCGTGGACGCGGTGATCGCCGTGCCGCTCCACCCCGCGCGCCGCCGCGAGCGCGGCTACGACCAGGCCGGGCGCCTCGCGGTCGCGCTCGCCGCGCGGCTCGGTGCGCCGCCGCTCGCCGGCGTGCTCGAGCGCGCGCGCGCCACGCGCCCGCAGGCGCGGCTCGGCCCGCGCGCGCGCCGGCGCAATCTTTCCGGGGCGTTCCGCGTGCAGAACCCCGAGTGGATCGCGCGCCGCCGCCTGCTGCTCGTGGACGACGTCGTGACCACCGGCGCCACGCTCGAGGCTGCGCTCGGCGCGCTGGCGGACGCCGGGGCCTGCGTTTCGGCGGTCGCGCTCGCCTGGGCGCAGTAGCCATGTCGCATCTCCACATCCCGGACGGCGTGCTGCCGTTTCGCATCTGGATCGCAGGGCTCGCGCTCGCGCTGATCGCGCTGATCGTGAGCGTGCGCGGCGCGCGCGACGGGTCGCGGCTCGGTCTCGCGTACCGCGGCGCGCTCGGCGGCGTCGTGCTCATCGCGATGGCGATCGAGCTCCCGCTCGGGCCGATCGAGTACCATCTCAGCCTGGTGGGCCCGATCGGCGTGCTGCTCGGGCCCGCGGCCGCGTTCCAGCTGGTGTTCGTCGTGAGCGCGATCCTCGCGCTCGCGGGGCATGGAGGATTCTCCGTGGTGGGATTGAACGCGCTCGTGCTCGGTGCGGGCGCGGCGATCGCGCGGCCGCTCTATCGCACGTTCGCGGGCGCGCTCCGGCCGGCGGCGGCGCTCGCGTCGGCGACCGCGCTCGCGCAGGCGCTCTCCGGCCTGATGTGGATCGCGATCATGGCGCTCGCGCTCGCGGTTCAGCCGGGCGGAAACCCCGCGCTCCCGCGTGTCGCCGTGCTGTCGGCGATCGCGGCGCCGCTCTGGCTCGCGGGCATCGCGATCGAGTCGGCGGTGGCGTACGGCGTGGGCCGCTTCCTCGCGCGCGTGCGCCCGGACCTGCTGCCCGGCCCCGCGGGCCGCGGGACGGAACGCCCGGCATGATCAACACCCTCGCGCGCGTGGACCAGCTCGCGAGCGCGGGACGCTCGCCGTGGCATCGCGCGAGCGCGATCGCGAAGCTGCTGCTCGCCGCCGCGATCGTCACGCTTGCAATTGCCGCGCCGTCCGTCTCGCTGCTCGCCGCGCTCTACCTCGTTGCCGCGACGCTCGCGCTCGGCGCGCGGCTGCCGGTGCGGCTGATCCTCGCGGCGGCGGGCTACCCGATCGTGTTCTCCACGCTGTTCGTGATCAGCACCTGGGACGGCACCTGGAGGACGCCCGCACGCCTGCTGCTCCGCCCGCTCACCGCGAGCCTCGTCGCCGTGTGGCTCGTCGGCACCACGCCGTATCCCGACCTGTTTGCGCCGCTCTCGCGCGCGCTGCCGAGGAGCGTCGGGGACGGCCTGTTCCTCACGTATCGCGCGCTGTTCGAGCTGATCGCGCGCGCGGAGCGTTGGTGGCGCGCGCTGCGCCTGCGCGGCGGCGCGGGCGGCTCGGCGCGCGCGCGGCTCGCGCTCGCCGGCGACGGCCTCGGCACGCTCGTGCTGTCGGGCTTCGAGCGCAGCCAGCGCCAGTACGCAGCGATGCTGCTGCGCGGGCACTCCGGGCGCGTGTGCGGCTGCCGGCACTGGGCGGAGTGGACGCGCGCCGACGCCCGGGTCGCGCTCGCCGGCGCGCTGGTCGCCGCGCTCGCGGTCCTCGTGTGGGGGCGCGCATGAGCGAGGCGGTGGCCCAGGCCCGAATTCCGGCCGTGGATCCGGTCGTGCGCGTCTCATGCGTGCGCCACGTCTATCCCGATCGCACGCAGGTCCACCTGTGCGGCCTCGACTTCGAGGTGCCGGCGGGACAGCGCGTCGTGATCCTCGGGCCGAACGGGTGCGGGAAGACCACGCTCCTCTATCACGTCCTGGGACTGCTCGAGCCCGCCGAGGGCGAGGTGACGGTGTTCGGCGTGAACCCCGCGCGTCAGTTCGACCGCATCCGCGAGCGCATCGGAGTGCTGCTCCAGAATGCCGAGGAGCAGATCATCGCGCCCACGGTGTGGGACGACGTATCGTACTCGCCGCGCACGTACGGACACTCCGCGGCCGACGTGGAGCGAAGGGTGCAGGCGGCGCTCGAGTGCGTCGGCATCGCGCACCTGCGCGACAAGGTGTGCCACCACCTCTCGGGCGGCGAGAAGCGCAAGGTCGCGCTCGCCGGCGCGCTCGTGCTCGAGCCCGAGCTGCTCGTGCTGGACGAGCCGTTCGAGGGCCTGGATCCGGCCTCACGCGTCGACCTGATGAATCTCCTCAACGATCTTCACGCGCGCCGCGGCGTGTCGATGGTGCTCGCGACCCACGACGTGAACGCCGTCACCGCGATGGCGGATCGCGTGTACCTGCTGCTGCGCGGCGGGGAGATCGTCGCGCAGGGACCGCCGGCCGACATCTTCCGCGATCCGGGCCGGCTGCGGCGCAGCAATCTCGAGCCGCCGGTGCTCGCCGAGCTGTTCCAGCGCCTGGAGGAGCTCGGCGTTCCGCTCGGGCGGCCGGAGACCGTCGAGGCCGCGGCGCGCGCGCTGGCCGAGCGCTGCGGGCGGCCGCGATGAGCGGCGAGCTGTTCGGCGGGCCCGATCCGCGGCGGGGCGGAAGGCCCGGGCGATCCGTCGGCCCGCTCGCGGACCGCATGCGCCCGCGCACGTTCGAGGAGCTGGTCGGGATGGAGGAGCTCCTGAAGCCCGGCGCGCCGCTCGCCGCGATGCGCGACGGCCAGCACCTCTCGTCCGTGATCCTGTGGGGGCCGCCGGGGAGCGGCAAGACCACGCTCGCGCGCCTGATCGCGAGCCGCGCCGGTGTGCCGTTCGTCGGGTTCAGCGCGGTGCTGTCGGGCGTCAAGGAGGTGCGCGAGACGCTGTCGCGCGCGGCGGCCGAGCGACGCGCGTCGGGGCGGCCGACGCTCCTCTTCGTCGACGAGATCCATCGCTTCAACAAGGCGCAGCAGGACGCGTTCCTCTCCCACGTCGAATCCGGCGACATCGTGCTGATCGGCGCGACGACCGAGAATCCGTCGTTCGAGGTGAACTCGGCGCTGCTCTCGCGCGCCCGCGTCGTGGTGCTGCGCGCGCTCGAGCCCGCGGAGATCCGCGTCGTCGTGGAGCGCGCGCTCGCCGATCGCGAGCGCGGCCTGCCGCGCGCGACCGGGATCGACGCCGACGCGCTGGACCTGCTGTGCGCGGCGGCCGACGGCGACGCGCGGCGGGCGCTCAACACGCTCGAGCTCGCGGCCGCCGGCGCGGCGCGCATCACGCGCTCCGGGGTCGAGCGGGCGCTCGCGCGCCGGCACCTGCGCTACGACCGCGCGGGGGAGGAGCACTACAACCTGATCTCGGCGCTCCACAAGTCGCTGCGCGATTCGGATCCGCACGCCTCGCTGTACTGGCTCGCCCGCATGCTGGCGGCGGGCGAGGATCCGCTGTACGTCGCGCGCCGCCTCGTGCGCTTCGCGAGCGAGGACGTCGGAAACGCCGACCCGCACGCGCTGCCCCTCGCGGTCGCCGCGTTCCAGGCCTATCACCAGCTCGGCACGCCGGAGGGCGAGCTGTCGATCGCGCAATGCTGCGCGTATCTCGCGACCGCGCCGAAGAGCAACGCCGTGTACGAGGGCTTCGGCAAGGCGATGGAGGAGGTGGAGCAAAGCGGCAGCCTGCCGCCGCCGCTCGTGATCCGGAACGCGCCGACGCCGCTCATGAAGGAGCTCGGCTACGGCTCCGGCTACCGCTACGCGCACCGCGAGCCGGGCCGCATCGCGGACCAGGCGCATCTGCCGGACGAGCTCGCCGGCCGCCGCTTCTACGAGCCGACGGAGGAAGGCTTCGAGGCCACGATCGCCGCGCGCATGCGCGCATGGGAGAAGCTGATCGCGGAGAAGCGGAAGGAGTAGTTGCCCTGGTGCGGGGAGCGTGGGAAGGGCTGGGTCCATCCCAACCCGCGCTCTCCCGCAGCGCTAGAAGCGGCCCGCGAGCCGCTCTCTCGCCGGCAGGTTCTCGAGGCAGGTCGTCCACCATCCGGTGCGGATCGTCTCGACGAACTCGCGCGGCAGGGCTTCGCGCTCCATCTCGCGCGCGAGCGCCTCGTGATCGTACGCCACGGGGTGGAACTCGACGCCGACCTCGCGCGCGAACGTGATCGTGGCGTACCACACCTCGGTGCGCCCGTCGTTCGCGGGGCGGCCGATCGCGCCCGCGTTGATCACGTGGCGGCCGGAGGGCAGCGCGCGATGCCAGTGGAGCCCGGTGTGGCTGCACACGACGACATCCGCGCCCGCGGTTTCGCACAGCCATTCCAGGTACGCGTCCGAGCAGGCGCTCTCCCACAGGAACTCGTTCACGCGCCGCGGCGAGCCGTGGCACAGCAGCCCGCGCCGCCCGCCGGCCTCGAATGCGTGCCGCTCCGGCAGGCCGCGCAGCCAGGCGCGGTGCGGCGCGGCGGTGCGCGCGAGCGTGTAGTCGTACGCGATCTGCGCGAAGCGCTGGTCGCTCGGATCGCCGTAGCCGCACGCGCAGTCGTCGAGGCCGTGCCCGATGCTGTCGTCGTAATTGCCGCGCAGCGTCGGGACGGCTTCCGCGCGCAGCCGCTCGATCGCGCGATCCGGCGTCGGACCGAATCCGCCGAGATCGCCGAGGCACCAGATCGAATCCGCGCCGCGCGCGCGCGCGTCCGCGAGCACGCGATCGAGCGCGAGGTGGTTGCTGTACACGCCCCCGAACACCGCGAGCTTCAGCCGCTCAGCCATTGCCGCAGCTCATTCCGGTGACGTAGCACGTGAAGCACGCGCCGTGCGTGAGAGGATACGGCGCGAGCGCGTCCGCGAGCCGATCGGCCATGCGGCCGCCCGGCTCATCCACGAGCAGCGGGCACACGTACACGCCCCGCGCGGTGACCGCACGGCAGGATCCGCACTGGAGCCGCGCCGGATCGAAGCTCGAGGCGGGCAGATCGCGCAGCGATTCGGCCTCCGCGTAGCCGCGCGTGCGGGCGGCCTCGCGCCCGAGCCGGAAGAGCGGCAGGATCTTGAGCCGCGGGCGCGCGATCCCGGCTTCGCGGAGCAGCGCCACGTAGCGCTCGCGCACGAGCAGCGGCTCCTCCTCGAGCGTGCGCGTCACGGTGACGATCGGCAGCAGGCCGGCGCGCTCGAGCCGCCTGACCGCGTCCAGCGTGCGATCGAACGTGCCGGTTCCGCGGAACGCCTCGTGCGCGGCGGCGTCCGCGCCGTCCAGGCTGACGCGCACCTCGAGCGAGTAGCGCGACGCCCGCGCGAGACGCGTGAGCCCGTCCACGCGTGCGTCGGTGAGCAGCAGGCCGTTCGTGAGCACGGTCGCGGGGCCGTGCGGAAGCGTGTCGGCGAGGATCTCGAGCATCTCGGGATGCATGAACGGCTCGCCGCCCGTGAAGTAGAACTCGCGCACCCCGAGCGCAACGCCCTCGGCGACGCGCCGGCGCACCTCGTCGCGCGTCATCAGCGGATGGCGCGTCTCCCCGGGGCCCGAGGTCACGAAGCAGTGCGTGCACGCGATGTTGCACAGCGTGCCCGCGACCTGGATCCACAGCGCGTCGAGATGCTCGAGCGGCTGCGCGGGGAACCCCCCGGCCACGTCCTCCGGATGCGGCCCAGCGGTGGCACTTCGCATCGCATTCATCCCCGGCCCGACAACCTTCCTTCATGGGGATGTCATGGCCGCGTCACGGCGATCGCGTGAGGCCGCAATCGGTTGACTCCCCTCGAGTGGAAACCTATCCTAGCGTGTTCCGGTCAGGCCGACGATCCCACCGAACCAGCCGCCACCGCCTGGGGCTCGAAAGGCGCACATGTCCGACCTCACGGGCGCGCGGGTCCTCGAGGCCCTGCGCACCGTTCAGGACCCCGACCTCCATCGTGATCTCGTCTCGCTCGGCATGATCGAGGACGTGCAGATCGTGGACGGGGCGGTCTCGTTCGGCCTCGTCCTCACCACCTCCGCCTGCCCGCTCAAGGACCAGATCGAGGGCGAGGCGCGTGCCGCCGTCGCGCGGCTGCCGGGCGTGCGCGACGTCGTGATCCGCACCACGTCGCGGGTGCGCAAGGCGAAGGATCCGACGGCCGACCGGAAGGCCATTCCGGGCGTCGCCCAGGTGATCGCGATCGGCTCGGGCAAGGGCGGGGTCGGCAAGTCGACGGTCGCCGTGAACCTCGCGATCGCACTGGCCCGGACCGGCGCGCGCGTGGGCCTGCTCGACGGCGACATCTACGGCCCGAACCTGCCGCGCATGCTCGGCGTGCGCCGCCAGCCGTCGCAGAAGGACGGCAAGATCCTCCCGGTCGAGGTCCTCGGGCTGCGCTTCATGTCGATGGGGCTGCTCGTGGACCAGGGCGAGGCCGTCGTGTGGCGCGGGCCGATGCTGCACGGCGCGATCAAGAGCTTCCTCCACGACGTGGACTGGGGCGAGCTCGATTACCTGCTCGTCGACCTTCCGCCTGGAACGGGCGACGTCCAGCTCTCGCTCATCCAGCAGACCGCGGTGGCCGGCGCGGTCGTGGTGACGACGCCCTCCTCGGTCGCGCTCGAAGACGCGGTCAAGGCGGTCAACATGTTCGCGAAGCTCCAGGTCCCGGTGCTCGGCGTGATCGAGAACATGAGTTATTTCGTGTGTCCGAACTGCCGCGAACGTCACGGGATCTTCAGCTCCGAATCCGCGGAGGAGCGCGCGCTCGCGCTCGGCCTGCCGTTCCTCGGCGCCGTGCCGATCGATTCCGAGCTGCGCGCCGGCGGCGATCGCGGGCGGCCGGTCGCGGCCGAGCGCCCGGACAGCGAGACCGCCCGCGAGCTCGCGCGAATCGCCGGGCACCTGGCGCAGCGGGTCTCCATCCAAACGCTCGGGGTTTCCGAGGGCCAGGAGGTGTGATGCGCCGGATCGACGCCGATCATGCCGCGACGACGCCGCTCGCGCCCGAGGCGTTCGAGGCGATGCGCCCGTGGCTGGAGTCGCGCTCCGGCAACGCGTCTTCCGTGCACGGCCGCGGCGAGGCCGCACGCGAGGCGGTCGAGCGGGCGCGCGCGCGCGTGGCGGCGCTGCTCGGCGCGAAGAGTGAGGAGATCGTCTTCACCGCGAGCGGCTCCGAGGCGAACAACCTCGCGCTCAAGGGGGTGATGTTCGCCGCGCCCGAAGCGCGCCGGCGCCTCGTGGTCTCGGCGATCGAGCATCCGTCGGTGCTCGAGACCGCGCGCCACCTCGAGTCGCGCGGATTCGCACTCACGATCGTTCCGGTGGGGCCGAGCGGCGTCCTGGATCCCGAGCGGCTCGCCGAAGTGCTCGGTCCCGACGTGGCACTGGTGTCGGTGATGTGGGTGAACAACGAGATCGGCACCATCCAGCCGGTCGCCGAAATCGCGCGCCGCGCGCACGCCGCCGGCGCGCGCTTCCACTGCGACGCGATCCAGGCCCTGGGCCGCCTTCCCGTCGACGTCGCCGCGGTGGACGCGGACCTCCTGAGCCTCGCCGCGCACAAGTTCCACGGCCCGCTCGGCGCCGCGGCGCTGATCGTGCGCCATCGCACGCGCCTCGTGCCGCTCGTGCACGGCGGCCACCAGGAGCGATCACGCCGGGCCGGCACCGAGAACGTCGCCGCCATCGCGGGGCTCGGCGCCGCGGCCGATCGCGCGGCGCAGCACCTCGCGGCCGGCGCGCCGCGCGCGGCGTTCGATCTCGGCGACCGGCTGCTCGCCGGGCTCCTCGCGGCGCTGCCGGAGGCGCGCCTGAATGGAGACCGCCAGCGCCGCGTGCGCTCGATCGTGAACCTGCGCCTGCCGGGCGTGGACGGCGAGGCGGCGCTGCACGAGCTGGATCGCGAGGGCATCTCGGTCTCGACCGGCTCGGCGTGCAGCGCGGCGTCCCCGGGACCCTCGCACGTGCTGACCGCGCTCGGTCTCACCGCCGAGGAGGCCCACGCGAGCGTCCGGTTTTCACTCGGCGACGACGTGACCGAGGAGGATGTGCAGTCCCTGATCGAAATCACGCCCCGCGTGGTGGAGCGCCTGCGCGCTCTCGCCGGCCGCGGAGCGGTCGAGCGGCGCTGAATCGGCGCGGAGAGGAGCGGTCCGTGAACCAGCAGGAACAGTTCCGCCTCAAGGTCGGTCTGGCGGAGATGCTGAAGGGTGGCGTGATCATGGACGTGAGCACGCCGGATCAGGCAGAGATCGCTCAGGAGGCGGGCGCGGCGGCGGTGATGGCGCTGGAGCGCATCCCGGCGCTGATCCGGCGCGACGGCGGCGTGGCGCGGATGAGCGATCCCGCGATGGTGCGGCGCATCCAGTCCGCGGTCGACATCCCGGTGATGGCGAAGTGCCGCATCGGGCACATCGCCGAGGCGCAGATCCTCGAGGTGCTCGAGATCGATTTCATCGACGAGAGCGAGGTGCTGACCCCGGCCGACGAGGAGCACCACATCGAGAAGCACGCGTTCAAGGTGCCGTTCGTGTGCGGCTGCCGTGATCTCGGCGAAGCGCTGCGGCGCGTCGGCGAGGGCGCGGCGATGATCCGCACGAAGGGCGAGGCCGGCACCGGCAATATCGTCGAGGCGGTGCGGCACATGCGTGCGGTGATGAAGTCGATCCGCCACCTCACCACGCTGCGCGACGACGAGCTGATGGCGGAGTCGAAGCGGCTCGGCGCGCCGTTCGAGCTCGTGAAGCAGGTCGCGCGCACCGGCCGGCTGCCGGTGCCGAACTTCGCGGCCGGCGGCGTCGCGACCCCCGCCGACGCCGCGCTCATGATGCTGCTCGGGGCCGAGGCGGTGTTCGTCGGCTCCGGCATCTTCATGGCCGGCGAGGGGCTGTCCGAGAAGGACCGCCGCGAGGAGCAGAAGCGGCGCGCGAACGCGATCGTCCAGGCGGTGACGAACTACAACAAGCCGGAGCTGCTGCTCGAGGTGAGCGAGGGCCTCGGCCACGCGATGAAGGGCCTCGAGATGCAGGCGATCCCCGAGGAGCAGGTGTTCGCGAAGCGGGGCTGGTGAGGATGCGCGTGTCCCGGGTCGGCGTGTTGAGCCTGCAGGGGGATTTCGAGCGCCACGCGCGCTCGATCGAGGCGCTGGGGCTCGAGGCGGTGCGCGTCACGCTGCCCGCGCACCTCGCGGACCTCGACGCGCTCGTGATCCCGGGCGGCGAGTCGAGCACGATGCTGCGCCTGCTCGAATCGACCGGCTTGCGCGAGCCGCTCGAGCGGTTCGTGCGCGAGCGCCCGGTGCTCGGCACGTGCGCGGGCGTGATCCTGCTCGCGCGCGAGGCGGACCGGCTGCCGAAGCCGACGCTCGGCGTGCTCGACGTCACCGTCGCGCGCAATGCGTACGGCCGCCAGATCCATTCGTTCGCCGGGCCGGTGGACGCGCGCCCGCTCGGCGGGCGGTTCAACGGCGTGTTCATCCGCGCCCCGCGCCTGACCGGCGTCGGCCCCGGCGTCGAGGTGATCGCGACGCGCGAGCGCGAGGATGCGGACGGACCCGAGGTCGTGGGGGTGCGCCAGGGACGCGCCGTCGGGCTCTGCTTCCATCCCGAGCTCACGTCCGACCTGCGCCTGCACCGCTGGTTCCTCGGCGACGTCGCGGGCCTTCCGCTGCCGGCCGCTCCGGCCCCGGAGGCGGAACGCTCTCCGGAGGCCGCGTGACGCCCGCGAGTCCGGAGCGCCGCGCGCTCCACGAATGGATCGCGCGGCACCAGCGTTTCCTGCTCACGACGCACATCAATCCGGATGGCGACGGGATCGGCAGCGAGGTCGCGTTCGCGCGCTGGCTCCGGAGCCTCGGCAAGTCGGCGCGCATCCTCAACGACTCGCCGACGCCCGCGGCGTTCCTGTTTCTGGTCGAGGACGAGGCGATCGAGGTGTTCACGCCCGAGCTCGCCGAGCAGCGCTTCGCCGAAGCGGATGCGCTGGTCGTGCTCGACACCAGCAACCGGCAGCGCATCGGCCGGCTCGCGCCGCTCATCGACCGCCACGCGATCGCCGTCGCGGTGATCGACCATCACGTCTCGCATGCGCTCGGCTTCGGGCAGGTGAACCTGATCGAGCCCGAGGTCGCCGCGACCGGCGAGCTCGTGTACGACCTGATCCGCGAGCACGGCGCCGCGATCGACCGTCCGATCGCCGAGGCGCTGTACGTCGCGCTGATGACCGACACCGGCGGCTTCCGCTATTCGAACACCGACAGCCACGCGCACCGCATGGCCGCGGAGCTGCTCGCGCTCGGGCTCGATCCGCAGCAGATCTACGCGCGCGTGCACGCGCACGCCTCGGCCGGCCGGCTGCGCTTCTTCGGCGAGGTGCTCGCGAAGCTCGAGCTGCTCGAGGATGGCCGCCTGATCGTGCTCGAGGCCGCGCCGGAGCAGTTCCAGCGCCACGGCCTCACCGGCTCCGACACCGAGGGCCTGGTCGACATGCCGCGTACGATCGCGGGCGCCGAGATCGTCGCGCTGTTCTCGGAGGTCGAGCCGGGCAAGGTCAAGGTGAGCCTGCGCTCGACCGGCCGGGTCTCGATCGACCAGGTGTGCTCGCGTCTCGGCGGTGGCGGCCACCCGCACGCGGC
>Ga0306922_10003586_pt1 | contig 14550 bp, 8 predicted proteins | sample sta12Cox44000082_FD_203758 | JGI IMG/M metagenome (GOLD analysis project Ga0306922, IMG submission 203758) | Lab enrichment of tropical soil microbial communities from Luquillo Experimental Forest, Puerto Rico - statoxic.12C.oxic.44.000.082 (v2)... | ecosystem: Environmental > Terrestrial > Soil... | reverse complement strand
AGCTTCCGCAGGCCCGCTTCCAGGTCATATTGGGGTTTCCACCCAGTAGCCTGCATCAGTCTCTGCGGGTCGGAGATGAGGTGCCCGTCACCCTCCCGCATCCGCTTGGGCACCTGGCGGACGTCCACCGGCCGGCCGGTGATGTCCCCGATGGTCTCCATCACATCCTCGATCGTGGTGCCCGTCCCGGTGCCGACGTTGAAGACCTCCAGCCCGGGCTGGCCCTCAGCCGCGGCTACCAGTCCGGCGGCGGTGTCGGTGACGAAGATCAGGTCGCGCTGGGGCCATAGGTTCCCCAGTTCGATCGGCTTTCCCGCGCCGAGCGCCTTCATCACCTCGGGCAGCACGTGCGGGTTGGTCTCTCGCGGCCCGTAGGTGTTGAACAGCCGGGCCACCACGGTGCGCAGCCCGGGCCGGTCGGCGTGGAACCGCCCCATGACCTGCTCACCCATCCACTTCGAGATGCCGTAGATCTCGTCCGGCCGGGCCGGCGCGGTCTCCGGCCACGGGTCGTCACCAAAGCCGTAGATCGCCCCGCTGGAGGGAAACACGAACGCCTTGAGCGGAGCGCCGCGCACGGCCCGGATCACCGTGTCCAGCCCGAGGACGTTGACGTCCAGCGCCTCCTGCGGGTGGGCGTTGCAGTAGGGGATGAAGTGCAGTGCCGCCATGTGGAAGACGGTGTCCGGAGCGAAGTCCGCGACCGGGGCGAGGTCTTCCGCGCTCCTGATGTCACCGTGGAGCACGGTGAGGTGGCCGTCCGGGGGGCGGCGCTCCAGGTGTGCGCGCTTGCCGAGCCTGAAGTCATCCACCACCAGCACGTCGGCGCCGCCGTCCAGCAACGCCTCCACGAGGTGGGAGCCGATGAACCCGGCCCCGCCCGTGACAAGAACGCGATCCATTTATCGTGGCCTTCCGTTGGTCTGGTGTATCGCCCTTGCCGGGATCGTCCGCCGCGGTGAGCTGGTCGGGCCTGCGCGGCTCCCCTTTGCCTGCCCGGTGATCATATCGGCTGGTCACCGGCGCTAGGACGTGTACGGCAGGAAGCACAGGCCGGAGAAGCCAGGCTGTCCTCCGCAGGAGGTCTTGCCGCCGAAGTTGTCGCTGGCGATCCACAGCCCGGCGGTGGTGAGCAGCATGTCGTCCGCGCCGTGCCCGCGCGACCTGGAATACAGGCCGGCCGTATTGGTGGAGTTCTCGATCAGCGTTCCGCCGGTTGCTCCGGGCGTCAGGCCAGCCAGGCCGGGAGCGGGGATCGCGCCGGAGCCCATCCTGTTGCAGGCGTTCTGGTTATTGAACCAGCGGTTGTGCCCGGCCACGTAGACAGCGCTGGAGTCCGCCGCAGCCGAGTACAGCGAGTCACAGCCGTCGGAGGCGATCCAGTCGGAGAAGACCTGCGTCTGGGTGGCCGGGAACGCCGCCGCCCCGTCACACAGGCCGGGCATCGGAAACGTGCCGTTCCAGAGGATGGGCTTGACGCCGGTGTCGGCGATGTAGATCTCGGAGTCGTCCGGTGACCAGGCCGCGGCGTGGATGTAGAACGGGTGCGATGCGCCACAGTTGAAGTACTTGTCGTTGGGGTTCAGCGTGGCGTTGGGGTCGCTGCCGTCGAATTCCGGGGACGTCCAGCCGGTGACCGTGGCGGTGGTGCCGCTCACGTCGATCATGAAGATCTGCCGCCGGTTCAGCCCGCCCACGCTGGTGTAGTCACCCTCCACCAGGACCAGCGAGCCGCTGTGCGACAACTGCTGGTTGTAGACGTCGGTGGAGTTGTTCTTCACTTGCGGGAACGTGATGTGGCCGGAGATGTTCAGGGCCAGGAAACCGTCATCCTTGCCGGTCGTGGGGTCCAGGCTCGCGTAGTAGGGGTTCACGCCCTTGTTGTCGTTGATCGAGGTAAAGGTCCCGCCGACCAGCAGGTGCCCGTTCGCTCCGCCAGGCACCGCCAGGATCGTGTCGACGTGCCCGCCGCCGGTATTGTGGCCGAACCCGGTCACCACGTTGCCGGTGGTGGTGTCGATCTCCGCGATATTGGCCACCGTGGTGCCGTTGACCGAGGTGAACTGCCCGCCGATGTAGGCGTCCGCGCAGTTACTGCCGTTGAAAGCGATCGAGTTGATCTCGCCGTTGACGTTCGGAGCGAAGGACGTGACCGTGAACGGCGCGGTATCGCTGAAGCTGAAGATGTTGGTGCGGCTGAACGTCTGCGTCGAGCCGCCGTTGTTCCCGCTGATCTCGGTGAAGCTGCCCACCGCGTACATGGTCCCGCCGCAGTCCGCGAGCTGGCGGATCGTCTCGGTGATCGTCCCGGTGGACACCAGCGTGGGCGTCCCCGCGACCGGCGTCGGGGACACGGGGCTGGTCGCGGCCAGCGCCGGTGCCGCGGGCAGGCACAAGGTACCCGCGGCGATGCCCGCTATCAGCACGCCACCGACGCCGAGCTTGCGCCGGCGACGGGCGTGGTTTTCTTGCCGCATTGTTATTGTTCCCTCCCTGGTCGGGGAATGGGTGGTTCCCCTGGCGTCATGCGTCGGCGGCGAGCAGATCCGCCTGGTACTACTAGTAGGGCAAGAAGCAGATCCCGGCGAAGCCGGAAACGCCGCCGCATGAGGTGTTGCCGCCGAAGTTGTCGCTGGCGACCCACAGCCCGGCGCTGGTGACCAGCAGGTCATCCGCGCCGTTGCCGCGGGAGCGGCTGTAGAGGCCGGCGGTGCCACCGGCATTGGTCATCAGCGTCCCGTCCGGGTGGAAGCCGCCCAGGCCCTGGGCCGGCGTCGAGCCGGTTCCCGGGTGGTTGCAGCCATTCGTGTTGTTCGCCCAGCGCTCGTGGCCGCCGATGTAGACCGCGCTGGAGTCGGCCGCCACCGAGTACAGCGAATCGCAGCCGGTGTAGTTGACCCAGGTATGGGTGAGCCCGCCCACCTGGGTCGCCGGGAAGGCCGCCACCGAGTCGCACAGCCCGGTCCGCGGTTTCGCTGTCGACCAGTTCCACGGTTCAAAGCCGGTGGCCGCCGTGTAGACCGTGGAGTCGTCCGCCGACCAGGCCGCGGCCCGGAGGTAGAACGCTTCCTTGACCGAGCACTGGTAGGCGTAGCCGTTGGGCAGGTTGCCCTTGCTGCCGTCAAACTCGGGAGAACTCCAGCCGGTGACCGTCGCCGACGCCCCGCTCACGTTGAGCATGAAGATCTGCTGCCTGCCCAGGCCGCCCACCGAGGTGAAGTCCCCTTCGACCAGGTCCAGCGTGCCGCTGTGGGAGAGCTGCTGGTTGTAAACCTTGGTCGGGTTGCTCAACACCCCGGGGTAGACGTAGTGCCCGGAGATGCTCAGGTGCACGAACCCGTCGTCCTGGCCGGTGGCGGGGCTCAGGCTGGCGAAGTACGGGTCGGCGGTGCTGCCGTTGATGCCCTTGAACGCGCCGCCCGCCAGCAGGTGCCCGTTCGACACCACCAAGGTGTCGACCTCGCCGCTGGCGTTGCTCTTGAAGGCGGGCACGAGCGCTCCGAGGTTCGTGTCGACTTCGGCGATGTTCTTGGCCGCGGCGCCGCCCACCGTGGTGAACTGCCCGCCGAGGTAGGCGTGTGAGCAATCGCTGCCGTCGAACGCGATGCTGTCGACCGTGCCGTTGACGTTCGGGTCCCACGACGTGACGGTGTACGGCGCGGTGGCGCCGAAGCTGAACGCGTTATTCCTGGCGTAGGGGGTGGTGCCCTGCTTGATCTGGGTGAACGTGCCGACCGCGTACATGGTCCCGCCGCACTGCACGAGCTGGCGGATCTGCTCGGTGGTCCCCGTGTTCACCAGCGTGGGCGTACCGCTGGCCGGGACGGGGGACACCGCCCCCGCCAGCCCCGCGCTGGCGGGGGCGGCTAGTGCCGATGCCGGGAGACAGCATGCGCCCGCGGCGATGCCCGCGACCAGCGCGCCCCGCGCGCCCCGCTTCCCCCATAGCTGAGCGCTGGTGCGCCGATGCATATGGCCTCCTGTGCTTGTTAACCGGTAGGTCGGTTTTTACGAATACGGAAGGAAACAGATGCCGGCGTGCCCGCTTACCCCGCCGCACATGTTTGACCCGGCCAGGTTGTCGCTGGCGATCCAGATCCCGGCGCTGGTCCGGTAGATCTGGTCCGCGCCGAGGCCCCGGTCGCGAGAGTAGAGGCCGGCGGTGCCGCTGGAGTTCTTCACCAGCGTCCCGCCCGAGGCGCCGACGGTGAACCCGCCCATCCCCGGCGCCGGGATCCCGCCCGTGCCCTGGTTGTTGCAGCCGTTGGCGTTATTGGCCCAGCGCTCGTGGCCGCCGACGTAGACGGTGGTGGAGTCGGCCGCCACCGAATACAGCGAGTCGCAGCCGGTGTAGTTGACCCAGTCGTGGCTGACCGTGCCCAGCGCGGCCGGGAAGGCCGCCACCGCGTCGCACAGCCCGGTGAGCGGGAAAGTCTTGTTCCAGTTGAAGGGGGCGAACCCCGTGTCCGCGATGTAGACCTCGTTGCCGTCCGCCGACCAGGCCGCCGACTTGATGTAGAACGGGTGCTTGTCCGCGCAGAACTGGCTGAACTCGGGGGAGTTCCAGGCGGTCGCCGTGCCCGCGACGCCCAGCATGAAGATCTGCTGGCGGGCCACGCCGCCCACACTGGTGAAGGTGCCTTCCACCAGGACGTCCTTCCCATTCGGGCTGAGCTGCTGGTTGTAGACCTCGGTCGTGTTGACGCCCACGCCGGTGTACACGTAGTGCCCGGAGATGTTGAGGTTCAGGTAGCCGTCGTCCTGGCCGGTGTTCAGGTTCAGGCTCACGTAGTACTTCTTGCTGGAGCCGTTGATGGCGGTGAATTTCCCGCCGACCAGCAAGTGGTTGTTGGGCGTCCGCAGGATCGTGTCCACCTGGCCGTTGGCGGAGTGCGCCCAATCCTGGACCATGGTGTTGTTATACGTCCTGATATACGCGATATTGTGCGCGGAAGAACCGTCGACCTGTGAGAACACTCCGCCGATAAAGGCGTGGCTACAGTCACTGGTCAACTGAATCGAGTTGACTGTGCCATTAACACTGGGCTGCCACGACGTGACGGCATACGGTGCGGTGGCGCTGAAGCTGAAGATGTTGTTCCGGGTGAACGTGCCGTTGGATCCGCTGATCGAGGTGAAGGTGCCCACCGCGAACATGGTGCCGCCGCAGCTCACAAGCTGCCTGATCTGCTCGGTCGACCCGGTCTTGCCGAGCGCCGGGGTGCCGGCGGCCGGGGTGGGGGATACCGGCCCGCTTTGCGCGGCTGCTACTCCGGATATCAGGCCGGAGCCACTGACCGCCAGCGCGCTCAGGGCCGCGATGGGCGCGCCGCGCAGCAACCAGCGCGCAAGTCCCTGCATCATGCCTCCACTTGTGTCCGCGTGACCGGCGCGGCCGCAGACCCCCCCGGGGTGCCGCGCGCTATGGCTGACTTGTGTTCCTGCGTATCCCGAACGCAACATCTTAGGGCCCGCCCCGCGGGCACACTGACAAACTACGCGAGATGACAAGGCTCCGAGGCTCCTCCGGCCGGCCCACGGCGGGCCCGGCGTGTTCGGCGGGGTTCGGTAGCGGGAGGCTTCAATACGCTCCATGCCCGCGGGCCACAGCCGGCCAGGTCTTCCACAGGATGAGCAGGTCGAGGGCGAGTGACCAGTTCTCCACATAGCGCAGGTCGAGCCGCACCGCTTCGTCCCAGGACAGGTCGGATCGGCCGTGGATCTGCCACAGGCCGGTAATCCCGGGGCGCACGGCCAGCCTGCGCCGCACGTAGTCGCCGTACTTGGCGGCCTCATCGGGCAGCGCGGGGCGCGGGCCCACCAGCGACATCTGCCCGAGCAGCACGTTGATCAGCTGCGGCAGCTCGTCCAGCGACCAGCGGCGCAGCCGGGTGCCGATCTTGGTGACCCGGGGGTCGTCGCGGATCTTGAATAGGACGCCCGCGCCCTCATTGTGCAGCTGCAACGACGCCTTCTGCTGCTCGGCCTGGACCACCATGGTGCGGAATTTGTACAGGCGGAACGGCCGGCCGTCCTTGCCCACCCGCACCTGTTTGAACAGGGCCGGCCCGCCGTCCTCCAGCCGGATCATCACCGCGATCGTCAGCAGCACCGGGGCGAACAGGAGCAGCGCGGACGCGGCGGCCACCTTGTCGAACAGGCCCTTGATGACCTGCCGGAGGCCGGACAGGTCGGGGTGGTCCACGTACAGCAGCGGCAGGCCGGCCGCGGCCCGGACGCTGGTGCGCGGGCCGGCCACGTCCAGCAGCGCGGGCGCCAGGCACAAGTCGGTGTCGGTCTTCTCCAGTTCCCAGGCGAGCTGCCGCAACTGGACCGGCTTCAGCTCGGGGCAGGCGAGCACCGCCACGGTGTCCGCGTCCGAGCCGCGTACCGCGCTGGTGACGTCATCGAGCCCGCCGAGCACTGGGACCCCGGCTATCTCGTCGGGCCGCAAGGCCGGGCCGGCCAGGCACGCCGCGATCACGGTCAGCCCGTGGTAGGGCTCTCTGCGCAACTCGTTGATCAGGTCGGCCACCGCTTGTGGGTGCCCCACCGCCACGGCCCGGCGCATGCAGGCACCCGAGTCGCGCAGCCGGTGCAACCGCTTGCGCAGGGCATAGCGGGCGACCAGGTCGATGCCCACGGCGCAGGGCATCGCGATCAGCACGTAGCTGCGCGACACCTCCGCCTTCGTGGCGTAGGAGAGGATGGCGATCGCGGAGGTAAGGCCGAGCCCGGCGTTGATGACCCGCCGGAACTCGTCGGCGCCCGCGCCGATGAAACGGGGCTCGTAGGCACCGACCAGCGCCAGCGTGCCCACCCAGATCAGCGGGAGGCTAAGGGTCAGCACGATGTAGGCGGCAGGCACGTGGCCGTGGGCGTCGTAGCGCCCGCGCAGCGCGATGAGCCCCGCCGCGAGCGCCACGGCGGCATCGAGCACCATGGCGTTGCGAAGGTATCGCCCGACCCAGCCGCCTGCATCGGCTGCGTCGCCCACGGGGTGCACTCCCGCATGGGCGTGCGGGCTTACCGCCAATCGCTCACGCACCTACGTGCCCTCCCATTCCGACCCTGGGCTGCCGGAGATCCCCACATGGACACGTGACCAGGGCGGGAGTGACTTCGCTGCAGGGCCCGCACACCCCGGTCATGTCTGTCGATCTGGTGCTCAACCTTAGCGGGAAGGCGTTTCAATTATATGGAAACCGGTAAAATTTGGAACAACACAAGCGGAACTAAGAACGCTACGACATGAGCCTTTCTTCGGTATACTAGAAACCTAGTTTCTCGGTTGGATTGCTCTAAAATGTTCGCCGCTGGCTCCCGTCGCACTCGCCGCTGGCTCCGACTCAGACGTCGGGCGTGGTCACGGACAGTAATGTGACGCCCGTCATGCTGCACACCCGCGCCCGCCTCAGCGGGCCGCCTGACGGTATCCTGCGAGAGTCGGGCACGTGAACTCCTCCCGCCCGCGCTTCGTGCCCGGTCGTGACCGAGACCGCGGCCCGGCCCGGCCCGCTAGGCAGCAGCCAACCAAGGAGCACCGCCACGTGACTGTGAGCCGTCCGGCCGCTGTCGTCATCCTCGCCGCGGGGGCGGGAACTCGGATGAAATCCCAGCTCCCGAAGGTGCTGCACCCAATTTGCGGGGCAAGCATGCTCGATCATGCGCTGGCCGCGGCCAGGGAACTCGACCCCGCCGAGCTGATCGTGGTGGTCGGCCACGGCCGGCGCCAGGTCGCCGGGCATCTTGCCGAGCACGCCCCCGACGCCCAGGTGGTCGTCCAGCACCGGCAGGGCGGTACCGGGCACGCGGTCCGCGTCGTCGCCGAAACGTCCGGCCTGGGCGAGGGCACCGTGGTGGTCACGTACGGCGATACACCCCTGCTGCGCGGCAGCACGCTCGCCGCCCTGGTCCGCGAGCACGCCGCGCAGCGTGCCGCCGCCACGGCGCTCACGACGGTGCTTGCCGACCCCACCGGATACGGCCGGATTCTGCGAGATGACGGGGGCGCCTTTGCCGAAATCGTCGAAGAAGCCGATGCCAGCGCCGAGCAGCGAACGGTTACCGAAATCAACTCGGGCGTTTACGCATTCGAATCAAGCCTGCTCACCGATTCGGTAAAGCGGCTGCCGACCGACAACGCCAAGGGCGAGGAGTACCTGACCGACGTCGTCGCCATCCTGCGCGCGGAGGGCCACCGGGTGGCCACGGTGACGACACCCGACAGCGACGAGGTCCGCGGGGTGAACGACCGCGTCCAGCTCGCGCGGGCCCGCCGGATGCTCAACGCCCGCATCCTGGAGCGGTGGATGCGGGCAGGAGTGACATTCGTCGACCCGCGGACCACGTTCGTCGACGCCAGCGTGGTCCTCGCGCCGGACGTCGAGATCGGCCCGGGCACCCAGCTCGAGGGCGGCACGGTGGTCGAAACCGGGGCGCGCGTCGGCCCGGGCTGCCTGCTGCGGGACACCCTGGTCGGCGCGGGCGCCACGGTCAGCCACGTGGTGGGCATGTCAGCAAGGATCGGTCCCGGTGCCGCGGTGGAGCCCTTCACCTACCTGCCCCCGGGAACCGAGCTGCCCGGCAACGGGCCCGGGCGGAAATGGAGTGACGCGGGCGCGCCCACCGGTGTGCCCGCGGGAAAGTGGGCCCAGCCGTGACCGGCATCACCGTGAAGGCCAGGAAGAAGCTCATGCTCTTCTCCGGCCGTGCGCATCCCGAGCTTGGCAGCGAGATTGGTGACACCCTCGGCATAGCACCAACCCCGGCCCGGCTGTCGGACTTCGCCAATGGCGAGATCTTCGTCCGGTTCCTGGAATCGGTCCGCGGCTGCGACGCCTTCGTGCTGCAGAGCCACACGGCGCCGATCAACCAGTGGATCATGGAACAGCTCATCATGGTCGACGCGCTCAAGCGCGCCTCGGCCAAGCGCATCACCGTGGTCACGCCGTTCTTCGGCTACGCCAGGCAGGACAAGAAGAGCCACGGCCGCGAGCCGATCTCGGCCCGGCTGATGGCCGATCTGTTCGCCGCCGCCGGCGCGGACCGGCTCATGGCGGTGGACCTGCACACCGCGCAGATCCAGGGATTCTTCGACGGGCCAGTGGACCACCTGTTCGCGCTGCCGATCCTGGCCTCCTACATCGAAGGCCGGCTGGACATCTCTCGGGTGACGGTCGTCGCACCCGACGCCGGGCGGGTCAGGGTCTGTGAACGGTGGACCGACCGGCTCGGCAGCCCGCTCGCCATCATCCACAAGCGCCGCGATCCCGACGTTGCCCACCAGGTCGCGGTCCTGGAGGTCGTGGGGGATGTGGCGGGCCGGACCTGCATCGTGGTGGACGACATGATCGACACCGGCTCCACGATCAGCAAGGCGGCCGACGCGCTGTTCGCCCAGGGAGCGGCGCAGGTGATCGTCACGGCCACCCACGGGGTGCTGTCCGGCGCCGCGGTCGATCACCTCAAGAATTCCCGGATCAGTGAGGTCATCGTGACCAACACGCTGCCCATCCCCGCGGAGAAGCGCTTCGACAAGCTCACGGTGCTGTCGATCGCGCCACTCATCGGGCGGGCCATCCAGGAGGTCTTCAGCGATGGCTCGGTGACCAGCCTGTTTGAGGGGCGTACCTGAACAGGACAACCCAGCGCAACCGGCCGGCCGGCCAGCGGACAGACTCGCGGGCCTGGGCGCGCGGATATGCACAAATTTCCCGATAATCCGCACTTTCCATCGGTACGCGGCTGATACTCCTGTGTTGCGGCGGCGGGGGAAATCATGCGACCCCGTAACCTGCGCCGCGTGCCCGCCCGCCTGGGCGGGCGTCAGCATGTCGGGGCCTAACCATGGGGAGAGTGCATGATGCCAAAACTGAGGCGACTAGCGTGCGGTGGGGCGGGCACGGTGGTGGCCGTGCTCGCCGTGGGAGCAGCCGGGCTGAGTCCGGCGGCGGCGGTCACCGGCCCGGTGTCCGCGGTTCCCGCGGCGGGAACGCCGCAGCTGGCCCCCACGGGAACGACGACCGAGCAGATCCGCCAGCTGGCGGACTGCGGCGGGACCATGTACGCGGTGGGAACCTTCACCTCGATCAGTCAGGGTGCCACCACGGTCACCCGGAACAACATCTTCAGCTTCAGCGATACGGCCCCGTTCGCCGTGACGTCGTGGGACCCGAACGTCAACGGCGAGGTCAACACGATCGCGTTCAACAACGGCAACTGCGCGGATGCCTACATCGGCGGCTCGTTCACGATGGTCGGCAGCACCGCGGTGAAGAACATCGCGGAGATCGACACCACCACCGGGGCCGTCGTCCCGGCGTTCAAGTCCAACGCGAGCGGTCAGGTCGAGACGATCCTCGCGGCGAAGGGCCACCTGCTGACCGGCGGCTTCTTCAAGGGGATCAACGGCAGCAGCGCGAACCCCTACTACGTCAGCCTGAACCCGGCCACCGGCAAGGACGACGGCTACCTGAGCCTGGCCGTCTCCGGGCATTACGTCTACCCGAACGTGAAGACCAACAACACCGAGATCTACAACCAGCAGCTCAGCCCGAACGGGAACGACGTCCTGGTGGAAGGTGACTTCACCAGCGTGGGCGGCGCGGCCCGCCAGCAGATCTTCATGCTGGGCCTCGGCGCCACCGCGGGCACGGTGACCGCCTGGAACTCCCCCGAGTTCAGCCAGTTCTGCGCCGTCAACCGCCCGTTCTACATCCAGGCCGCGACCTGGTCACCGGACGGCACGGAGGTCTACATCGCGGACACCGGCAAGAACCCGGACGCCTGGAGCCACACCTTCCCGCTCACCGGGCTGTGCTCGGCGGTCGCGGCCTTCCCGGCCACGCTTGGCACGGTCAGCCACGACTGGGTCAACTACACCGGGTGCGACTCGCTGTACTCGGTGGCGGCCGACTCCAGCGCGGTGTACGTGGCCGGGTCCGAGCGCTGGGCCAATAACCCCAACGGCTGCAACCACACGGGCAGCGGCTTCGTCAACGCCCCGGGCATGGGCGGCTTCACCCCCGGCGCCACGGGCGGCACGCTGCTGGAGAACTCCGGCAACACGGCCGGGCTGTACTCCCGGGCGCGCGGCCTCGGCGCGGACGACATGCTGCTGACCGGCGCAGGCCTGTGGGTCGCCAGCGACAACCTCAAGGGCTCGGCCACTTGTGGTGGCGTCTCCGGCCACGCTGGGATCTGCTTCCTGCCCTACTCCTGATCGGGAAGGCCGAGGCAGTCATCGGGAAGGCCGAGAGCCGAGGTAGTCATTGGGAAGGCCGAGAGCCGAGGTAGTCATTGGGGAAGGCCGAGGCAGGCAGGGCCGCCGGCGGAGGGCTGGCTTTCCGCCGGCGGCCGGCCTGCTGACGATCCGGATGCCCGTTTGGCGGTGACCGCTGCCCCGCCCCGGCAAGCGCGGGGGCAGCGGCCACCGGCTCCACGGAGCCGCGGACCATGGCTCCGGGCGTTCGTCGAGCCAGATGAGAGCGTCCCGCGATCCCGGTGGCCGCCCGGCCGTCAGGTCACGGTTCGCTGCGGGTCGCCCCCGCGCAGGCCCGCAGCTATTCCGGTCTCATCCGGCTCAGTTCTTCACTCCGTGACCGAAATCGAGCATCCCAGTGGACGATTGCGCGACGATTGAGACGTGATTGAGCCATCCGGGGCGGCTCTGTTCCGCATTCTGGGCCCGGTCGAGGTGTGGACCGGTGACGGCTGGTCCAGCATCGGAGCGGGGAAGCAGCGGTCGGTGCTTGCCACCCTGCTGCTGCGCCCTGGCGAGCCGGTTTCCCTCGATGTGCTCATCGACGAGGTCTGGCCGGAGAAGGCGCCGGCCCGGGCGGCCAACCTGGTCAGCGTGTACGTGCACCACCTGCGCAAGCTGATCGGGGACGGCGACGGCCGGGTGCTGCTCACCCGGGCGCCGGGTTACCAGGTCGCGGTCGGCCCCGGTGAGCTCGACGCGGACCGGTTCGCCGTGCTGGTCGCCGACGGGCGGCAGGCGCTGGCATCCGGTGCCGAGGAGCGGGCGGTGGACCTGCTCACCGAGGCGATCGGGCTGTGGCGGGGCCGGGCTCTGGCCGATGTGCCGGCCACGCCGCTGGTGGCGGCGGAGGCGGACCGGCTGGAGGAATCGCGGATCGAGGCGCTGGAGCTGCGCGCCGAGGCGAGCCTGGCGTGTGGCCGGTATGCCGAGGTGGTGCCCGAGATGCGCCGGCTGCTCGCCGACCACGCGCTCCGGGAAAAGCTGTGGGCGCTGCTCATGCGCGCGCTGTACGGCGCCGGGCGTCAGGCCGAGGCGCTGGAGGTCTACGAGCGGGCCAGGAACACCATCGCCGATGAGTTGGGGGTGGACCCCGGCGCCGATCTGCAGCAGCTTTACCAGCAGATACTGAGCGGAGACAGCGAACAGGCGAGGATCGCCGCCGGGCAGTCGAGGCCGATACCCGTGCCGGGCCCGCAGGCTCCTCCGGTGCCGGCCCAGCTTCCCGCGGATATCCCGGACTTCACCGGCCGGTCCGGGCAGGTCGAGCAGCTTCGCGAACTGCTGGCCGGGGCGGCCGGTGACGCCAGCCCGGGGGCGGTCCCGGTGGTGCTGGTGGTGGGTTCCGGCGGGCTGGGCAAGACCACCCTCGCCGTGCACGCGGCGCACCTGCTCGCCGGTGAGTTCCCCGATGGGCAGCTGTACGCCAACTTGCACGCCGCTACGCAACCCGCCGACCCGGCCGAGGTGCTCGCCCGGTTCCTCCGTGACCTGGGCGCTGACGCGGCGCGCATCCCGCTGGGTGAGGAGGAGCGGGCCGCGCAGTTCCGGACCAGGCTGGCGGGCAAGCGGGTACTGATCGTCCTCGACGACGCGCGCAACGCGGAGCAGGTTGGGCCGCTGCTGCCGGGCAGTGCCTCGTGTGCGGTGCTCGTCACGGCGCGTATCTGGCTGCCCGAACTGTCCGGCAGCGCGGTCCTCGATCTCGACGTGCTCTCCGATGACGAGGCCGGCACCCTGTTCACCAGGATCGTCGGCGAGCGGCGCGCCGCCGCCGAGCCCGCGGCGACCGAAGAGGTGCTCGCGGCCTGCGTCGGCCTGCCGCTGGCGATCAGGATCGCCGGCGCCAGGCTGGCGACGCGGGGGTCGTGGACGGTGCGGACCCTGGCCGCTCGGCTGTCCGACGAACGCCGGCGGCTGGACGAGCTGCGCGCGGGCAACCTGGCGGTGCGGGCGTCCTTCGAGGTCAGCTTCGCCAGCCTGCCCGGACCCGCCGCGCCCGGCGAGGTCGGCCCGGCGCAGGCGTTCCGCCTGCTGGGCCTGTGGACCGGTCCGTCGTTCAGCCTGGCCGCGGCGGCGGCGCTGCTGGGTGAGCCGGACGACACGGCCGCGGGCGCGCTGGACGTGCTGGTCGACGCGCACCTGATGGAATCGCCCGGTCCGGACCGGTACCGCTTCCACGACCTGCTGCGGGTGTACGCCGCCGACCGGGCCCGCACCCAGGAGTCCGAGGCGGACCAGGCGGCCGCGATCGCCCGGGTGCTCACCTGGTACCTGCACACCACCGAGGCAGCCGCCGTGATCATCTCCGCGCACCACGCCCGGGTCCCCTTGGGCCCGCCGCCAGCCGGGGTCCGGCCGCTGGAGTTTGTCTGGCTGGATGAGGCGCTCGCCTGGTGTGAGGCGGAGCGGGCCGGGCTGATGGCGGCGACGCGCCTGGCCGCGTCGTCGGGCCTGCACGAGATCGCCTGGAAGCTCCCCGCCGCCGCGATGAGCTTCTACTACCGCCGCAGCCACTGGGGTGATTGGGTGGCCACGCACGAGGCTGGCCTGGCCAGCGCCCGCCACCTATGCGACTACCAGGCCGAAGCGTGGATGCTCAACAACCTCGGCATGGCCTACGGCGACCAGCGCAGGCAGGAGTGCGTCGGCTACTTCGAGCAGGCCCTGGCGATCTACCGCGGGATGGGCGACCCCCGGGGGGAGACGCGCGCCGCCAATAATGTGGCCAGCGCCTGGTTCAACCTGGGCCGGTTCGACGAGGCGCTGGCCGCCGGCCTGCGATCGCTGGAGATCCAGCGCAGGAACGGGAACCGCTACGGCGAGGGCATCGCGCTGGGCGTCCTCGGCGGCTCGTGCCAGCGGCTGGGCCGGTTCGCCGAAGCCATCCACCCCCTGCAGGCGGCCCTGGCCATCTTCCGGGAACTGGGCGACCGGATGGCCGAGGCCGACTCAATCAGCGACCTCGGCGAGGCCTACCTGGGCCTGGGCCGGGTGAGCGAGGCGATTGACGCCCTGACCTCCTCGCTGGCCATTTGGCAGGACATTGGTGACCGGCACGGGCTTGCGGCCACGCTGTTGCGGCTCGGCCGCGCCCAGCAGGCGGCAGGGAACGCGGGGCAGGCCGATGACCTGCTGTCCCGGGCCGCCGGCCTGTTCGACGAACTCGGAGATCGCGCCCAGGCGGCGGCTGCGCGATCGGCGCTGGCGGCGAACGTCCGGCGGTCCTCCTGACGGGCGGTCACGCCCCGCGTGACACTTCACCGCCTGGCCGTAATTGATCATTT
>Ga0306922_10003585_pt1 | contig 14551 bp, 12 predicted proteins | sample sta12Cox44000082_FD_203758 | JGI IMG/M metagenome (GOLD analysis project Ga0306922, IMG submission 203758) | Lab enrichment of tropical soil microbial communities from Luquillo Experimental Forest, Puerto Rico - statoxic.12C.oxic.44.000.082 (v2)... | ecosystem: Environmental > Terrestrial >... | reverse complement strand
CGCTCGTCCCTGCCGAGCCCGTCGTGCCCCCGGTGCCCTGATCGCCTCCGCTGTCAGGGTGGCCGCAGCTTGCGAGCGAGAACAGCGCCACCAGAGACGTACCGACGAGGAGGGCTCTCGACGTTGACATAAAGGCTCCTAGGGCAAGGATTGGATTAGGGTTTCTTCAGAATTCCCACTTCTGGGGCAGACGATCACGGACATTCTACCCTCGGCGGCGGCGGAGTGGGCCGACGTTTTCGCCGGCTCACGAACGCGCGCCCTGGGTGCTCCTCCGGAATTCCGTCGGCGACAGCCCCGTGCGCTTGCGGAAAAACGTCGAAAACTGGCTCGGGTTCGCGTAGCCGACCTCGTAGGCGATCTCGATGATTGGCGAGCGCCCCTCGGCGAGCAGCCGCTTGGCGTACTCGAGGCGGATGTTCCCGAGGTACTGATGCGGCGCGAGGCCCGTCGACCGCTTGAACATCCGCGAGAAGTGATGGACGTTCATCCCCACGGCCGCCGACAGCTCGGTCACGCCCGGGTTGCGGTTCATCTCGTCGTGCAGGAACTCCTTGGCGCGCCGCAGAACGGCGGGCGCCAGACCGGGTCGGGGCGCCGGCGCCCCCGGCCGCCCTCGCATCGAGAGCAGCCGGCGCGCGAGCACCACCGCCGCCGACTCGACGAACATGCGCGCGGCCGTCCCGTTCGCCTGGGCCTCGGCCATCATCGACAGCAGAAGCTCGCGGCAGAGCGGGTCCTGAAACGAGAACAGGCAGGCGAGATCGATGTCGTTCGCGGCGTCGCCGGCGGCGCCGCGCACGAACGCCGGGCAGAGCTCGACCTGAAGGAAGTCGACCGTCTGTCTCGTCCAGCTCGTCGTCTTCCACCCGCCGGGGATGAGGCTGAGATCGCCGCGGGTGAACGTCCACTCGTGGGACACGTCCTCGCGCTGTTGCCGGATGGAGGCCGGCCGCGACAGGTGCAGGGTCATGACCGGCCCCTGGTAAAGGAACGAGCCGCCGTCGATGGGCGGGCAGTCCTCGACGAGGCCGAGGGTGACCCCGCCGCCCTTGCCGTCGGGAGGCGGGAACGGAAACACCGTCGTCCGCGCCATGGCGCAGGCCTTGGTCCCCGGGTCTCCAGGCGTTATCTCCGACAAGCGGCTCCCCCTTCCGTGCGTCCGAGATTCTGTGGGAAGGGTCCAGAGTCGTCGAGGACGGCGCCGCCGTCAACCGTGGGCCTGCCCTGACGGCTGTTGTGGCGTCCCGCGCCGTCGGACGCGCGCAGAATGCGATGGACGACGACGCGCCGAGACAGCTGCCGGATTTTCACAAGTCGTGCCGGGAAATCGGTAGCGGCCGTCGGAGACGCGCTGGTATCGAAGAACCTCCCCGTCGATGCCGAATCAGATCAATTTGGTCAAGGTCTTCTCGGTGACGAAGGCGCGCGAGCGCGACGAGCTCGGCGAGCGCGTGACCAGCTGGATCGCCCAGAACCCCGAGGTGAAGATCCTCCGGACCTTCGTGTCGCTGACCTCGGACAGCCGGTTCCACTGCCTGTCGATGGTCCTGATGTGCGCCACCGCCATCGATAGCGGCTGGTTGCCTTGAACAGCGGGACCCTGAGAGGGTCCCGCGCCCCCCGCGATGGGCTCCGGCGAGCAAAGCTCGCCTTCGCCCGACGCGATCACCGTCAGGTTCCGGAGACGGTGACGATCGAGCCGTCGGGTCGGTGGTGGAGCTCGGTGACCTTCGTGCAGCGGAGGTGCGTCCGCCCGCCCGACAGCGACGCGTCGTGGAAGAACAGGTACCAGCGGCCCGCGACCTCGACGATCGAGTGGTGTGTCGTCCAGCCGCGGACGGGCGTCAGCACCGTGCCCTGAAAGGTGAATGGCCCGTACGGGCTGTCGCCGGTCGCGTAGACGATGAGGTGGGTGTCACCCGTCGAGTAGGAGAGGACGTAGCGTCCGCCGCGCTTGTGCATCCAGGCCGCCTCGAAGAAGCGGCGCTCGCGATCTTGCGCCAGGAGAGGCCGACCGTCGCGGTCGAGGATCGCCACCTCGCGCACCGGCTCGGCGAAGCCGAGCATGTCGTCGCGGAGGCGCGCCACGCGCGGCCCGAGGGCCAGGACGCCGTCAGCCGGCTCGCGCGGCGCGCCGGGGTCGTAGCGCCCCGTGCGCCAGCGCTGGAGCTGCCCGCCCCAGAGCCCGCCGTAGAGGAGGTAGTGCGCGCCGTCGTCGTCGCGGAACGCGCAGGGATCGATGCTGAAGCTGTCCGCGATGGGGGCCGGCTCGGCGACGAACGGGCCGACCGGCGAGACGGACGTGGCGACGCCGATGCGGAAAACGCCTTCGCGATCCTTGGCCGGGAAGTAGAGGTACGTGCGGCCGTCCCGGCTGGCGGCGTCCTCGGACCAGAGCTGGCGGGCGGCCCAGGGGACGTCGCGGAGATCCAGGACCGCGCCGTGGTCGGTGACCGGGCCGCCGATGCGGTCCATCGACAGCACGTGGTAGTCGGTCATGGCGAAGTGCCCGCCGTCGTCGTCTTCGGGGACGCCGGTGTCGACGTCGTGCGAGGCGTAGACGTAGATCCGCCCGCCGAAGACGCGGGCGCGGGGATCGGCGGCGTAGATGTGGTCGACGAGCGGCTTGGGCGTGGCCATCAGCGGGTCAACGATAACGGAGCACGACCAAGGTGAGATCGTCCATCTGCTGGGACATGAAGCCGCGGACTTCGTCGAGGATGCGATCGCGGATCTCGCCCACGCTGCGGTCGGCTGCGCGTTCGAAGGCCTCGACGAGGCGCGGCGTCCCGAACAGCTCGCGGGCGCTGTTCCGGGCCTCCGTGATCCCGTCGGTGTGCAGGAGCACCGTGTCGCCGGGCTCGAGCCGGCACTCGAGGTCGGGCGTGAGGCTCGCGGGCGGGTCGCGGATCATGCCCGCCCACATCCCCTCGGTCGTGATCCGCTCGCAGGCGCCGCGGGCCGCGCGGTGGACCAGGATGTCCTCGTGCGCCCCGGCGAAGACCAGCCGCCCGCTGTCGTCGTAACGGATGAGGGTGAGCGTGGCGTGCTCGTCGCGCTCGAGCCGGGCGCGCACGTTCTCGTAGACGATGGCGTTCAAGACCGTCCACAGCGCGGCCGGCGAGGCGTCCGGGTGGTCGTGGGTGGTCGCCGAGATGATGCTCTGGACCATCATCATGAGGAGCCCCGCGTGGAGCCCGTGCCCGGCGACGTCGCCGATGCCGATCCAGGCGCCGCCCGGAAACGGCAGGATGTCGAAGTAGTCGCCGCCCACCTCGGTGGCCGGCACCATCGCCGTGGCCAGCTCGAGCCGGGAGACCTCGGGCGCCTTGGGGAGGATGCCCGTCTGGATGCTGGCCGCGAGCTCGATCTCGTGCTGGAGGCGCGCGCGCTCGGCGCGCTCGCGCTTGGTCACCTCGGCGACGAGCTGCTCCTGCAGGGCGGTGGCCTTGAGCGCGGCGCTGACCTGTTCGGGGATCTCCTCGCTGACGGCGGCGCGCGGCGGGTCCATCTCGAACAGGCACCACCCGAGCGCCTCGCTCTTGAAGTGGAGCGGCTGAACCATGAGCGTGTGCCGCCGGTGCGGCCTGAACGCGTCCGGGAGCAACCCGCCGGCCCGGAACATGACCCCGCCGTCGAGCGGGGTGAGCCCACGCTCGCGATCCCAGGCGATGATGAGGCGGCAGTCGTCGTCGCTCGACGGCGGGCGCTCCCCGGCGTGGACGACGACGGCGGCGCTCGCCACCTGCAGGCTCGGCAGGTGCGCGGCGAGCGCGTGCGCGAGCGACGGCCGGTCGAGGGCGGTGAGCACGTCGGTCCCGAGCTCGGCCAGGGCGCGGAACGCCGCCTCGGTCTCCAGGCGCCGGCGCCCCTGCACGCGCTCGGCGTGATCGCCGATCAGGATGTGGGCGCGCTCGAAGATCGACTCGGCCCGGAGCAGCTTGTCGGTGACACCACTCATATCGCGGGCCACCTCCCGGCGCAGCGTCGCGACCGGCTGGTGCCAGGCGCTGAGGTTTCCGGCCTCCGCGGCCTTGGAGACGACGTCGTCGAGCGTGGCGAGGAAGGCCTCGCTCCCCGGATCGTCGAGGTCGCGCCGGAGCGCCGTCGCCATCCGCTGGGCCCAGTCGCCCGGCAGCGACGGGTCGGGGGCCGGCCCGCTGGCGGCGGCGGCCTCGGCCCAGGCGGCCGGGTGGCCGGCGGGCGGCCGGATACCGGCGGTCATCTCGGAGGGGGCGCGCCGCCCGCCGCGGAAGCAGCCGCACGACTGGCGGATGCGCGGCAGCGTCTCGAGCACGACCTCGCGGACCGGGTCCTCGTCCCCTTTGGCCAGAAGGCCGAGCACCAGGCGCACCGCCTCGATGCCGAGCTGCCGGGGCGGCTGCCGGACGGTGGTCAGCGGCGGCATCGCGAAGCGGGCCTCGTCGATGTCGTCGAAGCCGACCACGGCGACGTCCTCGGGGACGCGACGGCCACGGGCGGTGAGCGCCTCGATGGCGCCGAGCGCCATCCAGTCGTTGGCCGCCACGATGGCGTCCGGGCCCGCGCCGCCCGCGTCGAACAGCTTGGCGACGGCCTCCTGGCCCGCCGCGAAGCGGAAGTCGCCGCGCACGACGAGCGTCTCGTCGGCCTCGAGGCGCGCGTCGCGGTGCCCGGCGCGCCAACCGGCGAGGCGCTCCTCGGCCTCGCGGCCGTGGCCGGTGACGAAGGCGATGCGCCGGCGATCGTGGCGCTCGATGAGGTGACGGGTGAGCGCGCGGATGCCCGTCGAGTTGTCGATCGAGACGCAGGCGAACCCCACCTCGCGCGCGCCGATGGTGCACATCGTGAGCGGGCGGAGCCGCTCGATGACCCGGCCCACCGCCGGATCCCCGTCTTCGGCGCCCATGGTCCCCTTGACGAAGATGGCCGCGTCGAGATCCTGGGGCCCGGGGAGCGCGTAGACGAAGTTGCGCGGATCGGGGAGGGTGATGTTGCCGCCTGCGAAGCAGGCGAGATCGACGCCGCGGGCCCGGCACTCTTGGTGCGCCCCGACGAGGATCTCGTCCTGGTACGCGTAGCTGCCGCCGCGGAGGAAGAGCCCGACGCGCGGTGAGCGGGTGCCCATCGGGACCGGAGCGCCCCTCAGGGGCTGGCGGCCGTCCGGATCGGGTTCGCCAGCAGCCCCTGAACCAGCTCGGTCAGCGCCTGGGGCGTGAACGGCTTCTTGAGGTAGGCGCTCGCGCCGGCCTGCAGCCCGCGCTTGAAGTCGTCGTCGCGCCCCTCGGTGGTCACGATGATGACCCGCGCCGGCGGGGTGCGGCGGTCCCCCTTGAAGTGCCCGAGGAACTCGAGCCCGTCCATCACCGGCATGTTGATGTCGAGGATGACGACATCGGGCATGCCGTTCTTCTCGATCTGCTCGAGGGCCTCGCGGCCGTTCTTGCTGAACGTCGCTTGGTAACCGTCGAGCCGGGCGAAGATCTGCCCGTAGTACATCTGCAAGACATTCGAGTCCTCGACCACCAAAATCCTGGGCATGGCGCGCTCCTAGCGAACGGACCTTGCTCGTTCATCGGAGCGCACGGGGCGAAGCTTGAGGGCGCCGGGTGCGGCCGTGTGGAACGAGGGGGCACCTGCCCTCACGATCGCCCCGCCCGCCCTCACGATCGCCCCGCCTCCGCCGGGCGCGACCCCGTGACCGCCGGCACCCGCTGCAGGATCCCCGCCGCGATCCGCGGCAGCGGCAGCACCACGTCGACCGCCCCGCGATCGATCGCCTCCTTGGGCATGCCGAACACGACCGAGGTGCTCTCGTCCTGCGCGATGGTGCTCGCGCCGGCCTGCTTCATGGCCAGGAGCCCTTCGGCTCCGTCGGCGCCCATGCCGGTCAGGATGACGCCAACCGCCCGCGGGCCGACCGCCTCGGCGATCGAGCGGAACAGGACGTCGACGCTCGGGCGGTGGCGGCTGACCGGTGCGGCGTCGCTGAGCTCGCACACGACGTCGAAGCCGTGGCGTTTCACGAGCAGGTGGCGGTCGCCGCGCGCGATGAGCGCGCGGCCGCGGATGACCCGGTCGCCAGGCGCGGCCTCGCGCACCTCGATGCGGCAGATGCCGTTGAGGTGCTCGGCGAACGCCGCGGTGAAGCCAGCCGGCATGTGCTGCACGATCACGATTCCGGGCGCGTCCGCCGGCATCGCCCGCAGGATGTCGCGGAGCGCCTCCGTCCCGCCCGTCGAGGCGCCGATGGCCACGATCGCCTCCGTGGTCACGCGGTGGACGCCGGTGGTGACGCCGTTGGTCCCGGTCGGCACCCGGTGCACCCCGGTCGTGATCCGGTGGGGGCCGGTCGGCACACGCTGCGCAGCGGTCGGCACCCCCTGCGCGCCCGTCGGCACCCGGTGGACGCCGGTGGTCCGGGCCGGCGCGGGGGTCGGCACCCGGTGGACGCCGGTGGTCCGGGCCGGCGCGGGGGTCGGCACCCGGTGGACGCCGGTGGTCCGGGCCGGCACGGGAGCGCCGCCCGCGGGCGGCGGCGCGGCCTTCGCGGGCATGAGGCCCGGCAAGGTGATCGTCCGCTGGATCCGAGGGGGACCGACGCGCGCCATCGCCGCCGCGCGCACGACGTCGAGCAGGGCGGTCGGGTCGACGGCGCCCGCAACCGGCAGGCGCGGCTTGGGCATGATGTCGACGGCGCCCGCCGACAGCGCGCGCATGGCCAGCCCCGTCCCCGGCTCGGCGAAGCCCGAGCAGACGACGACCGGGAGCGGATCGGTGGCCATGATCTGGCGCAGGAAGGTGAGCCCGTCCATGCGCGGCATCTCCAGGTCGAGCAGGATCACGTGAGGCCGCCGGCGGCGCATCTTGGCCATCGCCACCACCGGATCGGAGGCGGTGGTGACGTGAATGCCGGACTCGGAGGTGAGGAGCGTGGTGAGCAGCTGACGGACGACGGCCGAGTCGTCGACGACGAGGACTTCGATGACCGCCGGCAGCGAGGGCCTCACCCGGCCCCCTTGGCGCCCGGCGCGGCGGCTGCCGCCGCCCGCGCGTCGGCCGCGTTGGCCTTGAAGGTGTGCACGGACGGAGCGACGAGCTTGAGCCCCGCGAACCCGGTCAGGCCCTCGGCGTCGCCGAGGAACAGGTGGCCCTGGGGCGTCATGCGCTCCAGGATCCGGCGCAGCACCCGTTCGCGGCAGCGCGGCTCGAAGTACATGAGCACGTTCCGGCAGAACACGGCGTCGAAGCGCTCCCCCGCGTCGAGGGGCCAGTCCTCGAGGTTCAGGTTCAGGCGCTCGAAGGCGACGACGTTCCGCAGCTCCTGGCCGGCCTTCATCTTCCCGCCCTGCGCGCCGGTGCCGCGCAGCATGAAGCGTTTGAGGTAGGCCGCCGGGATGTCCCCGCTCTTCTCGATCGGCCAGGTGGCCGCCCGCGCGCGCTCGAGCACGCGCGACGACAGATCGGTGGCCACCACGCGGATCTCCCAGCCGGGGAGCGCGTCGAGCAGCACCATCGCCAGCGAGAACGGCTCCTCGCCCGTCGACGCGGCGGCGCTCCAGATCGACACCCGGCGCGGCCGGCGCCCGGCGGCGGCGTCGGCGATCCAGGCCGGACAGAGCGTCTCCTTCACGAGCGCGAAGTGCTTCGGGTTGCGGAAGAACCAGGTCTCGTTGGTGCAGATGGCGTCGAGCAGGTGGACGAGCTCGTTGCCGCCGTCCCTTCCGGTGGGGGCGCCGTTCTTGCCGGGGGGGCCGCCACGGATGACGTGGCGGTAGTAGTCACCGAACGAGGGGAGCTTGAGGGCGTTGACCCGGCGCATGAGCCGGCTGACGAGCATCGGCTTCTTCGTGGGGCCGAGGTAGATCCCCGCCTCCCGGCAGATGAGAGCCTGAAACAGCGCGAACTCCTCGTCGCTGATCTCCGTGACCGACGCCGACGGTTTTGCGCGCAGCCCGCGGGCCGACGTCACCGCGGAGGCGCCTCGCCGGGCTCGCCGGCAGGTGCGATCGGGTGCGGGCCGTCGGCCGGCGGGCGCGCGCCGTCGATGGCGGTCAGGCGCAGGAGCTCCGCCGGCGACAGCAGGCGTTCGGTGTCGAGGAACAGCACGAAGCGGCCGTCGATCTGCCCCACGCCCCGCAGGTACTCGGACTGGATGCGGGTCCCGAAGTCAGGGACGGGCTTGATCTGATCGTCGCCGAGATCGATCACCCGGCCGAGCTCCGGCGTGAGCAGGCCGAGGCGCACCGCCTCACCGTTCCACGACAGATCGACGACCACGACGTAGGTGCCGACGCCGAGGGGGGTCCCGGGCATGCCGAACTTGACCGGCAGGTCGCAGAGCGGGACGACGGTGCCGCGGAGGTTGATGACCCCGCGGACGACAGCGGGCATCGACGGGATCGACGTGACCCGCTCGCACTCGACGATCTCGCGCACATGCTGGATCTGCAGGGCGTACTCCTCGCCCATCAGGCTGAAGGTGACGTACTGGCGGAGGGGGCGATTGGCGGCGGCCATGGGATCGAGAGGTCGTGCGCTAGAAGGGCTGGAAGTCGGGATCGGCGGCGGCGTCGCCCCCCGCCGGCTTGTGCGGTGCGGGCGCGACGCCGTTGGCGGGACGGATGCCGGTCGTCCGCAGGGAGATGTTCGACTTCGTGAGCTGTCCCTTGTTGAAGACGGAGACGAGATCGCGGAGGGCGTAGGCCTGGGCGGTCATCTCCTCGGCGGTGGAGGCCAGCTGCTCGGCGGCGGTGGCGCTCCGCTCGGTGACCTGATCGACCTGGCTCATGGCCCGGTTGATCTGCTGCACGCCCGTCGCCTGCTCGTTCGAGCCGGCGGCCACCTCCTCGACGAGCTCGGCGGTCTTGCGGATCGACGGCAGCAGCTCGGCGAGGAGCACGCCCGATCGCTCGGCGATCCGGACGCTCGAGGTGGCGAGCTCGCCGATCTCCTTGGCCGCCGATTGGCTGCGCTCCGAGAGCTTGCGCACCTCGCTGGCGACCACCGAGAAGCCGCGGCCGTGATCGCCGGCCCGCGCCGCCTCGATGGCGGCGTTGAGCGCCAGGAGGTTGGTCTGGCGGGCGATCTCCTCGATGATGGTGACCCGGTCGGCGATCTTGTGCATGGCGCCGACCGTCTCCTGCACCGCCTTGCCCCCCTCCTCGGCCTCGCGCGCCCCCTTGACCGCGATCCGCCGCGTCTCGCCGCTGTTGGAGGCGTTCTGGTTGATGATGGCGTTCATCTGCTCCAGGTTGGCGGTGATCTCCTGGACCGAGGTCGCCTGCTCGGTGGTCCCCTGGGACAGCGCCTGCGACGCCGACGACACCTCGGACGAGGCCGCGACCAGCGCGTTCGCGGCCGCGCGGACGCTGGTCAAGACGCGGGTCACCTCGGCGACGAACTCCGCGAACCGGCGGGACATCCGGCGCAGCTCCTCGAAGGACCCGAGCTCCGGCACCTTGGCGTCGAATTCACCCTTGGCCAGCCTGCCGAGCACGTCCGAGATCTGCTCGATCGACCGCACCAGCGTCTGCGCCAGCCGCTTGACGACGATGATCGTCGCGACGGCGAGCGGTAGGAACGCGAGCGCGGCCCACAGCCGCTGCTCGGGCCACACGACGATCACACCCGCGGCGGCGCCGGCCCCGAGGGCCAGCACCACGAGCAGCGACAGCCGCGCCACCACCGACTTCAGCATGAGATCACCGGTTTATGCATTGACGTGGTCATGGTCATGGTCTTGGGCCCCCTTCAGGCGTCGCTCAAGCCGGGCGCGACCCCCTGCCGCGCCGCCGATCGCAAGAGCCGGGCGACATCGATGACGAACGCGACCGTGCCGTCGGGGCGCATCGTCGACCCCGATATCCCGGCCACGCTTCGAAACAGCCGGCCGAGCGGCTTGATGACGGTCTGCCGCTCGCCGTGGATCACGTCGACGCCGAGGCCGACGCGGGTAGCGCGGTGGCGGACCACGACGATCTGCCCCGCGGGGCGCGACGGCCGTCCGGCGTCGAGGATGTCGCCGAGATGCACGAACGCCAACGGCTCGCCGCGGAGGTCGGCGATCCCGCCCGCCTCGCCGACGCCGCGCCCGCCCTCGGGCAGCTCGAGGCACTCGACCACGTCGTCGAGCGGGAGGACGTAGTCGGTCCCGGCGACGTCGACCCAGAACCCCTCGATCACCGACAGGCTGAGCGGCAGGCGCAGCTCCACGGTGGTCCCCTTCCCCTCGACGCTCTCGACGTCGACGGTGCCGTGCAGATCCTCGACGTTGCGCCGTACGACGTCCATCCCCACCCCGCGGCCCGACATCGCCGTCACCTTCTCGGCGGTGGAGAAGCCGGCCTCGAACACCAGCCGGTGGAGCTCCTCGGTCGACATCGCTTCGGCGTTGGGCCGGCCGAGCAGCCGGGCCCGCTCGCGGATCTTCGCGAGGTTGAACCCGGCGCCGTCGTCGGCGACCTGAATCACGACCTGATTCCCGTTCTGCGCGGCGCGCAGGACGATGGTCCCCTCCGGGTTCTTCCCCTGGGCCGCCCGGACGGCGGGCGGCTCGATGCCGTGGTCGATGGCGTTGCGGATGAGGTGCGTGAGCACGTCGCGCGCGTTCTCGCCGATGCCGGTGTCGACGCGGACCCGCTCCCCCTCGATGCGCAGGCGGGCGCGCTTGCGCTGGGTCCGCGCCGCGTCGCGCACCGCGCGCGTGTGTGACCGGAAGAAGCTCGACACCGGGATCATGCGGGCTTCGATGATCCAGTCCTGCAGCTCCATCAGCAGGCGCTCGTTCCGCTGGTGGAGCTCGACCAGATCGCCGTTCGCCCCCTCGGACTCAAGCAGCGCGGCCCCCATCTGCCCCTGCACCACGAGGGCGCGGGCCGCGAGGTCGAGGAGCTGGTCGACCTTTGCCATCTCGATGCGGAGGGCCGGGCCCGTTCGGCCGTCGCCCGACACCCCGTCGACCTCGGACCCGGGCGACGCTGCCGGCACCGGCGTCTCGTCGCTGGGGGGCCCGGCGGTCTCGTCCCGGTCACGCGCGGCGGCGGACCCCTGCCCCGAACCGGCGGCGAAGGCGGCGAGCTCGTCCTCCAGGGACTTGTGACGGGCGAGGTCCTCGGCGTCTCCCGCGCGCAGGGAGGCCAGCATCCCGCGCAGCGCGTCCACGGTGCCGAGCACGAGGGTCACGAGCTCGCCGTTGACGGCGCGCTGCCGGGTCCGTACGGCGTGGAGCACATCCTCGAGGGCGTGCGCGACGCGGGCGAACCCGTCGAGCGCCAGGATGGCCGCGTTCCCCTTGAGGGTGTGCGCGATGCGAAAGATGGCCGCGACGCCGTCGGCGTCGTTCGGCCGGTCCTCGAGCGCCAGCACGCTGGTCTCGAGGCGGGCCAAATCCTCCTCGGAGTCCGAGAGGAAGAGCTGGAGCAACGCAGCGCGGTCGATGTCCATCGCGCTCGAATTTCATCGACCGTTCGGCCGGGGAACTGGAGGTTTTCGGGCCGCGAATGGCCGAGTTTGCGTCCCCTCAACTCCTGGCAAAAGCTTCCGATGTGAGGGGTTCAGCCGGTGAACACCTCCCCGGATAGAACCGAAGCGCAGTCGCTCAACGACGCGGTGCTGCTCGCGCTCAGGGACCTCGACCCCGCCGAGCGCGAGCTGGCCATCGACGCGGCGGCGACGAACGTCGACCCCGAGGGGCTGGTGGGCCTCATCTCCGCCGAGGACGCGCTGCGCCGGAACGCCGCCCTCGAGGCGCTGGCCCGCGCGGGGCGCCGCAGCGTTCCGGCGCTGGTGCGGGCTCTCGCCGACCCCGACCCCGAGGTGGTGATGTTCGCCGCCAGCACGCTGGGGCGGACGCTCGACCCCACGGCCATCCCCCACCTGGCCCGCGTGCTGCGCCACCCCGACATCAACGTCTGCCAGGCCGCGATCGAGAGCCTGGGCATGCTGCGCGCCGTCTCGGCGCTGAGCGCGCTCGACGAGCTGCTCGACGGCGACGCCTGGCTGCGGTTTTCAGTCGTGCACACGCTCGGCGAGATCGCGGACGCCAGCAGCGTCCGCACGCTCATCGGCCTGCTCGACGATGACCAGCTCGCCGAGGGCGCGATCACCGCGCTCGGGAAGATCGGCGGGGACGAGGTCGTCAACGTGCTCGTCGAGCGGCTACCGGCAAGCCCGACCCGGCGCGCCTTCGCGCTCTGCCTCGAGGCCCTCGCCGGCGCGCTGGTCCAGCGCCCGGACGTCGGCAGGCTGCAGGGGCAGCCGTTCTGGGCGGCCTTCGCGGAGCGCGCCGACAACACGATCGCGCCGCGCCTCGGCGAGCTCCTGCGCGGGCCGCGGCCCCCCGACGGCTCTCCGGAGCTGGCCACGCGAGAGGCCGCCATCGAGCTCATCCGCTGCCTGCGCCTCCGGTCCTGCTTCCCGGAGATGATCGCCGCGGCGACCGACGAGCGCCTGTCGGAAGCGCTGCTGTTCGCGGCCGCCGACATCGGCATCGGCCTCGTCCCCTACCTCACGACCGCGCTCACCAACGAGAACCCCGCGGTCCGGCAATACGCCGCGCGGGCCCTGGTGGCCGTCTCGTTCGAGCAGGGCGCCAGCACGATGCCCGCCCTGCTCAAGGATCCCGACGAAGCCATCCGCGCCCTCGCCGTCCGCCTCATGGCCCGCCTCCACCACGTCGAGGGGCTCGACCACGTCGCGGCGTGCCTCGCCGACCCGTCGAACAACGTCCGGCTGGCGGTCGTCGACGCGCTGTCGCGCATGGACGCCCGCCTCGTGACGCTGGCGCTGCTCAAGGTCCCGCAGGTGCTCGGCGCCGAGCCGGAGCTGGCCCTGTCGATCATGCAGGCGAACCCCCACCCCCTGCAGCGCGGCTTCATCGAGGCGAGCCTGCGCCACGCGGACCAGCGGATCCGGCGCGCGGCGGTGACGGCCCTCGCCGCGCAGCGGGGCGCTGACATGGTCGACGTCTTCGAGCCGCTGCTCGACGATGAGTCGGGCGACGTCCGCCGCGGCGTCATCGCCGCCCTCGGCGACCGCCCGTCCGAGCGGACGCGCCGGCTGCTGCTCGCCCGGCTCGAGCGCGACACCGAGACGCGCGCCGACGTGATCGCCGCCCTCGGCCGGATCGGCGACGACCGCCTCATCCCCCGCCTGATGGCCGTCTTCCGCACCTGCAGCCCGCTCGAGCAGGTGCAGGCCATCGACGCCCTCGGCGCCATCGACTCGCCGAGCGTAGAGCCCTTCCTCGTCCGCCAGCTCGGCCACCTCGACCCGCGCCTCCGCCGCCACGCCGTCACCGCCCTCGTCCGCATCGGCACCGCCACCGCCCTCCGCCGCCTGACCGTCGCCCTGCGCGACACCAACCCCCGCGTCCGGGTGGCCGTGTCGAAAGCCCTCGCCTCCTGCCCCCACCCCATCGCCCGGAGCGCCCTGGAACGGTTGAGCCTCGACCCCGAAGACACCGTCGCCAACGCCGCGCGCGCGACGCTGGGCCGATAGATCGCGCATCCGCGCCGGTCGTCCATCGCGGCGACCGCCGCTGACAACGCCGCGCGCGCGACGCCGGGCCGCCAGATCGCGCATCCGCGCCGGTCGTCCATCGCGGCGACCGCCGCTGACACAACATCAGCGGATTCAAGTCGGGTGTGGCCGCGGGGAGGCGGCGCCCGGACGCTCTTCGAGCTTCAGCGGACCGCCCGCCCGCCGCCAACCGACGGCCGCCATCCACGTCCTCGGCGCAACAGTAGCCGCCGGGCCCATCCACATCCTCGGCGCAACCCTGACCGCCGGGCCGATAGGAACCGCCGCTGACGGAACATCCGCGGATTCAAGTCGGGGGCGGCGGTGCCACCCCGAAAAATGGGGACCCGAGCTGCGGGGGTCGATGCCGCCGGGCGCGTGGAGATGCTTCCGGAAGTTGAGCAAGACATAGACCATGCTCACTCGCATCTGCCGCGGCGTGGTGAGCGGACGGACGTGGTAGCGATCGCCGACGACCTTCCCTCTGCGGCCGAGGGCGCGATTGACGGCGAGCGCCAACCGGATGGCGAGCCCGTGCATGCCGCCACGGGCGCGGCGCGCTTCATCGCCCTCGACGATGAAGTGCCCGTGATCTTGCTGGATCGAGAAGTGGATCACGCGGAACCGATCGACCGACGCCCGTCCGATCGCACGCTGGAGCGCCCCGAACACCCTCGCTGATCTCAGCGACGGAAGCCCGGGCTTCGCTCGGATCGTGACCTGCAGCGGGTATCGGGGGTCGACCTTCGCCCGCGTCTCGTGCGGCATCGAAGGCCGCCCTCGCGGCCTTCGACCCGCCCCCTTTCGTGCACCGCCCCACGTGCGTGCCACCTCGAGCGGCAACCGGAGCTGCCGTCTTCGTCCCGACTTGATTCCGCGCATGTCCCAGTTGTCGGCGCGGACGGCGTCGGGTTGCGTGGCTCGCGCTGCCGTGCGGGACTTGATTCCGCGGATGTTCCGGTCGGGACCGGCCTCCGGACCGGGAGGCGCCGGCTAGCTCGGGAGGCTGTCCACGAGCGTGTGCTTCAGCGTCGTGGCGATGGCGCGC
>Ga0306922_10003582_pt1 | contig 14552 bp, 14 predicted proteins | sample sta12Cox44000082_FD_203758 | JGI IMG/M metagenome (GOLD analysis project Ga0306922, IMG submission 203758) | Lab enrichment of tropical soil microbial communities from Luquillo Experimental Forest, Puerto Rico - statoxic.12C.oxic.44.000.082 (v2)... | ecosystem: Environmental > Terrestrial >... | reverse complement strand
GCGCTCGATCTCGCCAGGGTCCCGCACATCAATCGCACGCAACTCCACGCCAAGCGATGGTGCCACCGCCTGTATGATCGCGTACTGACCGACCCCGGAGCCAACTGAGGCGTCCCGAAGGACCGCGGCTCGCGTCACGCTGGGCGCGATCTCCTTGAGCAGCTCAAGCCATTTTCCGCTGAGGGTGTACTCGAATGTGCTAAATCCAGTGATGTTGCCGCCTGGATGTGCCAAGGTCTCGACGAACCCGGCGCCAACAGGGTCGGCGACCGACGTAAATACGATCGGTATCGTACGGGTCGTCTGTTGAAGCGCTGCAACCGCGGCGCTCGCTGAGGCGAGAATTACATCGGACGCGAGCCCGACCAGTTCTGCCGCGTATCGACGACTGCTGTCGGCATCAGCCGCGCCCCAGCGGGCGTCGATCCGTGCGTTCCGACCGAGCGTCAACCCCAATTCCTGTAGTCCCTGATGGAACGCTGCAATGCGGGCTTGTCCTTCTGGATCGTCCGCAGCCGTGTTCATAAGTACGCCGATCCGCTGCATGCGTTCGGCCTGCTGCGCGCGCGCCGCAAGCGGCCAGGCGGCCGCTGAACCCGCAATTCCTTTCATGAAATCGCGCCGCCGCATTGCCTCCCCCCGAGGGCTCAGGAGTGCGCCGACTGTCACTGACAGGACGCAATTACAGCAGGGATTTGCGCCCGACGAAATGGGGTTCGATGGTCATTTTGCGCGGCAATAATCCTTGAGACCTAATGTCCGCTTTGGGTCAAAAGCGGACATGGAGGCGCTTTCACCCAATGTCTGCTTTACCCCCAAAAGCGGACATGGCCGAGTGACGTTGTCGCCTGCGACCAGCAGGTCAAAACGGACCAGGTCGAGGTATAGAAAACAAGATTGCGGAGGGCCATTCTGACGGGGGGAGGCAATGCTCGTTTTTTGCAAACCAATCTAAGCACAGCATTAGGGCATCGACCTGGTCGTCGTAGCGACCACTTGGAAATGCCAATAGCTCGCTTTCAAAATCTGCGAGCCACGGTGCCTCAGTTGGCAACAGAATGCGGCCAGCCTCGAATCGTCCTTCATGTCGGCTCAGTCGAGTTTCCTTGTTGTCTGTTGAATGCTGGCCGATAACTGGAAGGCGAGTTTGCTCTCGGAGCAGTTGGATCAATCCCATACCGCTGGCGGTATCCTCGATGATGGTGTGCGTCACATCCCACTGGGAGGCAAGCGCTATTATTCGCTTCTGCATTTCGAGGACGGTCCAGTGTCCGCGATCGACATGCAGCAAATACAACTCCCTGGCATCGATCCCCACCAGAGTAATGGCCGTGTAGTCATTCTTGGTATCTGCCTTGCCGGCAGGATCGCAAGATAGAATCATGCTGCGGAATTTCTTGCGCGGCGGAATTTTATCGTAGCGCCGAAGCCAAGCAGCCTTGATCAGGTTGCCGTCTGGCGGCGTTGGGTTTTGTTGGTATTGCGCCGCGAAATTCCGGCTACCAACGTCAATCTTGATCTTCTCAAGTTCATCAGAGCTATCCCAATCCGGTTGTAGCAATTCCTTTGCGGGCCGGTGGTAAAACTCGCCATCGGCAATCGTATAGTCTTTTTCTTCGGTCGCAATCGCGGGCATAACCAGACTGGGCCAGCCGTGCTCGATCAAAAATCCCGATAAATCGTATGTGTGAAGCCGCTGCTGGACGACCAGCATTAGAGTTTTGGCAGGATTGTTGCGCCGGCTTAGCGCCGTTGTGCGAAACCATTCATTAGCCCCCTCGAGCGCAATCTCAGAATGAGCGTCATTCGATTTAGTGGGATCATCAATAATGAAGATATCGGCACCGCGACCCGTCAAGGTAGCGCCGATAGAGGTCGTCAGCCGGAACCCGCGCTTGGTGGTCTCAAACTCCGTTTCGGTCGACTTTCTTGGATTGAGCCTGGTACGAAAAACTCGCTTGTAGAAATGGCTCTCCATCAATACCCGACAATCACGCGAGAACTTATGCGCAAGCTCTTCCGAATAGCTGGCGCAAATGATCTGAAGATTAGGGTTTCGTCCCAGCACCCACGCGACCCAGGCAATCGATACTAAGAACGACTTGAGGGACCGCGGCGGAAGATTGATCACAAGGTCGTTAGACACAGCGCGAGCTTCAATGGCTACCGAATCTCGCATTTCAAGCTGCCGTGACATTTCCTGAAGGCGGTGGCAAATGCACTTGATATGCCAATTCGGAACGAGCGGTCTGTTCGGGTACAGAACGGCGTAGGGGGCATAGGCGAAGGCACCAAAGCTCACGCGGTAGAGTGCGTCTGCGGTCCGGCGATCGAACTTCATTTGGCGCTCCGCTTTTTAGGTGATTTCGTCGATTGAAGGAGGCGTGGTGCAAACTGTCGAAGGATCTGCAATTCGTTTTCATCGACAACGCTGTCCTGGTCATCGGGCAAATCGGTTATGACCCGAGCATATAGTGCCAGGACCGCGGCATTGGCACGAACGTCGCCTTGTAGCGCCTTCGCCATGAGCGATTTGATCAGGGCCCGCTGTTTGCTTACCCGCCGGGCTTTGCCATCCTCGCGCACCGTAATCTGTTCGTTTAATTCAGCGGCGAGGTCAGTCGCGAGTTTTAGGCTGCCCTTGGGCCGGCCTTTCGGATTGCCAGATTTTCCGCGCTTGAACTGGCCGGACTTCGGCGGCTTGCCATAGCCGACCTTATAGTCGCTCATGTCCGTTTGTCCTTCCGCTCGGGTTGCCTCGAACGCCTGGAAGTAGGGGAGGGCGCATCCGGCTTCCTAGCCGCATCGGCAAAGGCAATACCCGTTTCGGCGTGCCGAGCCGGAAGAGCCGTCGTTTTCTGCCAGCGGCGAATGGCAACATCGACATAGAGAGGGTCTAGTTCGGCCACCCGCGCGATTCTGCCGGCCCGTTCGGCCGCTAGTATGGTCGTGCCGCTGCCACCGAATGGGTCAAGGACGATGCCATTTCGGCGGCTGCAGTCTCGCATCAAGTCTGCGATCAATGCGATCGGCTTTACGGTCGGGTGTAGTTCAAGATCACCGCGCCGCGCCGGATCAAGACTGTTAACGCTCGGATAGTCGAGAACATTGGTGCGATAGCGTCCCTGACCGCCTAATCTAAAATTATTGATGTGTGATCCGGTCCCGCTCTTAAAGACGGCAATGAGTTCGTGTTTCGAGCGATAGAAGCTACCCTGGCCCGCATTGGCCTTGTTCCAGACCAGAAGATTTTTCCATTCCGAATAAAGGGGCAGAGCGGCGCCGAGAAGCTCGTGAAGATGGCGCCAGTCCATGAAAACATAGTGGATCGCTCCATCTCGGCTCACATTTATGGTGCAGCGAATAAAACGATCAAGGAAGGACCTGAATGCCTTAGGCGACATCTCCCCCGAGGCCATCGGGAATTCTCGATGGCGTATTTTGCCGCGGCCCATCGCGTGGCCGACAATCCGAACATTGTAGGGCGGGTCAGTGACCATCATCTCGGCCAGGTCGCCACGTAGCAGCCGTTTGTAGGTCTCGGCTCGCTGGGCATCGGCGCAGACGAGGCGATGCTGGCCGAGCTGCCAAACATCACCAAATTGGGAAATCGCGGGCCCTTCTGGATCAAGACCCGCTAAATCATCGGCCGGATCAGCCGCTGGTGGCTGTTGCGAGCCGTCTATCAGAAGGTCGATCTCTCCGGTCGAAAACCCGGTGAGCTCGACATCAAAATCAAGTTTGATCAGGTCCTGAAAATGGCCCCGCAGCAGATCAAAATCCCAGACCGCCTGCTCGGGTAGGCGATTGTCAGCGATCACGACGGCCCGCTTCTCGGCGTCGCTTTGCCCGCCAACTGTAACGGTGGGTACCTCGGTCAGGCCCAGGCGCTTTGCCGCTTCCCAGCGTCCGTGGCCCGCCAGAATGGTGCCGGTCTCATCGACCAGGATCGGATTGGTCCAAAACCGGCGGATGCTCTTCATCAAGCCGGCAATTTGACCCTCTGGATGACGCCTCGGGTTACCAGGGAATATCTTCAACTCGCTAACCGGATGCCAGACCACATGGTCCATCAGGCCGCGTGAATTTCGGCGCTTTTGGCTCCGCTGTCTCTGCGAGACCATGACCATACCACCAGCGCGAGTTCAGGCGAATCGCAGCTTTGCGCGCAAGGATGGTGATTGGGGAGGTGCCGCTCGATCCGAAACGATCCGATTCGGACCGAATCGGATCATTTCGGATCGATTTTCGGCCTGCTTAGGCTGGCGTTGTAGCTGTCGATCCCCTTTTTCAAAGTGGCGTCGTCTAAAGGCTTGAGGCTGGGATCCCATTTGAGCAGATCGGCTTTGAGGATGTGCCGGGGATATGAACCAGCGCCTGGTACTCCACCTGCGAAACGTTCGCGTAAGTATTCTGTAATGCGGGGTTGCTTGCCAAGCGACCGAGAGATTGCCGTTGCAACCTTGATTTTGACGGTGTTCGGCTTGGCGTCGTTTGGGAGTTCAGCAGAGGTCTCAGTAGAATCCACCCACCACGAAGGTGAGGGCAGCTGATGCCGCTGAGCAAAGTCTAGGACTGCCTCCTTCGCGGCGATGACGTGGTCTAGAACCCAAGGACCGGACTCGAAATACTCAAGCAGCTGGGCCCCTTCGACGAGGTGAGATCTATTGTCGGGCCCAATGCATCGCAGTCCTAGACGGCGACCATTCCGAAGCGGCCCTGAATTATCGAGCCGACTGTTTAGAATATCCTCCTGCAAGATATGTATTAGGTCTTGTTCACATTGTTTCGCATCCTCTCCGCGTTCGGCGAGCTCCGAACTCCAGGCGCGTACGAGCTGGGCGAGGGTCAGCGCTTTTTTTGTGCGAAATAGCTTTGACATGCCTCAAACGCCCTGCATCCCGTCCAAATAATCAAATAATATGTGGGCAAGCCTCCCTGTTTGCTTCCAGTAAACTCCCTGTTCCACATAAAAATTTCCCTGTTCGAACGAGTAGGGAATTTCACTCTAAGCCTCGCAAAATCACTGCCTGATTTTCAAAACTAAACCGGGGAGGGGACCGGATTTGGCAAAATACCCTGTTAATTTCCCAGTTAGCAGGGAATTTGGATGCTGAGACGGGTTCGACGGCGACTGCATGCGCCACCACGCAGTCTGGTGCAAACAGAGATTTCCCGAAGCTAGGCGGAACTTCGTTGGCTGCTGAACGGGAAGATCGGCCGGCTTGGCTCACTTGAAGATTGCGATCCACATAAGAAGCCGAACGCCGGAAATTGTCGAAGGGATCAGGTCCATACGACATCAAGCCACCTTGCGCGACGCTTATCCGGTAGGAGTAGACGGCCGGCAACCCAAAGCGGACATGAACAGAGACCTGGCGTTGGGGCGAGCGCAAACTATCGCAGCGAGATCACCAGCCCATTGAGGTCGGCGGCGACGATCAGTCCCATTTGGCGGCCCGACAGCGTCAGCACTGCGCCGTTCTGGTTGGCCAGTACGATCCCGCCCGCGCCAGGGCCAACCGCGACGCCCGCGCCGGCAGCGCCGTATACGCCATTAACGTCGAACGGCGTTCGGATGTTGCTGACCGTGCCGACAAAATCGGTCGCTGAGGCGCCGAAGGTAAATCCATAGCTCACTCCCCCGATCGAGATCGGATAGCGTCGGCCGTGGAACACCAGCGTGCCGCTGCCGCCAGAGCCGCCCACCACAAAACCGGCCTTGATAACGTTAAAGCGGATGCTGCCGAAGTCGGCGTAGACGGTCGTGAGCCCGGCGCCTGTAACAGTCAAAACTATCAGTGCAGCACGAATGGCGGATGACAATTGCATAAGAAAGTCCCCCTGGATGACGTTTGCAACTTTGCTGGCCCTCGGCCGGTGATCATTGAACCTTGTCTGCCGTCACCAGCGAAGTGACGTGATGCGCTCCGCGCTGATCCAGCCTAAACGCCCTTAATCGTCCTCGTCGGCAAACAAATGCGAGCACCAGCTACACAGTCCTGTCGCGAAATAGAGATCAGTTTCTTCGGATAGTGGGTGTTCACCACAGCGGTCGCACGCCCACCGCTGTCGACGCGCGGCATGATTATCATGTTGGTTTGGATGCAATGCCGTCATGAGTCCCCCCTGTTAATCATGCATCCTTTGATGGTGACGCTGGCAGGACTTGAACCCGCAACCTCCCCCGCCCCGGAGAACAAGGACGCTCTATCCCCCCTTGAGCTACAGCGTCGTCACGATCTTCATGACCGTTTGTGGCAGGCGTAGGACTAATTCACCAGCGCGGCAGCAAACGAAACTGAAACTCCACCGCGCTATCGATACGGGTTACCAACCGGCATCGTGTAGTGGCGGGTAGCCATAATTATGCGGATGACCGTGGTGGCCGAACCAGACAACCGCCGAAACAAAGGCGGCCGCGATAGCGATTTTTGCAAAGGCTCGCATGATGCGTCCATCCTCTGCTGTTGGATGCGCAGGTTTACTCCGCTGGCGGTTGCGCCGGTTTGGGAGAAACGCGGACTGCCTTCGGGGCGGGTGGGGCCAAGGCTAAAATCTTCTGACTGATGTCCTGTTCGGCTGCCTGCAGTATCGCTATGGCTTGCGTCGTCTGGTCTTGCTTGCGGGCGAGTTGATCTTGATTGGCAGCGAGTTGCTCTATGCTGCGCCTGACAAGCGCGAGGTTAAGCGCCATAGGCTGAAGCTGCTGCTGGAGTTCTGTAGAAGTTACAGCCGGGGCGAGCGCCTTCGTTGTTGAGACGGGTAACAACCAGCCGAGCGACGGCACCCAAGTCCTGACAAAGTCCGCTACCTCGTCACCGTGCTGCCAGACAAGCGTGGCGCCGACACCAAGGAAAACCGCAAGGAAAAAGCGCGCAAGACGGCGCGTCAGCCGCCTGCTAACTGATTGCCTGTCGCTCCTGATCTGGGGGCTCTTGTAGCCTGAGGAGCGATAAGGCTTACCCGGTCTCAGTCGATATACGCGATTGGATGAAGCGCGGTCGGCATCCAGATCAGAAGCGTCGGCATCGCGTTCAGGATAGTCATCGTTGAGGGATGGACTTTCGGCGGTGTACATCATTGCCCCCTAGCTCGCCTGATACCGCAACAGGCCATCACGATTGGACAGAACGAAGATAACGATTCGACTGAACAAAGGCGGGAGGGCAGTTTCCGGGAAAATCAAACTTTCAACACGATTGATTTTTTGTGCGTATCAAAAATGCAACATAGCGACATCGACGACCATCATTCGATCACATCGTCATCGCCACCGATGCTGTAACGGCGCAGCGTTGATCTATCCGCCTCTTTCTCGTCTTGGACGCGCGCGCCGACGAGCTGATCGAATAGCAGTCCCTTTTGCTGCAGCGCATGAGTCCGCTTTTGGCACAAAGCGGACATCACAGCGGTGCCGATCCATGTCCGCTTTTGGGGGTAAAGCGGACATCGGGTGGACGCTCGGCCTCGAAGTGCCGCCAACGCTACTCGCCCGCGCCGATGAGGTGATCGAATGAGGCGGGGCGAATTCATCGCGCTCGTCGGCGGTGCGGGAGCAGCATGGCCGCTCGAAGCGTGTGCGCAGCAGCCGGCGATGCCGGTGGTCGGATGGGGGTAAAGCGGACATCGTCTGGTCTTAGCGGAATGTCCGCTAATGACCCATAGCGGACATGGGTGTGCATTCTTTGCTGCAATGCGGTGCATAGCGCTCTCGCTTGAAGATCGTATCAGACTTTCACGAAGGTGGTTCTCGGCCGGGGGATAAATCCCATGAGGCGGCGGGAATTCATCAGACTTTTCAGCAGCACGGTAGTTGCATGGCCACTGACCGCCAGCGCAACAGGTGGCGATGCCGGTGACCGGATTTCTCAGCAGCGAGTCTTCTGCTATTTGGGCGCAGTTCGTCGCCGGATTCCGCGAGGGACTAAGCCAGACCGGCTATGTCGAGGGTCGGAACTTGGCGCTTGATTTCGATCGCGCTAGCAGCGACGGTCCGGAATGACCTGGTCGATAATCGCGCGCGATAAGAATACTGGGCAATTCGGGATTGCAATTGCCACGCGCTTCTTTGCCGTTGGTGCGGTGGCGCCGCATCTCAAATCGCGTGTCGGAGCGATCGCGACCCAAGCACTGGTCAACATTTTTTACGGCACTGACGGTTTGCGTCTCCTGGAGCGGGGCGCTAGCGCGAAAGAGGTTGTCGTCGCGGTCATCGCCGCGGATGCGGGCCGCGACCACCGCCAGGTCCATGTGATCGACGCGCAAGGCGGCATGGCCGCCCATACCGGAAAGAGCTGTGTCGATTGGTGCGGCCACCTGACCGGCGACAATTTTTCCGTCGCCGGCAACATGCTGGCGGACGAGCGCGTGATCGCGGATACTGCGGCCGCTTATACAAAGAACGCCGCGCTGCCCTTTCCGCGCCGCCTGATCGCTGCGATGCGCGCGGGCGAGACAGTCGGCGGCGACAAACGGGGCAAGCAATCCGCCGCGCTGATCATTTGCGGCGAGGAAGAATGGCCGCATCTCAACCTGCGCGTTGACGATCACGCCGATCCGCTTGCCGAGCTTGAGCGCCTCGAACGCGTAAGCCGGGAGCGTTTCGTGCATTTCATGCGCATGCTGCCGAGCCGAAGCGATCGGGTCGGCATCACCGATCGCACCGTCATCGAGAGCAAACTTGCACAGGCTCTTGCTGCTGAGCGCACTTCGTGAGCACCTCCGATCCGCTGCTGGAAATCGAAAACCTCAAGGTAATTTTCCACGGCGACCGCGCCAGCGCTACTCACGCGGTCGGCGGCCTCGATCTGACAATCAAGCGCGGCCAGACCCTGGGCCTGGTCGGCGAATCCGGATGCGGCAAAACTGTCACCGCGCTGTCGGTCATGGGATTGCTGCCGAAGGCTTCGGCCGAAGTGTCGGGCCGGATTCGTTTCGATGGCGCCGAATTGCTCTCTTTGTCGGATCGCGAGATGCGCAACCTGCGCGGCGATCGGCTGGCCATGATCTTCCAGGAGCCGATGACGTCACTCAATCCGTCTTATTCGATCGGCGAACAGATTGCTGAGAGCCTGGTCCACCACCGCGGCCTCTCGCGAGGCGAGGCACGGGCGCGAACCATCGAATTGCTGCGGCTCGTCAAAATTCCATCCCCCGAGCAGCGCGTCGACGATTATCCGCACCGGCTTTCCGGCGGCATGCGGCAGCGGGCCATGATCGCTCTCGCACTCGCCTGTCATCCCGAACTCCTTATCGCCGACGAACCGACGACCGCGCTCGACGTTACGATTCAGGCGCAGATCCTCGCGCTGATGCGCGATCTAAAAGCTTCGACCGGGGTTGCGGTCATCCTCATAACCCACGATCTCGGAGTGGTTGCGGAAAATTGCGACCACGTCGCCGTCATGTATGCGGGCGAGATCGTTGAATACGCGCCTGTCGATGCGTTGTTTGCGGTGCCGCAGCATCCCTACACAATCGGGCTTCTCGGCTCCATCCCGCGCCTCGATGCCAAGGCCGAAGAGCTCGCCGCAATCGAGGGCATGGTGCCGAGCATGGCCGAGCTTCCGACCGGGTGCCGTTTTGCGCCGCGCTGTCCGTTCGTGCGTGAGCGCTGCAAACAGGCCGCGCCGCCATTGGTGGACGTCGGCCGCGGCCATCGATCGCGCTGCATCCGCGCGCCGCTTGAACAGGTTGTCGCATGAACGCGCCGCTGCTTGAAGTCGAGAACCTCGGCCGCCAGTTCGTGGCGCGGCGCTCGGCGCTCGGTCGTCCGACCGCGGTGGTGACGGCCGTGGAGGCGGTGAGTTTTGCGCTTCAAGCCGGCACTACGCTGGCGCTGGTCGGAGAATCCGGATGCGGCAAAACCACGCTCGGACGGCTGGTGCTTCGGCTTGTCGACGCGACAGCAGGACGCATCCGTTTTGATGGTCGTGATGTGACCGTCGTCAAAGAGCGGCACCTAAAGGCGCTGCGCCGCAACGCCCAGCTCATTTTTCAGGATCCCTATGCCTCGCTCAATCCGCGGATGACTGTCGGCCAGATTCTCGCCGAACCGCTGGCGTTGCATAACGTGGTGCCGTCGTCACGGCGTGGCGAGCGCGTCAGCGAATTGCTGCGCCTGGTCGGGCTTGAACCGCGGGCGGCACGCCGTTATCCGCATGAATTTTCCGGCGGCCAGCGCCAGCGCATCGCCATCGCGCGCGCCCTTGCGGTCAAGCCGAAGCTTATCGTTTGCGACGAGCCAGTATCTGCGCTCGATGTCTCGATCCGCGCCCAGGTGCTTAACCTGCTGCGCGATTTGCAGCGCCAGCTTGGCCTCGCCTACATTTTCATTTCCCACGATCTCGCCGTGGTGAAGCACGTCGCCGACCGCATCGCGGTCATGCATCTCGGCCGCATTGTCGAGATCGGGCCAAGCGAAACACTATTTGCCAATCCGCGGCATCCCTATACCCGGGCACTCCTTTCCGCCATTCCGGTGCCGGCGCCAGGCCTGACGCGCGAACGTATTATTCTTCACGGCGAGATGCCGAGCGCTTTGCATCCACCCGCGGGCTGCGCGTTCCACACCCGATGCCCGGTCGCGATCGAGCAGTGCCGCACGGTACGGCCGGAACTCGTCGGAAACGAGCACGCGACCGCCTGCCACCGCTCCGACGAGTTGCCGCCCGCCAATGTGGGATTGGGCCAGTGGCACCGGTCGCCGAGTTTAGAGCGGCTCGTCAATGCATTCCGACGGACCGGATAGGCAGGGCAGTAGCGGTATTGATACACTCGAAAGAGCGGTGGCGTAGCGAGAAAGCGGGGGAAAAGTCCGATGAGATCCCTTCGATTGGCGACTGCGACGATGCTTTTGCTCGCATCGGCCAGCGTTGCTTGCGCGCAGACTGCATTGCGTATTGGGCTAGCGGAGGATCCCGATATTCTCGATCCGACGCTCGCACGCACCTATGTCGGCCGGATCGTCTTTGCGTCGTTCTGCGACAAGCTGTTTGACATCGATGAAAAACTCAATGTCGTCCCCCAGCTTGCGCTTGGCTATGAGACTGCGCGGGACGGGCTGTCGGTGACCATCAAGCTGCGCCCGGATGTGAAATTTCACGATGGCGCGCAATTCAACGCGGCTGCTGCAAAATATTCGCTCGACCGGCACATGACGATGGCCGGCTCATTCCGCAAGCCGGAACTTGCGGCCGTCGATCGTGTCGAAGTGGTCGATCCGCTGACGATTAAAATAGTTCTCAAGACGCCATTCGCGCCGTTGCTTGCGCAGCTCACCGATCGGTCAGGCATGATGGTGTCGCCGAAGGCGGCGACGGAAGCCGGCGACAAATTCGGACTGCATCCGGTCTGCGCCGGGCCGTACAAATTTGTCGAACGTGTGCCGCAGGATCGCATCGTCGGCGAGAAATTCGCCGACTACTGGAACAAGGACAATGTCCACATCAACCGGGTTGTGTATTTGCCGATCAGTGACGACACCGTGCGGCTCGCCAATCTCAAGAGCGGCGGCCTCGATCTGATCGAGCGTGCGTTGGCGACGGATATCAAGGACATCCGCGCCGACCCGAAGCTCAAGCTCGCGACCGCACTCGGGCTTGGCTATATGGGCATCGATATCAATATCGGTAACGGCGAGCGCGCGAAAAATCCGCTCGGCAAGTCAGCCGCGGTGCGCCAGGCACTCGATGCCGCGATCGACCGCGAGGCGATTAATCAGGTCGTCTTTAATGGCGAGTTTGTCCCCGGTAATCAATGGGTGAGCTCGGAAAATTCTTATTACCAGCGGGCGTTCCCGGTCCCTAAACGCGACGTGGCCAAGGCCAAGGCGCTGCTCAAAGAGGCAGGGATAACCGCGCCGTTCGATGTTGATTTCATGGTGCCGAAAGGCGCCGAGCCGCAGGCAGTCGCCGAGGTTGTTCAAGCGATGGCCGGCGAAATCGGCATCAACATGAAAATCCGCGTGACCGAATTCGCAACCTCGCTCAAGCAGGCAGAAGCCGGCGAATATGAAGCCTATCTGTTGGCCTGGAGCGGCCGCAGTGATCCGGACGGCAATCTATACAGCTTCCACAAATGCAAGGCGCCTTTGAACTATCCGGGCTCTTGCAATCCGGACGTCGATAAGCTGCTCGGCGAATCGCGCGTCCCGTCCGATCTAGCGCAGCGCAAGGCGATCTATGAAAAGCTGACCCAACTCCTTCTCGACGATGAGTCCATCATTTACCTCTATCATCCGCGCGTCTTGATCGCCCATACGGTTCGGCTGGAGGGCTATCGCCAGCTGCCGGATGGTTTGGTGCGCGTCGTCGGGTTGACGCTGAAATAATCCTCGCCCCGATGTTGACGTTTGTTGTCAGGAGACTGTTGCAGCTTGTGCCGACATTATTTTTCGTGTCGGTGATCATTTTTTCGCTGCAACATCTTTTGCCGGGTGATCCCGCGCTTGTCATGGCCGGCGAAGAGCGCGATCCCGCGGCGATCGAGCAAATTCGCCAGCGCTATCATCTCGATCGCCCGCTGCCGGTCCAGTACATCTATTGGGTCAAGGGCGCGCTGGCCGGCGATCTCGGCGAATCGATGCGGCTCAAGGAGCCAGTTCTTTCGCTGATCGTCAAAAAACTGCCGGTCACGATCACGCTAGCATCAATAGCCATCGTCATCGCGCTCACCATCGGTGTTGGCGCCGGGATCCTCTCGGCGGTCAAGAAGGACAGCATCTGGGATTATGCGGCGAACGCCTTCGCGCTGTGGGGCATTTCGACGCCGAATTTTTGGCTCGGCATCATGCTGATCTTTCTGTTCTCGGTGAAGCTGGGCTGGCTGCCGGCCTCCGGTTACGTGCCGCTCACGGAGGACTGGCGGGCGAGCCTCGCCACAATGGTCATGCCGGCTTTTGTGCTCGGCAATGCGATTGCCGCGGTCCTGATGCGGCATACCCGCAGCGCGATGCTGCACGTTTTGGAAAGCGACTACATCCGCACTGCGCGCGCCAAGGGCTTGCTCGAACACAACGTCATATTCAAGCACGCTCTGCGCAATGCTTTGACGCCGGTCATCACGCTCGGCGCGCTCGAATTCGGCACCTTGCTGTCGGGCGCCGTGCTCACCGAGCAGATTTTTGCCGTGCCTGGATTCGGCAAGCTGATCGTCGACGCCGTTTTCAATCGCGATTACGCGGTGGTTCAGGGCGTCGTGCTGGTGACAGCTACGGCCTATATGACGCTGAACCTTCTAGCTGACATGGCCTATATGCTGGTCAATCCGCGGCTGCGTGGTTGAGCGATGACCGAAGCGGCGCTCACTGCGACTTCGGTCGCGACGTTAGCTGAAAGCGTCGAAACGCCGATGGCGCGCGCGAAGCGGCGGTTCAAGCGCCGCAGAGGCGCGGTCTTTGCGCTTGTCGTGATCGGGATTTTTGTCGCCGCGGCGCTACTCGCGCCTCTGATCTCTCCTTATGATCCGGACCTGCAGACCTGGAGCGCGGTGCGCAAGGCGCCATCGGCCTTGCACTGGTTCGGCACCGACGAGGTCGGGCGCGATGTGCTCGCGCGCGTAATTTTTGGCGCGCGGGCTTCGCTGCTGGCGGGTGTTATTTCGGTCGCAATCGCGCTCCTCGTCGGCGTGCCGGTCGGGCTGATCTCCGGTTACCTGGGTGGCTTCATCGATGCACTGTTCAGCCGGATCACCGACGCGCTATTGGCCTGTCCGTTTCTTATTCTTGCAATTGCGCTAGCCGCTTTCCTCGGGCCAAGCCTCGGCAATGCGATGATAGCCATTGGGATCACCACGACGCCGATCTTCGTCCGGCTGACACGCGGTCAGGTGATGGCGGTGAAGGTCGAGGACTATGTCGAGGCCGCGCGCACGGTCGGCAATCCGCATTGGCGCATCGCGCTTGTGCACATCCTGCCGAACATCCTGCCGGCTTTGCTGGTGCAGGCGACGCTGTCGATCGCGGCGGCCATCATTGCGGAAGCCGCATTGTCGTTTCTCGGCTTGGGCCAGCAACCGCCGGCGCCGTCATGGGGCAGCATGCTCAATGCCGCGCAGCGGTTTCTCGTCAACGCGCCATGGATGGCGATCTGGCCAGGGCTCGCCATCTTCTTGACCGTGCTTTCGTTCAATCTAGTCGGCGATGGGCTTCGCGACGCGCTCGATCCGCGGTCGCGGTGATCGGGCCGAACTTTTTGTCAAGCGCTCATTTTTCGACTTCGCCACCACTGTCGGCCCAGTCCTTGAAGCCGCCCAGGTTGTAGACACGCTTACCTGCAATAGCGGCTGACGTGATTTGCTGCAGTGCATGAGTCTGCTTTTGGCACATAGCGGACATTCGCTGCGGTGCAATGCAATGTCCGCTTTTGGTGGTAAAGCGGACATTGATTTGAGGTGCCGGATGCTTATGACCCGAAGCGGACATTCGCTGCCGAAGTTTGCTGTAATGAGGCACGCTCAAAGAGCACCGCTTATAATTCCTTAAAGCGATAACCGACACCATACAGCGTTTCGATCATGTCGAATTCGTTGTCGCTGGCCTTGAATTTTTT
>Ga0306922_10003581_pt1 | contig 14554 bp, 6 predicted proteins | sample sta12Cox44000082_FD_203758 | JGI IMG/M metagenome (GOLD analysis project Ga0306922, IMG submission 203758) | Lab enrichment of tropical soil microbial communities from Luquillo Experimental Forest, Puerto Rico - statoxic.12C.oxic.44.000.082 (v2)... | ecosystem: Environmental > Terrestrial > Soil... | reverse complement strand
GGTTGACGTGCAACGATTCGACCAGAGCGGTCGCAGGCGCAGCAAGCCATTCAGCACCCTCCGACCCCGCGACCGATGTCTGATGCAAAAAAGCAACCTGCCCCATCAAGCTTCGCCAGGAGGCGTCGGGTCCGATGCAAGGTGGTTCCTTAGCCTCACTTTCCGACTAACCCGTTTTTCGTTCCAAATCCGGCTTAAACGGTGGGAAGGGCCGTCTCACCAAGGCTAGGTAAACGCTAGCCGACTTATGAGGAGCGATTTGGGAGGCCGACAGCAACCATTTGCAAATGAGCCAGTTGAATCATTATTGCTGCGATGTGGGCTTATCTCTCCGTCGGGTCAGACTCCCTGTGAAAACCCGCTCGATTGTGACCCGATTGGTTGTTTTTTCGGTTTGCTGGCGTTGGATGAAGGTTGTGTGCCAAAACCGCAGGGTTGTTGTGGCACATGTGGCGTGGAACACGCAAAGGCCATCAGGTATCACTTTACCGGCCCCTGGTAGCGGTCGAGCCACTCGAGGACCTCTTTGATTATCTGGTCGTGAGCCGGAGAGTGTCCACCATCAAACACGGCGTGACGTTTGTTCTTTTCTGGTGTTCCGAGGAATCTGAATATCGGGTTTTGGGACGATTCAATGGGATGACGTAATCGTATCGACCGTTGACCATCAGGATGGGCATTGTCACCCGGGGCGAAGTTGATTTTGTCGACTTCGGGCGGCATCCTTCTGAAGCTAAAACCCGCCGCCAAACAAAATGATCTTAATTCGCTTTTCGAGCGCCAGAAAAATATTCCCGAGTTCTGATGCTCCTGCGCGCGCAGCTCGCGATGCAGGCGCATCTCTTCTTCCAGATCGCACTCGAACTGATTCCGCCCGACCAACATCATCAGTCGCCGTCCAAGCTCAGCTAGCCAGTCCATGGCTATCCTCGACTCGATTGTTTCATTGATTCAATCAGGAATTGAGTCAGTGGTTCGATCATCAGATCGCCTGCCATTTGTCGCTAGCCACGTAGCACTCGTCACTCATATCTCAGTGCGACCGTCGGATCGACCTTCATCGCCCGATGCGCAGGGATATAGCTGGCGAGCAGCGCGACAGCAGCAAGCAGCGCTGACGTGGCGACGAACGTCAGCGGGTCGGTAGGAGTGACACCGTAAAGCAGGCTCGTCAGGAACCGCGTCAACGCGAGCGCGCCACCTCCACCAATTGCGATTCCGATCACCGTCAGCTTGACTCCGGTTCCGACAACGAGCTCCAGGATGTCGCCGCGTTCCGCGCCTAGAGCCATCCGCACGCCAATCTCGTGGGTGCGGTGCGCGACCAAGTAAGCGACAACGGCATATAAGCCGGTCATGGCGAGCACCAGGCCTAGCAGACCTAGTAAGCCTAGGAGGATCCCAGCTACATGTGCGGTGAAAAGCGGAATCCTCATGTATTGTTCAAGCGTTTCCGCCTCGGTGACAGGTACACTTGAATCAATTTCGTGAATCGCCTTCTGAACCGGGGCAAGCATAGCCTTCGGATCGCCGGCGGATTCGACGACGAGTGTTGCCCGGGTGCTGTAAAACTGAGAGAGCGGCCGATACATGAACGGCTGGGGGGACTCTGTCAGACTCCTGTATTTGCCCGTCTCGACCACACCAACGATTTCGAAACTCGGCTGGTTCCCGAGCACAAAGGTTATGCGCTGGCTGGTGGGGTTGCCACCGGGAAAGTAGCGGCCCGCCATCTCCCGGTTGATCACGACCACCCCTGGCGCTGTCTCATTGTCTTGCGCGTTGAACTCCCGTCCTTGGAGCACGGGGATGCCCATGGTGTGAAAATAGCGCGGCCCCACGGCCGCAAGACCAGCCGTCGGACTTGGTTGACCCTGGCGAGGCTGGAAACCGTTAACCGCGATGCCCACGCCGAGATTCGTAAACCCTAAAGGGAGGTAGCTCGCAAGACTCGCCGAGCGAACACCGGGCAAAAGGTTGACGCGATCGAGCAACTGACGAAGAAGAGACCGACCTCGACTTTCGGAGTAGCCGAGAGGACGAAGATCCATGGATACGGCGAGCCGGTGGCTTACCTCAAATCCAGGATCGATGGATTGAGCATTCTGTAAGCTTCGCAAACATAGGCCGGCGCCGATAAGAAGGAGCATGCACACTGCCACTTGTGTAACCACGAGGGCGTTGTGCAGGCGGCTTTTGGAAGCGGTCGATTGATCCCTGAGTCGCGACACGACGTTCACTTTCGAGCTGCGCAATGCCGGGGCTAATCCAAAGATGATTCCCGTGAAGAGCGAAACAAGAAAGGTGAACACGGATACGCGCCAGTCCACCGCCGCCTCAATGGTGAGAAACGAAAGCATAGGAGGCTTGAAGTTCATTAAGAGCGGCGCAGCCCATTTGGCGAACAGCATACCCACGCAGCCTGCGGCGAAACTGAGTAAGATGCCTTCCGTCAGCACTTGTCGGACCAACCGGCCACGGCTCGCCCCGATCGCGGCGCGAATAGCCATCTCCCTCGATCGGCTCGATGCCTGGGCCAAGAACAAACCGGCCGCATTGGCACACGCAATCAGGAGAATAAGACCGACCAGAACCATGAGCAGTATCATGAGCGGCGCGACGAATCGCCGGAAGTCGGGGTCGTAAATGCCATTGAGTGGCGTCAATGTCGCCCCCCATCCCTTGTTGCTTTCGGGGTGCACTTGGGCCAGTTGTTTCGCCAGCACACTGAGTTCAGTCACCGCCTGGGGAGCCGTCACGCCCGGTTTTAGCCGTCCGACCACGTAAATCCAATAGCTCGTGCGCGCCGAGAGAAGGTCGTCACCCGGGTGGATCTCGTGTTGCATCATGACCGGAGCCCAGAAGTCGGGCTCAAGAATTGTCTCGATCCCTTTGAATTTGGCCGGAGCAACGCCGACCACCGTAAACGAGTGGCCGTTCAGCGTCAAGACTTTCCCTACCACGGCAGAGTCAGACACGAGGCGTTGTTGCCAGAAGGAGTGGCTCAAGACAACCACCGGGCTCTTCCCGGGAACTTGGTCCTCCTCAGGCAAGAACCATCGGCCCAGGAAGGGTCGAACACCCAAAAGGGAGAAGAAATTTCCCGAGACAAGTTGGCCCTCGATTAGTCGACTCTGGCCCGAGGTGCTCCAGCTTACGTCTAGCGGATCACTGCTGAAAGCGAGGAGTCCCTCGAAGACCGTACTATGGTCGCGATAGTAAAGGTAGTCGGGATAGCTTTGCTGCACGTACTGCGGCTCACCGTGCGGCAGTTGATTCCATAATGCGAGCAGCCTTGTTGGTTCCTCGATGGCAGCGGGAGGTTTGAGGAGTAGCGCGCTGACGAAAGTGAAGATGGTCACATTCGCTCCGATGCCTAGCGCGAGAGTCAGGACCGCCACGACGGTGAAGCCGAGATTCTTAACCAACATCCGCAACCCGTAGCGTACGTCCTGCACCATGTGTTCCAGCCAGGTCCACCCCCACATGTCTCGACTCTCCTCTCTCAGCACCAAGTCGTTGCCGAAGCGTCGTTGGACGGCGTAATGCGCTTCTTGCGGTGAGAGCCCGCGCTCGATCTCTTCTCGTTCGCGCAGCTCGCGGTGCAAGAGCATCTCCTCTCTCAGGTCGGCGTCGAATCGCCCACGACGAAGGAGCATCAGGAGCCGCCTGGCGAGTTCAGCCAATTTGTTCTCCATACCGCGGCCCCCTGTCATACCGGCCTTGCTTAAGCTCGATTTTCATTGCTTAGAAAGAAGCAGTAAGCCCTTTGTTTTCAGTCGCCATTTGGATGTATCTTTCGTGGTTCGTTGTGTTTCGAAGAACCATGACCGATTCATACCGCAGCGCCACCATCGGATCGACCTTGGCTGCGGGTCTCAGCGTTAATTAGCAGCCTTGATCGCTAGCCCGGTGAAGTACCCTTCCGTCCCCGGACCGATCCAGAGGGCCACGCCGCCCGAGGAATTGCCGAGTTTGAGGTCATTCACAATCAGACAGGGCTGGCCGGCGCCGTGGACGTACAGGCGGGCCTTCGTGCCTTCGACCGTGATGCGGTAGCGGGTCCAGACGCCCGGCTCGAGGTCCACGTAACTCTCGTACTTCTCCGGCGACTGCTGGCGGAGCACGGCGAAGTCGAATTTCGGGTGCGCGCCGTATTGAGTGGAATGATTGCGGCGGACCTGGTCGTCGGCGCGGCCGTTGGTGGGGCGCAGGTAGATGTACTCGAATTGGCCATCCTGTACCCGGAAGGCGATTCCGATGAAACCGCGTGAGCCGGTGGCGGCGTTGGCGGGCCGTCCCGCCAGTTCCACCTCGATCTCTCCGTTGTGAAAAACCGCGCCTTGTACTATCGCGTAGGCCTCTCCGTTCGGTACTTGGCCATCCTCGGTAATCTTTACGGCGCGTTTGCTGAGGTAATTGACGGACTCCAGTTTCACTTGATGTGGAATCAACTGATCGACGTTTTGAGCGGACGCTAGGGACGTGACCGCGAGCGGAACACACAAGGCCAGTTTGCGGAATGACATGATCTTATCTCCGCTATTCCTGTCGTATAGCAGTCAGCGGATCGATTCTGGACGCGCGCCTTGCCGGGACATAGCTGGCAACCAGTGCCACTATACCCAGCAGACTCGCGACGGCCAGATACACCAGAGGATCGTTCGGCTTCACTTGGAACAGCATGCTCGTAAGCAACCGCGTGCCGGCGACCGCTGCGGCTAAACCTAAAGCGAGACCGAGACCCGCGAGGACCAGTCCCTGGCCAATGATGAGCCGCAGGACGGAGCCGGTGCTCGCGCCCAAGGCTATCCGGAGACCGATCTCATTCGACCGTTGGCCCACGGCGTACGCCATGACGCCATAGACACCCGCCATGGCAAGACATACGGCCAGCCCTGCGAACACAGCAAACAACAAGGTGCGAAATCGAGGCGCGGCCACATTCTCCGAAAGCATGGCCTCCATCGTCGTGAACTTCATCGGGACATCCGGCGCCCTCTCACGCGCCAGGCGCCGCAATGTTTCCGCAAGCGTGTTTGGATCGCCTACGGTCCGCGCGACAACACTTAAGGTCGCTCCGTTGAAGGGATGCTGCTGGTACGTCATATAGCACTCCGGCATCGGGTCGAGTTCGGGGCCACGTTGCCGCACGTCACCGACAACACCGATGATCGTCATACCGTGAAAGGAATCGAATGGACAAAAGATAGTCCGGCCGAGTGGGTTCTGATTGGCAAACGATTTTCGAACCACGGCCTCATTCACCACGGCGACTAAGGGCCTATCCAATGTGTCGCTATCACTGAAGTCGCGTCCACTCTTCACTGGAATTCCGAGCGCCGCGAATGTGCCCGGCGCGACGATCGAAAGGACCACGGCAGGGGCAGTCCGGTCGGGTAGCGCCGGCATGTGATCGACCCAATAGGCCCCTGTCGAATCGACGTATCCCGGTGGCGCCATCGTTGCGCCGGCTGCCAAGACGCCAGGTAGCGTGGAAATTTGAGAGAGAACGTCTCTGAAGAACTGACGCGCCCGTACGATGCCCACCGCTGGCGGGGCAGGCACGGTCGCGCGCATGACCAGCACGTTTTTAGGCCGAAATCCCAAAGCCACATTGTGCAAGGCCACAAAGCTCTTGATCAGCAGACCTGCCCCAGAGAGAAGCACGACGGCCAGCGCGATCTCGGCCACGACGAGCGCTCCACGCATGCGGACCATTCCGCCGCCGATCACGGACCGTGTTCCTCCCAGTTTCAGCGCATCGTTCAAGTCAACTCTTGACGCATAGAGCGCGGGAACCAGACCGAATAGCATGCTCGTGATCATCGAAATGCCGAGAGTGAATGCGAGCACCCATCGATCGATGCGAGTTTCGGCGAGCCGGGGCAGGTCGGTGGGAGCCAGAACAACCAGCGCCTTTGATCCCCCATAGGCGAGCAGGAGCCCCGTGGCGCCCGCGATGAAGGCCAGCAGTAAGCTTTCAGTGACCAATTGCCTCACGATGCGCTCCCGACTCGCTCCCAGCGCGGCGCGAACAGCGACTTCGCGGGTCCGCGCGGTCGCCTTGCCGAGCAGCAGGGTCGCTGTATTTGCACAGGCGATAAGAAGCACCACGCTCACGGCGCCCAACAAGAGGTAGAGTGTGGGGCGGACGGCAACGACCATTTCATCCCGCATTCGTGTTACGGCAACGCTCCGGCCTTTGTTGCTCTCCGGATACTGCTGCTCAAGGCGCCGTGCAATTACACTCATCTCGGTTTGCGCCTGTTCAACGGAGACGCTTGGCTTGAGCCGTGCGATAGCGAGGAAGTTTTGCGCCGAGCGCGGTTGCGGTGGTCCGACTCCAGGATCCTGCGGAACCCATAAATCCGTATTGGCCGGAAAGCGAAAGCCCGGTGGCAGCACCCCGACAATCGGCCTCTGTCCAAAAGCACGAACAGTCTGGCGCAGCGCGCGAGGATCGCTGCCAAAGTGGCTTTGCCAGTATGCGTAGCTGATCAGGACGGCTCCAGCACCTCCCGGCTTCATTTCTTCTGCCGTGAAGAACCGGCCGATGATCGGCTCCACGGCGAAGACGCGAAAGAACTCGGGACTCACAACAGTGACTCGCGCGTACTCAGCAGTAGATCCTGGCATTACGGAAGACTCACGCGAAGCGTAGTAGGCCATCGCCTCGAAAGAAGCATTCTGATCGTGCCAATCCTGGAAGTCTGGAATCGAGACTTGCTTGGAAAGCGCCGTGGGGGCCTCGCCGGTCGTCAAGAAATCGGAGAGAGTTACGACCCGATCCGGATCGCGATACGAAAGTGGCTTCAGGAGCACGGCGTTCACGACGCTGAAAACAGCCGTATTAGCGCCCACGCCGAGCGCCATGATTAGGACGGCGAGCGTAGCAAAGCCTGGACTTTTCAGAAACATCCGCAGGCCGAAGCGGATATCTTGCATTAAGTTCTCGAGCCAGTCCCATCCCCACACGTCACGACTCTCCTCTCTCAGTAGCAGATCGTTGCCGAAGCGTCTGTACGCAGCGTAGTGGGCCTCCTCTTCTGGGAGGCCGCGCTCGATCTGGTCGTGCTCGCGCAATTCGCGGTGCAGGCGCATTTCGTCGTTCAGGTCGGCGTCGAATTGCCGGCGACGAAGGAGCATCCAGAGCCGCCTCACGAATTCAGCTAACATGTTCACGCTCCACGCTGTCAGCGGTCAGTAATCAGTTGTCAGCACAGACTTTCGATCCTTGATGACGGTCGGGGCTGAGACCTTTATTCATGCCGTAAGGCAACCTTTGGATCTACCTTCGTTCCCCGGCGCGCAGGGATTAATCCAGCAACGAGTGCGGACGCCGCAAGGGTGAAGACCGCTAAGCAAAGATTTACCGCGTTGTACGGCTTGACGCCATAAAGCTCGGATGAGAGCAGGCGACCTCCCGCCAACGCCAGTGGAATTCCAATGGCGAGACCTGCTACGACCTGTGTAAGGGCACCACGCAACACGAGGCCGAGCACGCTCCGTCGGTCAGCGCCGAGGGCCATGCGGATGCCTATCTCGTTGGTTCTCCGGGCGACCGAGTAGGAAGTGACGCCGTAGAGGCCAACGCAGGCCAGGATAAGCGCCAGGAGGCCGAAGAGCTCCGTCAATCGCGCGATCAGACGCTCCTGATTAAAGTTCTCGCTGACCTGTTCGGCGAAGCTCTGCACGCTGAGAATTGTAAGGTTCGGGTCGATTCCGGCCAGCGTCTTTCGCACGGACGGCTCCAGACTCTCCGGTTTGCCCGCGACGTGCAGTTCGATGGCCCCGACCCATCCACGAACGGGCTCTCCAGGTGGGGTTTGGAGCAACGGCAGAAAGAACGTGGCATAGGCAGGGCCACGCGTGTCTTGGTACTTCGCATCCTCGACGATCCCAACAATTTCATAATCGCCGCTATGACTCGCGTCCCCCATCCCTAAGTGCTGACCGATGGGATCCTCGTTCGGAAAGAACCTGCGGGCGAAGGTTTCATTGATGACGGCAACGTGTCGGGCAGCGGGCGTGTCGTGCTCATCGATGGCACGTCCGCGCAGCAATCGTGTGCCGATGGTCTCAAAATAATGGGGGCCGACCCGGTCCCAGGAAGGCGCCGTCCAACGGTCTCCGAAGTCCGGCGGTTTACCCTCAATGTACACGCCCTCGTTCGCGTTGTTGCCTCCTAACGGGCTGTACCATGACAGGCTGGCGCTCAGCACGCCGGGTATTTGCGGCAGCGCCTCCTCAAGCCGCTGATAGAGCCCGGGAAGCTTATCTGGCGTGTAGCCGGACAATGACGGGGCGATATCCACAATCAGGCGGCCCTCGGTCAGAAACCCGAAATGCTGGTCTTCGAGGTTGCGCAGGCTTTGAGTGACGAGGCCAGCTCCGATCAAAAGGGCAATCGAGAATGCCACCTGAAGAACTACCAGAGGCTTCTGAACTACAGACGAGCGATCGCTTGTGGAACGGCCTGCGCCGCGCAGTGCGTCAGCGGGGTCGGAGCGCGATCCGACCCAGGCAGGCCCAGCGCCGAACACCATGCCGGTGATCAGGGATAGGAGAAGGGCAAATCCAAGGATGAGCAATGAAGGCTTCGGGCTAATAGGAATGTATTGTGCTCCGCCAAAAGCCAGGAGCAGGATCGCGCGGCTGCCGGCGTAGGCAACGTAGAGTCCTGCCGCGCCACCGGCCACGGACAGCATGAAACTTTCAATGAGTTTTTGGCGGATCAGCCGTGCCCGCGGCGCCCCAAGCGCCCGCCGCAAGGCGACTTGCGGACGATCGACAGTTCCTCGAGCGAGGAGCAGGTTGGCGATGTTGGCGCAGGCGATCAGTAGGACCAAAGCCGCGATCGTCACTAGCAAGCGCAGGCCCGCAGCGTAGTCGGTCTGTGTCTTTTCGACGCCGCTCCGTGCTGGTGTCAGGTGAACGTGTTGTTTCGGAATATCTACCCGGTCGCGCCCCGGGGTGGCTTCTGGATGGCTGTTTAGCCACTGCTGTAATTCAGTCGTCAGCCGAGCCTGCACAGGGCCCGCAGCGACGCCCGACTTCAGTCGTCCTATTAGATAAAGAGGCTTGACGCCGGCGCTGTACAGCCAGCGATCCGGGTCGGCAGCAAGAGGCAGCCAGAAATCGGGAGGGTCGCTGCGGAGGGTATCGCCGTAAAACCCAGGGGGCGCCACACCCACTACAGTGAAAGAGGCCATGTTAATGGTGAACGCACCCCCGATCACGGAAGGATCGCCGCCAAAACGAGTTTGCCACGTGTGGTAGCTTATGACTCCCACAGGCGGCGCCGCGGTCCTATCATCAGTCGGAATTAACAATCGTCCGATGTAGGCTCGGATAGCCAGCATCGCGAAATAATTCCCGGAGACGTACTCGCCCTTGAATGGCTCGGCCGCAGCCGAGTCACTACGCCACCGGACGCTCAAATCCGACAAGGCGGACCTGAATGCAGCGAGATCGCTAAATTCGGGCGTGTGATCGCGAAGGTCCTCATAAAGCGGATAAGAATAGAGGACAAAACTACCCCCATTCTGAGTTCCAACCCAGACACAACAATTGTTGTTGTCACCGAGGCGATAAAGCTGCCCAGGGTTCAACACTGGAAGCGCCTTCAGCATCACCGCGTTCACAAGAGTAAAGATGGCGGTATTTGCGCCAATACCGAGCGCGAGCGTCAAGACCACTACCGACGTGAAGCCTGGACTCCGGCGCAATTGGCGCAAACTGTACCGTAGGTCGCGCAAGAAGTTTTCAAGCCAATTCCATCCCCACATGTCGCGACTCGTCTCTCTCAGTACGAGGTCATTGCCAAAGCGTCTTTGGGCGGCGAAGTGTGCTTCATTCGCCGAGAGCCCGTGCTCGATCTGCTCTTGCTCGCGCAGCTTATGGTGCAGGCGCATCTCCTCTCTCAAGTCAGCATCAAATTGCCCGCCGACGGAAGAGCATCAAGAGCCGCCTGCCGAATTCAGCCAATTTGTTTTGCATCACGCCTTTCGCCCTCCCGGCTGGCACCTCTTAAGGGTCGCATCACTCGTAACGTAGCGCTACCATCGGATCGACCTTCGTGGCTCGGCGTGCGGGCACGAAGCTGGCCAGGGCCGCGATGACGACCAGAAGAGCAGTCACAGCGATGAGCGTCAATGGGTCATATGGCTTTAGCCCGAACAGGAGCGAACCGGCACCGCGCCCCGCCATGAGCGCCAGCGCTGCCCCGGCGACGATGCCGATCGCCAGCATTCGTCCCGCTTCGCGCATCACCATGCGCACCACCTGTCCGCGCTGCGCCCCCAGAGCTATCCGAATTCCAATCTCGTTTCGACGCCGCGCTACGATGTAGGAGATTACGCCGTAGAGGCCCACCATGGTCACCAGCGCTGCCAAGAAGCCGAAGAATCCCGCCAGCATCGCCATCAGCCGTTCCCGCACGAGTCCGTCACGGATTCGCGCCTGGAAGTCGCCAAACTCCATCACGAGTTCAGGGTGCTTTTCGGCGAGCTCGCGCTTTACCTCTGGCATCAGGACAGCCGGTCTCACGTCCGAGTGGATCATTATGTAGCACCACGGCCACGGCTCCGGCGTCGGGTACTGCGAAGCCGACACGAAAGCCATGGGCGGCGTCTCTCCGCGCAGGTCATTGTATTGGGTGTCCGGAATGACGCCGACGATCTCGTAGGCTGTGGAGGGATAATTAGGCTCCGGTTTAGTGCGTAGCGTCTTCCCGATCGGGTCGGCCCCGCCCACGCACTGGCGGATGAAGGTGGGGTTCACCAATGCGACGCGCGGGGATGTCGCAGTGTCGTGCTCGTTGAAGTCGCGCCCTCTGAGCAGCGGAATCCCCATCGTCTGGAAATACCCCGGACTGACCGCGGCGAACCTCGACCACCAGTCGACCGATCCAACGCGAACTCCGTGTGACCAACTCCCCCCCAACAGTGGTACAAATGTCGTCGTCGCCGCGCTAAGTACCCCTGGCACCGAGCGGACGTCGTCTAACAATTGCCTCTGGAACTCCTCATAATGGCCGGGCACGACGTGCGACCGCTCAAATTCGATGAACGTAACGATGATGCCGCCTTCCCGCATACCTGGGTCGAACGTCATTAGGTTGCGAAAACTGCGCACAAACAAGAACGCACCCACCAGCAGCACAAGCGATACGGCAATCTGGGTCACCACCATCAGGCGCTGCATGGAGAAACGCTCACGACCTCCGGTCAGTCCGCGACTTCCGGCTTTCATCGCCGCCACTGGCTCCGTGTTCGTTGCGCGAAGTGCGGGTATGGCTCCGAAAAAGATACACGTCAAGCCCGCCAGCCCAGCCGCAAAAAGAAGCACTCGCCAGTCCGTTTGCACTTCCAAATGGACCGATCCGCTCTCGGTCGAAAGCGACCAGATCAAAACGCGGCTTAAGAGATGGGCGAGAGAGACACCCAGCGCGCTGCCAATTGTCGCCAGCAATGCGCTCTCTGCGAGCAACTGCCGCAGCAGACGGCTCCGCGAGGCGCCCAAAGCCAGCCGCACTGCGACCTCATGCTCCCGTGCTCTCGCTCGCGCCAGCATCAGGTTGGTTAGGTTTGCACAGGCGATCAGCAGCACCAGACCCGTGATGGCTAGCAGGAGCTGTAGCGACGAGTCGTACTGCATGCGCAGCCAACTGACGCCCCCCGACGCCGCATAGGCCCCAAGTCGAAAACCCCTATAACTTTCGATGATATCTGTGCTGTAGCCCGTCAACGCCGTCGCCTCGAAGATGCCAGGGCTGATTGCGTCCAACCACGCGGAGGCCCGGTTCAGCGTCCATCCCGGCCGCAAGCGTCCCATCACGGTCACGTCGAAAACATCCCGTCGTAATTCCCTCGGTTGGCAAAACGGAATGGCGACATCAAAACTGTCGCCTACCGCCAAACCGAAAAACCCGGGCGGTGTCACCCCAATTACGTCCATCAGGGTGTCGTTGATCATGAGAGTGCTGCCAGTGCCGATATCACGTGCGCCCATCTGCCCTTGCCAATAGGCGTAGCTGACGACTGCCTTGGACGGAGGGCACGCCCGCCCTTCGTCTTCCGGCAGAATCAAACGGCCGCGCCAGGGCTGGATTCCGAGCACCCTGAATAACTCTCCGCTTACATAAAGCCCATGCGCACGTCGCAGATCGCTCCCTTGGACCAAACGCACGTCCCCAGCGCTCCATGCGAATACGCCAGTGAAGGGCTCATGGTGCTCCCGGATCTCTTGCCAGACCGGGCGTGTGAGCTGTCCATACGCGCCGCTGTTGAGGCCCATACCTTGATTGCCGCCCACGATTCGCACTTCGGCGAGCTCCTGCGGATTCGTGACTGGCAAGCTGCGCAGTCGAACTGCATCGAGCAGTTGAAAGATCGCCGTATTCGCGCCAATACCAAGCGCCAGCGACAGGACTGCGACCGTCGTGAACGCTGGGCTGAGCCGTAGCTGCCTGACGCCATAGCGCACGTCCTGAATCAGTTGCTCGACTGAGCTCCATCCCCACATGTTCCGACTCTCCTCTCTAAGCACCAAGTCGTTGCCGAAGCGTCGCTGCGCGGCATAGTGAGCTTCCTTCGGCGAAAGGCCGCGCTCGATCTCTTCCTGCTCGCGCAATTCGCGGTGCAGACGCATCTCCTCCCTCAAGTCGGCATCGAATTGCCTGCGACGAAGCAGCATCAAGAGCCGTCTGCCGAATTCAGCCAGTCTGTTTTCCATGTCGGTTTCCGTGGTTCGAGCTTGCGGTTCCCTTCAACTGGTTACTCGTGCCGCAGTGCCACCATGGGGTCGACATTGGCGGCGCGGCGAGCGGGGATGTAGCAAGCGAGCAGTGCGGCGCCGCTCAGTACTGCAGCGACCGCCAGGTAGGTCAACGTGTCCCCTGAAGTTACGCCGTAAAGCCAAGTTGAGATGAGGCGTGAGAGGGCAACCGCGGAGGGTACACCAATCGCCAGGCCCGTCATGGTGATTGTGGTTCCCTGTTTCAGCATGGAGCGAAGGACAGCCGCCGGCGAAGCTCCCAGAGCTATGCGGATGCCGATTTCATGGGTGCGTTGGGTGACCGTGTAGGCCAACAGGCCGTAAAGCCCAATCACTGCCAGCACGAGCGCAAGACCGGCAAAGGTGCCGAGAAGCGCCATATACAGCCTCGGTCGTGCTAAATCTGCGGAGACATACTGCTCCATGTCCTGAATGGCAGTTACAGGCTGAGTGGTGTCCACCTCTGCGACCGCATGCCGGATGGCAGGCGCCAGTTCGTCGGGCTGCCCCGTGGTGCGGACGACCACGTAAGTGATGTAACCTGGTGACTGGACTTGCGCCAGGTACACTGTGGGCCGAGGTTCGGTTGTCAGGTCGTCCTGCCGGACGTCACCTACCACGCCCACGATTCGGGTGGGAGCCGGATTGGACCAGTCTCCGATAATGTGATGGTCCAGCGGATCGACGTGAGGTAAGTACCTGCGGACGAACGACCGACTGACAACCGCTACGCGAGGGCTATCGAAAGTATCCTGCTCAGTGAACGGACGGCCTTGTAACAGGGGGATGCCCATCGCCACGAAGTAACCGCGGCTCACAACCGCAACATCAGTTTGCATGCTCTCCCTAGGGACAGGGTCGGGCTCACCCACAAACTGGAATGGGCCTCCGTTGTGCCAGCCGCCAAGCGGGAGGAATTGAATCGTGCCGGCTGCGCGCACACCAGGCAAGGCTGCGACGCGGTCCACGATATGTTCCACGAGATTGGAGCGGTGCTCCCGATCGCCAGTCACTAACATGCGTCCTGTGAGGGCGTGATCGGGCTCGAAGCCCAGGTTTACCCGGAGTAGGTACGAGAAGGTGCGAAGCAGTAGACCGGCACCGACGAGCAGCACCACAGAAAGCGCCACTTCGCCGATGACTAGTGTTGCGCGGAGGCGCCGCTGGCCACGAGGCTCACTCGCAGCACGGTCTTGCTCTTTGAGCGCTCCTTGCAGATCAAATCGTGAGGCTTGCCACGCTGGCATCATGCCCGACAGGATCGCCGTCAACAAAGAGAGCGCCATTGTGAAGGCTAGAACATGCACGTTCAGATGAATGTGCTCGACCTGTCCAGGCGAGACCACTTCTTTCCCAAGGACAAGTAGCAGGCGGCTTGCCCAAAACCCAAGGACTAGCCCCACTGCCCCGCCGGCGGCCGACAACAGCACACTCTCGACAACCAACTGCTGAACCAAGCGGAGCCGGCCTGCTCCCAGCGAAGCACGGACAGCCAATTCGCTCCGGCGACCGACCCCTCGCGTCAGCAGCAAGCTGGCCAGGTTGGCACAGGCGATAAGCAGTACGCAGGTCACGACGCCCAGCAGCGTCAGCAGCACCGGCCTGCTTTGCAGCGATAGGTAGGTGTGGAGGTCGAGGACAGTAACACTCCATCCCCTATAGAGGGCCGGATAGACGTGGGCCACGTGCTTCTCGATCACCGTCATCTCTGCCTGGGCCGAAGAGACGGTGACCCCGGGGCGCAGCCGACCGAAAGACTGAAAGCTGCGTGAAC
>Ga0306922_10003580_pt1 | contig 14554 bp, 11 predicted proteins | sample sta12Cox44000082_FD_203758 | JGI IMG/M metagenome (GOLD analysis project Ga0306922, IMG submission 203758) | Lab enrichment of tropical soil microbial communities from Luquillo Experimental Forest, Puerto Rico - statoxic.12C.oxic.44.000.082 (v2)... | ecosystem: Environmental > Terrestrial >... | reverse complement strand
TGCCGGCCGACGCCACGTTGAGGATCTTGCCGCGCAGCGGCAGGATGGCCTGCGAGGCGCGGTCGCGCGCCTGCTTGGCCGAGCCGCCGGCGCTATCGCCCTCGACCACGAAAAGCTCGGAGCCCTCGGCGGCGCTGTTGGTGCAGTCGGCGAGCTTCCCCGGCAGCCGCAATTTACGCACCGCGGTTTTCCGCGCGATGTCCTTCTCCTGGCGGCGGCGGATGCGCTCCTCGGCGCGCTCGACCACGAATTCCAAAAGCTTGTTGGCCTGCGCAGGATTGCCGGCGAGCCAATGGTCGAACGGATCCTTGATCGCCTGCTCGACGATGCGCTGCGCCTCTGCCGTGGCGAGGCGGTCCTTGGTCTGCCCCTGAAATTCGGGCTCGCGGATGAACACCGACAGCATGGCACCGGCGCCGGCGGTGATGTCGTCGGCGGTGATCGAGGCGCCGCGCTTGCCCTGGTTGGTGCGCTCGGCGTGATCCTTCAAGCCGCGGGTCAGCGCCGCGCGCAGGCCGGATTCATGGGTGCCGCCGTCGGGCGTCGGGATCGTGTTACAGTAGGAGTTGAGAAAGCCATCGGCGTCCGCGGTCCAGGCCACCGCCCATTGCGCGGCGCCGTGCGATCCGGTTTTTCCGGCGCTGCCGGTGAAAATGTCGGGATGCACCAGCGTCGCGTCTTTCAGCGTCTCTTTCAGATAGTCGCGCAAGCCCTCCTCGAAGTGGAAGGTCGCCTTTTCCGGCACATCCTCGGTGCCGCCCAGAAGCTCCTTGGCGCAGGACCAGCGGATTTCGACGCCGCCGAACAGATAGGCCTTGGAGCGCGTCATCTTGAATACGCGCTCGGCCTTGAAGTGCGCTTTGCCGCCGAAGATCTGCGGATCGGGGCGGAAGCGCACCTTGGTGCCGCGGCGGTTCGGCGCCTTGCCGGCGTCCTGCAATTTGCTCTTCGGTTTGCCGCGCTCGAACGCCATGCGGTAGAGCTTTTGCCCGCGCGCGACCTCGACCTCCATTCGCTCCGACAGCGCGTTCGCCACCGACACGCCGACGCCGTGTAGGCCGCCCGAAGTCTCGTAGACCTTGGAGTCGAATTTTCCGCCGGCGTGCAGCGTGCACATGATCACTTCCAGGGCCGACTTGTTCTTGAATTTCGGATGCGGATCGACCGGGATGCCGCGGCCGTTGTCGGTCACGGTGACGAAGCCGTCGGCCTCCATCTCGACCTCGATCCAGTCGGCGTGGCCGGCCAAGGCCTCGTCCATGGCGTTGTCGATGACTTCGGCGAACAGGTGATGCAGCGCCTTTTCGTCGGTGCCGCCGATATACATGCCGGGCCGGCGGCGTACCGGCTCGAGGCCTTCCAGCACCTCGATGTGCTTGGCGGTATAGCCGGCGTCGCCGGCGCCGCGCGCCGAGGCGGCGGGGCTTCTCCGCGCGCTGCCGCGCCCCTTCGGGGCGTCGAACAGGTCCGGCGTTTTCGAGGATTTGGCTGCTTTTCCCACGGCTTGTCCCATGTGGCGATGACACCGCTTGAATGCAACGGCGACGACGAATCAACCACAAAACTATGCCATTTGAGCGGCGCGGCATGAACGGTCTGCCGACAATTGACGCTGCGCGGGCGAGGCCCTATATGGCCGCGCATGCGAAGCGCCCTTGCGACCGCCGCCGTTACCAAGCGCCGCCGCCGTCATCCAAGCGACGCGGCACGGCTGCGCGTTTGCGCGTAGCATTTTTCCGTGCCGCCGGTTCCGCGGCACCCTTCCTTGATATGGTCTGCCCCGGATCCGAACTGATCCCCTCAAGCGAAGGTTCAGGGTCATGTCTGCGAACGTAACCAAGGCCAAGATCGGCGTGCTCGGCGCCTCCGGCTACACCGGCGCCGAGTTGCTGCGGCTTCTCATCCCGCATCCGCGCGTCGAGATTGCGCTGCTGACCGCCGACCGCCGCGCCGGCAAGACCATGGCCGACGTGTTTCCGCAGTTCGCGCCCTATGCGCTTCCAGTATTGACGTCGATCGAGGGCGCAGACTGGAAGGCGCAAAAGCTCGATCTTGCGTTCTGCGCGCTGCCCCACGGCACGACCCAAATCGTCATCGCCGCGCTCCTGGCTGCCGCGCCGAACACCAAGGTCGTGGACCTTTCGGCCGATTTCCGGATCGCTGATCCGGCCGCGTACGCGCGCTGGTACGGCCACGCGCACGCGGCGCCGCAATTGCAGAAGGAAGCGGTCTACGGCCTCACCGAAATCTATCGCGCGCAGATCGCCAAGGCGCGGCTCGTCGCCAATCCGGGCTGCTACACCACCTGCGCGGAGCTCGCGCTCATTCCGCTTCTGAAGGCCAAGGCGATCGACGCCGACGAGATCGTCATCGACGCCAAGTCCGGGATGACCGGCGCGGGCAGAGCGGCCAAGGAGGAGATGCTGTTCTCCGAAGTCTCCGAAGGCTTTCACGCCTATGGCGTCGGCCACCACCGCCATATGGCCGAGCTCGACCAGGAGTTTTCGTTCGCCGTCGGCCGCGACGTGGTCGCGACTTTCACGCCGCATCTGGTGCCTATGAATAGGGGCATCTTTTCAACGATTTACGTGCGCGGAGTGAAAGCAAAGCCTGAGGATCTTCAGGCGCTGTTGGCAAAGGCTTACGCGAGCGAGCCGTTCGTCCACGTGCTGGCGTTCGGCAAGACGCCGCAGACGCGGCACGTGCGCGGCTCCAACATGACCTTCATCGGGGTTGCCGCCGACCGCGTGCCCGGCCGCGCCATCATTGGCTCAGCCCTCGACAATCTCACCAAGGGCGCCTCGGGCCAGGCGGTGCAGAACATGAACGTCATGCTCGGCTACCCCGAGACGACGGGCCTCGAGCAGGTAGCGCTGTTTCCGTGAGTGGCGGCCGGGCGGCTTCAATCCGCCCGCACCCGCACGTAGCTTCCCGGCGCGTCCTCGATAGCTTTGAGCGGGCCGTCGCCGGGAACGCGCGCCGGCACTTCGGTCGGATTTTGCCGGGTGAGCCAAACGAGCCAATCGGACCACCACGAGCCCGGATATTCCTTGGCCTTGGCTAGCCAGCCGTCAACGTCGGCGCTGCGCGGCCGCTGGCCGGTCCAGTACTGGTATTTCTTCTTGTCCGGCGGATTGACGACGCCGGCGATGTGGCCAGAGCCGGCCAGCACGAAGCGCACCGGGCCGCCGAAATATTTGCAGCCGAGCGCCACCGATTTCGCCGGCGCGATGTGGTCTTCTTTGGTCGCCAGATTGTAGATCGGGACCGTCACGTTCTTCAGGTCGATCGGCGAATTGTCGATCGTGAGCTTGCCCTTGGTGAGGTTGTTCTCAAGGTAGCAATTGCGCACGTAGAACGAATGGTTGGCGGCCGGCATCCGGGTCGGATCGGAGTTCCAGTAGAGCAGGTCGAACGGGAACGGTGTCTTGCCCTTCATGTAGTTGTTGATGACGTAGGGCCAGATCAGGTCGTTGGACCGCAGCATGTTGAAGACATTGGCCATGGTCTTGCCTTCGAGATAGCCGCGCTCGGCCATCTTGTGCTCCAAAACCTCGACTTGCTCCGGGTCGACGAACACTTTCAGGTCGCCCGCGTGGGTGAAGTCGACCTGGGCGGCGAACAAGGTCGCCGACACGATGCGCTCGTCGTGCCGGGCGGCCATCAGCGCCAGCGTGATCGAAAGCAGCGTGCCGCCGACGCAGTAGCCGATGGTGTGGACGCGATCCTCGCCGGTGGCGAGCTTGATGGCGTCGAGCGCGGCGAGCGGCCCGTCGCGGATGTAATCCTCGAAGCCTTTCTTCGCCAAATGGGCGTCGGGATTGACCCAGGAGATGCAGAACACCGTGATGCCCTGGTCGACGCACCACTTGATGAAGGACTTTTCCGCCGTCAGGTCGAGCACGTAGAACTTGTTGATCCACGGCGGCACGATGAGCAGCGGCCGCTTCAGCACCATCGGCGTCGACGGCGCGTATTGGATGAGCTGCATCAGCTCGTTCTGGAAAATGACCTTGCCGGGCGTGGTGGCGAGGTTGCGCCCGACCGCGAACATCGAGGCGTCGGACTGGCGGATCTTGAGTTCGCCGCCGCCCGTCTCGATGTCCTCGGCCAGCATGCGCATGCCGCGCACCAGATTGTCGGCGTTGCTGGTCAGCGTCTCGCGCAGCAGTTCCGGATTGGTCAGCACGAAATTCGACGGCGACAGCGCGTTGCCGATCTGGCGGATGTAGAACGCAGCCTTTTGCCTGGTGTGCGGATCGAGGTCCGTGGCGTCGCTGACGAGATGGTCGGCCCAGCGCGTGGTGAGCAAATACGCCTGCTTGAGGAAGTCGTAGAACTGGTTCGACGACCACTCGGCGTCGGCAAAGCGCCTGTCACTGGCGTCGGGCACCGCAATCGGTGCGGTCGGTTCGCCGGTGAGCCGCCTGGCCGCCGCCGCCCAAAGCTCCAGATAGGCTTGGCCAAGCCGGTTCTGCACTTCGATGGCGCGCTGCGGGTCCTCCAGCCAATATTCGGCGACCCGGCCCAGCGTCTTGACCACTTCGCCGATCTCCTCGGCGACCATGTCGGCCTTGTGGCCTTCTTCGCGGGGTTTCAGATAGGCGGCGAGCGCGCGGCCGCCTTCCTCGACGAGCCGCGCCAGATTGCGCGAAAACGCCTCGACGTCCACGCTGCCGACTTTCATCGGTTCTTGCGCTGGCGCCCGCAACTGACGTTCCCTCTCCAATCGGCCGCTGTTTTTGGCCTGCCAAATTTGGGTCGTGACCCAGAAATGGCCTGTGCCGGGCGGTCACGCAAGGCAACTTTATGTGCAGTCCATGCCGCTCGCGCTGTGCATTTTCGCCCTGCGGCACCGCACCTCCCGGTCCTCGTTTCGACATATTACAAGCCTACCGTGTCAGCCAAGCTGCGGTGGCGCAAATATCTTTAAGTCATTGAGCTTCTGGCAATTGTCGGCCATGGCGGAATTAAGCTAGAGAGGGGCGCTGGTCGCCGCCGGTTTGGCGGCAGCAGTGGCAAATGCTGAGGAATTGAGGGCGTGCGCGGTTTTGGCATTGTAACAAAGCGAGGCTTTGCGGGCGTAGCGGTCGGCGCCGCGCTGGCCGTGATGCTTGCTGCCTGCTCGCCCGGCGCCGATTATCCGAACCTCGCCGCCAGGCCCGATCCGCGCGCCCAGACTATGAGTCCGGACCAGGTGAAGCAGGCGACCGACGCGCTGATTTCCGACCGCGATCAATTGAGCACCTCGGCCCAGGCCGCCCAGGCCAGCGCTGTCGCCTCGGGCATGGCGGCACCGCCGGCTACCACCGGCACCACGCCAAGCGCTGGTGCCGCTCGCAAGCCGTGATAGAACTTCGTTGCCGCAACGCTTAATGTTCTGAAAAACAAACGTCCGACCGAGGTGTCCGGGGCTGTTATGGAAGAATTCTACCGTATCCGCCGGCTGCCGCCTTATGTCTTCGAAACCGTCAATCGCGCCAAAGCCGCGGCCCGCAACGGCGGCGCCGACATCATCGATCTCGGCATGGGCAATCCGGATCTGCCGACGCCGGCCCATGTGGTCGAGAAGCTGAAAGACACCATCGGCAAGCCGCGCACCGACCGGTACTCGTCGTCGCGCGGCATTCCGGGCCTGCGCCGCGCGCAAGCCGCCTATTACGCGCGCCGCTTCGGCGTGAAGCTCAATCCGGAGACGCAGATCGTCACCACGCTCGGCTCCAAGGAAGGTTTCGCAAACGTCGCGCAGGCGATCACCGCGCCCGGCGACGTCATCATCGTGCCCAATCCGACCTATCCGATCCACGTGTTCGGCTTCCTTATGGCCGGCGGCGCCATCCGCGCCGTGCCGGTTGCGACCGACGCCAGCTTCTTCCAGTCGCTCGAGCGCGCGGTGTTACACTCGATCCCGAAGCCGATCGCGGTCGTGGTCTGCTTTCCGTCCAATCCGACGGCGTATGTCGCCGATCTCGATTTCTACCGCGACCTTGTCGCAATTGCGAAGAAGCACGGCCTCCTGGTGCTGTCCGATCTCGCCTATGCCGAGGTCTATTTCGACAACAATCCGCCGCCGTCGCTGTTGCAGGTCAACGGCGCCATCGACGTCGCCGTCGAGTTCACCTCGATGTCAAAGACCTATTCGATGCCCGGCTGGCGCATCGGCTTTGCAGTCGGCAATGAGCGCCTTATCGCGGCGCTGGCGCGGGTAAAGTCCTATCTCGACTACGGCGCGTTCACGCCGATCCAGGTGGCGGCGACCGCGGCGCTCAACGGCCCCGACGACTGCATCGCCGAGATGCGCACGGTCTACAGGCGTCGCCGCGACGCGCTGGTCGAATCGTTCGGCCGCGCCGGCTGGCCGGTGCCGCAGCCGCAAGCCTCGATGTTCGCCTGGGCGCCGATCCCGGAGCCGTTCCAGCTGCTCGGCAGCGTCGAGTTTTCGACGCTGCTGGTGGAGAAGGCCGGCGTGGCCGTGTCGCCCGGCGCGGGCTTCGGCGAATACGGGGAGGGCCATGTGCGCATCGCCCTGGTCGAGAACGAGCAGCGCATCCGCCAGGCCGCGCGCAACATCCGGCGCTTTCTTGAAACCGGGCCGGAAATGCTGCACAACGTCGTTCCGCTCGCGACGCGACGCTAGTCGCCCGCTCCACTGCCTGCACTGGGCGACGCTTCATGGCCAAGCCGCTGAAAGTCGGTCTTGCCGGACTGGGCACGGTTGGCTCGGCCGTGGTGCAGCTGTTAGAGCACGGCCGCGACAAGCTCGTCGCGCGCTGCGGCCGGCCCATCGAGGTGGTCGCCGTCAGCGCGCGCTCACGCGCCAAGAAGCGCGCTGTTGACCTGAGAAAGCTCCGTTGGGTCGCCGATGCGGTGGCCTTGGCAAGCGATCCCGCGGTCGACGTCTTCGTCGAGCTGATGGGCGGGGAGGGCGATCCGGCCAAGCGCGCAGTCGAGACCGCGCTTGGTGCCGGCAAACCCGTGGTGACCGCCAACAAGGCGCTGTTGGCGCGGCACGGCCAAAAGCTCGCCGCCGCCGCGGAGCGTCGTCAGGTGGCGCTTAATTTCCAGGCGTCGGTCTGCGCCGGCATTCCGATCGTCAAGACCTTGCGCGAGGGCCTCAACGGCAACGCCTTTTCGCGCATCTACGGCATCCTCAACGGCACCTGCAATTACATCCTCTCACGCATGGAGCAGGAGCGGCTGGTGTTTGCCGATTGCCTGCGCGATGCGCAGCGGCTCGGCTATGCCGAGGCCGATCCGACCTTCGACATCGAGGGTCACGACACCGCACAGAAACTTTCGATCCTGGCGAGCCTTGCCTTCGGCACTAGGCTCGATCCCGCCGCCATCTATGTCGAAGGCATTTCCTCGATCACGCTGGCCGACCTCGATGCCGCTGACGAGTTGGGCTACCGCATCAAATTGCTCGGCGTCGCGGTGAAGACCGAGGCCGGCATCGAGCGCCGGGTGCATCCGACCATGGTGCCGAAGGACAGTGCCATCGCGCAGGTGATGGGCGTGACCAATGCGGTGACCATCGACGCCAATGGCCTCGCGCCGATCACGCTGGTCGGTCCCGGCGCCGGCGGCATGGCGACGGCGTCGGCCGTGGTGTCCGATCTCGCCGACATCGCTTGCGGCGTCCGCGCGCCGCCGTTCGGCCGGCCGGCGGCCCGCATGACCGCGATCCGCAAGGCGCCGATGCAGCACCACGAGGGCGGCTATTACATCCGGCTGCTCGCGCGCGACCGCCCCGGCACCGCGGCGACCATCGCGCGGCGGCTGGCGCAGCAGAATATTTCGCTGGAGTCGATCGTGCAGCGCCACGGCCGCGCGCACGCGCCAAGCCAAACCGCCGATCGGCCGGGCCGATCGGGCGAGCCGGTTCCAGTGATCATGATCACCTATGCCACCAGCGAGGATGCGGTCCGAAAGGCCCTCGTCGCGGTGCGCCGCGACCGTGTAATCTCGGGGCGCCCGCAGGTGATCCGGATCGAGAAAAACTGAGCATGATCCCGAAAAGTGGGTACCGGTTTTCGGATCAGTTCATGCTCCACTAACAGGGGACTACCATGGCTACGCTTTCCGTTCCGCAAAGCTCGGCCCTGGAACGCGTGCTGTCGATCGAGATCGTGCGCGTCACCGAACGCGCGGCGGTTGCCGCAGCGCGCTTGCGGGGGCGCGGCGCGGAGAAAAAATCCGACCAGGCCGCGGTTGACGCCATGCGGCGCGAGCTCGGCTCGCTGCCGATCGACGGCACCGTGGTCATCGGCGAGGGCGAGATGGACGAGGCGCCGATGCTCTATATCGGCGAGCAGGTCGGCACCAAGTCGGGTCCCAAGGTCGACATCGCCGTCGATCCGCTGGAAGGCACCACGCTGTGCGCCAAGAACATGCCGGGCGCGATCGCGACCATCGCCATGGCCGATCACGGCGCCATGCTGCACGCGCCCGACATCTACATGGACAAGATCGCCGTCGGCCCGGGCTATCCGAAGAACGTGGTAGATCTCGACGCGCCGGTCGACCAGAACATCCTGGCGCTGGCCAAGGCCAAGGGCGTCAAGCCCGAAGCCATCACCGCCATGATCCTCGACCGGCCGCGCCATGCCGATATCATTGCGGCGGTGCGCAAGGTTGGCGGTGCGGTGAGCCTGATCAGCGACGGCGACGTCGCCGGCGTCATTCACACCGCCGAGCCTGACAAGACCGGCATCGACATCTATCTCGGCATCGGCGGCGCGCCCGAGGGCGTGCTGGCGGCGGCGGCGCTGCGCTGCATCGGCGGCCAGATGCAAGCCCGCCTTATCATCGACACCGACGAGAAGCGCGAGCGCGCCGCCAAGATGGGCATCAAGGACCCGCGCAAGAAATATCAGATCGAGAACATGGTGCGCGGCGACTGCCTGTTCGCAGCAACCGGCGTCACCGACGGCCGCATGCTGCGCGGCGTGCGCTTCGGCAACGGCATGATCGAGACCGAGACCGTGGTGATGCGCTCGGCGAGCGGCACCGTGCGCCGCATCATCGCTGAGCACAGGAAGCTCGACAAATTCTGACCCTGTCGTCACCCGCGCATGCGGATGACCCAGTCATCGCGATCGCTTGCGCTTCATCCACAGCGTCCGCATTTATTGGATGCTCCGCTTTCGCGGAGCATGATGGTGTTAGAATTACCCCATGTCTGAGAATCGCCTGTTCCTCGGCGTGGAGCAGTCGGCGACCGGCCGCGCTTGGCGCGACCGGCTCGACGAGCGCGGCGCTGCGCGGGCGCTCGCCATTGCGCAGCGCTACGAGCTGCCCGAACTCCTGGCGCGCATTCTCGCCGGCCGCAATGTCGAGGTCGAAGCGGTTGCTTCGTTTCTCGATCCGACCGTCAAACAATCGATGCCTGACCCGCTGGTGCTGACCGCCATGGCGGAGGCGGCCGCGCGCATTGCCGACGGCGTCGGGCGCGGCGAGAGCATCGCGATTTTCGGCGACTACGACGTCGACGGCGCCACCTCGGCGGCGCTGCTGGCGCGCTATCTGCGCCAGTGTGGAATGAAGCCCATCGTCTACATCCCGGATCGCTTGTTCGAAGGCTACGGCCCCAATGTGGAGGCGGTGCGCACGCTCGCGGCGCAAGGCGCGACGCTGCTGGTGACGGTCGACTGCGGCACCACCAGCATCGACGCGCTGGCCGAAGCAAAAAAGCTCGGCCTCGACGTCGTCGTCATCGACCATCATCAGGCCGACGAAACGCTACCGCCGGCGGTTGCCATCGTCAATCCGAACCGGCGCGACGATCTCTCCGGCCTCGGCCATCTCGCCGCGGTCGGTCTCGTGTTCATGACTGTGGTCGCGGTCAATCGCGAGCTGCGCGCGCGCGACTTTTGGACCGAGGCACGGCCGGAGCCCGATCTGCTCGCCTTCCTCGACGACGTCGCGCTCGGCACCGTGGCCGATGTGGTGCCGCTCACGGGTCTCAATCGCGCCTTTGTCGCCAAGGGCCTGATCGCGCTCAGGCGGCGCGAGCGGGCGGGCCATGTCAGCCTGATGGACGTGGCGCGGCTCTCCGGTCCGCCGGAGACCTGGCACCTCGGCTTCCTGCTCGGCCCGCGCATCAATGCCGGCGGCCGCATCGGCCGCGCTGATCTCGGCGCGCGGCTTTTGATGGAGGACGATCCCATCGCGGCGGCGAAGATCGCCGAGGAGCTCGACCGCCTCAACCGCGAACGCCAGGCGATTGAGCAGCAGACCTTGGCGCAGGCCGAGGCCGAAGCCATAGCCGCGCTCGGCGTCGAGGAAAAGGGCGCCGTCGTCGTCACCGCGGCCGAAGGGTGGCATCCCGGCGTGGTCGGTCTCGTCGCGGCGCGCCTGAAGGAAAAATTCAGCCGGCCGGCCTTCGCCGTTGCGCTCGAGCCTGGTGGCATCGGCACCGGCTCGGGCCGCTCGATCGCCGGCGTCGACATCGGCCGCGCGGTGCGGCGCGCCGTGGCCGAGGGCTTGCTGCTCAAGGGCGGCGGTCACGCCATGGCGGCCGGCATCACCGTGCGCAAGGCGGCGCTGGCCGAGTTGCGCGCTTTTTTGGAAACGACGCTTGGCCCTGAAGTCGCCATGGCGCGGCGCGCGAGCGGCCTGTTGATCGACGGCGCGGTGAGCGCATCCGGCACGACCCTCGACCTCGTCGCCACCATCAACCGCGCCGCACCGTTCGGTGCCGGCAATCCCGAGCCGGTCATCGCGCTGCCGGCGCACACGGTGGTTTATGCCGAGGAGGCCGGCCAGGCCCACATGCGCGTGCGGCTGAAGTCCGCCGACGGCGGCTACGTCAACGCCATCTCGTTCCGCGCCGCTAGCCAGAAGCTCGGCGCGGCGCTGATCGCGAGCCGCGGCCGGCACATCCACGCCGCGGGCTCATTCGCCGTCGATCGCTGGCAGGGCGAGGAGCGCGTGCAGTTCCGCCTCACCGATATCGCGCCGGCGGAGCCTTTTGCCGGGCGGTAAACCCTGTGCTAAGGCCTGCGGCCTGTGGAGAACCGATAATGAATGCACTGACTCGCCGCGGCGCCTTGCTGCTCGGCGCCGGATTAAGTCTCACGCTCGTCGATCTCGACGAAGGCGCGGCGACGCCGGCCGAGGCCGAGGCGGAGATCGCCAAGTTCACCGGCGGCAAGGCGGCCGAGAGCGGCAAGATCGTGATCGACCTGCCCGAGATCGCCGAGAACGGCAACACCGTGCCGCTCGACATCAAGGTCGAGAGCCCGATGACCGCCGCCGACTATGTCAGCGACATCCGCGTCGTCGGCGATGCCAATCCCAATCCCGGCATCGTGACGTTTCACCTCACGCCCATGGCCGGGCGCGCGGAAGTGGCGACCCGCATCCGCCTCGGCGGCACTGGCACCCTGACCGTGCTGGCCAAAACTTCGACCGGCAAGTTTTACGCCGAGCGCAAGATGGTCAAGGTCACGGTTGGCGGTTGCGGCGGCTAGCAACAAAGAGAAACGAGCAAAGCAACATGGCCGACAAACCGCGCCTGCGCGTTCCGAGCGAAGCCAAGAAGGGCGAGATCATCCAGATCAAGACGCTGATGTCGCATCCGATGGAGACCGGATTCCGCAAGGACGAGGCCGGCAAGCCGATCCCGCGCGAGATCATCAACAAGTTCGTCTGCACCTTCAACAGCCGCGAAGTGTTCCGCGCCGATCTCGAGCCCGCGATTTCCGCCAATCCGTATTTCGAGTTCACGCTGAAAGTCGAGGAAAGCGGCACGTTCGCCTTTGCCTGGGTCGACGACAACGGCACGGTGACGACCGCGGAACAGAGCATTGCCGTTTCGTAACGCATCAGGCGGGAAAGACACCGATGGCCAAGCTTGAACTGTCGTTCGCCGTCGGCGATTACGACCGCACGCGCGCGCTGATCGACGGCGCGGTGCAGATCGACGGCGTTGATCCGGTGTTCATGACATTGGTGCCGGAGGAGATTTTCTTTCGCGCCTTCCGCGCCGCCGAGTTCGACGTCTGCGAAATGTCGCTGTCGAGCTATACGGTGAAGACCGCGCAGGGCAACTCGCCCTATATCGCGGTGCCGGCGTTCGTGTCGCGCGCGTTCCGCCACACCTCGGTCTATGTGCGCACCGACCGGATCAAGAATCCGCAAGACCTCAAGGGCCGCAAAGTCGGCGTGCCGGAATATCAGCTCACGGCGAACGTTTGGGCGCGCGCCTTCCTCGAGGACGACTACGGCGTCAAGCGCGCGGATATCCATTGGATCCGTGGCGGCATCGAGCACGCCGGCCGGCCGGAGAAGATCTCGGTCAATCTGCCGGCGGGCGTGCGGCTCGACAACGCGCCGGAGGGCGCGACGATTTCGGCGCTACTCGAGCAAGGCGAAATCGACGGCTTCATCGCGCCGCGGCCGCCGATCTTAGTGGAGCAGGGCCATCCGCATATCGGCTCGCTGTTTCCCGATCCGGTCGCGGTGGCGAAGGATTATTTCAAGCGCACCGGCTTCTTCCCGATCATGCACGTGGTCGGCATCCGCCGCACGCTCGCCGAGCGCCATCCCTGGCTGCCAAGCGCGGTGTTCAAGGCATTCGAGCAGGCCAAGGACGCCGGTCTGAAAAAACTCTCCGACACCTCGGCGACTAAGGCGACACTGCCGTTCGTCGAAGAGCGGCTCGCGGAAGCACGCGCGCTTATGGGCCACGATTTCTGGTCTTACGGCGTCGAAGCCAACCGTAAGGTTTTGGACTACTTCCTCGCGCAGCATCACCTGGAGGGCTTGTCGCCGCGTCGCGTCTCGGTCGACGAGCTGTTTCATCCAGCGACCTACGAGACGTTCAAGCTGTGATACCGTCACCGTGAGGTGCCCGCGCGAAGCGCGGGCCTCGAAGGGCGACGGCCCGAACGCCTCGGCCGCATCCATCGAGGCTCGCTTCGCTCGCACTTCAGGATGACGGTTAATTGCTAAATCTTGTCCGGGAACTTGATCATGAAGTTGTCGCGGTTCGGCATCTTCACCTTCGGCAAGGTTTGTGCGCTCATGGTCTCGTCCGGGCCGATCAGCTTGTTGGCCGCGAACAGATAGGCGCACAGCGCGTAGACCTCGTCGTCAGAGAGCGTGTGCGGCGTCGGCCACGGCATGGCGCGGCGGATATAGTCGAACAGCGTCGATGGTTGGCCCCAGAAATTGGCGATGGTCTTGTTTGCCGAAATTCCCGGCGCGGTCAGCGACGGGCTGCCGACCAGCATATTCGACGTGCCGCCGCGGCCGCCGTCGCCGTGGCACTGGTTGCAGCCCTTGTCGACGAAAAGTTTCTCGCCTTGGGGCGGCGTGCCACTGCCCGGCGGCAAATTTGTGCCGTCGGCCAGGACCGAGATGTCCCAGGCTTTGAGGTCGGCTTCGCTGATTTTCTTGCCGAGCCCTGGCGTATCGGCGGCGTAGGCCGCCGCGCCGAACGCGACGGCGGCGAATACAGCAAGCGCAGGGGGCTTACGCGTAGACATGCTTGATCTCCCCTTTGCTGTCGATGCCCCAGGCGGTGAGGCTGTTGTAGTGATTGTTGGGAAAGGCGAGCGGGCTCTTGACCGGCTCCTTGGTCTGGCCGCGCGCGGCGACGAAATCGGCGCGCAGCGGCTGCACCGCGCCGGAATCGTCCCAGGCCCGGCTCGTCAGCGTTGCCGGCTGGCCGTCCCAGCGCCATGGCATGCGGAAGCGCGCAAAGGCCTTCGGCGTAACGGGCGCGTCGATTGCGGCTTCCCCCCAGCTCTTGCCGCCGTCGGCCGACACCTCGACCTTGGTGATGGTGCCGCTGCCCGAATAGGCGATGCCGGAAATCTCATAAAAACCCGGCGCCTTCAGCGCCATGCCGAACGACGGCCGGGTGATGAAGGACTTCACCTCGTTGACGAAATAGAAGCGATACGCCTTGCCGTCGGGCAGTAGCGGCGAATAGTTGCGCGTCTCGTAGAAGGTCATGGCCGGCTGATTGATGACTTTGATCCGGCGCAGATACTTGGTGTTCATGTTGCCTTCATAGCCGGGCAACAGGAGCCGCATCGGATAGCCGTTGCCGGGCATGATCGGCTCGCCGTTCTGATAGAGCGCGACCATCGCGTCGTCGTAGGCCTTCTTCATCGGCACGCTGCGGCTGACTTTCAGAGAATCGGCGCCTTCGGCGAGCATCCATTTGGCATTCGGATCGGCGCCGCCTTCGTCGAGCAGGATCGACAGCGGTACGCCGGTCCATTCGGCGCAGGAGACCAGGCCGTGCAGCAGCCCGACCGGCGCCTGCACCGGCTCGCTGGAAAACAGCGGCGCGCTGTTGCCGCCGCATTCGACGAAGTGTTTGCGCGTCACCATGGGGTAGCGCAGCAAATCCTCGAGCGTGAATTCGAGCGGCTGCTTGACCATGCCGTGGATGACGAGCCGATGCTGCGCCGGATCGATGTCGGGAATGCCGGAATGCAGGATGGTGAAGTGGAGCGCATTCGGCGTGATGGTGCCGTTGAGCGTCTGGTGCGGCGTGCGCGCATGCTGGGTACGTGGATCGCCCTTCGGATTGCTC
>Ga0306922_10003579_pt1 | contig 14555 bp, 12 predicted proteins | sample sta12Cox44000082_FD_203758 | JGI IMG/M metagenome (GOLD analysis project Ga0306922, IMG submission 203758) | Lab enrichment of tropical soil microbial communities from Luquillo Experimental Forest, Puerto Rico - statoxic.12C.oxic.44.000.082 (v2)... | ecosystem: Environmental > Terrestrial >... | reverse complement strand
CATGTCCCCCGAGTAGCTGTACAGGGACGCGCCGTAACGCACGCCGTCCGGCGCGGACGGCGGCACGATGGTCGCGGCGTCAGCGGCCCGGAACACCGAGCGGGCCATGTCAGGTGGGAGGTACGGGCGGCGCAGGTATACGGCCACAGCGACCTGGTGGACGCCGGCGGCCAGGCCGCCGGGCTTCGGCACGGTGACCGTGGCTGGCTCATCAAGCTGCCAGCGCACGCCGGTGGAAGCGCGCAGCTGATCGAGGGTGAACGTGCGACCCTGCAGGGTCCACAGCGGCACCTCCGCGTTCCAGGTCTCGCCGTCAATGTCGACTTCCACTCCGTCGATCAGGCTCGCTGCCGCCCCCCGGTAGTTGGGCATGCGCAGCTGGAGCTGGAAACCGGTGACGCGGCCGTCCTCGACGACGTTGCGGAACCCGCGCTGCTGGATGATGGCACGCTCAAGCATTTCGTAACCTCCCTGGTCATCGATCTGTAGTCGTCACGGGCTGAGTTGCCGGGCGTCCGCTCAGCAACAGATCCGCGAGTGCACGCGCCCCCCTGATCGCCAGCGCCACGCTGGTAAGAGTGGGGTTGCAGGCATTGGCTGTGGGGATCAGCCCATTGCCGGCGAGCACCAGTCCGGGTACGCCCCAGACCCGCGAGCATGAGTCACACACGCTGGTGCCGTCATCGACGGGGCCCATCCGGACGGTGCCCATATAGTGCAGCGAGCTGCCGGCCGGCATGACCATGGGCATCGCGGGCAGGAACTCGCCGAGTGCCGCCGCGGCACGGGCCTGGACCGTCCGGGCTCGGGCGAGTTCGGTCTCCTCACGCTCGGTGAGTTCGTAGGCGATCCCCACCGCTGGCATCCCGTCCTCGTCCGGATCGCTCGCGTCGAACACGAGCCGGTCGTCCGCTCGGGGCCATTTGCGGACCGCCCAGCCCATGCCGACGTAGCCGGCGGGGTTGTCACGGTACGGGCTGTCCTGGGGCAGCGGTACCGGGCAGAGCGGGCTGTACATCAGCTGCCCGTGATAGGGATGGCGCTCATCGTCGTAGGGGACGGTGATGGCTCCCCGAATGGGGTCGAACCGTGTGGCCGGCGGCGATGGCGGCAGCACGCCGTCGCGCACGACTACCACCCCGAAGATCAGCGGGTGCTCGGTGAGATAGCGGCCAAGGGCGGGCGGCCTGATACCGGAGGCCCACAGCAGTCGCGGTGTCCGGATGGCGTCGGCCGCGACAACAACCGTGTCCGCGCGCACCTCGCTCTCGGCGCCGGTGCGCTGGTCACGCAGGCGCGCGCCGATGACGCGGCCGTCGTCGCGCAGCAGACCCACGCACAGAGTCTCGGGGCACAAAGTGAACCGGGGATCGTCGCGGGCGGGCCCGAGGACGACGTCGGTACCAGCCCAGCGCAACGTCCCGTCCGGCCGGGGATCGCCGGCGACGGGCAGGAGACCAACCTTCACGGCGGCCGGGGCGAACACCCCTCTCAACTGCTCGAGCATCGCGACGGCGCGGGTCGAGTCCGCGAAGGGAGTGCGCGTCGTGTGCAGCAGCAGTTCTGCATCGGTGACGTGCCTGTCCCATTCGCCTCGATCGATGAAAGCGATGCGCTCGCTGCCGGCGGGCCGGGGGGTGGCGCAGGTCCAGTGCGCGCCTTGGCCGCCGACGCAGGTGGCGACGGCGGCCGCCGGCATCCCGGCCGAGCCTTCGGCTGGCTGGCCGATGAGGTGGGTGCCCTGCCGGGCGGTGATGGTACCTTCGGCGACTGTGCCGCCAGGGATTCCCGCCATGCCAGCCGCGGTGTCGCGGCCCTGAGACGCCTTCCGGGCGGCCGCCTGCTCCGCCGGATCAGTGATGTTCTTGACATTCATCCCCGGCGGATCCGAGACCACCGGGCCGGCCTCGGCCATGACGACGGAAAGGTCGGGGACCCGCTCGAGCAGGAGCCGGGCGTAGGTCGCACCGGTCGGGCCGCTGCCGACGATCAGGACCTGGCGGTGACGGTTCACGCGAAGTTCTCCTCGGGGTGGAACGATGCGGCGGTGAGTTCCTTACGCAAAGACCGGGCACTGATGACGGCCAATGCCACGGCGGTCAGGGTCGGGTTGCAGGCCGTGGCGGTCGGGATGACGTTGTTGCCGCCGACGTAGAGGTTCGCCATCCCCCAGACCCGGCCGGTGGGGTCGCAGACGCTGGTGCCGTCGTCGGCCGGGCCCATCCGGGTGGTGCCCTGGTAGTGCAGTGAGCTGCCGGCGGGCATTACGAACGGCTCGCCGGCCGGCCGGCCGAGCGCCTCCGCGGCGCCGCGGGATTCCTCGATCGCCGCGGCGATCGAGGCCAGGTCGGCCGGGGTGAGCGTGTAGTCGATGCGGATCGCCGGCATGCCATGCTCGTCGATGGCGTCCTCGTCGAACCACACGCGGTCGTCGGGCGAAAGCGCTTTGCGGCAGAACCAGCCGAGCCCGACAAGCTGACCTAGGCGCACGGTGATGCCAGGGTTGAGCCGGACCGGGGAGGCGTCCATCTGCATGACCTGGCCGTGGAAGGGGCGGTCGGCGGCGTATGGCACCCACGACACCCCCGAGACGGGGATGATCTCGCTGCCAGGGGCAGTGCCCGGCGAGCACGCCCGGCCGTCGTCCACGGGGAGCCATTTCTCGTCGAGCACCGATGCGACCATGATCTGCGGCTGGTCGTTGAGGTAGCGGCCGAGTGCCGCCGGCCGGATGCCCGAGGCCCACAGCAGCTGAGGGGTGCGGAGGGCGTCGGCGGCGACGACGACCGCGCGGGCGCCGATCGTCTCACGCTCGCTGCTGGCGACGTCGGCGGTCTCCACGCCGGTCGCCCGGCCGTCGGCGTTCAGGACCCGGCGGACCAGGGTGCCGGGGCGCAGGGTGACGTTCGGCCGATCCCATAGATCACCGGCGATGACCGCGGGACCGGTCCAGTGCAGCGCGCCATCCTTCCCTCCGGTCACGGCGACCGGCATGGGTCCGACTGCTCGCCGCTGCGGCCGGTCAAACAGCTTCCCCAGGACTCGCTGGACAGCCCCGGTGAGCGGGGCCCGGTCGAAGGCGTGCGTCGTGACGCCGAGCAGCTTCTCAGCACGGGTGAGGGCTTCGCCGAGCAGCGCGGGGTCGAGGAAGTCCGGCACCTCGTCGTCGCCGGGGCGCGGGCAGGCGGCCGTCCAGTGCGCGCCCATGCCCCCGACGTTCGTCGAGATCGCCGCGTTGGGCATGGCGGGGGTGCCGACCAGCGCGGTGCCGGGCCGGGCCGGTGTCCCGCCGGGCAGCGGAGCCGCGCCGGAGGCCAGGGCGGCGAGGGCGGCGGTCCGCGCCCCGGCGTCGGCGATGTTCTTCACGTGACCGCCCGGCACCTCGCCGATCACCGGACCGGCCTCGAGCACGAGCAGCCGCAACGCCGGGTCGGCGTCGGCCAGTTCCCGGGCGACCGTCGTCCCCACCGGACCAGATCCCACGACCACGACGTCGTATGCCGCTCTCATCGGGCGGCTACCGGGCGCTCGGCCTCGAATAGCCGCTTGAGCATGTCGTGATGGGCGCGGACCTGGTCGAAGGCGCTGTGCCGGGCGGTGTAGACGTGCGCTTCGTACTCGCTGGAGATGAACCCGGTATAGCCCTGCTCCCGCAGGACCCGGCCGATCGCCGGGTAGTCGATCGACTGATCCTCGCCGTCGGCGACGCCGTAGAACTTGCCGTGCACGTGGATGACGTGGGGGAAGAAGTCAGCCCACCGCTCGGGCGCCATCCGGCCGTGCATCGTGAAGATCATCTTGATGTTTCCGATCTGCGGCGGGGTGGCGCCGAGCTCGGCGGCGCGGCGCTCCAGCTCCGGGAACTTGGCCATCGTCGGGCCCGGCTCTCCCCAGACCTCCTTGGCCAGCGCGGTCAGCTCCGGCGCGATCCCGGCGGACCGGTGTGCGTCGTCCACCGCGGAGGGGACGGCCTGCATGCTCGCGGAGAAGTCTGGGATGAAGCCGAGCCACTCGGTGTCGAGCCGGGTGAACAGCTCCTTGAGCGCCGCGACCGGCGGTGCGTCGATCGTCATCGGGGCGTGAATCTCCACGCCGATCTTCACGCCAAGCTGCTCGGCCAGCGGGAGCAGCCGCGAGAGGACCGGCGGCCCGCTTTCGATACCGACCCGCACCGCGGGGAATCCCAGGGCAGCAGCGCCGCCCAGCTGGACGGCGATGTACTCGAAGGCCTCATCGTCGGAGAGCAGCCGGCCCGGATACAGAGCCAGGTCCAGGTTGACTGCCAGGCAGGACGGTGTCAGGCCAGAGTCATCGATCGTGCCGCGTACCTCCCGGGCGGCGGCCTCGTCCAGGTGCGGCCAGCCGCGCAGGCTCTGGAACGCGACCATCTCCAGCCCCGGGCCGAGGTCGCGTGCGGCGACCTCACCGATCAGGGACCGCAGGTCGCGGCCGGGTTGACGCTGCTCGAGGGTGAGGCTGAACAAGGTAGTACCGAGGCGGGGCAGCCCCGGGGCGATATCGGTCACGAGGATGCTCCGGGTCGGGCGGCGGAGAGCGTCTTGTCGGTCGAGCTAGGTGCCAGCAGGGGTACCCGGTCTGGGCCGGTGAGGATGTACGGGATCGACAGACCGAGCAGCAGCTGCACTCGGTGCTCCCGCCCGGGCACGGTCTCGACGGGTGCATGAAGCACCAGGGGGTCAGTAGTGAACCAGTACTCGTCGCCCCTGTCGGCGAGTTCGGTGAAGGCGTACCGGTGACCGTTGACGGTAACCGACAGCACCGCCAGGTCAACTGCGGTGCCGTCGACGGTCAGCTCGACCTTCGCCAGCGATGGCAGTGGCAGCGCCCGGTACCAGTGCGTGTATACGGCGATGTCGAGGCCGTCGGAGGTGGCGGTCAGCGAGTCGGCGCGCACCACCTGATCATCCAGCGGACCCATATCCACTCCTCTCAGGTCGTCCGGCCTGGTTTGCGCGGGTCGACCCAGTGCGGGAGGTCCCACGGGCGCAGGAGCGCCGCACGAAGGCGGGCAGCGAGATCCTCGGCGTCCGGCAGCGGTGAGCTGCGGCCATCGCCGCGCTGGTAGACCCGGCAGGTGAGAGCCGGCGAGGCATCGACCGGGAACAGGTCCTGCCGCCCGACCTGGAAGGTGGGCGAGCCGGGGAACCCGAGTCGGCGGGCCTCGTCCGGTGTGGTCACCTCGACGGCCGCCACGGCCACCTCCGCTCGGCCCATCTCGGCCAGCGTGGTCCGGAGCAACTCGTACGCGCGTTCGTGCGACGGACAGCCGTCCCACCACAGCAGGTCGACGCGCCACTTGATGGAACAGCCCACCGGTGAAGTAACCGCACGAACGACGGGTCGTCCCGCCAGGATGTCCTCCAGGGCCGTACGCAGCCAGTCGGCGTGACGGCTCGGGTCGTCGTGGTCGCCGTCGGGTGCACCGTGGTACCGGACCACGCCACCACGGTCAACGACGAAGATTTCCGGGGTGGCTGTTGCTCCGAACGCGCGGGCGACCTGCTGATCGGCGTCGCGGAGGAACGGGCCGGCGAGGTCCCCGTTGGCGACCCGTTCTCGCATGGCCGCGGCGGAGTCCTCCGGATGGCCGGTCTCGTCATTGCTCACAATCTGCAGCACGACGACATCTCGGCCGGCGAAGTCACGGGCCACGGCTTGTACCCGGTCATGCCAGGCCAGGGCGAACGGGCAGCCGTTGGCGGTGAAGACCACCACGGTAGCCGCGTGCGCCGACGGGTCCAGCCGGACCTGACGTCCGTTCGTGTCGGGCAGCTCGACGGGCGGCGCGGTATCGCCTGCGGTCAATCGCTCGCCGGATGTTGCGCTTGCTGTCACGTTCCCTCCGGACCTCGGGGAGCCGGGACCGACTCGCCGAGATGCTCGGCCTCGGCCTCGCCCATGTAACTGGCGGTCAGCAGTTGCCGGTCGCGCATCAGGCGGTCGGCTTGTCCCTCGAGGACGACCTCGCCGTGGACAAGGACGTACCCCCGGTCGGCGATGGCCAGGGCCATGTGCACATGCTGCTCGATGAGCAGTACGCCGGCGCCGGTCTCGTCGGCGAAGCGCCGTACGCTGGGCAGCAGGCGCTGGACGATGACCGGGGCGAGGCCGAGGCTGAGCTCGTCCACCATAAGCAGACGGGGGCGGCGCGCCAGGGCGCGGCCGAGGCCGAGCATCTGCTGCTCGCCACCGGACAGCAGCGCGGCGCGGCGCTTGGCCAGCTTCCGGAGCGGGGGGAAGTAGTTGTAGGCGATGTCGCGGTCGAGCGTCTGACCCCGGTAGCGGAGCCGGAAGTGTTCTTCGACGGTGAGCCCGCGGAAGACACTGCGGGAGTCGGACATCTGCACCAGCCCGTCGCGGGCGACCTCGACCGGCGAGCGGCCGCCGATGTCGTCGCCGGCGAACCGGATCACGCCCGACATCGGCTCGATCAACCGTGAAATAGCGCGTAGCGTCGTCGACTTGCCGGCTCCGTTGGGCCCGAGCAGGGCGACCACCTCACCACCCCGGACGGTCAGGTCGAGCCGGCGCACGACAGGTGAGGACGTGTACCCGAGCGTGACCTGGTCCAGGGACAGCAGTGCGCTGTCAGTCATGGCGTGACCTCCTGATCTCCGCTGATGTCGGCCGTTTCCTCACCCAGGTAGGCCTCGATGACCTGGGGTGCGGTACGGATGTCCTGCGGCGTGCCCTCAGCGATCACGCGCCCCAGGTCGAGGACGTAGATGCGGTCGCACACGCCCAGCACGAGGCCCATGTCGTGGTCGACCAGGAGCAGCGAGCTGCCCGCCGAGACAAGCTGCTTGAGCCGTCGCCCCAGCTGCTCGCTCTCGTCCGAGTCCAGCCCGGCCGCCGGCTCGTCGAGGCACAGGACACGGGATCCCGCGGCCAGGGCGCGCGCGACGTCGACGGACTTGCGCTGGCCCTGCGACAGGTCGTCCGGACTGCGGTCGAGGATCTCGGTCAGTCCCAGCAACGTCGCGGCTTCGCTCACAGCGCCCGGCGCCGTCGAGCGGCCGGTGAGGATCTCACGGCATGACTCCCAGAACGTCGGCCGGTGGCCGCCTACCTCCAGGTTCTCGCGGACCGTCAGCTCGTGGTAGAGCTCGGCGCCCTGCCAGGTGCGCCCCAGGCCAGCCCGCACACGCTGGTACGGCTTAGCCCGGCTGATGTCCGCGCCGTCGAACGCGACGCGGCCCGACGATCGGGTGAAGCCGGTCAGCGCGTCGATGAAGGTCGTCTTGCCGGCGCCGTTAGGCCCGATGAGGCCGACGAGCTCGCCCTCGCCGATATGCAGGGAAACCGAGTCCAGCGCAAGGTTGCCGCCATAACGGACCGTGAGGTCGGTCGTCGTGAGGATCTGGTTCATCTGGTGCTCCCCTGCGGCTTGCTTACGTCTGTCGGTACGGATCCATCTGACGTACCCGGGCGCTGGGCGCCGGGACTGACGGGCCGCCCGGGTCCCTGCGGGGCGGCCGACGGGCCACCGTCCGGGCTCACGAAGGAGAGCTGGTCTGCCCCCCCTGGCTCCCCGGCTCCCGGGACGGCCTGCGGAATCCCGGGACGGCCGCGCAGGCGGCTGACGAGGCGGCCCGGCCACTTCGGCGGAGGAGCGAGAGCGATGCCGTCGGGATTGGTGATGACGGTGACGACGAGGAGGACGCCGGCCAGGATGAGCTGGAAGGTGACAGAGATCCCTAGGTAACGGTTCAACGTGTAGCTGGCCAGGCCCTGGGTGATGATGAATCCGCCGGTCAGGGCACCACGTACTGTGGTGATGCCGCCGAGGTAGGCGAAGGCCACCAGGCTCAGGGTGTTGAACACGGTGAACTGCGTCGGATCCAGCCCGCCGAAGTCGTAGGCGTAACAGATCCCGGCCAGGGCCATGATCACGGTGGCGAGAACGAAAGCGATCAGCTTGATGCGAGCCGGGGAGATGCCGACCGCGGCGGCGGAGCGTTCGTTGGAGCGCACGGCGAGCATGCGCTTGCCGAGGCTTCCCCGCCGGATATTGCCGACGACGAGCGCAATGGCGATGAGGGTCACCAGTACGCCCGCGCCGAACAGCGGGCTGGGCTGCGCGCCGTCGAGAGCCCGGACCGGCGATGTGGTCCCGATGGTGAAACCGAAGACCGTCGGCTGCGGCACCGGCGCGCCGGCGGCCGGCACGCCGAAGCTGGGATTGCCGAAGTAGAAGCTGTTGAGCGCGGTGGCGCCCGCGAGCGTGAGGATCGCGAGCTGGACGCCGCGCACCCGGACAGCCGGGAGCGCCGTCAGCAGGCCGAGCAGCACGGCCCCGGCGATGCCCAGCAGGGGCGACCACGGCCACCCGATCCCCAGGTTGCTGCTGAGCTTGGACATGATCACCCCGGCGACACCGGCCAGGCCGTACTGGAACAGGGAGATCTGGCCGACCAGCCCGGTCAGCAGCACGAGGGAAAGACAGGCCACCGCGCCGATAAGCGAGATGATCAGGGCCTGGCGCAGGTTGTAGGGAAGGACGAACAACGCGACGAGTGCGACGCTTCCGCCCACGAGCGCCGGCCGGAGGAGCCGCTCCGGCGCTGGCGCCCTGGGCAGCCGCGGCTCCACCAGCGTGCCGCGATCGGGCAGCGTCTGTCCCCGCCACAGCAGAGCGATCACGATGATGACGAAGAAGAGCAAGTCGGTGACCCCTGGCCACGGGATGCCGTTGCTGTGCGGGAACCATCCCTGCCCCTGTGCGTAGGTCACGAGCGAGGCGAGGATGCCCATGCCGATACCGGCGGCACCGACGATGACGAAGCTGGTGAACCGGGCCAGCAGGGCAGCGCCGAGAGCGGGCACCACGGCCAGCGCGATGGTGCTGGGATCGAGCTGGGTCAGCGGGGCGACGAAAATGCCCAGGCCGCCGGCGATGACGCAGGCGATGACCGTGTTCGCCAGTGCCAGGCGGTTGGCCGACAGCCCGGACAATGCTGCCTCTGTCTCGCTTTCCTGCGCGGCCCGAGTCGCCAGCCCGAAGCGGGTGTAGCGGTAGGCGAGCGCAAGGGCCGCAGTCAGCACGACTACCAGCGCCAGCAGCTGGAGCCGATTGCTCGGGACGGCTCCTCCGAAGAGCCGCACCGGGTTGGTCGGCAGCACGTTCGGCGCCGGCAGACCCTGAGAGCCGAACTGCAGCAGCACGTAGGACTGGATGACCAGCAGGACGCCCACCGTGGCCACGAGCTTGGCCAGCGCCGATTGCCGTCGCAGCGGCCGCAGGACCAGATAGTGCAGGGCCACGCCGAACACGGCGCAGGCGACGAGCGTGATCAGGACGGCCGGGACCACCGGTTCCACCATCCCCGCACCGCCGGCCACGCGCAGGCCCGGGAAAAGGAGGTAGCCGCCGGCCCGCAGTCCGTAGAAGACGTAGGCGCCGAACATGGCAACCCCGCCTGCGGCCACGTTGATCGTTCCGGAGCCGCGGTACGTCGCGACCAGACTCAACCCGAGGCCGGCGATCAGCGCACCGGCACCCAAACCCAGGACTGCGAACAGCAGCACCTGTTCCATGGCAATTACCTCCTCTTCCTCGGCGTCAGAGCCGGGTCACTCCGGCAGGCTCTGCCAGCTGGTGGCCCGCCACTGTCCGTTGCCCTGGTAGGCGTAGAAGCGGTCCGCGAGCCCGCTGAGGGTGGGCATGCCGTGCACGGACCCGAAGGCGACCCTCGGAGCGCCGAGCAGGATCCCAGACGTGTAGGCCTTCAGGCCGGCGGCCACGGAGGCTGGCGTGATCTTGTCAGCGCCGATGCCGTTGAGGACCTTCGCCAGGACGAACGCCGCCCCGAAGGCGGCCGGCGCGTCGATGCCGAGCTGCGCGTCCGGGCCGGCGTACTTGGCCATCACGGCCTTGTAGAACGCCAGCTGACCTGTGCTGTCCGGAGCGTACAGCGACAGGGTGGTCGACTCGTACGCCCATTTCGGGAAGTCTCCGAGCGCGCTCTTGATCTGGTCGGTGGCGCATAGCCCGGTACCCATGACCGGCGTGGTCGTACCAATGGCCTGCAGTGCCTTGGCGGACGCCGTGCAGCCGGCCGTGGTAGCGACGACAGGAGTGATGGCCTCCGGCTTGCCCTGGAGCGCGGCCGTGTAGGCGCTGGTCAGGTCGGTGCTACCGGCGGGGAACGTGGTGAGCTTCGACGTCACGCCCTTGGCGGAGAAGATGTTCTTGGCGAGCTGCGCGATGGCGAGGTCACCGGGATTGCTGGAGACCACGAGGCCGACGTTCTTGTACCCCTGAGCCACCGCGTAGGTCGCGAAGCCCGGCAGCGCGGCCAGGGCTCCCGGGTTGACGGCGAAGGCGTTCGCCGCCGTCGCGTCGGTGCCCGGGTTGGCCAGGGCGATGACGGTGGGCTTGGCGCCGTTGATGGTGGTGTGCACGGCGTCGGTGCCGACGTTGAGGCCGCCCTGGAGGATCGCGCTCACCGAGGACTGATTGACGAAGCGCAGCGCGCACTGCTGCGCCTCCTCCTCCGAAGAGGTCACCGTGCAGAGCGCCAGCTTCAGGGGGTGCCCCCCGACGCCGCGCTGCTCCTTGTTGATGTAGTCAAAGGCGGCCTGGACCGCGACGGAGGCCTCCGGGTCGGACACCTGGCCGCCTTGCTGGTTGATCATCCCGATGGTTACCGGTGATGACGAGGACGACGCGGCACCGGCCTTGCCGCCGCTGAACTCCGCGCCGATCGAGTTGTTGACCGAGCCGGAACTCGAGCTCGACGCGGGCGCGCCGGAGCCGCTGGCTGCCACGCCGCAGCCGGTCAGCAGGAGGGTCAGCGCCGCGGTCGCTCCGAGTGCCGATCTCAGCAGGTACCTGTTCATGTTCACCTCATGACGGGGGTGGTGATCTCTGCGGCCCGGTCGGGCCGAGAGCTGTGCGGGTTGTTGTCGTAGAAGGCCACCGAGGAAAGCTCGAGGCCGTGCTCGGCAAGCCGGTCGCCGATCCGCAAGGATTCGAGCGCCGGGCAGGCCGCGGTTCCGTCGTCGGCTGCCCAGCGGCCGATCGGTCCGAGCGGCCGCCGGGGCGTGTATTCGGTCAAGATGCCGGGCTTCACGACGACACCTCGACCCAGCTGCTCGACTCGGACGATCGCAGGACCGCCGCGGTCAGGTGAGCGGCGCGAAGCCCGTCGGCGAAGGTAGGCAGCCCGTCGGGTGCCTGACCGGCGAGGGCGGCGTAGGTGTCGGCGACGAAGGCGTCAAAGCAATCCTGGTAGCCCTGCGGGTGCCCGGCGGGAACGACGCTGTAGCGACTCGCGGCCCGGCCCTCGCTGGTACCGCGTAGTAGCTGGCGGTTGACCTCCCGGCCGCCGATCCAGAGTGTCTCCGGGTTCTCCTGGTCGAACGTGAGCGACTCGGTCGCGCCATCGACCGAGAACCACAACCGGTTCTTCCGGCCGGGGCTGACCTGGCTGATGGTCAGATTGCCAGCTGCGCCCCGGTCGGTCTCGAACAGGACCACCGCGGCGTCCTCGGTGTTCACCGGACGGCCGCCCCGGACCGGGACCGCCACGATGGTGCGCGCAGCGACCCGGGCGATGCGGTGGCCGGATACGAACTCGACCAGATCACACCAGTGCACTCCGATGTCGGCGAATGCCCGCGATGCACCACCGGAGGCGGCGTCTACCCGCCAGTCGTCGTCGCTGTCCTCCGCGAGCCAGTCCTGCAGGTAGGAACCATGCAGCAACCGCAGCGGGCCGGCGCTCCCGCCAGCGACGCGCGTCCGGGCCTCGCGCACCGTCGGGTAGAAGCGGTAGACGAACGGCACTGTCGCCGTCACCCCGGCCGCCGACGCGAGCCCGGCCAGGTCCTCGGCCTCGGCGACGTCCACGGCGAGCGGCTTCTCGCAGACCACGTGCTTGCCCGCGGCGATCGCCGCGCGGACCAGCGGGGCGTGCGTGACGTTCGGCGTGCACACGTGGATCACGTCGAGGTCGTCGGCGGCTATCAGCTCTTCGACGCTGTCAGCCGCGGACTCCGCGCCGATCCGCTCCGCGCCGGCTCTCGATGACTCCGGCGACGTGCTCGCGACCCGGGAGACGGTTCCCCCGGCCCGGCGGATGGCGCGGGCATGAATGGTTCCCATGAAACCGGCGCCGACGATGCCGGCTCGGATTCGATCGCTCACGGCTTTCCCCTCGCCTGTGCAGTGCGAGCCCTTTGCTCTTCACTCATACTTCTGTTTAAAATCAGCTAAAGTCAATCAGTTGAAGACATAAGCGCGGTGATGACAACGATCGATGGCATCGATGGCTGGGAACCGCGCAACAGATGGGCAAGGCGCGGTAACAACGACCGTGCGGTGCCCCTGCGCGCGGATGCGCAGGACTAATCGGGCGAGCCTGTATCGGCCCGGCTCACCTGTGGCCGGCGCCCTGACGCGGGCTGCGTACAGCCGTGGTCAGGCGGCCTTACCCCGATGCCATCGAGGGATCTAGCCTGAGGACGCCGACGCAGACAGGAGCACGAACATGCTGATCCTTGGCGTGGTCCAGTCCGCGGGACGAAGCGGCTTCTGGCCGGGACAAGCTCCGCTGCTGGGTGGCGCTTCGCGTAGCACGTCAGGACCGCGCGAGAAAGCCGCTAGACGGTGACGGCAGAGATCTCCGCAATCTCGGGATGACCGGCGGCCGTTGAGTGCGGCAGCCAGGCGGGGAGCCGCTCAGGTGCGAACAGCGAGTCCAGAACGAGGTGGACCCCGCCCACGAGGCCGGCGGCGTCTCCCCAGGTGCTCGGTTCGATGCGCAGAGTACGGGTGGCCAGAGGCAGCGACCGCCGGTAGACCGATTCGCGTATCGCGGCGAGGACGTAGTCGCCGGCCCGTACGACACCGCCTCCCAGGACGACCAGGCCGGGGTTGTAAAAGCTGACGAGCGTGGCGAGCGTGCTGCCGACCAGGCGCCCGGCGCGGGACAGCATCGCCCGGGCCGCGGGGTCGCCCCGCTGAGCGGCCGTGGTGACGTCGGAAGCGGTGAGGGTGCCATTCATGGCGAGCATCTCGGCCATGACCGGACTGCCGCCGCTGTCGGCTAGCGCCCGGGCGTCGCGCGCGAGGGCCGCCCCGCCGGCTGTCGCCTCGAGACATCCGACGTTGCCGCACCGGCAGATGACGTCGGGAGCCTCGGGAACAGCGACGTGTCCTATGTCGCCGGCGCAGCCGTTGACACCGCGGTGCAGCCTGCCGCCGGAGACCAGGCCGGCGCCGATTCCGGTGCCGATCTTTACATACAGGATGTCCCCGGCGGCGGCAGCGGCCGGGTTCGTGCGCAACTCCCCCATAGCCAGCAGGTTCACGTCGTTGTCCACCCAGACCGGGGCGGCAAAGCGGCGGGACAGCCGCTCGCGGATCGGGTAGCCGTCCCAGCCTGGCATGATTGGCGGCGCGACGGGCAGCCCGGTGGCGAACTCGACCGGGCCCGGAACGCCGACGCCGACGCCCCAGAGCGCGGGCGCGTCATCAAGCCGTCCGAGCAGCTTGTCGATCAGCTCCTCGACCCGGCCCAGCACCATGTCGGGACCGTCGGCGACATCGATCGGCTCGTCGATGTGCGCGAGCACCGTACCAGAGAGGTCGGCCAGCCCGACCACCATGCCGATGGCGCCGATGTCGGCGGCCGCGACGATCCCGGCGCGCGCCCGCAGCCGCAGCCGTCGCGGCGCGCGCCCGCCGGTCGACGGGCCGAGGCCGGCCTGCTCCACAAGGCCCGCCGCCTCGAGCTCGGCCACCCGCTGGGCCACTACGGCGCGCCCCAGGCTGACCTTCTGGACCAGTTGCGGATGGGTGATCCCGTCGGCGGAGCGCACGGCGTCGATGACGGCGAGCAAACCGCCGATGCGCTCAGCAGGCATGGGCACCCTCCCGGATCCGTCCCTTCGCGGACCCTATAAGGGTAACAGCTTTAGCTGGTAGCCAGCAGAACGCATCCACCTTTCAACATAAGCTGACATTGCATAACAACCGTATCCGGGACCCCTCGTCAGCTAGCGGGCCCGGGGGGAGCGGGGATCCATGCTGCCACACCGCGTCCAGATGCACGCGGGTGAAGCGCCACGTATCTTCGGCGCCCCTGCGAAGCGCGCAGGTGTACCAGCCTCCCAGCTCCCAGACATTGCCGGGGTCGTTGTCGAGCCGGTGGATGCACTGGCAGTAGGAGACGGTGGTCGCCGTGTCGCCGTGCAGGGTGATCTGATGGTTGCCACTGAGATGATGGGTCGCCGTGTACACGCCCAAACCGGCGCGGACATAGTCGGCCATGCCATGGCGGCCGACGTGCCCGGCAGGGCTCCCGTCCGGCTCACGGAACGGCAATTCGAGGACGCCATCTTCTGTGAAGAGGTCCGCGTACCCCTCCCAGTCACGGGTGTCGATCGCTCGCGCGAACGCAATCAGGGTGTCGCTGACGGCCGCGCGATCCAGCAGGTAGTGAACCTGATCTAGCAGCGAGCCCGGGTCTTGAGTCATTGTCCCTTCCAAAGGCGGCCGAAGACCGGCGATCCGGCCGGACGGGTTG
>Ga0306922_10003576_pt1 | contig 14558 bp, 18 predicted proteins | sample sta12Cox44000082_FD_203758 | JGI IMG/M metagenome (GOLD analysis project Ga0306922, IMG submission 203758) | Lab enrichment of tropical soil microbial communities from Luquillo Experimental Forest, Puerto Rico - statoxic.12C.oxic.44.000.082 (v2)... | ecosystem: Environmental > Terrestrial >... | reverse complement strand
GAAATCAGCGGCATGAGAACCAGCGTCGGCTTCTGGCGGTGTTCTGGAGCGCATAGGAGTCCCCTTTCCGGATGCCCAAACGACACTCGACCGGATTTGAGCGCATCGGCCGGCCTTGCGCAACCGTTTTTCGGCTATATTTGTATGCGGTGACCTAAACCGCACAGGACCGAACTATAATGAATACCGCGCCGCGCAAGCCCGGACGACCATCCATCCCCGACGAGAAGCATCGCCGCGTCGTCACTGCCCGGCTGCTTCCGGAATTGATCGATAGCCTGACCGCCGCCGCCAATTCCGCCGGGCATTCGGTCAGCCGCGAGATCGAGGTTCGTTGCCAAGCCTATGAGAGCCTACGCTTGGTCGCGGAATTTCCCGTCAACACAGACGAAGAATGGCTGGGATTTGTCGTCAAGCAGGACAAGGCGACCGGCAAGCTCGACGTGATTCAGCTACCGCACCACGCGCGCCCGAACAAAGGAGACGACCAATGAAGCGGCGCGAAGGTTCGATCACCCAGCGCGGCCCGACCAGCTGGCTGTTGAAATTCGAGCTCGGGAGCGAGAACGGCAAGCGCAAGATCCGTTATGAGACCGTCCGCGCCGCCAACCGCGCCGCCGCACAACGGATATTGACCGCACGGCTCGCCGATCGCGACGCCGGAACTCTGCTTCAGCCGAGCAAGACCACTGTGGTTCAGCTGGCCAACGATACGATCACCGACGCCAGCTACACGCATAAATTCGACCTGCGAGCGCGAGAGATCGTCCGACTCCACGTCGCGCCGTTTTTCGGCACAAAGACCGCACAAGAGATCCGCCCGGCCGACATATCCGCATGGCAGCGGGAACTGCGGATGAGGATCTACCGAAACCAGCCGCTCGCCGCCGCGACCTTGCGGCAAATCTCCAAATTGCTACGAGCCGCCTTCAAACGCGCTGCCAAGGAACAGCTGATTGCCCGCGATCCAACCGTCAGCGTCGACCTGCCCAAAGCCGAGCGGCAGGTGATGACGATCTTGACCGCGCCGCAGCTTGCCGAACTGCTCAAAAAGCTGACCGCCGATACCCGCCTGTCGATGTCCCGGTTGATGCCGTTGACCTTTGCTGCCGCCCACACCGGTGCCAGGCTCGGCGAATTGGCGGCGATGCGCTGGCAGGATATTGATTTCACCGCGGCTGAATGGAACCTGCAACACAGCTTCGAGCAGATTGGTCGAGAGCTCGCGATCAGACCCTGCAAGAATGCCGCCTCGCGCCGGGTGATTAGCTTGGCCCCGGGGCTGGTCGCCTTTCTGAAGGACTACAAGACCACCCAGGCGATCAGGCTGTTGGCGCAAGGGCATCGGCAGGTGCCGAGCGATCTCGTATTCGATAATGGGCGCGGCGCCGCGGTCTCGCCCAACACGACGAGCAGCAATTGGAGCAAAGCGCTTCGCCGCTTATCCTTCGAACCACAAATAAAGTTCCACAGTTTACGGCATTGGCACGCGTCCGTACTAATCGCCTCTCGGATCAATATTCTCGAAATCTCGCGGCGTCTCGGTCACGCGAATGTTAATACTACGCTCACTATTTACGGTCACCTGATGGACCGTGACGATCGCGCGGCCGCCGCCGCGATCGACGCCAAGCTCGCCGGCCATTGGGAATAAGGTACACCGTACGCCATGTTCGGAGCCTTCCGAACATGGACCCACCCGCCAGCGCCGCCGGGGGGCTGTCCAAGCCCGTCTCGGAACATCACCGGAACATTGTCACCGAAATTGTCACCGAAATTGTCACCGAACAAGACCGAATTGTCACCGAACGCACCCGAATTCAACAGTATCAGAACGAACAGAGAAAATCACATTGGGGTGTTATGTCAATGGGTTGTGGGTGAACAATCGAGGAATTTCCGGCGGTTAGAAAAACCATGCCACCACCCTCACGGTCTGGTGGCACACCGGTCAATTGGCGACGAGAACGGCGGCGTCTGCACCGTCGGCGCGACAGCGTGCCAGCAGTTCGGGGCAGTCCTGTTCGAGTGTCGTGCGGTGGCTGCGGTTCGTCGGTGCACCGTGAAAGCGCGGCGCGACCGCGCCGATCCGGCCCGCCGCTGCGCACCGCCGCAATTGCGGCAGCGGAAACCAGGTGTTGCTGTCCTCGGCGGTGGTGTGGGAGCGGTCGATGGCGAGATGGGAAATCCGCAGATCGTGGTCGATGCTGCTGTCCCCCGAATAGACCGCGTAGAATTTGGCGGCGGCGTTGTAGGGCGCTCCGGGACCCTGATCGCCTTTACCGGGCTGGTAGGGGGCCGCGGTGGTGATCAGCGCGACACGGGATTCGCCGAGCGGCTTGGTGAGCGGCTGGAACGGCACCTCGGCGTAATGCGCCCAGCGATAAGGCGTCGCATAACCGAGAGCCACATAGTAGTCGCGGATCCGCTGCATATAGGGGATCGGCGCATCGTGTTCGGGAGCGAACCCAAAGCCCTGCTCTGTTTGGCTCATGTCATCTCTCTCTCGGTTTAGGCACTAATGCCGAAAGCCGAACAGCGCCTCTGCGTTGTGGTGGAGGATCTTTTCGACATCGGCCCGCGGCAATGCCAGCCGCTCGATATAGGCGAAGGTCTCTTTGTAGGTCTCGTAATCCTGTTGTAGGTCTCGTAATCCTGCAATACCGGATAGTCGCTGCCGGTGACGAGATGGTCGGCCCCAAAGGCTTCGAGTGCGCAGGTAAAGGCCGCTTTCGAGCCGTAGCACACGGTGTCGTACCAAAACTTTTTCGCGGGTGACGCTCGGCAAGTAGGGGGCCAGTGGGGCGACAGCACCTGCTTTTCGACACCGGCGGCGTCCGTCAGCTCGAATCGCCCGCTGATATCTTCCTCCGAGTCGGAGACCGGATGACGCGCGATCCCGGCCTTTGCCGGCACGCCGACGCGAGGGAGGAACCGTTCGCCCATCAAGTCGCTGAAGTTCTTCGGGATGTAGTGGGCGACGATCATCAACCCGGCCTGCTGTGATCGTAATTTCGGGCACCAGGGTAAGCCTCAACAGATTGGCAGGACAAGGCGATCGTCGATAGGCGCCTTGCTATGGGCGATACGAAGATTGCAGGATCGTGGCGCTCGGCAAACCATTGGAGGGAATGGGCGATGCCCACCGCGGTCGAAGACAAGGACGCGATTAGGGAAGTGCTGGCGGAGTACTGTTTCCGACTGGATGACGGTCGGTTCGCCGAGATGGCGGAGCTGTTCACCGAAGACGGCACCTGGGACACGGCATTCGGCAAGGCTACCGGCCGGGCGGCGATAGCCGAATTGGCGCGCAGCCTGCGGGCACGTGCGGAAGAACCGCGGCCGCGGGCGGTGCATCTGGTGACGAACATTGCGACTACGCTGGACGGCGCGCGCGCCCAGGTCCGTTCCAATTGGATGGTGATGCAGAACAGCTCGCAGGGCCCACGAGTCGGCTCGGGCGGCGCCTACATCGACGAAATGGTCAGAGCAGACGGGCGGTGGCTATTCCGCTACCGCAAGATCGACCGCTTCATCGCCCCGTGACCCTTAGGAGCTGCCGCGCCCAGGGCGAGCCGGCCGAGCTTGGGGTAGAGCGTCGGCTAACGAGCGACCATGCCCATCCAGAACATAGTCCCGTTTCCGACATCGACGTCGTATTTGCGGACGAAGTCGAGCCTGCCGTCGCCGTCGATTCGGAAGACAGCCAGGCTCGCTGGTACGATGCGCAGGGTTGCGCCGTCCTTCACGGGGAGCGGCATGATGTGCGCGGCGACCAGCAGGCGCCCGCTCGGGTCGATATGAAAAGTGCGACAGTGAATGCCGCGCGTATCGACGTGCTGGATCAAACTCGGCTCGCCGGTCGACGGGTCGATCGAATACACCGCAAAATTGTTTTCTCCGCCCGCAAAGACGCGCTTGCCCTCGAATTCCGTGGTTGTGGAGGCGCGATTGACTGCGTAGACGGAGCGGCCGTTCGGATGCACGTGAACGGTGCCGGCGATCTGCCGTCCCCGGATATTGCCCGGCTCGGCCAAGGTGTCCTTGCGGAAGACGGCTGCCGGCGACAGCGCGTCCCCGGAAAATTCGAACAAGTCGAGCTTGTTTTGCCGCTCCAATGAGACGTAGACCCAGGGCCTCCTCGGGTGGAAATCGAGATGGCGCGGGCCGAAACCGTAGCCGCCACTGGGCGCGACCGAGAATTCCCTTGTCAGCAGCCCTTGCCGATAGGCGAAGACCTTCAGGGCACCCGGTTCTTCGGGCTTGCCAGGGGCGGCATCGTGGCCGCGGGTAACGAGAATCACCGATCTATTGTCCAGCCTCACCCGTACTTGGTGTGCGTAGATGCCGGGGTCGATCGGCTCCGGCTGCACGACCTCCGCACTCGGCGTCGCGTCGGCGTTAATCCGATAAACCCGAAGTCCGCTCGGATTGCTGAACGCGACCAGCAGGTGCTCCGAGGGAACGTCGGTGGTCATGTGGATCGGGCGGGTCGGTAGCGAAATCGGATCACCGTGCGGCGTCAACGCCCCCGAACCCGGATCGATGCGGAATGCGGTCACGTGATGCTTGTCGCCGGCCGGACCCATCCCGGACGCGCTGTTGCTCGACGCCACGTAGAGATACCGCGCCGAAGCATGCGGCCACGCGTAGTGGACATTCGCCGGCAACGTCACCGCGCCTCGCTTGACCAATGTGGCGCTGTCGACGTCCACGTCGTACTGCGTGAGCTCCGGCCCGATGCTGGCGTAGAGCGCGACTATATTCCTGGACTGGCCCGATGCGGATCGAGGCATGGCAGCGGCCCCCCTGTAAGCGACGACTAATCGCTCCAGCATTCGACATGCCGGCCGGCGCGTCCAGCTCCAAAACAGCAAGCCAATGATCCGGCGACTGCCCTTTGTTCTCGGTGTCGCCGCGTTTGGGGGAGCGCTGCAGGTCTGGGGATCGGAAGCGGAGATGACGCCGATCATCCGCTTCGGCGGTTCGGCTGACGCGGCGCGAATCATGGTCGCAGGGGCCAGCCTTTCCCGGGTCACCGGAGCCCGCGTCAATGCCGGTGGCATCGCCGCGCAGGTCGATTTCGAGTTGGCCGATTGGCCGGAGCTGGTAATTCGGCCAACCGAAGAGCCGGCCGATTGGTCGGGCGTACAAGCACTCGCCATGCCCTTGGACAACCCCACGGCCGAACCGATCGACTTGGTCGTTCGCGTCGACGATGAGCCGGACGCCGACGGAGATAAGCACTCGCTGACCGGCCGCGCGCGGGTTCGTCCAGGTGAGGCCGGCGTGCTGATCCTGCCCCTGCAAGCCACCGGAGCTCTGCCCATGGGCATGCGCGCCGGGCCTCCTCCCAAGGCCCCCAGGCTTGACGGCCCAGTCCGCGTGATCGGCGGAGCGCGGGGCGCAGTCGACCGGGGTCACGTGACAGCAATCCACTTGATCCTGCTCAAGCGCTCATCAGGACGCACCCTGATTCTCGGCGATCCCGGCATCATCAGGGGGGCCGACCCCGGTCCAGAGGCCTACCGGTCGATCGTCGACGGCTTTGGGCAATACGCCCTTGCGCGCTGGGACGGGAAAATAGGCTCAGACGATGAGCTACAACGCGCGCGACTGCGGGAGGAGCAGGAGATGCAGGAGTGGCTTCCGCCGCCCCTGGGATTGGATCGCTACGGCGGACTGCGGGAGGGTCCCAATTTTGACGCGACCGGGTTCTTCCGCACGGAACGGCGGGATGGTCGTTGGTGGCTCGTCACACCAGACGGCCACGGCTTTTTCTCGCTCGGCATCGATGTCGTGAGCCCGGATGTCGGGGCGACGTTTGTCGAGGGCCGGGAATTCATGTTTGCGGGGCTTCCCGAGCCGGGCGACCCCCTGACCGCGCATTACGGCCATGCGGACCAACGCCTAGGCCTCCCCGCGCAGCGCGGCCGGCAATACGATCACGGGCGAAGTTTCGACTTTTATGCCGCCAATCTGCAGCGGAAATACGGGGCAGACTACCTGCCGCTCTGGCGCCGCACCGCGGTCGAGCGGCTTCGGGCCTGGGGCTTCAATACGATCGGCAACTGGAGCGAGCCCCGGCTGCTCGAGCGTCACGAAATGTCGTGCCGATCCACATATACGGAAATTTCACGAGGGTAAGCAGCGGCTCGGATTGGTGGGGAAAGATGCCGGATCCCTTCGATCCGGGGTTCGCCGCCGCAGTCGGCGAATTTGCCGCAAAAGCGGCGTCAACCTACCGAGACGACCCCTATCTCATCGGCTATTTCGTCGACAACGAGCTGGCCTGGGGCCTCGGCAATGCCGTGGACCCGCGCCTCCGCTATGGCCTTGCAGTGGAGACGCTCCGGCTCGGGGCAGCCAGCCCGGCGAAACAGGCCTTCGTCGCTCAACTCATCGAGAAATATCGGGGCGCCGAACGTCTCGCGGCGGCGTGGGACATCGCAGTGCATTCGTGGGATGAGTTGCTCGCAACCAACACGATGCTGTCATCGACGATGCTCGCGAAACCCGCGGTTGCCGATGATCTGCGTGCATTTAACGCACTTTTCGCCGAGACCTATTTTCGCATCGTGGCCGAGGCGGTGCGGCGCCACGACCGGCATCATCTTTACCTGGGTAGCCGCTTTCAGGCGCGCACGCCCGAAGCGGTCGCGGCGTGCGCAAAATACTGCGACGTCGTGAGTTTCAACGTCTATCGCGAGGATCTCACCGACGAAGAATGGGTGCGCTTTCACAGACTGGGGAAGCCGGCGCTGATCGGCGAGTTTCAGTTCGGCTCGACCGACACGGGGTTATTTTGGCCGGGGCTCTTTGATGTCGCCGCCGAGGAGCAGCGGGGCCCCGCTTATGCCGCCTATCTGCGCTCGGCGCTGGCCAACCCGGATCTCGTCGGCTGCCACTGGTTTCAATATGTCGACGAGCCGCTCACCGGTCGTCTGCTCGACGGAGAGAACGGACATATGGGTTTCGTCTCGGTCGTCGATGACCCGTATCCCAACCTGGTGGCTGCGGCTCGCGAAGCCAATCTCACTTTGCTGAAGTCGTTGCAGTGATGCGCGTTGAGCTGTTGAAGCGTCATTCCTCCGAAAGAGTATGTGAAAGAATTGGCCATGCGCCCAGCGACCTCTCCCCGCGAGCGGGGAGAGGTCGGAATCTGCGCATCCGCGCGCGGATTCCGGGTGAGGGGGCAACGCCGCGTCCCCAATTCCGGAGCCTTGTGCAACCCCCAAAAGCCCACACCCCGACCCTCCTCCCCGCAAGCGGGGCGAGGGAAAACTCTGCGGCTCTGATCCAGCCAACGTCCGATTTCTTCACAGCCTCGAAAGCAGGAATCCATTGTGCTCAGGATCTCATGGATTCCGGCTCTTTGCTTGGCTATGGCCGGAATGACGATTTTTTGGGTCGAAAGGCCATGTTCCGCACCCGACACTTCACTCGACCGCCGGCAACGACCGCAAGTAGGTGATCAGTGCCGCCATATCATCGGCTGCGAGATTTTGGTACGCGGCAAACGGCATTGGCGGGAACAGCTTGTGGCCGTCGCGCGCGACGCCGGCGCGGATCGCTCGCTCGATTTCAATGTCGCTCCAATCGCCGAGTCCGCTCGGCGTGAGGTTTGCCGAAACCGATATTCCCCAGGGACCGTGGAACTCCTTGCCTCCGGCCCCAAGTCGAGCGGCTTCACCCGGGCGCGGCGGATCGGTGTGGCAGTCCATGCAGCGGGCCAGCGGGCCGGCCAGATACTTGCCGTAGGCGATCTTGTCCTCCTTGGGCGGCACATCGACATGCCCGACGGGAGGGCCCCAGCTGGCCGGCAATGGTACGTCGTAGTGTGACTCGGCGGTGATCGAATTGTAGACTGGCGGGACGCTGCGCAAATAGGCAACGATCGCTTTGACGTCCTCGTTCGCCAAGTATCGATAGAACCGCGATGGCATCGCCGGACCGAGCAACCTGCCATCCGGCCGCCGACCTTCTCGGATCGCCAGGGCTATCTGATCGTCGGTCCACTTGCCGATGCCGGTCTGAGGATCAGGCGTTATATTGGGGGTGACCGCAGTGAAATCGGCATGCTTGATGATCTCGCCGCCAGCAAACTTTTTGTCCTTTAGAGGACCGCTCGGCCCCCTTGGCGTATGACAGTTGCCGCAACCGGCCAGCGTCTCGACGAGGTAGCGGCCGCGTTCGAGTTGGGTCTCGGCACGGCTCGGCGCAGAAACCAGAACGAGCAATAACGCGATGGTGACAAATACCTGTCCCATTGGTTCGTTCTCCGGGATTACGGATGTTGCTGGAGGCGCGACGAAGCGGTGTCACGCGGCGCCGCGCCTTGGGAAGGGCAAGGGGAGCTGCCGGAGTGCTCTGAGTCTGGCTTCGGGCGCACCCAGCTTTGCTGATTTAGATAATTTATATCACATCAATCCGAATTAGACAATTTATATTTTAGCAAATTAGAGTGCACCCGTGATGCATAGCCGCGAGCCGCCTTCCGAGGCCGGCTCGACTTGTGCTACACCCGCCGTTGGTTGACAACGGCTCGGCCGACAAGGCGCGGAGTTCCGGTATGGGTGTTGCCTACCACGCGCACGCGCGTTTTCTCGACCGGCAGGGTCACAAGATCACGGTGCCGGCACCGGTCGATCCGCAGACACCGAGGGTGCCCTGGTGGTACGACTGGATCGCAATGAACGCCGCCGCCCTGCGGCGCGCCGGCTTTACTGCGATCCTCTATCCGCCGGTGTGCAAAACTCAATCCGGTCACTTCAATACCGGTGACGGATACGGCGTTTACGACCAGTACGATATCGGCTCGAAGAATCAGATGGGTTCAGTCGAGACCCGTTTCGGCAACCGCGAGCGGTTGCAGCGCTCGATCGCGATCGCCCATGCCTGCGGGCTCGACGTCTATGTCGACGTGGTGTTGCACCAGCTGATCGGGGGCGACAATGGGGTCTACCGATATTTGGCGGCAGATGGTGCTGCGGGGTTTGGCCGCTTCCCGAAGAATCCGGGGTGCTTCCGCGGCTCTCCGCCGCGGCGTCCGGAGGATCCGGTGCCGGTGCCGGTCGACGATTTCTCCTTCGGCGACGAGCTGGTGTATGTCAATTGCGAGCCGCCGGGCTACACGATCAATGGGATGATCGATTTCGGCGACTGGCTGACCCGCTCGCTCGACTGCCAGGGCTATCGGGTGGACGATACGAAGGGAATGGCGGTTGCCTTCGTACGGCAATGGATGAACGCCAAGGCGATGGCTGGTCGGTTTTGCGTCAGCGAGTATTTCGACGGCAGTCCGCAAAACCTTTACGGCTGGGCGGAAGGCGCGATGGGCGGCCGCTCCCTGGTCTTCGACTTCGCGACGCATTTCGGATTGCAGAGAATGTGCGACGATGCCGGGTTCGACATGCGCCGACTCGAGGGCCTGGGTTACACGGCTCTTGACCCGCTGCACTCGGCGACCTTTGTCGACAACCCTGACACTGACCTGTCGCCGGGCGAGCAGATCATCAGCAGCAAGCTGCTCGCCTATGCCTTCATCCTGACAACCGAGGGCTACCCGTTTGTCTATCACAAGGATTATAGCACGGAGCCCGGCTGCTACGGGCTGAAACCGTGGATCGACAATCTGGTCTGGATCCACGAGAACCTGGCCTCAGGGAACACCCTGACCCGCTATGCCGATGCGCAAGTCTTTGTCCACGAGCGCCAGGGCCACCCCGGGCTATTGACGGCGATCAGCAACGATACTTTGAACCGCCACACCATCACCTGTGCGACCAGTTTCGGCTCGAATGTTCAGCTGCACGACTATACCGGCCGGCATCCGAGCATATGGACCGACGGTGAGGGGCGCGCGACGTTTACGGTTCCGAGCAATGCGTTCGGCAGCGGGCAGAGCTATCTCTGCTTTTCCCGCAGCGGCCGGGGAGCGCCGTCGATGCCTCAATCGCGCAGCACGACCCAGGTGTTCTTCGGCGCCGCCGATCTGGACATTGCTCCCGCCCACGACGGTGGCACGGCCGTGGGGCGCGTTTGGGCGGCCGAAGGTACCCATATCGCTGCCGAGTTCCAAGGCCGGCTTGTCCCCTGGCCGCGGGGTGCGTCGATTGTCGTGGAGCTCTTCGATCCGGCAGGTGGATCGCTCGCCTCGGGCAGGATTGGGTCGAACGGAACGGCCCGACTGCAGACGACAGTTCGGCAGAGCGGGTGGCACAGCTTCACGACCACCGGGACCGAACTGCCGACCGCCGGCGGCGCGCCCTTCGAGCTCAGCGTGACATACACCGCAACACAGGAGTTCTCACCCTGATGAGCGTCGCTGTTCTCACCCGCGCCTACGGCAATGACCGCAGCGGCGCGAATACCAGGAAAGCGTGCTGACCGCCGGCGGCGGTCCGCAGCCGCCGCCGTCGAAGCGCTGAGCTACTCGGCCATCCAGCTGTTCAATGAGCGAGCGGCGGCGGCGATCGGCGGTTTCGTCCTCAGCGACCCCGATGTTCCCAACGGTGCTGGAAATTTGCCGCGGTTTTGACGCATCGACTCAGCGAAACGCTCGCCCTCGTACGAGAGGAGGTAATCCTCGCGTGCGGCCTCAGTCAGCTGGTACCGCTCCAGGGTGCCCATGGCGATGGCGACCACCTGCCGCCCGTCGATACGACGGTAAGGCTCCAGATCCGGAGCTTCGACCCACTCCTAGAGGGGGTCACCAAGTTGGAGCGGAACAGCCGCGGCACCGGTGCCGACGGCGAGACTGCGGAGCCGCCCCGCATGCAGCGCCGCAGCGAAGAGCGCGGCGCTGGTGCCGACGTCGGGACCAACGACGTGTGGGCTATTGAGGCCGAAGGCATCGGCCACGCGGACGAGGAATTCGCCCATGGCCCGCGGCGACATCAGCTCGTTGCGGCACTCGGAACGGCCGAACCCCGGCAGATCGATGGCGACGAGGTGCGCGTGCTGGGCGAGCCGAGACCAGGTGGGCTCGAAGGCATACAAGCTCTCCGGCCATGGGCTGAGTAACAGGGCGTGGTCGTCCCGGAGGTCGCTCTCGGCAAATCGAATGGAGACTCCATCAATGGTGCGGAATTGCGGGTGGATGGCATGCTTCGACATGACGATCATGATACCCTCAGGACCTGGGCGCGCGAGCTCGCTCGGCGCGCGATGGTGCTAGCGTAGCTGGGGGTCTCTTCTCGGTTATGGCAAGCACGCCGCGTGGTCGCCGAGCGCGCGCGAGCGTCTCGCCCCACGCGACACGACAGGGTCGCTGCGCTCTCATTACGGTCATACCTTCCGGAAAATCCGGAAGTCTTCATTTTGGACTTGCCCATGCGCGCATGCCGTCTTTGTCGGCCTCAGCTTTGCAGACGTAAGTACCGCGCTGCGTGTGACTGTACCAAGGGTCGCCCTGAAAGTGATAGTTCGCGCTTGATGTGTTGAGCCATACGACGGTGTCGGCCGGGCAATGCCGCTGCGCCGCTTGCTCGCTCGTAAAGGTCTGCATCCCCTGACCGAGCGCTGCGTCAACAGCCAACAAAATTGCCGCCGCTAGGAACAGCCCGTAGCCGAATCGTCCCGCCATCATTTTCCTCCCATCTACTATGCCCCGAGAAGCAGGAGCGGCCATACGAAGGACGATGAGGCCAGCCAAGCTAAGATATTGCGACACGTCGATATTTGGAAACGGCTGTATTTAGTCGAGCGAACCGCTATTTTGTGCCCCGTGGCCGGCTCAGATCGTAACAATGACCCGGCCGAGAGGTCGCCCCTCAATCAGGTATCGAATTGCGTTTGCGGCATCGTCAAGCGGGAACGTCTTGGAGATAATGGGCACGATTCGTCCTGAACTGAGAAGCTCGGTAATACTCTTCCACGCGTCGGACCGGGCCGATAGAGGCTGGGAAAACAGCAGGAAACTTTTGATGCTGGCGCCCTTCCAGATCAGGTTGGTCACATCAATGGTTGTCTCTCTGCTCGCCGCATATCCCAATGTGGTGAGACTCCCATCCGGCGCGAGAATTCCAAGCGCTTCGCTCAGGATCTGTCCGCCGACGCCGTCCACGACAATGTCGGCCCCGTAACCGTCGGTCAGACGGCGCACGCCCTCGGCTAATCCTTCCTCAGAAAGGTCGATCACCTCGGAAAAGCCCCGTTTTTTGGCCTCTTCCGCCTTTGCGTGACTGGTGGTCGTAGAAATCGCGTGCTTTGCTCCGAGGGCTCTAGCCAGCTGTGTGGTGGCGTTGCCCACCGAGCCGCCAATCGCCGGAGCAAGGACTATTTTCCCAGCCTGGAATCCTGCCGCCTTTAACACCAGGAAGGCGGTCAGGTACGCGACAGGCAGACCCGCCGCGGCGGCGTCACCGACGTTGTCTGGAACAATGCAAAGATGTTCCTTCTGGACCGCGACCAACTCGCTCAAGGTACCGTTTTCCAAGACGCCGTAGGGGCCTGTGAACATCACCCTGGCGCCGTTCGGATATTCGGCGGTTCCGCCCCCTTCAACGATGCCGGCCCCTTCGTTCCCGAGCACCAGAGGCGCTTTCGCCATCGGATATTGGCCAGAGAGAATCGTGTAATCGAGGGGCGTAACGCCGGCGGCGGTCATACGCACCGAAACTCGCCCCTCAGACAGGCTAAGCGACGGAATATCGGTCAGCTTGAGATCCTGGTAGCCGCCGAAGCCCTGTGCTCTCATTGCCCGCATTGCTACCTCCCGATTTCACCCAGATTCCCCGGATTCCCGGTGATTCTAAGGCCAAGATCGCGCTGTTGAGTGTGTTTGGCAACGACGAGTTCTGGGGGGCGTTCGATCGCGAGCCTGCGGCTGACCGCTTTCGGCGCCGAGCTACCGGTGCTCCAGGCACCGCGGAGCGGCAAGTGTTGCCCCTTTGCGGTCGTTCCTTCGGCCAGACTGGAAGTCCATGCCCAATTGCAACTTGCGCGAGCGTCGTCGGGGGGGGGAACAGCAACACGGGTTGCTCCCGGCCCCTGCACTTATGCTCCTTCTTCGGAGCGGCAGCAGAAAGAACTAAGGCCGCGCCGTTCGCCAAGAACCGGACGTCATACCCATGATACGCCGGAAGCGGGGATTGAAAGTCGAAAGGTCGTTTAAGCCCGCCTCGTAAGCGATGCCCGAGATCGGATCGGTTGTCCGCCGCAGCCGCAGAGCTGCACGCCTTAGCCGCTGAGTGAGGACGAACTGATAGGGTGTTGCCCCGGAAATGACATTGAACGTTCGGAGAAAATGGTACGGGCTCATCGCGGCATCGCAAGCAAGCTGCCGAAGGGTCACGGGCTCTTCTGGCTCTGCTTCGATCCGGCGAAGGACTTCAGTCACCCGACTTTCATACCGCAGATTGCGGACTGCCTCGCCTGCACCGCGCTCTACCGTAACGGCGGCGGCGGCAACTCGCAGCGCAGCCTCCTCAAATCCAAGATCGTCCTCGGCCACCTCGGCGGCAGAGATTACAGGGAGCAGCGCCTCCGACGGCGAAAGGCGCGGCATCGTGAAGGTCATGCGCCGAGCCCGCGGAACCGAGGCCACGATCTCCTCAAAGAAACCCGGGTCAAAATGAAACGATAGGCAACGATCCCCGACACCATGCTCATGACCGCATTCGAAGCAAGCTCCCGGATTACCGAGCATCAGGGCGCCCGGCACGAGGGTTGCCCACCCGTCAGCGGTCCGGTACTCAAAAGTGCCCCGTGTGACGGCGGCCACGCATACCAAATCGTGCTGCTCTTCGAACGGCCGGTCGTGGGGACCGGCAGAGCACACAACGTCTTCGGCCCTCCAGCCTGGGCCAGACGCCAGCAGATGCATGCTCATGGACATCACGCCACTTTAGCAATTTTTCCCAAGCATCGGCCAGAGCTGAGCTCCTAGAAAGGGCCTCCCGTAGCCCGAGATGGCGCTTTCGAGGAGGTTTCGATGTTTGATCACGTGTCGGTCGGCGTTTGTGATCTTGCGCGCAGCAAGCGCTTCTACGACGCAGCACTTCGCCCGCTCGGTTATGTCTGTCTCATGGAGAATGCCGACGCACTCGGATATGGGCGAGAAAAGGTCGCCCTCTGGATTGGCAAAGTCGAGCAGCCGGTGCGACCTGACATGGGATCAGGCCTCCACTTCTGCTTTGGCGCGCCCACACGTGAGGCAGTCGATGGGTTCTATGTCGCTGCCGTCAACACTGGAGGCGCCGACAATGGCGCACCCGGCCTGCGCCCGGACTATGGCACGGACTACTACGCCGCCTTCGTTGTCGACCCCGATGGGTATCGCATCGAGGCATATTTCGGCGGTTAGGCGTCCCGGCGGTTGACACGCAATATGCAAGCTTGGAGGGCAAACGAATGGCTTCAGTTCGCAAGGACATATTAATCGACGTTCGGCCCGACGATGTCTGGGCTGCTATTCGCGACTACGGCGCGGTGCACCGTCTCGTCCCGGGGTTTCTCACCGATTGCCAGGTCGACGGGGACGCTCGAATCGTCACGTTCCACGACGGGCGTGTCGCCCGCGAATTGTTAGTCGACATAGATGATAACGTACGCCG
>Ga0306922_10003575_pt1 | contig 14561 bp, 7 predicted proteins | sample sta12Cox44000082_FD_203758 | JGI IMG/M metagenome (GOLD analysis project Ga0306922, IMG submission 203758) | Lab enrichment of tropical soil microbial communities from Luquillo Experimental Forest, Puerto Rico - statoxic.12C.oxic.44.000.082 (v2)... | ecosystem: Environmental > Terrestrial > Soil... | reverse complement strand
TACGTCAAGATGAGTGGATTTGGTGCCGACATAGTTCGCCTCGGCGGTGATCCCGCCCGCCAACTGATGCTGCACGCCGAAGCTCCATTGCTGGACCATCGGTGACGGCAGGTACGGATTCACCGCGCGGAGATGCACAAATTTCAGGTTCAGGCTGTTCGGATCGAGAAAATTAGCCGGAAAACCTTGCTGCAAAAAAAACACCGGAGCTTTGGCAGTGGAGGCGACGGCCGGGGTATTGTTGATCAAAAACGGTGGATTCAGCGCCAGCTGGTTTTCGCTGCCGACTCGCTCAAACTGCGTGTAGAAGATTCCGTAACCGCCCCGAATGACCGTCTTATTGTCGAGGCTCCAGGCGAGCCCGATGCGCGGCCCCCAGTTGTTCTTATTCGGTTGGACCAGAGACCGGGCCTGAAGTGAACCATCGGTCGCGGAGACCAGGCTGCCCGCACCGGCGGGATTGAAGTTCGCCATCCGGTTCTGGCCTTCCAGGGCCGGAGGCGAGAAATCGTAGCGTAAGCCAAGGTTCACCGTCAATCGGGGAGCCAGCTTCCAGTCATCCTGCGCAAAGCCGGAGTACATGTGCAAACGCTGGTCCACGAAGAACACGTTGGTGAGCTGCGCGCTCTTCACATAACCCAGCAAGGCATCGGCGTAAGAGATACCGGTATTGCCCACGCATTGGAGGTTCGCGCCACGCTGGCAAGTGAAGATCCGATCGAAGCCGAGCGAGCCGCGCGTGCCCGGCTCGTCCTGGAAAATATTGCGGACCGGACCGTGGATCTCGACGCCGAATTTGAGCGCATGGCGTCCTAAAGTCAGCGAGGCGTTGTCGATCCATTGGAACTGCTGCGGTATCTGCCGTTTCGGGAGGAAGTCCGGAGAGCCGATATAGGTATAGTTGGCAAAGTTGGTGAGCGAGATGCCGCCGGCCACCGCGGGGTTCTCCGGCACGCCGGGAACATACTGGTCGACCTGGTTCAATCCGAACGGGTCTTGCTGCGCGTAAGAGAAATTGCGCTCATAACCGAAGCGGAACTCATTGGTGAGCCGCGGCGTGAAGGTGTGTGTCCAGCCGAGCACGCTGCTGTGCGCAATCAGGTTCTGGCGGCCTAAAGCCGAGGTGTTGGTGCCGTCGGCGATGCCGCCAAAATTACCCGGGATGAACCGGGACCGGCTGGAGTAAGCGTAGCGAAAGAAGATCAGGTCTTTGTCGGTGGGATCGTAGTCGAGCCGTCCGTCGTAGTTGTCCGTGCCATCCTGCAGCCCGGCGTTGCGGACGAAGTTGTTCAGTTCCCCCGCTCGCGTGGGCAGCGGAAACAGATTCATGATCTTTACGGCGTACGGGTCGAGCCGGGGGGTGGGGATGCGATTGTCAGGGAAGGGTTGACGGTTAGGGTCAGTCGGGTCGTAAATGGTCGGATATTTGACACCCACGAGCGCTCCCGTTTCCGGGCTGAAGTCTCCGAGGCGTTCATTCGGGAGGGGCACTGTGGCGGTCCGGGAGACACCGCGGCGGATCCGCGTACCCTCGTAATCGAAGAACCAGAAGAGCTTGTTTTTCCGGATCGGGCCGCCGAGATTGCCTCCGAATTGGTTTTGTTCGTTTTGCGGTTTGCTCAGACCGCTTTGATTGGAGAAAAAGTCGTTCGCATCGAACACCCGGTTGCGCAGATACTCAAACGCGAGTCCGTGTACATCGTTCGCACCGCCTTTGGTGGTGACGCTCACGGTCGCACCGGGCGCGCGGCCGAACTCGGCCGAGTAGGGATTGGTAATCACGCGGAATTCCTGAATCGTGTCGAGCGACGGATGCGCCACTTGGGCGGTCAGTTCCTGAACATTCTCGGACACCGAGTTGTTGTCAATGCCATCGAGGATGAAGTTGTTCTGGAGATCGTGTACTCCATGGACGTTGAAGCTCCCCGTCCGTCCCGCGCTCGTAGCACCGCTTTGATCGGTATAGCGCGTGGCCTGAACCCCGGGCACAAATCGCAACAGGTCATCCCAGTTGCGGAGGTAGAGCGGAGTGAGCGTTGCCGTAGTGGAATCGACGACCGTGCTGAGCGAGGCATCGTCGGGCGAGAGTTCCGGCGTGGCCGCGGTCACTGTGACCGTTTCCGTCGCTCCTGCCACCGCAAGCGTAAAGTCCTGGCGGGCGTGACCCGCCGTGTCAATCAGCAAGTGCCGCGTGACGCCAGCGAAGCCTGGGTGATCGACAGTCACATCGTATTCACCCACCGGGAGGCTCGGAAAACGGTAGTAGCCCGTAGCATCGGTTGTCGTACTCCGGGCGACGTTCGTGGAAGGATTTTTTGCCTTTACCGAGGCCCCCTGGACCACGGCCTCAGAGATATCGGTGACCAAACCGGTGAGTCCCGCACTACTACCTTGTGCGAAAGCAGGGTGCCGAATTCCCCAGAACAACGGCACACTGATCACGATCCATATGGCACGGCGCATCGATCAGACTCCTGAGTATCGAATTGTTCAGCGTTCCAAACGATGACACCATGCGCGTGTTGCGCCTAAATGAAAGAGCGGCTACGATTTGATGACGCTCGAGTGAATTTACGGGTTTTGTCCCACGATCGAACTTCGGGCGAAGGCGTCTCCCTCAGCCCTGGAAAGGCGTTTATCTGGCTGTGGTCCCGGCGGTTGGTCCTGCGTTTGAGGGATCTGCCAAGGCCGCTCGATGGCGGGTCTGGCCGGCAGGATCGCAAGGCGCGGATTCTGACCGGCCGACCATCGCGCCGGCTGGCGCCGCAACGGTGCCGGGCTCTGATCGGGATCGGCTGGGTCGATCACACGCGGCCTGTCACCAGCTGCTTCCCAGGCGGCCCGAAGGGAGGGGACGCTACGACCGTTTGCCGTGACAAGCAATGACCGATCTATTCGCCCGCAGCCATTCGGAATAGTACGCGGCCGAGGGTCAATCTCTGCTGACCCCTCGCGGAGCGATCACGCGTAGGACACCGATACGGCATCGCACTGGCGATTGCGAGTCGTTCCTCAAAGAGTTTCTGCGACACGGCAGCCGGTCGAGTTCAGTCCCAACGCCGCGGAAAACAAACCCATGGTGTCCATGAACTGGTTGACAGGAATCCCTCTGAGAACCTGCACATTTTTGAACTCCCAGCCGAGCCAGTCTCGCTTGATGCAGTCCGAATTTCACAGTGTCTCCCAATGCGAGATTTAGGAGCTCGCTCGCCAACCGGAAGCTATCTGGAGGTGCACGGTGACGGATCCCAGCCCGCGCTATCGGTCTGCTTCTTGAAGTTCACGGCCGTTTCGTATTTATTGTTCAGATAGGTTGGGTCCTCAAGAGTAATCGACACGACCAGGTACTCGTCACCGGCGGGTTCTTTGATCACGTCGTAAAACTCGGTCAAGATCCCATTGGCGCTGTAAGGTACACCATTCTTTCGCAGGTAGCCGGGCCTGAATTTTGTCGTGACCACTTTTAGGGCGCCGCTCGGAACCAGGGCGCTGCCTCCAATGCCGCCCGGGCCCGGAACCCTGTCCCAGGAAGCCTGTGAAACGCCTTGCCAATCTCCGCCCTTCCCCGACTGCGCGCCGAAGTGGAATACGCGCACTTGTCGGCCGCGATCGGTCTCGAGCTTCAGAGTTTCGTCGTCCTGCCAAGTAATATGGATACGGCCGGGCACGCGCATAATCGCGGGCGCGCCATAACTCCGACACTGCTCCCCGGACGCTTCATCCCGGGCGGGATCCCACGTGTCAGCCAGCTTGCGGCCCTCTGCGTTGAGGGGCAGACCTCGATAATCGCCCTTGGCAGGAACGGTCATACGCCAGCGCCAATCGGTGGTCACGTTGGCCACCCAATATCCGGTCAAATCAATTGGCGCTCCGGCTTTCGGTGTCTGTGGCGGTTGCGCCCCGCGGCCACCCCGCCCACCCCCGCGCTCCTGTCCATGGACACCGAGTCCCACGAGGGGGAGCAAAGCGCAGATGAGCAAGAGGGGAATCCGACGTCCTTCCATACCGATCCATCCAGACTCGAAAAGTGTAACAAAAAGGCGCGGGGCGATGGCCTGTGGCGCTATTCCGCAGTTGTACGAGATCTTCTCCGGCTGTAGAATTTTGGGATGAATTCACGGGTCGTCCTGTATCTGGTCGCCGCTGCGTTGTCTCATTGCGTGCTTTTGGGACAGAATCCTCCGCCATCGGCGCCAGGCGCCGACCTTTCGGGGATGTACACGCCGGATCGCGATCTTGACCCGGGGTTAGGAACCGCTGCCGGAAGGCTAGTCGATTACGGCGGTATCCCACTCAACGAGGCCGGCCGAATGTACGCGCTGGCGTGGGATGCCTCTCGCATCACCGTCCGGCAGCAGCAGTGCGCGGGCTACGTTCCGCCGTATATGTTCGTCGCGCCCGGCAACTACCGGATCTTTGAAGATCGAGATCCTTACACACAGCAGCTCAAATCGATTAGCGTGTACGGCCAGATCGCCGAAGGCCATCATGAGATTTTCATGGATGGGCGTCCGCATCCCCCCGCCTATGCCGTTCACACATTCCCGGGATTCTCCACCGGGAAATTTGAAGGAAACATTCTCACCGTCGAGACGACACACATCAAGCGAGGTTGGATCCGTGCGCCGGGTGTGGCACAAAGCGACGAGGCTACGGTGCGAGAGCATTTCATTCGACATGGCGACCGAATCACAATTTTCTCGGTCACCACAGATCCCGTGTATCTGGCCGAACCGTTCGCCAAGGTGCAAGTTCTATTGCGCTACACAAAAGACCCTAACGGTTGGCTGTACGCCTGCGATGATGGCGAAGAGATACTGGACAAGAACGAGGATCGGGTGCCCGCTTACCCGCTTGGAGAAAACCCCTTCCTCCGGGAGTATTCCGAAAAGGAGCACGTTCCGCTACTTGGCGCCTTGGGAGGGCCCGAAACGACACGGCCCGAGTTCGTTGCCAAGCTCAAGACCGCTACCGACGCCGACGCGCTGGCAACAACACGTCCTTCAAAGAGTCCTGGGCAGGTGAGCCAAGCAAAAGACCCTAACCCGAATGACGGTGAAATTCACGTGTGGCCCGTTCAGGGCAATGTTTACATGCTGCTGGGAGATGGCGCGAATATGGCCGTGCAAATCGGCCCCCAAGGCGCCTTCGTGGTGGATAGCGGTGCGGGCAAACTCACCGACCAGGCGATCGCCGCTATCGCCAAGCTCACTCCGCGGCGCATTCAGTTTCTAGTCAACACAAGCGTCCATGCGGACCACACCGGCGGGAACGTAAAGTTTCATGCAGCCGGCCAGGATCCCAGCCTCTTTGGGTCCTTCTTTTCGAATGGGCGTCCGGAGGCGGGCACTACTGCGACATTGATCGCACACCAGAACGTTCAGAATCGTATGATCGCTGCCAAAGGCGCCGGCCAGATTCCCGTGGAAGGCTGGCCTACCGACACGTTCCTGCGGGATCGCCGCAGGAAGTTCCACAACGGAGAAGGCGTCGAAATCTTCTGGCAGCCCAATGCCACGACAGATGGCGATTCCATTGTGCACTTCCGCCGCTCCGATGTCTTGGTGACCGGCGATATCTTCGATACGACGCGTTATCCTTTCATCGACCTGAATAATGGCGGCAGTGTCCAGGGCGAAATCCAAGCGCTGAACTTCATTTTGGACCGCACCTTGTACGAACATGATGAAGACAATGGCACCATGATTATTCCCGGTCATGGCCGCGTGAGCAACGAATTTGAAGTCGCTGAGTACCGCGACATGATCGTGATCATACGCGATCGCATCCGGGCGATGATGGACAAAAACGCGACTCTCGACGAGGTCAGAGCCGCCAGGCCCACCATTGACTATGACACTCGCTTCGGCGCGAACACGGGAGCGTGGACCACGGATATGTTTATCGAAGCGATCTATACCAGCCTCAAAAACCCGCCCGCGACGATGAAGTAAAGGACACGGTCAGAGGTTGCCGTCGGGCGACTCTTCCCGCGATGGACGATTCAAGCGCCTTACGATCAAACCCTCGTAATCAGGGCTCCGAGTGAGAACACCAGCCGAAGGTGGCGGAACTTTGTACTCCTTCCCCGCCCTATGGCTTGGCCCGCCGGCTCTACTTTGAACTCGTGCCGGTTGGGGCCGAATCCGGGCCCAATCACTCCCCGCACGCCGCGTCCCGAGCCCGTTGTCGCCCACGCGGACAAAGTCTGCGCTCACCTGGTTCTAATCTTGGAAACCCGACGCTTATGGCCTCGGCGGTAGAACCCCGGAAGTTCAACCTTGCCCATCGCTTCGATCCAGGTCTGCGATCATCCCGTTCATCACCGGCATTCCCACTCGTTTACAAAATGAAAAGCGCGCGCCTCTAGCCGCCTTTCATTATTCGCGAACACAGGTGTAGCTCGCCGCCGAGTTCTCCGCTCCTGGTGCTCCTGTGAACTTTGGCCACTGCGGCCATTCGCACAAAGGGCGCGTTCGATTAGCACCCTGATTCGCGTCGATCGCGGCGAGGCCGCCCGGTGCTTGCCCTTTTTCGACCCAATTCTGCAGTGCAACCAGACTGTCAAACTTCGCGTTAAACGGGCCAAAGCCATGGCCAAAGCCGGGTATTATGTAAAACCGCAAGAAGCTCTCTAGAGGTTCTTGACCAAAATGGGCGAGTTGGCGCTTGTAGTACTCGATCGAGTTATAGGGTGTGATGAAGTCGTCCGCCGTCCCGTGGGTCATGATGATTTTGCCACCCTTGGCCCGGAATTTGTCAAGACTCACGTCTGTCACATCCATGATCGAAGCAACTGTCGCGATCCGCTGTTGCCACTCGGTCGGATCGAATTTCATCGGATCGTACTCGGGGTCGCGCGTGATAATGAACTTTACGCTTTGATCGCCGGCGGAAAAGAGCAGGGCTTCCTTGCCCGAGAGCGGGTTCGACGGCCGGCGCACCTGCCCGAAGTTCGACGCTCCCTGGAAGAGCGCGCCTTCCAGCAGAGGCCATTTCGGGAAGGTATCCATCTGAGCGACGGTGATGCCTGGTTTGTAGCTGGAAGTGATGGTTCGAATCGTCCTAATCTGCGCGTCCGAAAGACAGGTGTCGCCTGTGTCCGCTCCGTTCGGGCAACGCAGCGCCGACACGTCGAAGCGGGCATTGCACCCGGCAACGTTACTGATGATGCCGTCTTTGGCACCGTCGAGAGTGTCGCATTGGGCGTAGACCGCGCTACCAATCAGCTTCGTCTTCTGCGGATTGATCCATCCGGCCCCTCCATCCGCGTACAGGGCCTTGCCCACGTTGAGCGAACCCAGGTGTAGCATCGTGACGTTATACGCGGGGTAATGGGCGACCACCCCGTCATAGTCTTGCGGATAACGCGCGGCGGCATCCAGCGCTTCATGCCCACCCTGCGAGCCGCCGATAAAGTAGAACCGATCGGGCCGCCGTCGGTATGCCTTACGGATGACGGATACCGCCGCATCATGGGCTTTCTTCACCGATTGCTTACCGTAATTCAGTAGTGCTTCATCGTCCAGCCCGAAGGTGCCGTCGAAGCCGGGCTTGCCCTTATGGCCGCCATCGCTGCCCACGGTAACGTAGCCTTGCTTGAGAGGTGTATCGCTGTTGGGTGTTTGATTGGAATACTGGGTCAGACCGGTTACCAGCGAGCCGTCATAACCGCCGCCGCCCATCTGCAAGGCGCGGCGGTTCCACGCGGCAGGGAGGTTTACCTCGAATTCGAGATTCGGCGACGGGGAGTTGCGGGGCTTGACGATGCCCGTGACCTTACAAAAATCGCCGTTGATGTTGCCCTTATCCGACGCGGCAACAAACACCGCCGTCCGCACGACGGCACCCGCGTTCGGCAGGCCAATGGCCGACGCGGGAACGGAAAATCCCTGGAGGCTCGTGCAGATCTCGCGAGACAAACGGAGTGGCGCCTGGTTCCCAGGATCTCCCGCCATGGCCATACCGATACCGCCCGCCATCAGCAGCAAGCGAGAAAGAAACTTCAAACTGTTTCGCGAAGTGTGCATAGTGACGATCTTTCGAGGTTATCGGCTGCGTTTGCACAACGCAACCTCCACTGTCGTGCCCACACCGTCGACGTCCCCATCCGGATTCAGCCTGGCGTGTGAAATCATCTTCGTTCCTTTCCGGCTCGGATGAGTATGGCAACAAAACCACCCGAGTATTTACCTGCGTCGGAGAACCGCCCCCGCTCATACTCCGGCAGTTCGACCTCGAAGGATTCCGGTACGTGAGGTTCGGCGCCTTTTTCCCAGGAGAGCAGACCGGGCCAGCCTGGCGAAGGCCATGCTCCGGCTTCGTTTCTACGCCAGGAACGTAACGTACCTGCCATGCAAATCACTTTCTTTAGAAGAGCGTGACGGTTTATATGTACTTGACCCTTGAACCTCGATCGCTCCCTGGGAATCCCCTGACGGAGGTCCTGATGGACCGGCGTTTGTTGGTTGACACGGCCGCTGCAAGACGCGCCAAGCACCGGCTGCAGCGAGCTATCTCTCTTTCTTTGATCGGATTTCCTCTTTGGTTCTGCGTAGGGGCTTCGATTTCCTTAATGGCTCAGAGCCGTGGCGGGTTACCTCGGCCTTCCGGAGCAGGCGGCGCGGTTCGCCTCGCCGTCGCGCACCAGCACGTCGGTTCCTGGTGCCTTCGTCTATGTCCCCATGTGCCTTTGCACGGGAACGAAATTCTCCGGGAAATATAACTGGGGGCTGACCGGCTCAGGCCAATACATACAGTTCTTTCCGGACGGCACGTTTATCGATCACGGAGTACTGGATCAGATGCTGGTTCCTAATCCGTATTATGAACATCCGCGAACGCAGCGAGGCACTTATGTAATCCAGAACCAGACGATGATCTTTACATTCGCAGACGGCCGGCGGGGGATGCGCACGTTCTATGCTCCAAAGGTGCAAAAGAATAAGCAGTTGTTGGACTTTATCGGTTTAGGCTGGCACATGCTTTACGAAGAGCACTATCAGTCACAGCCCTAGTCCATACGCATAAAGGTTCGTTTGCGAACTCCGACCTGATGATCAGCATCGGCGACGTAGTTCAGATAAAGCAAGGGCATTGAGAATCGAGTGATTTAGGGGCCGTCGGCACGAGAGACGGGGCACCCCGAATCGGTACCCCGTGCAAAAGCGGTCCGGCGCACGGGGATCGCAGCTGCGATTATTGGCGACGAACCCCTTTTCGGTATGGCGTGATCGAGGATCATGGGCTATTTGTGAACCTGCAATTGAGTCGTGTACAGCCGCGTGCGATCGATTCGGAATCATGGACGCCGGATACCACCAAACGGACGAAATCCGCTCCATAAGCAACCACCATGTTGCGCGCGATCCCAGTTGAATTAGCCGGGTTCGAGCGTGGACCGAACGTCTGGCAGTGTAACAACGAGCGTCATCGATTCAGCCGGGCATGGGTCGAAGCCCAACGCGATGTAGAATTTTCGTGCTTCTTCCGAAATGGCATGCACTACTATGCCGCGGATTCCGATGGCGTCGGCCGCGTGCTCGGCACGGCGGGCGGCATCGCGAAATAGTGCCCGTCCCAGTCCTCGACCCTGGTAGTTCCTATCGACAGCCAACCGGGCCAGGACCACGACTGGAATCGGGTCCGGCATGTTCCTCCGAAACCTCCCCGGTGCCGCGGCTTGCGCGATGGCACCGGATGCAAGGGCGTAATAGGCGACGACGCGCTTTCCTTCGCAGACTACATAGGTGCGGGAAGCGCCGGTGGCCTGATTCGCTCGTGCATGACGTCTGAGCCAGTCGTCCAAGACCGTTTCACCGGAATCGAAACTGTCAATTTGATGATCGTCCGTCAGGGGCTCAGGTGCGGAAAGAGGCTGACTCATTCCCACGGTGGCGGTGTCTGCATGCTCCTCAGCAGCCGCTTGTTCGGCTTCGGTGGAGCATCCAGGCGCGCAAGAAACTGACGATATGCCTTCGGGCTGACCGTAAAAATCGTGCGGTCCAACAAAGTGTCCTCGGCCGCGCGCCGGGCGGCGTCGAGGACAAAATCCGTTCGGTTCTTTCCAGCGAGTTCCGCAGCACGATCAATCAATTCGCGAACCTGAGGTCTGATGCGAAGATTGAGGGCCTCGCGTTTAGCCGCTTCGCGTTGTGTGGCACGCATATGGTCTCCCGACTTCCAGCATATCAGATCGTAATGACGTTGTCTTTACCAGATCACTTTGAGGCGAACGGTTGGTCGCGCGAGGTCTGGAGGATTCGGCGAAAGTAAGGGAGTTATCAATGGCATCAACAGCCCTGGCACAGCCCATCGTAAATCTGGCCAAACAGCCCGCTCGGAAATATCACCTTACGAGCGGCATGGACGAGGAGATTCGGCGGGCATATCACCTATTTTAAACAGCGCTGTGACGCGAGCGGTGGCCAAATGCAGCTCGAACACTAGAGCCAGTGATCGCATTGGCTGCAAAACCACTTAGGCAGTGTGCGAACAGCAGATCAGGGCAGCGGCGGCGCCAGGAGTTTGGAGAACGGGGCATTCCGTGATCGGCTGGGGGAAGCAACCCAGGAGAACGGGCGCCGGACATCCCGACGACATCCGTGGTGGACCCAAGAGCCAACGTTCAAACAGCACAGGAACGGCGGCCTGCGTCCGGATCCTGCAAGAACGGGAGAGGCGTGATCGCAGAGCCAAGACGACCAGAGCCGCGAGGGAGCAGTGTAGCCACTGAGCACCCGGAGTTCCTCGCGCGGATGATCGTGGAAACGCAAAGGCGGTATTAGAGCAGTGCTAGGCAAGGGCGGAAGGCTACGTTGAACGTCGATATGATCTCCGGGGACAGAACGCCAGACAGCCCAGCCACCCGCAGCAAGGCGCTCATCCGCTTCGACACTCGCCGTCAAATTGACGCAGGTGGAGTCGGCCTTCTGGCCGGCTTTGTTGCTCAGGGTGCTGACAGAGCCATGGACCGCATGCTTCTACCTCCAATCCCAAGCGGCTGCACTTGCCGTTTTCCGGGTAACCGACCAAGATAGGCGTGGCCCAACCACCTGGCCTCGCCAGCCTCGGGGATTTGTCTTGCGGTTTCCTCTGTCGACGGCGATATACTGATCAGGTTCCCGAGAGCGCCCCAAAAGGCCCGCTCGGCCACGCCGAAGCAACGCCTATGAAGCACATTGCCACGGACGCGCTCGGCTCTTCGTAAATTCTTGAAGGAGGGCGACAATCATGCGGTTCGATTGGACGGTCGCTCGGACTGGCATAACGGTCCTAGCGGTGATTTTCCTATCATCAGGCCGTGCGCAACAGAAGAGCGTGTCCCAGCAAACGGCCAAATCCGTCAGAGGCGATTGGCCGTTTTACCGTCACGATCTTTCTGGTACAGGTTATTCGCCGCTTACCCAGATTACCGTCCAAAACGCCAGTCGTCTCACGCGAGCATGGACATATGGCTTCCCAACCGACCGCACCGGGGCGGCGGCCGGAAGGGGCAGGGGTGGAGCTGGACCCACTTCTGAGGCCACCCCCATTGTGGTAAATGGCGTGATGTATCTCCCGGCGGCCAATCGCGTGGTAGCCTTGGCACCAGATTCGGGAAACCAGATCTGGGAGTATGTGGTGACGGGTGGTGTACCCTCACGCCGCGGTGTCGCTTACTGGCCGGGGGATAGCACGCATCCGGCGCACATTGTCTTCACCGCCGGACGAAGGCTCATCGCACTCAACGCAAACACCGGGCTGCTCGATCCAGGTTTCGGCAAGGAAGGCGAAGTGGACATGGTGGTGCCGTACAACTCGGTTCCCCTGATCTACAAAGATGTCGTGGTAGTTGGCGCAAACACTCCACAGGGTCCGATTGGGGTGCCGGGAAACGCGCGGGCTTTCGACGCGCGCACCGGAGCAAAGCTGTGGGAGTTCAGCTCGGTGGCGCTGCCGGGACAACCGGGACACGACACATGGGAGAGCGACAGCTGGAAAGATCGCTCAGGCATCAACGCCTGGCCGTTCTACTTCACCCTCGATGAGAAGCGCGGGTTGGTGTACCTGCCTCTGGCCTCGCCCACAAGCGACTTCTATGGCGGTGACCGAAAGGGTGCAAACCTGTATGGCAACTCCGTAGTCGCGGTGGACGTGGCCACCGGGAAATACAAGTGGCATTTTCAAACCATTCATCACGACCTTTGGGATCACGACCCGCCCGCCCCGCCTGCGCTGTTCGATATCGTGCGCGGCGGTGTTACCATTCCTGCACTTGCCATCACCACGAAGTCGGGTTACATGTACATCCTCAATCGCGAAACCGGCCAGCCGGTCTTCGGCATCGAGGAGCGCCCGGTTCCGAAGAGCGACGTGCCAGGAGAGCTGGCATTTCCGACGCAGCCCTTTCCGGTCAAGCCTCCGCCCATAGCGCGCAACAGTTTCCGGCCGGAGGACCTGGTGACGGCGGAGGACACTACTGCGGAACATGCTCAGGCCTGCCGGGACCTGATCGCGAACAATGGCGGGCTGAACAACGCCGGCCCATTCACGACGTGGAGCTTTCGCCCGGAAGGCGCACCCGTGAAAAGTTCGCTCGTGTTTCCAGGCGGTCTGGGGGGAGCCAACTGGGGCGGAGTCGCATGGGATCCGAACACGAAGTATGCCTTCGTGGTCACTCAGGACGACGGCGCGTTGGGCTGGATGGAAAAGACGCCCGAGGGATCACCCATTCCCTACGATCGGACGACGCTCGACGGCGCGGGAGGGGGGAGAGGGAGTTTTGACATTCGCATTGGGGGAGTACCGTGGCCGTGCCAGAAGCCACCCTGGGGACGGCTCACAGCCGTAAACACCACGACGGGAGATTTCGCTTGGCAGATTCCCCTGGGTATCACAGAAGGCCTTCCCGAAGCCAAGCAGAACACCGGACGCCTCGCACTGGCTGGTGCCATTGTCACCGCGGGCGGAGTTCTGTTCGTCGGCTCCACTGACGATAACCGCTTTCGCGCGATCGCCGCGAAGACCGGAACGCAGTTGTGGGTCACAAAACTCGACCGGCGCGCCAACGCCGACCCGATCACGTACCAGGCGAGAGACGGCAAGCAATATGTAGCGGTTGTGGCTACCGATGCGTTAGTCGCGTTCTCCTTACCGTGATCATGGTCAACAGAGATAGGAGGCAACCTTGGGCGGACATAATTTCGTTTCCAAACCATCAATTAAGGTCTTTGGAGCTGCCATCAGACTGGCCCTTTTCCTGGTGCCGGGATTGGCAGCCGCCCAGAGCGAGTGGTTGACATGGGGCTACGACCAGCAGCGCACTGGCTGGAACCAGTCGGAGGCGGTGCTCACGAAGAACAACGTGTCCCAGCTCGAAGTGAAGTGGAAAGCTGAATTGTCCACTCGTCCCAGGGAGGAAGTCCTCTCTACCCTGACGGCTCCTTTGGTCGCTACTGTGAACGGCCCGCGAGGTCCTGTGACTCGTGTATTCGTAGTCGGAAGCGATAATGCCGTTTACGCGATTGACTCCGAGACGGGTGAAGTAACCTGGCAGAGGCGATTCCCAAACACCTTAACCGAGCCAACAAAGGCCGATTATCGATGCCCCAACACGCAGAATGCCACTCCGGTGATCGACAAAGCGGCCGGGACCATTTACGTATCCATGAGCGATGGCAAGCTTCGCGGCTTGAGTCTGTTGGATGGCGAAGATCGTCTGCCGCCTGTGGACTTCACGGCTCCGTTCGCACGCAACTGGAGCTTGAATCTGATCGAGGGAGTCATTTATTCGCCTACGGCACGGGGTTGTGCGGATACGCCTACCCGTTTTACGGCGCTCAATTTGAAAGACCCAGGAAGGCGAGCGTTAGACTTCTACACCAGCGCCGGCGTCCCGCCATCCTCCCGCAACCGAGAAGATCCATCAGGTGCCTGGGGGCGCGGTGGCCTGGTTCTTGGACCGAAGGGTGTTTACGCCCAAACTGCCGATGGGCCTTATGATCCGGCATCGGGCCAATTTGGTGAAACGGTGGTCGCGGTAAGTCTCAAAACTTTCCGTTTGGTGGACTCGTACACTCCGGCGAACTGGGAATACCTCAATAAGAAAGATCTGGACATCGGCTCGGTCAGTCCGGTGATATTTCCGTTCGAGAAATGGACGCTGGTGGCTTCTGTGGGGAAGGAATCGGTGATTTCGCTCCTGGACGCCAACAACTTGGGTGGCGCTGACCACCACACGCCACTTTACCGTTCGCCTCGCTGGGGCAATGACGAGGAAATGCTTCACGATCGGGGCGTTTGGGGATCAATGGCGACATGGCAGGACAGCCAGGGAAAACGATGGCTGTTCATGCCCATTCAGGGGCCGCCATCTAAAGCCGCCCCGAAGTTCAGGTACAGCTATGGCGATGCGGACCAAGGCAGCATCATGGCCTTTGAGGTTCGCCTGGACTCGGATAACGGCAAACCATTGCTGGAGCCAGTGTGGATATCTCGTGATATACACACACCCGATCCTCCCGTGGTGGCTAACGGAGTACTATATGCGCTCGAAACGGGGAAGAATGCCACCGAAACGC
>Ga0306922_10003571_pt1 | contig 14563 bp, 15 predicted proteins | sample sta12Cox44000082_FD_203758 | JGI IMG/M metagenome (GOLD analysis project Ga0306922, IMG submission 203758) | Lab enrichment of tropical soil microbial communities from Luquillo Experimental Forest, Puerto Rico - statoxic.12C.oxic.44.000.082 (v2)... | ecosystem: Environmental > Terrestrial >... | reverse complement strand
CCGCGACGAAAAAGGCGACTCGGCCGATGCGCATTTCGAACATCCGCGCGGTTAGGTCTAGAGCTAGACCCTTATCCTTCGACTACCGGGTTAGGTTAACAGCGCGAACTGGCGACCAGGACTAGCTTGGCGTTGATGGCGACCGCGGTGGATACAGCTGTCGTTAGTTCTTGCCCCAGACGTTCCAGTCTAGGGACGCCCGTAGGGCAGGGTCAATTACTTGTGGGGATAGGAGATAGAGCGATCCAAAGTTGCACCCCCCTTCTCTCCCTGCACCATTTTGTGTGCAACCTGGGCGCAGGGTCCCCCCCATGGCGCGGGCGAATGGAGCGGGGAACGGGAGTGTGAATAAGGGGGCGGGCGCAGGGTCCCTCACCATGAGCGAATGGGATCGGGGGCAGGGTCCCCCCACTCTGGGCGTGCGGGATGCGGGAGCGGGAGGGGGCGCACGGCGAGTTTAACGTGCGGGGCGGTTTACGGGGGCGGGCGCTGGGCTGGGGCTAAAACGCAAACTTCAGCGCCAACTGTGCGACTCGGGGATTAACAGACGTGCTGCTTATTAGGCCAAACGTTGGTGATGTGAAGTTGCTGTCGGGATTGGCAAACTGCGGATGATTGAGCGCATTATAAAACTCGGCACGAAATGTGAGGTTACTCTTCTCGTGAGGCCAATCGAACGTTATCTGTTTCGAAATCGCCAGATCCAGGTTGGCTTGTCCAGGTCCATCCACAATCCCCGTCGCACTGTTCCCGAACGCCGTTCCTATCCCGTCCGCGCCAATCACGGGCGGGGTTGTGAAACATGAAGTGTTGAAATAATTGTTCAGCTTCGCGGCAACTGGTCCCCGCATCACTAACTGGTCTTTCGCGCAGGTTCCCGTCAACTGTGCTCGATCTTCGCTTATGCCGAAGACGCTGTTCGGATTAGTGTCTGCAATCGTAACTGCGCTTCCAGACTGAATCGTGACCACGCTAGCCAAATCCCATCCTCCCAGGACAGCCCGCTGGAATCTGCCCGATGGATTAGGGAGCGTCCATGTTTCGCTGAAAACGAAGCGATGAGTGCGATCGAAACTGGCTCGCCCCCAACGCTGTCGAGGGGAGTTCTGGTCGCCGAGTGTCACTACAATTCCTGCGCCAGAGCCGTTGATGTCGGCACCATCCGTGTCTAATGTTTTGGAAAAAGTGTAGGAGGCCAGGAACTGGAGACCAGAACGCAAGCGCTTGGTAAGGCTAGCCTCGAGCCCGTTGTACCACGAACTTCCGGCCCATTCCGACAGTTGAAGTGAATCTGCGGGAACTCCTGGTATGGGGACTCGGAGCGGTATGTTTGCAACGGTGTTTGTGATTGTGCCCCTGATGGGAGTCGTGGAAGAGCTTTCAAGCGCTTGATTCACCGAACGCTGCCGTTGCAGATGTGTGTCTCTAGCGCCCGCGTATCCGGCCTCCAACAATAGGTCTTTGGCGAGCTCTGCTTGCAAGCTCAATGAGTACTGTTGAACCGTGGCCGGTCGAAGACGAGATGAGATTGTAAATATAGTTGTCGCACCACCCGGAGCATATGACGGGAACACAGGGAAGGATTCGGGCGTAGGGAATGGTTTGGGAAAAGGCGATTGGAACGTCGCGCCAGCGTTTACGGCTCCGACGATCAACCGAGGCAGGCCAAATGGAGCGCCGTTGAAGTTTTGAAAGAAAGCTTGGACGGTAGGCCGGGAGAAGTACATGCCGTACCCGCCCCTAAGCACGAAACGACTCCTATCTGGCAAGACCTGCCACGCAAAACCGATTCGGGGTGCAATCGTGTTTTGCCCCTTGCCATCACTGGCAAAAGTGTTGTTCGCTTTGTAGACACCGGGTGGAACCGTATCTGGAAAATTAGAAGCGACGACATAGCCGGCAATACTTCCAGAGGGTGGTGGGTTGGGGTCTGCTTTACTGATATCGAAGCTCGAGTTTCGACCTAGCCTGTCTCCGAAGTACCCTAGTCGTTCATAACGCACGCCGATGTTCAATGTCAGAGACTTCCGGAGTCTGTAGTCATCCTGCGCAAACGCCGACCCCTCCCAGATCCTGTACTCTCGATTGAAGAATCCGAAGTCGTCCACCGAGGCGAAGACGTTACTGAAAGTACCTGTGCCATTCGCGGTGGCATCGAGGCCGAGCAAAAAGTCTGGCCAACTCAAAAACTGCACAAACGATCCAATGCCAGGGTCGCCGAAGTTGTCCTGTATTCTTGTAGCTGAGCCACCCAACCGCATGGAATGAGCTCCGTGGACTAGGCTAAGAGTGTCGCTGAGTACGAAGCTGTTCTGGACGAACGTGTAGGGGAATGCGGTAGCGAAAGCGACCGACCCCAGAATATTTAGATTCGGCAGTTGGTCCGTGTCATTCATTTCCCCTTCCGTAACCCCTACATCTGACCATTTGAACGGAGCCCTACTTTTAGTCCGGCTACGAGTGCGGATGTACCCAAAACGCAGGTCATTAAGCCACGTGTTGCTCATGGCATAGGTATTGGCGATGGAGAAGACTCGGTTCCCTCCGACACCGGGACTTGAAAATCCACTTGTATTCGGTGTTGGGTTGAAGAAATTGCCCGGGAATGCCACGTTTTTACGGTTGTCAGCAAAGAAGAATCGTGCGCTGATCTTGCTCCTTTGAGAAAACTGATAGTCGACGTTGGTGGAGAATTGGTCCTCATCAAAACGGCAAGGCTCAGAAAGATTCGAGAAGCCTTGGCTGGATAACGGTTTTGAGTGATCCACTGACTGCGGCGTTGGAATTAGAAAGCTTCCATTTGGGAGCTTGAAGTTAAGGAGAGCCAATGCGACAGGATTGATATTGGAGCCGTCGGATTTGACCGCAGCACCGCCCAGAGCGCCCGTCATGCCACCGAACATCTTCCCGAGTGCGCCTGGTGTGCGATCATCGGTCAAAGGTGGCGAACTGAGTGTCGCTTCACACGCAATTCTCGACTGACCCGCAGCCAGCCCGTTTACTTGTCGCGTTCCCTGGTAGGATCCGAGGAAAAATAGCCTATCTTTTTTGATCGGGCCGCCGAACACGAATCCAAACTGGTTTTGCTTGAGGACCGGCCTTGGCTGGTTGGTTCGGTTTCGGAAGAAATCATTCGCGTTCAGGATATCATTGCGGAAAAATTCGAACACAGATCCGTGGTATTCGTCGCCGCCTGATTTCGTAATCACGCTGATATTGGCACCAGCGTAGCGGCCGTAGGCCGCATCGTAAAGGCCCGTCTGTACCTTGAACTCTTGTATGGTGTCCGGGTTAGGAATCGGAATTCCCCCACTCCCAGCACCACTGGCTTGAACGTCGCTTACACTGATCCCGTCCAATTGCCAGTTGTTGTCATAGGAGCGCGTTCCATGCACGAAAATTCCATCGTTCGACTTTGCAATCTGCCCTAAAGCAGCTCCACCGAGACCTAACTGCCCCGCGTTCGAAACCCCCGTAATGACTCCGGGCGAGAGGCCAGCTATCTGCGCAAAGTTCCGAGTGACAAGTGGAAGGCCACTCACGGCACTTTCATTGACTACACGTCCGAGCCCCGCATTCTCCGTCTGAACCAGCGTCGGTTCCGCAGAGACCTGAAGAGTGTCGGAGACGGTTGCTATTCGGAATTGTAGTTCGAGGTGTGCGATCTCGGTGACATGAACGCTTATGGTTGCGCCGGCGATTAGGTCCACGGAGCCGCTTCGCCTCGCCTGCACCCGGTATACACCTGGGCGAAGAAGAGGGAACCTGAATCTCCCTTCCTCATCCGCAATTACTGACTCAATTGCACCCGTTTCTTGGCTCACGAGTCGAACAACCGCGCCAGGCAAAACTGCTCCGGTTGGGTCAATCGACACGCCCGCCAGCGCACCACTGGAAGACGTCTGGCCGTTTGTATTGTAAGGAAGTACAAATGCAATCAGGAGTGTTAGCAGAGTTGGGACTGAATCCCGAAATCGATTGCAGTGTGGACCGTGATGAATTTCCACAAACCATCTTCCTCCTGCTCCCCGAGCCAGCCGGAGTTCGGTTGTTGAATGCGGGAATTTCCATTTCCTGAGAAGCTCGAAAAACGCACAAGAAATTTGAAGACTCACTCTCGCGAGCACCATACCCAGAAGTTTTGACAGTCTGCAACTGGTAGGGCCAACAGTACGACTACTCGTCCGTAAGCCTTGTATTTGTGGTAAATCCCTTATATTTTTATTGCGTTGCTCCGTCCTGTACCCCACCCTACGTCTTCGATGTGCTTCGGTATGACAGCCCGCGGAAGAAAGTTCTGTCGCTCCTGCGCTGCTATCCATGATCTTTCTCATGATCTTTCTAAGGTGAAGCCCAACGGAGCGGTCCAATTCATTGGACTTTTGGCGATCATCACTGTGTCACTTCTATCGCCGCATGCAAGTTCGGCTGCTCCCGTGAAGCCGGTACGGCGTGTCCTTATTTTCTACGAATTAGGCCTCTCATCTGTTTCGGAAACACTCATTGACCGAGAGATTGTCACCGCATTGGAGAGTTCACCATTCCAGATCGAACTGTATCGGGAGTACCTTGAGACAACTCTATTTCCTGATCCAACTGCGCAGCAGAAAATGCGGCAGTGGTATCTCGATAAATATCGAGATCGCAAGCCCGATCTGGTCATTGCGCTTGGTCCATCTCCGCTCAGATTCGTCATCGAGGTGCATGAACGTGCTTTTAAGAATGTTCCCGTTGTTTTCGGAGGCACGTCCGTCGAGATGGCAGACTATCCCAATCTCGATTCGCATTTTACCGGCATCTGGGACAGGTTTGAGCCGGACAAGATCTTGGAGGTAGCCCTGCGACTGCAGCACGAAACCAAGCATGTGATTGTGGTGGGCGGCACTTCGGCATACGACCGGCATGTGGAGGCACTTTTTCGCGATCGGCTCCGTCGCTACGAGGAAAGGTTCGATATTGAATATCTGACTGATCTGGATATGCCCACTCTCCTCGACCGGCTGGGACATCTGCCGCCAAATACGATCATCCTCTATACGAACTTCGAACAGGACGCAGCCGGGACTCCCTTCATTGCCGCCTCCCAGGCCGATCCGATGATGGCTGAGGCCGCGAACAGGCCCATTTTTACTCCGATGGATGTGGATTGGGGGCACGGAGAGGTCGGCGGCTATGTTCACAGCTTTTCTGAAGAGGGAAAAATTATCGGAAAGGTGGCGCAAGCAATTCTCAGGGGCAAAAAGCCGCAAGATATCCCGATTACGCAGGGCGCCAACATTTACCTGTTCGATTGGCGCGCCCTGAAGCGTTGGGGAATGAACGAAAGTAATTTACCGCCAGGCAGCATTGTTTTCAATCGTCAACCGAGCTTTTGGCAGCTTTATAAGCAGTATGTCTTGATCGCCATTCTTGTAGTTCTGGCTGAAACTGCTGCCATTCTCGGACTGCTCTGGCAAAGAGCACGAAGAAGGAAGACAGAAGAGAAGTTCTCCAAGGCTTTTCAACAAAGTCCTCTTGCTTTCACAATAACCACCGCGAAAGATCATCGCTACCTGGAAGTCAACGACACTTTTGAGCGCCACTCTGGTTGGAGGCGCGACGAGGTTATCGGCCGTACCCCGTCGGACATCAAAATCTGGGTAGATCCAAACCAAAGATTCGGATTCATTGAGCAACTTGCAGCGAAAGGTTGCGTGCGAGACCTTGAGGTTAAGTTTCGCACGAAAGACGGTCAGATTCGGACGGGCCTCGGTTCAGCCGAATTGATTTACGTCAATGGTGAGCAGTGTGTTCTTTCCGTGATCGCCGACATCACCGAGCGCAAAATGGCAGAGGAGGCTCTCGCAAGTGTGAGCCGCAGGTTAATTGGAGCGCAAGAGCAGGAACGTATGCGGATTGCCCGAGAGCTTCATGACGATATCAATCAGCGTATCGCGATGTTGTCTTTCGAGCTTGATCAACTTCAGCAAAGCAGTGCGCCTTCAGGGCCAGAACACCAAAGCCGCGTGAAAGAAGTGCAGAAGCGCCTATTGGAGCTAGGTATCGAGGTTCAGGCAATATCCCACCGCTTACACTCGTCGAAACTGGAATACCTGGGGTTGGTCGTAGCGTGTAGGAGCTTCTGCAAGGAAGTCGCCGACCGGCAAAAGGTGACCGTCGATTTCACGGCCACTGACGTCCCACGTGACGTACCGCAAGAAGTCTCGCTTTGTCTCTTCAGAGTCTTACAAGAATCCCTGAATAATGCGATCAAGTACAGCGGTGTGCAGCATTTCGAGGTGCGGCTCCAAGGGAGTTCGGGCGAGATCCAGCTTACAGTTCATGATGATGGGACGGGGTTTGATAGCGAGTCGGCTATGACGAGCCAGGGCCTCGGCCTGGTCAGCATGCGAGAGCGTGCCAACCTCGTGAATGGCACGATGTCGATTGCATCAAAGCCTGGGGGTGGCACTGAAATCAGTGTTCGTGTTCCGCTGGTTTCGGCGAAGAAAGCAAGTGAAATGGTATCCGGGGCTGCTTGATCTTTGAGGGGGAAACATGTCACGTCCACGTGTCTTACTGGCGGATGATGCGTCAGAGATGCTTGAAATGTTTATGCGCTTGTTGGGAACTGATTTTGATATTGTAGCCCTGACGCAAAACGGAGAAGAGGCGCTGGAGTCGGCTCTAAGGCTCGATCCCGATCTTGTGATACTCGACATCTCGATGCCCCTTCTCAATGGTATCCAGGTGGCCTCCAGGCTTCGAGAGCGAGGGTGCAACGCAAAAGTGATTTTCGTTACCGTCCACGAAGATCGGGACTACGTTGAAGGTGCATTTGCGGTTGGGGCGCTGGGCTACGTTCTCAAATACCGCATTGCGAACGATCTAGTCCTCGCCACGGAAGAGGTGCTGCAAGGGCACGCATTCACCTCGCCGCTTGGGGTGAAAAACTCAGCTGGAAGTTCCTCAGCGGATGCAAGAAACGTCCACTAACCTTCCCAACGTCCGCCAATGCCTCGGATGCGGGCGGCGTCGGCCAGCACGAATGTCGGCGGCATATGATTCGCAAACACCCAACGCGGATGACAGAGCTGAGATGGTAACTAACGGCAAGCGCGGCTGAATCTCCCGCATGTACGTTTTCTCGTCGGGCCAGGCCGCCCCGTGTGGCGTGGAACGCCATGTCCGTTTCGCGGCTTCGTGTCTTGCTTGACTGGCAGAGCGCTTTGCTTGCGATCCTTGACTACGGGCCACTACCCGTCCGCGTTTAGCGAGCTCAATCAACTTCTCGCCAGAAACTTTGCCCCGCAGGTTTGGCAGAGCCGCCCTTCATGTGTGGTAGCCCCGCAACCGGGGCAGATCTTCGGCGGAGGAGAAGCGAAGGCGGATTTCACGATGAACTCCTTCCCCCTCCCTTCACTCCTTCGGCGCTGCGTCAGACGTGTTGGCAGCGGCTGCTCACTCGGCGCCGTCCTTCGTTGACTCCAGATCGCTTGTGCGACCCACTCAGCTACCGGAGCGACGGCGCGCGCCCAAATCGGAGCTGTCTCGGATAGCTTTTCAGTAAGCGAGGCCATCAACCTCGCGTTCCCATTTCGTTGCTCGAAGAACCATTCCCGCTTGAGAGGCTGTGTAGTAATCCAGTCCAGAAGATACGAGTCCACCAGCGGACGCACGGGCTCCATCAAGTCGCAAGCGAGGCTGTCTCGATTCGGTTGGTCAACGTGAAATAGTCCCATCGCTGCGTCCAACCCCAGAGCGCGCGCAGCAAGGCTTGCCTCCGACTCAAGCAGCGCATACAGGTAATTCATCATCGCGCATGCAGGGGTGACCGCCAGGCGAGGCGATCCGGTTAGTGGTGAAATCCGTGTGCCGAAGCTGCGCCAGGTCGAAAACGGCACTGGACTTTGGAAATTCATTTTGTGGATCGTGCATCAGGCATCGCTCTGCTTCTACGAAGAACTGTTGACGATTGGCTGAACTTGCATCGAAGATCGCGGAATAGTCTCAGAACCTTCCGACGTGGGCGGCAGCTTCTGTCATTCCGGGCTTCTTTAGCGTTTACAATCTGGTCCTCTCGCCTGTGTATTCTGAGAGTACAGCTATGAGCGATCAAGACGTGACCGCGTTTCATTTCCGACAAGTGCTTTACTCGTTGTTTCGCTCAGCACTGTCCAACGATCAGACGTCGGCTAAAGTCGACGCGCAAGATTTGCACGATAAGGTTGTGCTGGAGCCGAACCCCATCCAGAAAATGTCGCTGTGTTGTGAGGTAATGCGGTCTGTTTTCAATTCACAGGGTGGAGATGTATTGGTTAAAGATGCCGAGCCTGGAAGGGAGAATCAACTAACCATACAATATATAATTCCACGCCCCGAATGGGGCAGCACTTGGCGGTAGGGAAGCGCATGGCGTACCCGAATTCTATATATCGAATCGGATGCTGGCGAAGAATCGCAGGTGGTTACACCAAAGAGAGATGTTTCTCCGATTCGGAGACTGAAGGCATGATCCCTGTCAGTCGTGCCAGCGCCTCCCAGTGCCTTGCATGTGGGCGGCGTCGGCCAGCGCGAATATCGGCGGCATATGACTCGCAGACACCGAGCGTTGCAGCAATATCTGCGATTGTGACTGAGGCCAGACGGGACTGAATTTCCCTGTCATATTTCTCGCGATCAACTGAGCTTGCGCCCGACGAGTTTCGCCACCGGCGCTTGGCTGCTTCGTGCCTGCATTGAGTCTCGGAGCGCTTCTTTCGAGATTCGGCTCTCTGTGCAACTATCCGACCTTGCTTCGCAAGCCCGATCAATTTTTCCTTTGAGACCTCTCGCCCGCAAGTTGGGCAGAGCCGCCCTTCACGCGTGGCAGCCCCGCAACCGGGGCAGATCTTCGGCGGAGAGAAGCTGAGTCGGTTTTCGCGATGAACTCCTTTCCCCCGGCAACATTTGCCTGACCAGCAATTTTTCGGCGCACCAGCTCCCGCGCGATTCGCAGTGCGGTCCCGGACGAATGCGCAAGGGCTTGGGCGCGTCGCAACCGGGCATCAGAGGGATGCCGATGTCGTCTGCCTGGCACAGGATGCGTTCATTCCAGAGAACGGCGAGTTTGGTCACGCCGCTCGGCCTGAAAGGCAGGAGATGCGGTCTCATCTCCCAACTTGGATTCTTGAAATTGCAAAGATGCCGGGCAACGACATTCATTCATCCGAGTTTGATCGCCGCGTAAACTCGTATGCCGAATCGGATGTCTGCACGCAATGCAAGATCGACGCGGCCTTTGAGATTCAAGAACGACTGAAGGATTACAACAAGAGATTCGTCAGTCGCGATACAAGCCCGTATCTGAGTCGTTTGGCTGAACGAGGCGCTTGTACCTGCAAGCACACCGCAACTTGATACTTGCCCACATCTGGAGAACGGTTGGACGATTCGACTCTAGGCGCTCCTTCGCCTATCGGTCGCTCGCTGCTCCTTATGTGCTAGCTTCGGATGCTCCCTCTGATGGAAGCTGAGGCACGGTTCGCAGAAGTCCTCGCCACACAACTCGCAGCGCTCGGTGTGTGCTGAGCAGAGTGATGTGCCGCAGTCGGAGCACGCTGCTCCAGCCGAGCGCCCACACGTCGCGCCCAGGGCATCTTCAAGGCTTCCGACTTCGACTATTCCGCAGTAGCCCATAGCGCTTGGCACATCGTCGCGTAGCGGGGATGACAAACTCTCCATCAACTTCGCCCTCAGCGTTGAGCCTCAGGCCAATGCCAGAGCCCGCACAGAAGGCACTCAAACAGCAGATAGGAAACACCGTCAGCGTCCGTTGCCAGTTGGGGCGGTCGATCGAGTTGGTGATGACACGGCTTAGGGTCTGTGTCCATTGGCTGATTCTAGCCTCTCAGGCAGCGTGGTCCCGGTTAGTTTATCGGCTGATGGTGGAAGTGGATGAGCACTCCGTGCACAACAAATCCGACCACGAACCAGAAGGCGTCCTCAAGAATTCGTTTGAATCGCGGCGTCATAGCCCAGACGATACGCGTTCCCGTTGGTCTGCGAAAGACGGAAGCTCCAGCCGCCGTCTTCTTGGCCTGTCGCCACCTCGCCCAGTCAGCCTTTTCTGCGTCGTTCGGATAAGGGCGATAGCGGCCCGACGACCCGGGCCCATATCGCACAGCGCAATAAGAGGTGCGCAAGAGTATCATGTGGGGCCATGGCGACGCTCGCCCATCGACCGATTCTGTGCCGCCGACGTGGAAACCCCAATTGGGGAAAGCCCATCCCGTTTGCTCCGCCTTCCCTCACCGAGTTCGAAACGGAAGTCAGACGGTTGCGGCTCACAAGAGAGATGTATGCCTTCTCCGATGATCTACGAGGCTGGTGTCGGAAAAACAAGAACCGGGTATACATTCCCGAGTGGCTCCTCCAGAAGTGGGGAATCGAAGTGGACCTGAAATTCGAGTGGGCCTAAAAATAGTCGTGCCGAACGATCTTGCGCTAGTTGCTACGACAGGATTGCATGGCCTCACTTTACCTCTGTCCGCTTGACTTGGTTCGCCAATCGCCATAGAGTTTGCCCCTTGGGAGGGCTCCCCCATGCCACTTCCTCCCTGCGACAAACACAAGAACCTACAGATGGTCGCAGCTCCGCTGGAATCGCCGGCAAATCAGACGCTCGTGCATGTTTGTCCAGTTCCCAGTTGCGGTCGTTGTCATGACGACCAGGGTTACTTCGAAGTGGTCGAAGGCCAGATTGTCCGAGGCAAGAGAAAACCTCTTCAAGCCGATTCCAACGCTAGGCCAACCCGCAAGGTGAAGGTCAATGTGCCATTTTGGCACGATCAGGTACATGACACCCCAGCACAAGCTAAGGCTAGAACTAAGTAACCGCCTTCAGTCAAGCCGTCTTGTTGGCCTTCCTCCACTTGGCCCAGCGTGCCTTTTGCGCCGCCCGGATTCGAGCGATCGCTGCGGCAGACATCTTCCGCTTCGGTCTACTGGCGATGGAAACGACTTTCTGACCCTTGACTCTCGCCCATCTTGCTCGTTGCGCCGCAGCTATTCGCGCACGGCCGGCGGCTGAAATTCCGCTCCTTTCGCTGATTCCGTGCGTGCCATTCAGAGCGGCGATGGCTTGGTTGAGCTGTTGAAGCGAAGATGCGAGACGGTTTCGCTCTTGTTCGAGATGCGTGAGTACCGAGGTGATTTTGATCATGGCACGACATGTACTAGATAGGTAAGCTAACCCCTGAAAAAGAAGATGACGATTGGACTGTCTTGCATAAAAAAGGGCCAGCACGAACGCTGGCCCATCGCTCACGTGAATATGCCTACTACTTGCACGTGTCGCTGATCATTTTCAAGCTGGTCACACGAATATCCCCATATTCTTCATGCTTCGAGGCCGGCTCGACATCGCCTTCTCTCTTCTCTCTTTGTTTATCCTTTGCTTCTTCTTTCGCCTCTTCCTTCGCTGGACCGGTTACGCTCACCTTGTGCCCGATGTGTTCTTCAAGCTTCACAGTGGTACTTTTCAACTCCCAGACCATCCCGTCTTCACCTCGGATGGCGAACTCGCCTGGCTCGTCGCCTTTCTGCAAGCAACCAACGACGGTTTTGGTGGGTTGGGCGGATTTCTTCGCCTGGTCCGCTTGGGCGTTCGGCTTGGTTCCGGTGTCCTGGCGATGTGCGGCTGCAGCGGTTAGAGCGGTTAGCAGCGTGAAGGCTAGGCAAGCAAACATTAGCCGTTTCATAGGTGGACTCCTATTGGCCAGAGGCGTTTGGCCGGTGCGAAAGCTCGGTTCGAAAACACGAGCCTTCGGACGGGTGGCGCTGCTCGGACAAAGTGTGCTCCCGTCTGACCTCTGCGTCAACCGACGTTTGCACACTCTAGCGCTAATCGTCTGTACGCCGAGAATGCTGGTGCGCGTGCGCGCAGATGTTGGATATCTGCGCAGGCGACGGAAACAGCTCCTAGGGTCTCCGGGGCGCGAAGGGGAACAACCGCGATGAGAGCCTGGTCCCTTCTCTGGGCTTTTGTGTTCTTTACTTAATGTTTCCCGTACTTCCACAATCGCAGGAGCTACGCGGCCTCGGAAGTTAGGATCTGATTTCTGCTGTTCCTCGATGTTTGGGTCCAATGAGAAATGCTCGCGCCCATCTTCGCGAGGAACAAGAATCACCAGTTTTACGGAGTGCATATTCTCAAAAGCTCCCAGCGTAGGTTAGACAACATCAGGCCACCGATATCGCGTTGTCTTCAGATCAGGATGTGGCTTGTGCGCATCTACCAAGGCGTTAAACAGCTGCGTCGATGGCGTCTTCGGCTTCGTGCAGGAGGTTGATAAGCTTGACTGGCGAATACTCTTGATCACTTTCATACATGCGCATGCACCCAATCGAACCTTTCCCGCTGGTCTAACAGGACGTGAAGGCTTTGCTGATCCCTGGTCGACAACAGCTATAAGCTAATACAATAATGGCAGCTAATCGACTGATCTTTATTCCGTCATCCCCTCGGAAGCGATTATCTGGCCGGCACTCTTCCGAGGACAAGTTGCTCTACATCGGATGGTCCGCTGAGATCAGAAGGGAGTACGATGAAAGCGCGCTAGATCTGAATTGGTGGGAGGCGCTCTCGCTTTATCAACCAGTACCTGCTCAGCATTACCTCCGACTCCCCTCCAGCGTAAAATCGATTGAAAGGAACACCAGTAACATGGAACAAGGTACAGTAAAGTGGTTTAACGACGCCAAAGGCTACGGTTTTATCAGCCGCCAGAATGGCGAAGACGTTTTCGTGCACTTCTCGGCTATCCAGGCGGGCGGCTTCAAGAGCCTGCAGGAAGGCCAAAAAGTGGAGTTTGAGGTCACAAAGGGACCGAAGGGGTGGCAAGCTGAGAACGTTCGAGCTGCCTAACGGCAGACGGTTATGAGAGGGCGGTCGCACATCGCGAATCGCCCTTTGCCATTTGCGCAACAATCATTTCCTTTCGACGTGGTGAGCGGAAATCACATGAGAACGTGAAGAGCACTTGCGGCTGTGGGTCGTCGTTCAACGTCTAATCGGAATAACGCGAAAACTACGAAGCCTCGTCGCAGGACGATGCTCTGTCTTTTGCTTGCCCTTTTTTCATGACCGCTGGGATCCTGGACATAAGGGAGACACTCGATTGTCAGGCACCATAAAGGCGGGAACCATCATGATGAGGGCGGGCACCATCATTCCCCAGTCCTTGCGAGTAGAAACGGAACCATATTCACAGGGCTGGGAAATAATCAAGAATTCCGACGGCAACTCCCTTGATCGAGATGTCCGAAGAGCTGACTGGAACTTCTTTTTTCTGGCTTCCAATATTCAGGCGACCGCCATGGGCTATTGGGGAGAGAGAACCGTACGGAGGGCAATGGAGCGAGTGCTGGCGAAGGCGGCACCGTCGAAGTTTAATTCCTTGGAAATAACGGAAGTCTCCGCTAAACAATTCCTGGGCTTTCCCTACGTGCACGTCTCGGCGCACTCACGGCATATCCAGAAGAGCCCATTTCTACAAGAGCCTGCCGAACGGGCCGAGCAGTAGTGGATACTGGCTGGGCTACTGCCCGAACTCTTCGTATCGTGGCGAACAATCTGTTTGGAAGGCAATGCAGCGATATGTCACCGACGTTCACCGCTCGCACGCGCAATCGGGAGAAGGTTTCGGCCAGCAGGAGTTGCATCGAGTTTGACGTCTGCGATACCGCTGCGTCCGCAGTAATCCAGGGCCGTGCTCATAGACTGCTTGCCAACTCCTCGGCCGCGATGTTCCTGCGCGACGAGCATCATGCCGATCCAAGCCCAGATCCTCGCCCTATGTGACCGTTGTAACAGTGCCAATCCGTTTGCCGGCGCAAGATGTGGCGTAACCCGCGTGGACCAAGTCTCAAAGTCGCTTCCAATCACTCTCGGTCTGGTTCACTCTTCCCTTTCTTCGAGTTGCAATGCAGCGGCTTGCTCCCCATTTCCCGAATCTCTCCTGCAACCGTGTCCGCACGGGCTAGACTTTTCAAGTCCTGCCATCCGTTTATCAGTTGCTCGGGCACCTTCATACGTACAAGTCTTCTCGTGAGAGATGACCCCAGCCATCCTGCAGTCGTGCCGAACAACGATGGGCTGAGGCTTCTCTACACCTGCCTCAGCCTGAGGCATAACCGGGAGATCTCGCCGCACGCGACCGCAAACTCGAGGCCCCACGCTTAGCAGCGCCAATTCCGCCGCCAGCAGGCTGATCAAGAGTCACTTCTCCAATCACGATGCGAGGTACAATGATTTTGCTGGGTGAAACGCCAGCGGTCTCTGCGCGGGTCCAACCATGCCGGGGGATCGCTTGGTTGGGCTCATCGAGACGATCACTACATCCGGGCGAATATCCTTCTCGTGCTCCTGCCAACCCGCACCGGATCGGTAGAGGCACGCCTTGAAAACCACCGCCCGAAGGACGGAACTACACTACCGGAGTCCTTCCCCAGTTCACGCTGATGCGGCACATTTGCAGTTGCGCGCAGACTCTTGTGCATAGCAGCGCCGGGGCGAAGAATGTAAACACTGTCTCATGGAAGA
>Ga0306922_10003568_pt1 | contig 14565 bp, 18 predicted proteins | sample sta12Cox44000082_FD_203758 | JGI IMG/M metagenome (GOLD analysis project Ga0306922, IMG submission 203758) | Lab enrichment of tropical soil microbial communities from Luquillo Experimental Forest, Puerto Rico - statoxic.12C.oxic.44.000.082 (v2)... | ecosystem: Environmental > Terrestrial >... | reverse complement strand
GTGTCCAGCACCGGCTGGACGTTGCCGGGCGAGCGGCTGATGACGCTCAGGATTTCGCTGGTGGCCGCCTGATGCTCCAGAGCCTCGTCGCGCTCACGGCGCAGCTGCCCAGCGTTGTCGGCGCTCACGGCGACCGCGCGGCGGGCACCTGGTCCGCCCTTCACGCCGCTTTTGGCGCGGCGCTTCGGCCCAATCGGCTTGCCTCGCTTCGATGTCATGTCTGTGCCGGCTCGCTTAGGCCCACGAACCACCGGAAGCTCTCGAGCCGGGCAAGCCTATTGATTCCAAAGCACTTTGGTCCCGCGTCGTCGCCCTCATTACGCGAGAATTAAGCATCATAGCGACCACAACCGGTGCGCCGGAAGGGGTTTTGTGCATCGCGACCCAGCATCTGGGAAGTTGAGGTAAGATAATCCGGTGCGCGCCGTGCGGCGCACGCTCGCGAAGCGTTGGGAGAACTCTCATGACGACCGCCAACGACAGCATTGAGTTGACGCGGGTCGGCCCGGGCACCGCGATGGGCGGGCTGATGCGGGAATACTGGATCCCGGCGCTGATGTCGTCGGAAATCGCGCGCGGCGGGGTGCCGGTCCGCCTGATGCTGCTCGGCGAGAAGCTGATCGCGTTTCGCGATGATACCGGCCGGGTCGGCATCATGGATCATCGTTGCCCGCACCGCGGCGCCTCGCTGTTTCTCGGCCGCAACGAAGAAGGCGGCATCCGCTGTATCTATCACGGTTGGAAATTCGAGGTGACCGGCCGCTGCCTTGACATGCCGAACGTGCAGCCGCTGCAGGACTTCAAGCACAAGGTCCGCGCCAAGGCCTACCCGACGATCGAGCGCGCCGGCGTGGTGTGGGTCTATATGGGGCAGCGCGCCAAAAAGGTGCCGCCGCTGCCGGCGTTCGAGATCCTCGACGTGCCCGATGCCGAAGTCGGCGTCACGCTTATTCAGCGCGACTGCAATTATCTGCAGGCGCTCGAGGGCGACATCGACACCTCGCATTTCGGCTTCCTGCACGCCGGCCACGTCGAGGCCGACACGCTCGTCGACGACGATCCGATCCTGCACACGGTCGCGATCCGCACCCCGGACTATCACATCGCCGATGCGGCCTGGGGCACGACCTATGCGGGCTACCGCACTGCAGGCCCCGGCCGCACCTCCTGGCGCTTCGGCAACTTCCTGTTTCCGTTCTGGACACAGGTGCCGAACGGCGAATTCGGCCAGCACGTTCAGATCCGCGGCTGGGTGCCGCTCGACGACTCGCACACCATGTACTGGGTGATCTGGTGGAAGCGTGGCCTCTCGGCCTTGAATCAGGACGCGCCGTCGTTCAAGGACGGCACGCCGATCGGCGGCATGGGCCGCCGCAACGAATTCCTGCCTAACACGTCGGACTGGCTCGGCCGCTTCCGGCTCGCCGCCAATGCGAGCAACGACTGGGGCGTGAACCGTGCCGCGCAACGCGACAACTCGATCTACAGCGGCATCGAGAGCATCCACCTGCAGGACCAGGCAGTCACCGAAAGCATGGGCGCGATCCTGGATCACAGCTTCGAGCATCTGGCGCCGTCGGATCTGATGATCACGCGCACGCGGCGCCGCCTGCTGATGGCGGCGCGGGCGTTGCGCGACAAAGGCGTGGCGCCGCCCGGCGCCGAGGACGTCGAGGTGTTCCGCAACGCCCGCGGCGGCTATTTCGTCGGCACCGACAAGAGCGGCTGGCGGGACGCCTATGCGGCCGAGCTCGCCGCGGCGGCGCGACCGCCCACGGCCGCGTTGCGCGCCGGGGCCTAGCTCGTTTCCCGCATTACTCGTCAGCTTTACCGTCACCTTTACTTGGCGGCGACCGGTACGCTACACCCACGCCGCAACCTCCCGCGAGCGCGCCGCGCATGGCCAAAATATCGACCTCCATCATCGCTCTGAACCAGGCCGAAAAAATCGGCGACGCCATTGCGACCGTGTTGTGGACCGACGAAATCGTCGTCGCCGATTCCAACTCTATTGACGCCACCGCCTCAATCGCTGAGGGGCTTAGCGCGCGCGTGGTGCAGATTCCGTTCACGACCTTCAGCGAGCTGCGCAACCGCGCCGCCGACGCCTGCACAGGCGACTGGATTTTGAGCCTCGATACCGACGAACGTTGCACCCGCGAGCTGCGCGACGAGATCCTTGCCTTGACCGCCGGCAACCCGCAATACGACGCCTATTACATTCCGCGGCGCAATTATTTCATGGGCCGCTGGATAAAGGGCTCAGGCTGGTATCCGAATTACCGTCCGCCGCAGCTCTATCGCAAGGGCATGATGCGCTACACGCGCATCATTCACGAGGCTCCGGAGATGCAGGGTGCCAACAAGGAGATCGGATTTTTGAAGAATGCCTTGTGGCAGTTTCCGTTCCGCAATTTCGCCGAGATGCAGCACAAGGCCGACCGCTACTCGACCGTCGGCGCTCGCATGCTCGTCGGCAAGCGCGTGACCATGGGCACCGCGCTCGGCCACGGGCTCTGGGCCTTCATCAAGCACTACATTTTCAAGGTCGGCTTTATCGACGGCTGGGCCGGCTTCGTCATCGCCTTCGCCAACTTCGAAGGAACGTTCTACCGCTACGCCAAGCGCTACGAAGAGACGCAAAGCTGGGGGCCGCCGTTGCACGAGACGATCCGGCGCAACGACGCCGCGCCGCGTTGACCGCAGCGGAGCACGCGTTACGCGCCCTTGTAGGATTTTTCCTCGACGAACTCGGACTTGAACGTCGTATTGATCTGGTATTTGACCCGGGCGCGGCGATCGTTCATCTGATAAACACTGCGCGCGAGCTCGATGAAGCGCGGCCCGAAATCCTCCCGCACCTCGGCGTCGCGAATCGCATCCTCGATGTCCCAAAGCGCGACATTGATCGCTTTCAGTTCGCTCGCGAACGGCCCGAGCGCAGCGGCATCGAGGCCGATGCCGTTTTTCGCCTCGAGCAGCACGTCAAGCTCCGCCATCACGTTGCGCCGCTTGGCGGGATCGGCGATCCGCTCGGCCTTGATCTCGAGGATGGTGATCTTGTCGATCAGCTCGCCGATCGAGACGGGAACGTGGGGCGATTGTGCGGACATCGATCAGGAGCTCACGGCGGGAAAACAAGGCGGCGCGTTTTGGATAGCAGAGCCGGCCCGCAGGCGGCAATGTCGGCGCAGAAGGCCAAGACTTCGGCGAAATTCATTCATTCGCCGACCGCGGCGGAGCCCATCCGTGTCTTGGCGAGCGCCTCGTCGACCGCAACCATGACTTGGGCCGGCGTCAGTTCGTCGAGGCAGCGGCTATAGCTTGCGATGTGACGCTCACAGCCCTCGAACGTGCATGGCAGACAGGGCAGCGGATTTTGCACGACCCAAACGTTGCCGCGGCGCTGCACCGTGCCGCGCGCCGCCCACGGCCGATCGAGGCCGCCGACCGGCCAGGGTCCCCACAGCCGCGGGTCCATTGGGCCGAACAGGACGATCGTCGGGCATCCGGTCGCGGCGGCGAGATGGCTGACGGAAGTGTCGGGGCCGACGTAAGCGCGCGCGCCTTGCAGCAGCGACACGGTCTGCGGCCAGCGCGCTTCGCGCACGGCAGCGACGCCCTGCCAAACATCGTCCAGATACGCGCGCTCCTGCGGATCGGGGGCGCTGATCGCCACCACGTCGAGGCCGCGCTCTCGAAGTTTTGCCGCGAGCGCGCGCCAGCCGTCTTTTGTCCACCGCTTGTAGCGGAACATCGGCGCAGAATGGATCACGGCGTAGTCGCCGGCCGGGGAAACTCGCTCGGATGCGGCGGCCGGGCAGACGACTTCCGGCACCCGCGCGATGCCGAGCGCGTCGGCGAGCAGCAGCGCCTGCTCGACCCGATGACTGTTGGCGACGGCTGGCGCCGTCACGTGCAGCATACGGCGCTTCCAGGCGCTGCCGATCCTGCCGTCGTCGCTGAAGATGCCGGCATGGCTGCGCCCGGCAATCAGCGCGAACGCGGTTGGCCGGTCGCCGCTCTGCGTCGAGATCGCGAGGTCGTAGCGCTTGCGCAGCTGCGTCATCAGCGCGAGCGATTCCCAAACGCTCGGCCGCGGCGCCATCGGAATGATGTGATCGATATCGGGATTGCCCTTGAGGATGCCGACCGTGTTGCTGAATACCAGCGCATCGATGCTGGCGTCGGGCCAGGCGCGGCGCAGGCTGCGGATCAGCGGCGTCGTCAACAGCGCATCGCCGATCCGGCGCAGCGTCACCACAAGAATTTTTGGGTTTTGCCCGAGGCTCGCCGGCACCATCGCGTCGCCCATGCTAGCCGGCCGGCGCCGCCCGCGGAATTCGTCGCGCGGCGCTGGGCGCTTCGACGCCGAGTGCCCGCAGATCGGCGTCCACCATCCAACGCACCAGCGACTGAAATGGGTCTGTGGCACCTCGTCGACCTTGCCGAACATTTCGCAGAGCCGTTCTGCCGGTGATCCCCGTAATCAATACTTTGCGGCGATTCATACACTCACTACTCGATGTCTCGATTGGTGCCTGTGGCGGCGGGGTGCACCTTATCAGCTGAATCGCAGCGATTGAAAGGCGACGCTCATCGCGACGCGGAAAAAGGGCTACACCTTAATTGGTTGGCTGACACCGGCGATCCGGCGCGGCAGCGTATTTTTCGCCGCACCCAGCCCGAACCAGCCGCTCGCCTGCCGCCCGCATCGTTGACAGGCTCAACGTCGAGGTAAGCGCGGCCCTCGACGACGCCGCCGTGAAGGCGCGGATTGCCGAACCCGGCTCGGTGCCCCTCGTTCTCGGATCGGCGGCGTTCGCGGCATTTCTCGCCGCAAAACCGCGAAGTGGGCCAAGGTCGTGAAATACGCTGGCGTGAAGCCAAGCTGAAGGGCAAGCGGCCGGGCGACCGCTTATCGATCCGCCCGGAACAGCACGCAGGCGTCGCCGTAGGAGTAGAAGCGATAGCCGGTCGCGATGGCGTGCGCATAGGCGCGGCGCATCACGTCGAGACCACAGAAGGCTGATACGAGCATGAACAGCGTCGAGCGCGGCAGGTGGAAATTGGTCAGCATGGCGTCGACGGTCTTGAAGCGATAACCGGGCGTGATGAAGAGTGCGGTGTCGCCGGAGAATTCCGATAACGTGCCGTCGGCCGCGGCGGCGCTTTCGAGAAGCCGCAGCGCGGTCGAGCCGACGGCGACGATGCGCCCGCCGCCTTTGCGCGCTGCGTTCAGCGCCGCGGCAGTGTCGGCGCTCACCACGCCCCACTCGGCGTGCATCTTGTGATTGGCGGTGTCGTCGGTTTTGACCTGCAGGAAGGTGCCCGGACCGACATGGAGCGTCAGGCGATGCAGCGCGATGCCGCGCGCCCTAAGTGCCTGCACAAGCTTTTCCGTGAAATGCAGGCCCGCGGTCGGCGCCGCGACCGAGCCTTCGTCGTGGGCGAACATGGTCTGGTAGTCGGCGCGGTCGCGCTCGTCGGCGGCGCGGCGGCTGCCGATATAGAGCGGCAACGGCATGTCGCCGCGCTCCGCGAGCGCGGCATCGAGCGCCGGCCCGTGGAACGCAAAGGAGAAGGTGACTTCGCCGCCCTCGCCTTTTGCCTCCACCGTGGCGTCGAGTTGGTCGAGGAAGCAGACCCTGCCCTCGCTGCCAAAGCGCACCACGTCGCCCTGGGCAAGGCGCTTGGCCGGCCGCACCAGCGCCTGCCAGCGCGAGCCGTCGAGCCGCCGGGTCAAGGTCGCCGTGATCGCTGGCTCGCCGCCGCCGGCGCGGCCGATTCGGCGCCCGCGCAAATTCGCGGCGATGACCTTGGTGTCGTTGACCACGACGGCGTCGCCCGCTCGCAGCAGCGCCGGCAGGTCGCCGACGGCGCGATCCTCGAATTGCGCCGCCGCGTCCGGGCGTACCACCAGCAGCCGCGCCGTGTCGCGCGGCACCGCGGGCCGCAGCGCGATGCGGTCTTCCGGCAGCTCAAAGTCGAATTCGTCGGTGCGCATGAAATCCGGACGTTGCTGGCCGCCAAAAGTTTTGCCTAAAGGCGCATATCGCAACCTTTCAGGCGGCAATCAATGTGACCCCGAGCGCGGTCATGCCGAAACCTGGTATCGGCGACGTCATCTGGCACCCGCCGTTCATCCGCGCCATAGCGGCCGCGGCGGCCGGGTGACGTTCTTGGCGCCGCCGTCGAGTGGCACAAAGGACCTCCTGGTCGCCGAGCCGAGCGTCGCCGAGGTGATCTATTTCGAGCATTCCGGCTCGGAGCTGCGGCATGGCCTCAATCTCATGCGGCTGGTAGGGCTGCTCAAAAGCGGCACCTTCACCCAGATCTGGATCCTCGACCGCACCACGCGCCTGACGTCAGCCATTTCCACGACCTACCAATCGATTGCCTGGTCGCGCTGATGGCGGCGATGCGGGTGCCGCTGCCGACGACCAAGCCGAACCTGCCGGTGCTGGCGGCCGTCGGCGAGCGCTATAAACAATGGCTTGGCTCGTGCATTGGCAGCTGCCAACGGGACAAGGATTGGCCCGACGCCTACTGGGCGGAGCTGATTGCGGGCCTGCGTGGCCGCACTACCGGCACGCTGTTCCAGATCAGCGGCGCCCAGCACCCGGGCGGGCCCGGCAACTGATCGCCGGCGGCGATGGCAGTGGCGCGCCGGTGGTCGATGCCTGCGATTTCGGAATCAAGTCGGTGGCGCTGCTGCGCCACGCTGACCTCTTCGTCGGCACCGATTCCGGGCCGATGAATCTCGCCGCCGCGGCCGCGACCGACGCCTTCACGCTGTGAAGTTCATCCACGCCAGCGTGCCGGACGGCGGCCCGATGCCCGGCATGCCGCGCATTGCGCCAGCGGCGGTCCTAGCCCAGATCGCGCCGTTCCTGTGCGGATGAAGGATCGTCGCTAAAGCTAAATTATTGTTGGGATTTTTCCGCCGCGATCGTGCGGTTATCGACAAACCTGATGGCGATCGGCCGCCCGGCCACCGCCCGTCCCATGCCGTCGGTGAAATGCAGCGGTGTGCAGCGCTTGAGCGCGGCATCGACCGCCTCGCGATAGACCGCGCGGACGGCGGCCGGCGCGTCGTGGCTCGCATAGGTGACGCGCGGCGGCGCCACGATCGCGCCGTCGCGCTTGAAAGCGAAGCGGATGGTATACTGCATGCCGTGGCGCGCCTCGTCCTTCGGCGGCGGCACCCAGCAGCCGCGCAGCGCGGCGTACATGGCGCCGATGGAATTGAGCGCCGGCGGCTCGGCCTGCACGGCTTCGGTCTCCGCTACGGCCTGCTCGCCTGCGGCCTTGTCGCTTGGAATTTTGGTGGCCGGATCGTTGTCGTCGGTCGACACCACGGTCAGCTGCAAATCCTCGCCGATCGGCCCTTCGTAATAGGGCATGCAGGGCCGGCGCTGGAACACGCTGCAAAACGTCGGATGACAGGGCCGGCCGCTGAGCACGCTGCATTGCGACTGCGGCGTCTGCGGCCAAGCGGCGTCAGGCGCGCCGGACGTTGCAAGGCCGAGAACCGCTAACGTCAGAACCTTTGCATTCCGGAGCAGACCCATCGGTCAGGCTCCCTGCTTACTCCGCGTCGGCGGCCACTTTCATGCTCACGATGCGGTCGGGGCTCGACGGCGGCTCGCCGCGCTTGAGCTTGTCGACCACGTCCATGCCTTCGACCACCTCGCCGATCACGGTGTATTGCCGGTTCAGGAAATGGCCTTCGTCGAACATGATGAAGAACTGGCTGTTGGCGGAATGATTGCTGTGGCCCTTGCGCGCCATCCCGACGATGCCGCGATCGAATGGCACCGGTGAGAACTCGGCTTTGAGGTCCGGATGCTTGGAGCCACCGGTGCCGTTGCCGTGCTGGCCGTCGCCGGTCTGCGCCATGAAGCCATCGATGACGCGGTGGAACGGCACGTTGTCGTAAAAACCCTCGCGCGCCAGCATTTTCAGCCGCTCGGCGTGCTTGGGTGCGACGTCGGTGCGCAGCTTGATGACGATCGTGCCCGGCGTCGTTTCGAGAACGAGGGTGTTCTCCGGATCGTCGGCTATGGCATTGGCCATGATGATGAGGTTCCCTTGAGAACGCTACTTCTGGATGGTCGCCTTCTTGATGTAGTCGAGCTTGCTGAATTGGCTAGTCAGATAGGCGTTGCCCTCGCGCTGAATGCGGTCCTGGGCGGGGCCCTGGCCCGACGGCGCGCCTTCGCCGTAGCCGTTGTAGAGCTTGTCGACCACGTCCATGCCGGACGTGACAGTGCCGAACGGCGCAAAACCCTGGCCATCGAGGCGGCTGTTGTCGGCGTAATTGATGAACACCTGGGTGGTGCGGGTGTCAGGGCCGGCGGTGGCGAAGGTGATGGCGCCACGGGCGTTGCTCTTCTTCACCGGATCGTCTTTGATCCGCGCTTCGCGCCACACCGCAGAAAGCTTCGGATCACCGTTGATGCCGAACTGCACCATGAAGCCGGAAATCACGCGGAAGAACCGCGCGTTGTCGAAAAAGCCGTTCTTCACGAGATTATAGAAGCGGTCGGCGCCGTTGGGCGCCCAGTCGCGATGGACCTCGACCACGAAGGCGCCCTTTGAGGTGTCGAACTGCACATTGTAGGTCGCCGGCGCCGGCTCGTTGAGCGCCGCGGGATTGGCGAGATTTTGGGCCGATGCGGACGTTGCGAGCGCAAACACAAGCAAAAAACCGATAACGCGGATCATGACATCTCCATGCGAATTTTAGGTCTTGGCGAATTTGCGCTTCAGCCGCGCCGCCACCGGCGCCGGTACGAAGGCCGAAACGTCGCCCCCCATGCCGGCAATCTGGCGCACCAGGGTGGCGGTGATCGGGCGGACCGCAGGCGAGGCCGGCACGAACACGGTCTGCACTTGCGGCGCCATGGCGACATTCATCCCGGCCATCTGCATCTCGTAGTCGAGGTCGGTCCCGTCGCGGATGCCGCGGATGAGGATCATGGCGCCCTCGCGCCGCGCCGCCGTGACGACGAGATCCGCAAAGGTAGTGCACGCAAGCACACAGCCAGCCGCCTTCGCCACTGGGCCGCAAATCTCCTCCAGCATGGCGATCCGCTCGTCGGCCGAGAACAGCGGCGTCTTGCCGGGATGGATGCCGACCGCCAGCACCAAGCGTTCCGCGATCCGGACGGCCGCGCCAACCACGTCGAGATGGCCGTTGGTGATCGGATCGAACGATCCGGCAAACAGAGCAGTGCGGGCCATTGTAGGGGGCATGGTCGCGGTCTAGCCCGCGGTTTTGAGAACCGCAAGGTCGCGCGCCAACGCCGCCGGCCCCGCCTGCACCCGGATCGATCGAAATTAACCATTCCGCCCAGATGGTTACACAGAACGGCAAATTTGCGTTTCCGATCAAGGAAACCGCGCCGCGGCTTGCTGACACTCACTAAAGAACAAACAGCGATTCCGGGACGCCAAGTAGGGATTGGAGACGGGGACGCTCTTGATGCGCAACACGTTTTATGTGGTCGTCTTATGTGGTCGTCGCTGCCGCCTTTATCGCCGCGGGCTTGACGCTCGCGCTGAGCCTGTCGTGGCAGGTCGAAGCCGGCGCATCGCCGCCGCCCGGCGTCAAAGCCGACCGTGCCGACGCCCGGCCGCTGGCCGGCGATTGCTCGGAAAAGGCCTGGCCCTATATGGAAGCGTCGTGCCTGCGCGATGCGCGCAACCCGTATGGCCAGGCGCGTGAAGCTCGGTTCGTTCCGCTCGACAATGCCCGCCCGGCGAAGCGCTAGAGCCGAAATCGAACCTTAGTTTGCCGTGGTACTTCGGCGGGCCTTAAAACCCGCCGATTTTTTTGAGCATTCCACCGCCGTAATCTGCGGGCAATGCCGAACCGCCCGCGCAGCCGCCAGCCCCGTAAGGTTTCGATCCTCGGATGCGCGACGAAGCGAAACTCACAGGATGTGCGGCTCGATGCTGCGCCCGTCGCGATGCACTGGGTGCGGGTGCAAGGTGTTCAAGGATGCGCGTCGCTCGGATCAAGCCGCGGCGCAATCACCGGGCTGAGCGCGGCGGCACAAGCGTCGTCGCGTTCGGCGCGGTCGTCCTGCCGCAACGGCAGCCGGCGCATGACGGGATGGCTGCCGGCGACGAGCTCGAGCGATGGGCGTTCGGAGCCTACGCTATCGAGCGGCAGCCAAAAGTTGACGCCAAGCGGACGATTGATCTGCGCCGCGTCGGTGTCAATGTGCCATGGCAGGGCCTTGGCGGTGCCGATTACACGGCATAGAACGAGCGCAGCTCGAACAAGCGGTGGCGGCGGAACGACGGCATGGGCGCGCGCTGCGACCGCGGCGCAGGTTGCAGCGTAGCGCACTTCCAGATCGGGATACGAGTAAGGAGGCGCGGTAGGCCTTCCAACACGATGCCGCACCAACGCCTAAAGCTGTCGGCAAGCGGTTCATCGAGCGTGCTTTCGTCTTCTTCCATGCGCGCGTAAAGCGCGTCGATGAAGCTTTGCAGCTCGGCCGTGCCGCACGACGACAAAGGCATCGCGTCTTAGCTGCCATCGCGCGCAAGTGTTCGATCGTTGACGGAAGTCTATCAGAACCCGCGGAGCCAAACAGCGCTGCGGCACACTACTGCGGCGCGAGATTGAGCGCTTTCACGATCGGCGTCCATTTCTTAATGTCGGCGACCATCAGATCGGTCAGATCCTGCGGCGTGCCGCCCTTCGCCACATTGCCGAGCCGCGCCAACGCCTGCCGGGTCGCGTTCGTCTTGAGGCTCGCGTTGATCGCGCCGTTGAGCTTTTGCACGATTAGAGCATCGGTGCCCGCCGGCGCGAACAGTCCGGTCCAGCTCGCAGCCAGCACGGCCGGATAACCGGCTTCGCCGATCGTCGGCACGTCGGGCAGCTCCGGAATGCGCTTTGCGCTCAGCACCGCAAGCGCGCGCAACTGGCCGGCCGCGATATGCGGCAGCAGCGGGCTCGACGCCTCGAAGGTGAGCTGCAAATTGCCGGCGATGACATCCTGGATGGACAGCGCGCCGCCCCGATAGGGCACATGCACTATGGCAACGCCGGCGACCGATTTGAAGAGCTCCGCGGTCAGGTGCGGCACCGAGCCGGTGCCGGCCGAGCCGTAGCTCAGCTTGTCCGGATTGGCCTTGGCGTAAGCAACGAGAGCGGTCACCGAGGCAAACGGCAGCGACGGATTGACGACCAGGATCACCGAGCCCTCGGCGTAAGGGGCGATCGGCGCAAAACTTTTCAGCGGGTCGTAGCCGGGATCCTTATAGATCAAGGGCGAAAGCACCTGGCCCGTCGCGCTGCTCATCAGCAGCGTATAGCCGTCGGGCTCGCTGTGAGCGGCGTCGCGGGAGCCGAGCGTATTGCCGGCGCCGCTCCTGTTTTCGACGAAGAACCGGTCGCGCAACGCTGCGCCGAGATCGTTCGCCAGCACGCGGGTGACGAGATCGACCGTGCCGGCGGCGACCGTCGGCACGATGATCTTGACCGGGCGGTTCGGATAATCGTCGGCGCTTGCCGCACCGGCGGTAAGCGCGGCGGTCAACAGCGCCGTCGCGAACACACGCATCATGACGTTTCCCTGGGTTCTTCTGAGATGGAACGACCGCTTTAGCGGATGGCTGGCAGTTTGACCACGTACCGGTTGTCGCGACGGTTGCCCGCCTTTCGCGTGGCCCTAGCGGCTTTAAGTCAATCGCGGTACATCCTTGTCCGGACCCGCCCGACGGGGACTTGGGCGCTGAAAATCAAGGACTTTCCCGGTGATCTGGCTGATCGACAATTATGACAGCTTCACCTTCAACCTGGTGCACTATCTCGGTGAGCTGGGCGCCGAGGTCGAGGTCCGTCGCAACGACAAAGTGACGAGCGAAGCCGTCGTTGCCGCCGATCCCGACGCCATCGTGCTGTCGCCCGGCCCGTGCACGCCCAAGGAGGCGGGCATCTGCCTCGATCTGATCGCGCAAGCGGCGCAAAAAATCCCGATCCTCGGCGTCTGCCTCGGCCATCAGGCGATCGGCGAGGCCTTCGGCGGCAAGGTGGTGCGAGCGCCGACGCAGGTGCACGGCAAATTGTCGGAGATCTGCCACAACGGCAGCGGCATCTTTCGCGGCATCAATGCGCCGTTCAAGGCGACGCGCTACCATTCGCTCGTGGTCGAGCGCGCAAGCCTGCCGCGCGAGCTCTCCGTGACTGCCGACACCGACGACTGCGTCATCATGGGGCTCGCGCACACGAGCTTGCCCGTGCACGGCGTGCAATTTCACCCGGAAAGCATCGCCTCCGAGCATGGCCACCTGATGCTGAAGAATTTTCTCGACATCGCTGCAGCCTGGAATGCGGCGACCGGGCGGCGCGAGGGCGGTGCGCCGAGCGTGCAGCCAAACCTGCGGCAGCTCCCGCGCGCGCAGGCGCGGGCGCGGGTCAATTGAGGGCGTCACCGTGACGGGAAATTTCAAGGGGCTGATCGGCAAAGTCGCGACCGGCGCCGCGCTGACGCGCGAGGAGGCGGCGACTGCGTTCGAGCAGATGATGTCGGGCGAGGCGACGCCGTCGCAGATGGGCGCGCTGCTGATGGGCCTTCGCGTGCGCGGCGAGACCGTCGAAGAGATCACCGGCGCCGTCACCGCCATGCGCTGCAAGATGCTGCGCGTTGCCGCGCCGCCCGACGCCGTCGACGTCGTAGGCACCGGCGGCGACGCCTCGGGCTCGTTCAACATTTCGACCTGCGCGGCGCTCATTGTGGCCGGCGCCGGCGTGCCGGTCGCCAAGCACGGCAACCGCGCGCTGTCATCGCGCTCGGGCGCCGCGGACGTGCTCGCGGCGCTCGGCGTCAATATCGATCTGGCGCCGGACAAGATCGGGCTTTGCATCCGCGAGGCCGGCATCGGCTTCATGTTCGCTCCGGCGCACCATCCGGCGATGAAGAACGTCGCCTCGACCCGGGTCGAGCTCGGCACCCGCACCATCTTCAACCTGCTCGGGCCCTTGTCCAATCCGGCCGGCGTCAAGCGGCAGATGATCGGCGTGTTCTCGCGGCAATGGACCGAGCCGCTGGCGCAGGTGCTCAAGAATCTCGGCGCCGAGAGCGTGTGGATCGTGCACGGCTCCGACGGCCTCGACGAGATCACCACCGCCGGGCCGACCAGCGTCACGGAACTTGCGAACGGCGCCGTGCGCTCGTTCGAGATCGATCCGGAAGACGTCGGCGTCGCCAAGGTCAAGCCAGAGGCGCTGCGCGGCGGCGATGCCGCCACCAACGCCCGCGCCGTGCAGGACGTGCTCGAAGGCAAGAAGACGCCGTTCCGCGACGTCGCGCTGCTCAATGCCGCCGCAGCCCTCGTGGTCGCCGGCAAGGCCAAGGACATCAAGGCCGGATTTGCGCTCGCCAGCCATTCAGTCGATTCCGGCGAGGCCGAAGGCCGTCTCGACCGGCTGGTCGTGGTATCGAACGATGGCTGACATTCTGCAGAAAATCGAAGCCTATAAGCGCGAGGAGATCGCGGCCGCCAAACGGGCTCGCCCGTTCGCCGCCGTGGAACGCGAGGCTAAGGCCGCCGGCGCGCCGCGCGGGTTTTTGCGCGCGATCGAACGGCGCTTGCAGGTCGGCGATTATGCGCTGATTGCCGAGGTCAAGAAGGCAAGCCCGTCGAAAGGCCCGATCCGCGACGATTTCGATCCGCCTGCCTTGGCCAAAGCCTATGAGGCCGGCGGCGCGGCGTGTCTCTCGGTGCTGACCGACGCGCCGTCGTTTCAAGGCAGCCTCGAGCATTTGCGCGCGGCGCGCGCCGCCGTGGCGCTACCGGCGCTGCGCAAGGATTTCATGTACGAGCCGTACCAGGTGACCGAAGCGCGCGCCTACGGCGCCGACTGCATCCTGATCATCATGGCCGCGGTCGACGACGCCTGCGCGGCGGATCTCGAAGCTTCGGCCTTCGCGCTCGGCATGGATGCGCTGATCGAGGTGCACGACGAAGCGGAGCTTTCGCGCGCGCTGCGGCTCAAATCGCGCCTGCTCGGCATCAACAATCGCAACCTGAAAACCTTCGCGACCACGCTCACGACCTGCGAGGACCTGGCGCGGCGCGTGCCCGCCGACCGCGTCATCGTCGGCGAGAGCGGCATCTTCACGCCCGACGATCTCGCCCGCCTCGGCAAGGCCGGAATTTCGACCTTCCTGGTCGGCGAAAGCCTGATGCGGCAGAGTGACGTCGCCGCGGCGACGCGCGCGCTGCTCGCGCGCAAATCCGCGCTCGCCGCGGCGAGGTGACCGTGGCGCGACGCGGAGCAAAGCTCACGCATTTGAGCGCCCACGGCGAAGCCCACATGGTCGATGTGTCGGCGAAGCTCGCGACCGAGCGCGTCGCGGTTGCCGAAGGCCGTGTGCTGATGCAGCCGAAGACGCTGGACATCGTGCGCAGGGGCAACGCCAAGAAAGGCGACGTGCTCGGCGCCGCGCGCCTTGCCGGCATCATGGCGGCAAAGCGTACCCACGAACTGATCCCGCTGTGCCATCCGCTCGCGCTGTCGCAGGTCGAGGTCGATGT
>Ga0306922_10003565_pt1 | contig 14568 bp, 12 predicted proteins | sample sta12Cox44000082_FD_203758 | JGI IMG/M metagenome (GOLD analysis project Ga0306922, IMG submission 203758) | Lab enrichment of tropical soil microbial communities from Luquillo Experimental Forest, Puerto Rico - statoxic.12C.oxic.44.000.082 (v2)... | ecosystem: Environmental > Terrestrial >... | reverse complement strand
CCTGCGTGCTGCTAGGACTTATCCCCCCGGCTGCGGCCGCGCTGGTGGACCGGCTGGCATCATCATCGCCATCGATCCGAGGTAAGGAGACCCGTGGATGACTAGTCTGCCCATCCCCCGGTTTCCGGCCGGGTTCCACTGGGGAGTCGCTACGGCGGCGTATCAGGTTGAGGGCGCCGTGAATGAAGGTGGGCGCGGCGTGTCGATCTGGGATACCTTCTGCCAGCGCCCGGGAGTGATCAAGGATGGGCGCACTGGCGCGGTGGCCACTGATTCCTACCATCGGTGGGAAGAAGATGTCGCGCTGCTGGCCGGCCTGGGTGTCACCGCGTACCGGTTCTCGATCGCCTGGCCGCGCGTCCAGCCCGGCGGCACCGGCCCCGTCAACCGGGCAGGGCTGGACTTCTACGACGGGCTGACCGATGCGCTGCTGGCAGCGGGCATTACCCCGGTGCCGACCCTGTATCACTGGGATCTGCCCCAGCCGCTTGAGGATGAGGGCGGCTGGATGGACCGGCAAACCGCGCACCGGTTCGCCGACTACGCCGCGGTGACCGCTGAGCGGCTGGCCGACCGGATCGGGCTGTGGATCACACTCAACGAGCCATTCGTCGTCACTGCTCTTGGGTACGCGGTCGGAAACCACGCCCCGGGCAGGGCGCTCATGCTGGGCGCCCTGCCGACCGCCCACCACCAGTTGCTCGGGCATGGCCTTGCCACCGCCGCCCTGCGGGCAGCCGGGGCGCGCCGGGTGGTGATCACGAACAACTACTCCCCTGCCTGGCCGGCCAGCGACAGCAATGCCGACCGGGCCGCCGCCCGCGCCTACGACATCCTGCAGAACTGGATGTTCACCGACCCGCTGCTGCTTGGCCGCTACCCGGACCTGAGCCCGTTTGGCCTGGGCGGTGACGACCCGGCCAGCGGGCTGGCCTGCGTCCAGGACGGGGATCTGGCGGTGATCGCGGCTCCGCTGGATGGCATCGGGGTCAACTACTACGCACCGACCAGGCTGTCCGCGCTACCGGACTCGCCGCTGCCGTTCCAGATGGAGCCCTTCCCCGGCTACCCGGTCACCGCATTCGGCTGGCCCGTCATCCCCGCTGGCCTGACCAACATGCTCAGCCTGCTCGCCAGGCGTTACGGCGCCGCGCTCCCACCGCTGTACATCACTGAGAACGGCTGCTCCACTGACGACATGCTGAAACCTGATGGCACGGTGGATGATCAGCTCCGCATCGACTATGTGGATGGCCACCTGCGGGCTGTGCACACCGCGATCACGGCTGGCATCGACGTGCGCGGCTACTTCCACTGGACGCTGGCCGATAACTTCGAGTGGAGCGAAGGCTTTAGCCAGCGGTTCGGTCTGGTCTATGTCAACCACCAGACCCAGGCCCGGACGCCGAAGAGGTCCTACAACTGGTACCGCGACCTCATCGCCGCGCAGAGGGCCCCATGACCCAGATTCCGGCTGCGAGCCCCGTTCTCGATCCCCTGGCGGAACCGACCCGGAAGGTCGGCACGCGCTGGATCGCGCTGATCGCGCTGGCCAATCTCGGGCTTTACCTGGGTTACTACGGCCCGCTCGAGGTGCTGCTGCCCAACCAGGTCCAGGCGATCGCTGGAAGTGCCCACAAGGTGGCGGTACTGGGCTGGGTGACCGGCATCGGCGCGGCGGTGGCGATGATCGCCAACCCGGTCGCTGGCGCCCTGTCGGACCGCACCACCAGACCATTCGGGCGCCGGCACCCGTGGACGGTGTGCGGCGCCCTGGCGGGGGCCGCCGCGCTTGTGCTGCTGGCCGGCCAGCACACCATCGCCGGTGTCATCACCGGCTGGTGCCTTGCACAAGCCGGCCTGAACGCAATGCAGGCCAGCGTCACCGCCGGCGTTCCTGACCACGTCCCGGTGCCCCAACGGGGCATGGTGTCGGGCTGGATCGGGCTACCGCAGTCTGTCGGCGTGGTGCTGGCCGTCGCGCTGGTGACGCTGGCAGTCACCGGCAACTCCGGCTACCTGCTGATCGCGGCGCTTGTGGTGGCATGTGCCCTGCCCTTCGCGCTCACCACGCCCGACCCGCGGCTGCCCCGCGCGGACCGGCCGCCCTTCTCGCTGGGGGCCTTTGCCAGATCGTTCTGGCTGAGCCCGCGCCGCTACCCCGACTTCGCCTGGGCCTGGCTGACTCGCTTCGCGATCAACCTCGGCAATGCGATGGCCATCCTGTACCTGCTGTACTTCCTGCGGGACAAGATTCATTACAGTCAGCTGTTTCCAGGTCAGAAGGCCGAGGATGGCCTGCTCATCCTGATCGTGATCTACACTGCCGCCGTCGTCCTCACCGCGGTGACCGGCGGCATCATCTCTGACCGGGCCGGCCGCCGCAAACTGCCCGTCACCGTCGCCGGGCTGGTCATGGCCGTCCCCGGGGTCATGCTGGCGTTCTGGCCAACCTGGCCAGTCACCATCGCCTCGGCCGTGATCCTCGGCCTCGGTTTCGGCGTGTATCTGTCAGTCGACCAGGCACTGGTGACCCAGGTTCTGCCCTCGGCGATGGGACGCGCCAAGGACCTCGGCATCATCAACATCGCCAACTCCGGGCCACAGGTCCTCGCGCCCGCGATCGCCGCACCACTGGTCAGCCAGCTCGGCGGATATCCGACGCTCTACCTGTCCGTAGCCGCCATCACCATTCTTGGCTCAGCGTTCGTATGGAAGATCCGCTCTGTGCCCTGACCCCCAGCGGCAGGCCTGGACATTGGTCAGCCTCCTTCCGCTCATCGGCGCCACCTAGCATCGGTAACGCCCGCACGCCAGATCATCCGGTCTGCTGGGGATCGTGCGAATCGGCCTCAACGCAAGTGCTGAAGCTGCGGCGGGAACCTGTGATGGCATCGGCCGACGTCCACCCAGCGGCCTAGACGCGGCGGAGGCTTGGCGCCCGTCCTGGGGGCGGTTGGGGCGCCGGATGCTGGGCCATGGGGGGCAGCGGCCGGGTTTGGCAGGAGCCCGTGGTCACCGTGAGGCGTTCGCCGTGGTGGAGGATCACCAGCGGTTTGCCCTCGAGCAGTTCGTATTGTGCGGCGTCGCAGCGTATACCGACGCGCAGCCGCCGGCCGCGATAGAGGAGGCCGAAGCTGAGCTGGGTCAGCCGGGACGGCAGGCGGGGCGCGAACGACAGTGTCTTGCCGTGGTCGCGCATGCCGCCGAAGCCCGCTACCGCAGCGAGCCAGGCGCCGGCGAGTGCGGCGATGTGCAAGCCGTCGCGCGTGTTGTGCGCGAGGTCGCGCAGGTCGGTGAAGGCCGTTTCATTGAGGTAGTCGTAGGCGAGGTCGAGATGGCCGACCTCTGCGGCCACGATCGCCTGAATCGCAGCGGACAGCGAGGAGTCGCGGACGGTGATGCCCTCGTAGTAGTCGAAATCGCGGGCCTTCTGTTCGGGATCGAAATGGTCGCCGCAGGCGTACAAGGCGAACACAAGGTCCGCCTGCTTGACGACTTGGCTGCTGTAGAGCAGGTAGTTGTGGTAGTGGAGCAGCAGCGGATAGTCGTCTGGCTGGGTAGCAGTGAAGTCCCACTTCCGGTACCGCGTGAACCCCTCGCACTGTGGGGTGATGTTGAGGTCGGCATCGAACGGGATCACCATTGCGGCGGCGGCATCGCGCCAGCTGGCGACCTCCTCGTCATCGACGCCAAGTTCGGCGGCGCGCTTGGGGTGGCGGACCGCTGCATCGGCGGCCGCGGTGAGGTTCCGGGCGGCCATCAAATTCGTGTAAACGTTGTTGTCTCCCAGGGCGGTGTATTCGTCGGGGCCGGTGACCCGGTCGATCCGGAACCCGCCCTCGGCGTCGTGATGGCCGAGCGACCGCCACAACCGGGCGGTAGCGACGAGCAGCTCCAGCCCTGGCCCGCGGTCGAATTCCTTGTCGCCGGTGGCCGCCAGGTAGCGGCGACAGGCGTCGGCGATATCGGCGTTGATGTGAAATGCTGCCGTGCCCGCCGGCCAGTAACCCGAGCACTCCTGGCCGCGGATGGTGCGCCAGGGAAAGCTCACGCCGTTGAGCCCTAGTTCCCGGGCGCGGGCTTCGGCCAGATCGATGGTGGCATGCCGCCAGATGAGCGCATCGCGCGCGGCGGCCGGTGCCACGTAGGTGAGCACCGGCAACGTATAGGCTTCCATGTCCCAGAACGTGTGACCGTCATAACCACTCCCGGTCAGCCCCTTGGCCGGGATGGCCCGCATCTCGGCCCGCACGGCCGCCTGCACCACCTGGAAGACCGCGAAGCGCACGGCCTGCTGCAGCGCCGGATCGCCGTCAACTTCGACGTCAGCCCGCTCCCACACGTCATCGAGGTAGCCCTGCTGCGCCCGCCGAAGGCCTTCCCAGCCCGTCCGCTTGGCCGCAGCCAGGGCTAGATCGACCTGGTCGCGTAGCGAGGGCAGCGACCGCTGGCTCGACCACCCGTAAGCAATGAACTTGACGATTCGCAGCCGCTGCCCCGGTTCCAGCTCTGTGCTCACCGTCAGTCGGGCAAGGTCCGGGTCGCTCTCCGCCGCGGTGACGGTCCCTTCCGGCCCGTCAATCAGATGGTCCATCGCGGCCGCCATCAGTAGCCCGCTCACCCGCGCCCGGTGCGCCATGCTGGCCCGCAACTCCTTATGCGCGTGATGCTCTGCTACCAGCGCGCCGTGCAGCGCCGCCGCCACCCGGGGGTCGCCCGCCCGCTCCGGGACTGGCTCATTGGCCACAAGCTCCGACTGGACACCGATCCGCGCCGAGGTACCCAGCGGCTCCACCTCATACACAATGGCGGCCACCGCGCGCTGGACAAAGGACACCAACCGCTCCGAACGCACCCGGACACGCTGGCCTGCCGGGGATACCCACTCCGCTTCCCGGCGCAGCACGCCGGCGCGTAGCTCAAGCACCCGCTCATGTCGTACCAGCGTGCCGTATCGCACGTCGAAGGGCTCGTCGTCGACCAGGAGGCGGAGAACCTTGCCGTCAGTGACGTTGATCATGGTCTGGCCGGCCTCGGGATTGCCGTAAGCCGACTCCGCATACGGCAGCGGCCGGACCTCATAAAAGCTGTTCAGGAACGTGCCAGGCGTAAAGGACGGTTCACCCTCTTCGAGGTTGCCACGCAGCCCGATGTGCCCATTGGAGAGAGCGAAGATCGATTCCGTCTGCCCGAGCAGGTCAAGATGCAGCTCGCGCTCGGGAATGCTCCACGGGTCGACGGCGAAGACGTCCGCGCCGATCATCTGCGCTCCCGTTGCTGACTGCTTCCGCATTCTCCCGGAGGCACCGGGCCGGCCGCCCCCGCCGCCGGCGGATCCGGACACAGGGCCGATGAGGGGTGAATCCCGCGCGGTTGGAGAACGTGGCGCATAATATCGGTACCGAGTGGACAGGCCGTGATCCGTTCAGTGAAACCGCTCACAATCTCAGCGTTCCCGGCAGAGCCGACTCCAAGACACCACAACGGTTCCCGGCAGCCCGCGGAAACCTCAGCAGCAGGCATCCGCCCTCTGACGCAGCAGGCTCAGTCTCGCCGCTGCCCTGGATAAACGACCGCACCAGGACATTCGCTGAGGCGACCCATATCTCCGGCGTGACCGGTAGGGAAACCAGATCACGGGTAACCGGCCCTACCGTGAACGCGCTAACCCGGCCATGCTGAGATCGGTGCGCGCTGAAACGGGAGCAGCCGTTCGCCGGTAGCCAAAACTGACGGGAGGGACCCGTGGCGGCACGGTTCCAAGGAGCGATCTTCGACATCGACGGCGTGCTCGTCGATTCGCCGCATCAGAAGGCGTGGCGGGAGTCTCTGCGCGAGTTGATGGAGCAGGAGTGGAGCGGCATCCGTGGCCAGACGACCTGGTCTCCCGATGGGTTCACAGCCCACGTGTACCAGACACAGGTCTCGGGCAGGCCACGGATGAGCGGCGCCCAGGCAGCCTTGGAGTACTTTCAGGTTCCCGGTGCCGACGCCCGCGCGGGAGAATATGCGGCGCGCAAGCAGGCGATGGTGGTCCGGCTCATCGAGGCCAGGGACTTCACCGCCTATCCCGACGCGCTGCGATTCATCATCTCCATCAGGGACGCCGGGATCCGCGTGGCCGCCGCATCATCGTCTAAGAACGCCGGGCTATTGCTGCGCCAGATCCGGCTCGACAGTTTCGCCGATGAGCACGGCATCTCTTCACCGTCGCTGCGGCCCGGCCTGACCCTGCAGGACTTCTTTGACGCTGACGTTTCTGGCCGCGACTTCGCCCACGGCAAGCCCCACCCCGAAATGTTCCTCACTGCGGCCCGCGAACTCGGGGCCACACCCGAGGCGGCGATCGTCATGGAGGACGCCGCGGCCGGCGTAGCGGCAGCCAAGGCCGGCGCGATGGCCGCGATCGGTATCGCGCGGGCCCACGACGCCGACCTCCTGTCCGCCGCCGGCGCCGACATCGTCGTCACCAGCCTCGACCAGGTCGACCTATCCGCACTATTGGACGGGCGGCTAGCGACGAAACAACGATGACCTTGCCACGGGTCTGGCCCGCTTGGCCTGCACCCTGGAGATGATCGTTGGATTGATCCCACTGGGGGCCACCGCCACTGCACACAATGACGACGATCGGCAGGGCGGCTACGATCCCCCGAACCCCTGAAGATGCAGCCTATTCGGCCGCCCGAGGGCGTCCAGCAGGTAAATCCCCTGGCAACAGGGCGGCAAGACCCGCGTAAGAAACTATGAACTGTCGCGTTGAACGCATTCCGGCTCGGTCAACAGAGCCGCTTCCATTCATCTTTAACTATGGGAAAGAAATGCTCGAGCCCGGCAAACGGCTTCTGACGGGGACAGCAGGCATCGGATCACCTTGCCCAATAAATTAGCTGGCCCGGTCCGTTTTGGCTGGCGGGGCGAGGGTAGCGCTGAGGTATCGGGTTGATGAAGCAGCCGGGGTCTTGGGCCGGCCTGGCCCGCAGTTGATCGCTTCGATCCGCGCAGCCGGGGCCAGGCGCCAGGTGAGGACGTGAGCGATGCGGGATGGGTCAGCTTGGGCTGCCACCGTGGATCAGGCAGCGGGGCGGCCGCGGTGACGGGGCCGCAATGGCTAGTTTGATGGAGATCATCCGGGCCGGGCTGGGCCATCGCGGCCGGTGGCCGCGCGGCAGCCCCGGCATTTCCGGCGCCGACGCTCCGCGGGGCTTCCGATCTGGAGACCTGGCATCGGCTGGGGCGCGTGCCGGCGCTCGTGCAATCCGATAATGTGTGCGAAAATAGCCAGACAACCCGGTGTTCGGCAGTGGCCGATGAGGTCAGGCCGCCCGGCGAGGCAGGGACTGACGGCGGTAGCGCCGTCAATGACGAGACTAGGAGGCAGCGGTGCCAGGTGAGATCGTGCACATCGAGATCCCGGCGGACGACACCACCAGGGGCCAGCAGTTCTGGGGCTCCTTGTTTGGCTGGCAGTTCCAGGCGAACCCCGGCCCGTTCGAGTACCACACGACGCAGATTGGCGGGGAGCAGGGCGCGGCGATCACCAACATGGAGCCGGGCAAGCACGGCATGCGGCCGTACTTCGCGGTCGACGACATCAAGGCAGGTGCGGTGCGGGTACAGGAACTCGGCGGGGAGGCAGGCGAGCCGATGCCGGTCCCGGCCATGGGCTGGTTCTCGGCCTGTAAGGACCCGCACGGGAACGAGTTCGGGCTCTGGCAGACCGACACATCGGCCCCGGCTCCGGCGCAGTAGACCGGTGCGGTAAACGCGTCGGGCACGCCTCGCAAGCCACGCCCGACGGTTCCCGTCGTTCCCGCGGACCGGGTTCGGTACCAAGGAACGCGTGTACGCGTGACTGCTGAGCGAGCCCGTGAGTGAGGACGATGTGAGCGTCATCCCGACTGTGACCGTTGCGCAGATGCGGGAAGTCGACCGGATCATGGTCGACGACCTTCACATCGAACTGCTGCAGATGATGGAGAATGCGGGGCGGTGCCTTGCCGCCCATACCCGCAACTGGCTGAGCGGGCAAGTTGCCGGGCGACAGGTCGTGGTGCTGGCCGGTAACGGCGGCAACGGCGGCGGGGGCCTGGCCGCCGCACGCCGGCTGGCAATCTGGGGCGCCGCCGCTGCCGTGGTCCTTGGCCAGTCCCGGAGTGAGGTCCGGGGAGTCCCCGCTCATCAACTGGAGATCCTGGGCCACATGGAAGTCCCGGTGTGGACTCCGGGGCAATCCCCGCCCGATGCGCTCACCCATGCTGACGCGATCATCGATGCCCTGATCGGCTACAGCCTGCAGGGACCGCCGCGGGAACCCATCGCATCCTTGATCCGGGCGGCCAACCGCGCGCACGCCCCGGTCATCGCCCTGGACGTCCCATCTGGGCTGGGCGGGGACTCTGGCCGGGCGTTCGACCCGACCATCACAGCGGCAACCACGCTCACCCTGGCCCTGCCCAAGGCGGGGCTGCTGCAGCCCGCGGCGCGGGAATGGGTCGGCGACCTCTACCTCGCGGACATATCCGTACCCGCCCAGGTCTACCAGCGGATCGGCGTCGAGACAGGGGCCATCTTTGCCACGTCCGACATCGTGCCCGTTCCGCTGGCTGCCAGCGGAGGACGCAGCCGGTGAACAGCTGGCATCGTGCCCCCAGGTTGTGAACCGTCGTCAGTCGGACCGTGGTCACGGCTGGTGCTCCCCGGCTCCGGCCTGCCGGGCGGTCCGTCCCGCGTACCCGCCGAAGAACTGGGCCGCCGCCTGCTGAATGCCTAGCGACCACGTCGGGTACGCGTGGGTCGTCTGGGCCAGCCGCCCGGTGAACATACCGGTCCGCATGGCCAGTGCCAGTTCTCCGATCATCTCCCCGGCCCGGCTGGCGACGACGGTGGCGCCCAGCACCTGCCCACCGCCGAAGCGGCCGGTGACACGGTGAGGACCAGCGATGATCTTGATGAATCCCTCGGTCCGCTCAGCCGTGACCGCCCGGTCCACCTCCTGCATCGGCAGGTAAGCCACCCGTGCGCCACCTACCCGCGTGGCGGCCTGGTGCTCGGTCATCCCCACTTGGGCGATTTCCGGGTCGGTGAACACCACCCAGGGAATGGCGCGGGTACTAAACGTGCCGGGGGGTGCCCACCGCTTACGGAGGGCGTTGCGCGCAGAGACCCGGCCCATCGCGTAGGCGGCATGAGTAAACGGCATCAGCCCAGTCACGTCTCCGGCGGCGTAGACACCCGGCGCCGTGGTTCCCAGATGCCTGTCGGTAACCACGGCGCCGCCTTCGTTCACGCGGACGCCGGCGTTGTCCAGGCCAAGGCCGTCGGTCACAGGCGTGCGGCCCGTCGCGATAAGCAGGTGCGAGGACGCCACCTCGGAGGCGTCGCCGCGGCGGAGGAGGATGCCGCGGTCTTTCGGCATGACCTCCGCTACCCCGGTACCGGTGCGGACCGTGATGCCCTCGACGGCGAAGACCTGGTCGATGACTGTGGCCGCGGCGGGGTCGGCACCGGGCAGCAGCCGGGACGCGGACTCCATCACCGTGACCTGGCTGCCGAGACGGTGCAGCGCCTGCGCCAGCTCGCAGCCGACTGCGCCGCCGCCGAGGATCGCCAGGCTGGCCGGGAGCTCGGCCAGGTCGAAGAAGTCCTCGTTGGTCAGGTACGGCACGCCGACCAGTCCAGGGACCGAGTGGATGGCGGGCCGGGATCCGGTGGCTAGCACGAAGCCACGCCCCCGCAGCACCCGCCCGTCCACCGTGACCTGCTGCGGTGAGGTGAAGGCCGCGTGGCCGCGTAGCACCTCAATGCCCTCATGCTCAAGTACTGCCGCGGTCTCGGTGGCAGCGATCGCCGCCACCACCTTGCGGACCGCCGCGATCGCGGCAGCGAACGTCGCCCCACGCGCAGCGGCCTCGATCAGCGTCTTGGACGGCACGCACCCGGTGAACGTGCATTCGCCGCCAATCTCTCCCTCCGACACCAGCAGCGTGCGCGCCCGCGCCGCAGCACCGGCGCGGGCGGCGGCCAGCCCCGCGGCGCCGCCGCCGATCACGATCAGGTCATAGACGCGGTCCGCGGGTCGAGAAGGCCTGGTGCGGTCCTCAGCCACGCCAGCCCTGTTGGCGGCGTGCACGTGGTGTCAGCCGCCTGCCGGCTGGAAATGGCGGATCATCTGGCGTGCGTAGTAGGTCTCCCAGGCTTCGCCAGGGGCCCCAGCCGTGTATTCCTTGTCCAGGCTGACGAGCAAGTAAATGAGGTCGCTGCGCACAGGCTTTGCCTTCAGCAGGTCAGGCAGCTCCGACAGGTTGATGAGCCACCAGGCGTACCAGGAGGCCCAGTCATCGTCGGCCCCGTCCACGATCCGGAAAACACGATGGTGGGTCTCGCCCGCCTCATGCAGCAACCCGCTGATCTGCTCAAGCGTGTCCGTCATCTGCTCCTCCTAGGTGGTGACATCCCTGTCGTGGACGTCGGCGGCGGGTAGCGAGTGGCCGATGGGGACTCCACCTCGCGAGCGAGAAATGGCGCACCGGCCAGGGGCCCGCGTGTCTCCGCGATCGCCCGCCTCCTTAGGGCGAGTTATGTCCCCACGTTACGAGGGCAGGTCCAGCCGCGCCAGGGCGGGATCGGCCGGGCCGAGGGCAGGCCGTCGATGACCCGCCGAGGTGACGGGCGAATGGGTGCCATCACGCAGTGCAAAGAACCGTTGTTCAGCGGTTCTGCGGGGCGCGTCGCAGTACCGCCCGCGTGGCGACGACAACCTGCATCGCGGCCGCCGGCCGCAGCACCGCCGGGCGCGGCGCGTCCACCATCTGGCCGCGGCCAATGCTCGCGATCGTCACGACGGCAACCGGGGCCGCCCAGGCGGCCAGCGCGCCAATCCGCACGCTGCGGCTCGGCTCGTGGCGCAGCACGAACCAGGTCCAGAACGCCACGTCCGCCAGCGAATCTGCCTGAGCGCCGAATGCCGTTTCGCTGCCCATGCGCCGGGCCAGGCGACCGTCAAGAAGGTCACTGGCGAGTGCGGCCACCGGAAGCCAGCGGGCCGGTCCGCCTGTCGCTGCCAGATTTGCCCGCAGCAGCGTGACCGCGTTGGGCAGGCCCAGCGACTGGCGGTTCTCGAGCATCCCCAGGTGACTGGCGGCTAGCAGCCAGCTGACCAGTGTCCACCGGCGGCGTCGCCGGCCAGCCACCAGGGCCAGCACCGCATGCAAGACCGTCACCTCGGCAAGCGCACGCGGACGCCGCCGCGCCTGATGTGCCGAACGGCCCGCCGACAAAGCCACGAAGCGTGCCCATGCTGCCGGGCGCCAGCGTCCGGCGCGCAGCCCCGCCAGCAGTTCGTCGGTAGCCGCGCGGCTGGCTGCATTCTCCAGGCTGTTCACGCCGGTTTCTGGGCGACCAGCATGCAGTAACCAATCAGCCCCTCGGCTACTGCCTGCCGCGCTAGCGCCGTGTATCGCAGGACGGTGTCCACGTTGACGCCAGCTGCGGCCAGTCGGCCGGCAGCGCTCATCCGCAGCACGGTCAGTCTGGCTTCGATCTGCTCGACCATCTGCGCTATCGCGTCGTCATGCTGCTCGATGGACACGGTGGCAAGGCCCGCGTTGGTGAGGATATCCACGTACTGGGCGACGGGGCGGGCGTCGGCGATGCAGGCCACCCAGGCCGCCAGGGTTCGCAGCTGCGGCGGCAATCCGTGCTCGACGGTGACATCCGTGATGCCTACCCGGCCGCCGGGGCGCAGGACCCGGGCGAATTCGGCGGCGGCAGCGGCCTTGTCCGGGAATGTGCAGAACGCGCACTCGCAGATGACCACGTCGGCGATTGCGTCCGGGAGCGGAAGATGCTCGGCGTCACCCCGGTGGAACTGGGCCCGGCTCGACAGGCCCGCTTCGTCGGCCGCCGATCGCGCTCGTTCCACTGCCGACTCGCCAAGCTCCACCCCGTCGACGGTCACGGCATAGTCGGCGGCCAGCAGCCGGGCGGTCGTGCCCGGCCCGGACGCGGCATCCACCACCCGCCACCCCGGCTGCAAACCGAGGGCGTGGGCAAGCCGCCGGGTGAGGGCGAGGCCTCCGGGGTGGTAGGACTCGCCGAGCAGCAGCGCCACCGCGTCGCGAGAGTAGGCGGCGGCGCAGCATGCCTTGACCTCGGCGCTCGCGGCGGCCGGCTCCACCGTCATGGCCGCATCTCCTGCGGCCTTCCGGCAGGCGGGACCGCCCGGCGGCCAACGTTCGTGGCCTCCGCTGTGCGGTGCCCGTTGCCGGGCCGATGCTGGCCGCGGGCGATCTTCGATCCGTACGGTGATTCGGCGAGCAGGGGCTGAAGTTCGGTCGCGTTCGGCACCACATCGGCGATCCTGACCCCGGACATCTGCTCGCGAACCTGCTCCCGGTACCCGACGGAGTTGTAGGCGCAGAAGGGGATGAGCCGCCCGTCCGGGGTGATCTCCACGACGCAGCACTTCATCAGCTGTCTCACGTTGAGCGTGTAGGGGTCCTGGAAATCCTGCACCACGATCATGAACGCCCGCTGGGTGAGGTTTGCGACCGCTCCGGGCAGGTTCACCCCGCACGCGTCCGCGCAGTTCAGCGAATTGGCGGCGGCGCGCAGCTTCTCCTCGGTGGTCACAGTGCCCATGAACGCCGACGCGCTCCACAGCTTCTCCAGCGCCTCGCGCACCGCGAAGTCCGGAACTACCCGGTTGGACACATAGTCCAGGTAGTCCTCGACCTGGATGAGCCGCGGAATCGGCACCACGCCGAAGCCCGGCTGCCCCGGAGTGCCCTCAGTGAGTAGGTAGGTGACCGACCGGCAGGCCGGGAAGCAGCACGGCACCGGAAAGAAATCGTCTTCCCGGAACCAGCTGGGGCGCTGTGCGGCGATCAGCTCGATCACGTCCGAGTTGGTCAGCCTGGTCAGCGGGTCGAACTGCCGATGCCGCCCCGAGTGGGTCACCGGCTGGAAAGACACCGAGCGCACCGCCGGATGCGCCAAGCCGAACTCGATGATGTCCCCCAGCTCATGCTCATTCAGGCCGCGCTCGACCGCGGCCACAAGTGTCACAGTGAGGCCGGCCCCGGCGCAGTTGTCCAGTGCCCGCCGTTTGATCTCCCGCAAGTCGCGTCCCCGGATCTCCCGGTGCGAGCGTTCGTCAAGCCCGTCGAACTGCAGGTAAATGTTGACCGTCCCTTGGCGGCTATTACGCTCGCCAAGCGCGGCGGCGAACGCCTTGTCGGCCGCCAGCCGGATCCCGTTGGTGTTGAGGGTGACGTTACGAACCGGGCGGGCCTGGGCGGCGTCGATGAAGCCGAGAATGTTCTTGTGGATGGTGGGCTCCCCACCGGAGAACATCACCACCTCCGCCACACCCTCCGATGCAACGAACGCATCGAGCATCCGCTCGCACTGCTCTGGGGTGATCGCATACCCATCGGGCTGGTGGCCGGAATCGGCGAAACAGATCGGGCAGTCCAGGTTGCAGTTCGTGTTCACCTCGATGATGCCCAGGCACGCATGCTGCTTGTGCTCCGGGCACAGCCCGCAATCAGAGGGACAGCCCTCGCGCACCTCGGTCTGGAAGGTCAGCGGGATGGTTCCCGGCTTGTTGAACCGGGCCGACGCGACATACGCCTGCGCATCCCCATACACCAGCGCCTCGAACGGGCCGTGTACCCGGCAGCGTTTGCGCAGGTACACCTTGTTGCCACGGATGTTGACCTGAGCGTCAACCACCACCTTGCACACAGGGCAGATGCTCTTGGTGTACTCAACGAAGACCTCGTTCCGCTCCTGCTTGCCGGTGGCTGCGGCCCGCCCGTTCCCGGCCACCGCCCGCGACTCGCCTGCCAACAGGCACCTCCGCGTCTACGCGACCAGATCCACCGGCTGCGCGGTATCTCATCACCGGCAGCTCCTCGCTTCCATACTGCGCTGCCGCGGCTTCTCTCACCAGCCACCGGCCCCGCCCTGGCATGCCTGCTGCCGCCAGCCGTCGTGCGGCCGTGGCCGGGGCCGGCTTACCGGGTGTCGTGGGCGGCTTGGTGACCGCGCCAGCCCGGCCATCAAGGCCCACGCCTGGCCGCGTGCGGCGCCGCGAGCAGGGCACCGGTCTTGCCGCTGACGAGCCGCTGTCGTCAGCTCATTCCCGGAAGAGGTAGGTGACGCTTGACGCTGCTTCGGCCTTGCCAGGCTGGTGCATCGCCTTGCTGTCCCAGGTGAGGGACTCGATGGGCCCGTTGAACCAGTGGCCGGCAGGGCATCTGATCATGGCGGCTTCGACGGGCCCGTCGCTGGAGCGCATGGTGAACCGGCGCCTCACCTCCGCGGGAAGCCCACAACGCCGGGCGCCGTCTTCGTCGAGGTAGGCCGGGCAGTCGAGGAACATCATCTGATCTCCACCAATGGATGTGATCCGGCGTGGTTCCGGTCGGGCGATGCCGGCACTTCGGGCATGACCTGCGTGGTCCCGGCGAATCTGATCCGGACGATCACTGCCGGCCGTCGGAGGGATAGCTGAACAGAAGCTCGGGAAGTGGGGCTGTCGGTCGGATGCTCAGGTCA
>Ga0306922_10003564_pt1 | contig 14571 bp, 13 predicted proteins | sample sta12Cox44000082_FD_203758 | JGI IMG/M metagenome (GOLD analysis project Ga0306922, IMG submission 203758) | Lab enrichment of tropical soil microbial communities from Luquillo Experimental Forest, Puerto Rico - statoxic.12C.oxic.44.000.082 (v2)... | ecosystem: Environmental > Terrestrial >... | reverse complement strand
GGCTGCTCATTTGCTTCGAGCAGTTCGCATCCGGTGGTTTGGCAGAAGTGCTCGAAATCCTTGGTGGCGCCGGGATCTGTGGCGAGCACTTCGAGCACCGCGCCGGGGGCGAGCGGCTTCAACGCCCGCCGTGCCTTCAACACCGGCAGCGGGCACAGCAGTCCGGTGGCATCGAGGGTCGCGTCCACCATCATATCGCCAGCTTGGGTCATCTCGCGTTACCCTGCGGGTCAGCTGAAAGCGCGTTTGAACGCGGCCAGACGGCACGCTGCGCGTTCATCGCGTCGTCGACCGCCGGCATCATGCCGAAAAAGCCGTGGATCATCCCCGGATACTCCTTGTACTCGACCGGCACGCCGGCGCGATGCAACGCCTCGGTGTAACGCTTGCCGTCATCGTGCAGGACGTCGCACTCCGCGGTGATGACGATCGCCGGCGCCACATTCCCGAGGCTCGGCGCATTGATCGGCGAGGCGCGCCAATCCTCCGCATCTTTAGGACTCCGCAGATAATGATTGCGGAACCAGACCATCGATTCTCTCGTCAGCAGGCCGTAGCCCTGGGCGTATTTGTCGTAGCTGTCGCCGACTAAGCCGTAGTCGGCGACCGGGTATACGAGCGATTGAAGCCGCAACCTCGGGCCGCCGGCATCGCGGGCCATCAGAGCCACGACCGCCGCGAGATTGGCGCCGGCGCTGTCGCCATGCACGCCGATCCGGTTGGGGTCCGCGCCGAGCTCTTTGGCGTTCGTGTGAACCCATTTCAGTGCCGCGAACGAATCGTCGACCGCCGCCGGGAACCTGTGCTCAGGCCCCATGCGATAGTCGACCGATGTGACCAGCGCCTCGGCCCCGGCGCACAGATTGCGTGCGACCAGATCATGTGTATCGAGGCTGCCGATTACATGTCCGCCGCCATGGTAATAGACAATCGCCGGCAGCGGAGCCGCCTTATCCGGCCAATAGAGGCGCAAGCGGATGTCGCCGGCCGGACCCGAGACCAATCGCTCCTGAACTCGATCGACAGGGAGCGGCTCGGCCTTGCGCCCCTGGGCCGTCGCCTCTATCTGCTCGCGCGCCTCGGCCGGCGTCATCGCTTCGATCGGCTTGAGGTTGGCTTCCGCCATGACCTGGAGGACACGCTGGATCTGCGGATGAAGGTCCGGCATGACAACCTCCGCTCAAGTAGTCGACGACCCTCACTTTATCGTCGCACGATGCGATCCGATCAAGGTCCGCGGCGCTGGATGTCCTGATAGGGTGTTCCGTCCCGATGCGTGTAGGCGGCTGGTTTTCCCCCCGCTGGCGCGACCATGTCGATATCCGGATAATAGGCCGTGTCGCCAGGAACGCGGGTCCCGATCTCGAGTATCTGTGCATCATGGTCCGAGCGGTTCTGGAAGCAATGACCGTTCGTGTCTTGCGCCGCGAACCCGGCGGCATCCCCGGCGCGAAGCACCTCCTCACCTCCGTCGGTGACGAGCACGACTTCGCCGGAAAGCACATAGACAAACTCGTCGCCACCCGTGTGCCAATGACGTTGGCTCGACCACGCACCCGGCGGCAGCCGGCATAGGTTCACGCCGAATTGCGACAGACCAGCGGCGTCCCCGAGCTTGGTGCGCTCGCGTCCGCGACAGGGCAAATCGAACGGCGGCGGATAGAGGGTGCCGACCACGGGGGTTAATCCGTCGACATCGATCCGCTTCTTCATCAATCAGCTCCCTCTCGAGTTATGCCTCCACTAGGCCAGGTTCGAATTCGCTGGTCGACGGAATAATACTGCGACAAAGCCGCTTCCGGCCCGTAAAGCGGCCAACTTTGGATCTCTAAGTCATTGATACGTAGACACCTTACACAGGAAATTCCCTAGTCGGGCGAACAGCGAAATAAATCTACCGAACAGGGACACAAAAGTCTGTGATCAGGCAATTAAATCCGCCGCGCACGGAACGTCGTCAACCGACGAGTGGCGCCTGTGTCGCGCGCTCGGCGATCGGCACGAGGTCGCGTTCGGCGGGTCCGGTATAGAGCTGGCGCGGGCGGAAGAGGCGCGTCTCCGGGTCCGTGATCATCTCGTTCCATTGCGCCACCCAGCCGACCGTGCGCGCCACGGCAAAGATCGGCGTGAACATCGCGGGCGGCAGCCCGAGCGCGCGGAAGATGATTCCGGAATAGAAGTCGACATTGGGATAGAGTTTTCGTTCGATGAAGTAATCGTCCGCGAGGACGACGCGCTCCAGCTCCATCGCCAGTTCGAGGAGCGGATCGTCATGTTGCCCCAGAGCGTCGAGCACTTCATGGCAGCGTTGGCGCAGCACTTTGGCGCGCGGGTCGTAACTCTTGTAGATGCGATGGCCGAAACCCATAAGCCGGAACGGATCCTTCTGGTCCTTGGCGCGGCGCACTATCTCGGGAATGCGCTCGACCGAGCCGATCTCCTCCAGCGTCTGCAATACACCCTCGTTGGCGCCGCCATGCAGCGGCCCCCACAGGGCGGCAATCGCCGCTGCGGCGCAGGCGTAAGGGTTCGCTCGTGTCGACCCGACGAAGCGCATCGCCGAAGTCGAGGCGTTCTGCTCGTGGTCGGCCTGGATGATCAGCAAGGCTTCGAGCGCGCGGGCCGCCGCGTCGGGCGCGCGGTAAGGCTCGCACGGCACCGAAAACAACATGTTGAGCAGGTTCTCTGCGTAGCCGAGATCATTGCGCGGGTAAACAAAGGGCTGCCCTTGCGAATATTTGTAGGCCATTGCGGCGATCGTCGGCATTTTGGCGACGAGCCGATGTGAGGCGATCATCCGGTGGTGCGGATCGAAGATGTCGAGCCCATCGTGGTAGAACGCGGCCAATGCCCCGACGACGCCGCACATCACCGCCATCGGATGGGCATCACGCCGAAACCCGCGATAGATCGCATGCAATTGCTCGTTGACCATCGTGTGATGGGTGATGTCGCGCGTGAAGTGCGCGAGCTGCGCCGCCGTCGGCAATTCGCCATTGAGCAAAAGCCAACAGATCTCGAGGTAGCTGCATTGCTCGACCAGTGCATCGATCGGGTACCCGCGATACAGCAGGACACCGTTATCGCCGTCGACGTAGGTAATCGTCGAACGGCAAATCCCGGTCTCGCCCAAACCGGGATCGTAGATGAAGTGCCCGATATCTTTGTAAAGCTCGCGAACATCGACCATCGGCGGTCCGATAGTCGGGTGCAGCAGTGGTAGCTCGGGCCACATGTTGCTGCCGCCGATCCCAATTTTCGCCGTCTGCAGATTAGCCGTTGCGCTCATGGGTCCCTCCGTCGATGGAGAGGCCACTAGATAGGTGGATTGACTTGATGTCAAGCTTGATTTAGGAATCAATCTTTATGAGCGCGACGTTGCTGACTGCGCGGCAAGCGGCTGACCGACTCGGGATCAAGCTCGATACACTCTACGCCTATGTCAGCCGCGGCCGTCTCCGCTCGGTCACGGTTCCGGGCTCGCGCGAGCGGCGCTACCGCAATGTGGATGTGGAGGCGCTGCTTGACGCCCGTTCCGGCGTAAGACTGCCGGCCAGCGCCGATCCCGAAGCGCTGATGCCGGTGATCGGCTCGTCGATCTGTCTGATCGAGAACGGCCGCTTCTACTATCGCGGGCGGGATGCCGTCGGCCTTGCCGAGAGCGCCACGGTAGAGGAAATCGCTCGATTGCTGTGGCTCGACGAGGCGGTCTTCGAGTCTGCGGATATAACCGGCCTCCGCCAAACGGCGAATGCGGCGCCGGCCTTCGAACTCATCGAGCGCTGCCAAATCGGGCTCGTCGCGCTCGGCGATGAGGATCTCCCGGCGCTCGATTTAACGCGAGCTCGGGTGGCGCGTACCGGATGGCGCATCCTGCGCGAACTCGTTGGCCGCGTCGCTCCCGCCTTGCCTTCGCCCGATCCGATCCATCGCCGTCTCGCCGCAGCCTGGAGATTGAGTGAGGCAGGAGCAGACCTCGTGCGGCGTTGTCTCGTACTGATTGCCGATCACGAGCTCAACCCCTCGACATTTGTCGCGCGATGCGTCGCCTCGACTGGAGCGACCCCCTATGCCGTGGTGGTGGCGGCGTTGGGCGCGTTATCCGGCCGCTTCCATGGCGGAGAGACCGCGCGAGCAGAAGGCCTGCTCCATGAGATCTACGAAGGCGACGACCCGATCGCGGTGATGGCGGGCCGGCTGGCTCGCGGCGAGCGCCTCCCCGGGTTCGGCCAACCGCTCTACCCTGAGGGTGACCCGCGTGCGACCGCTATCCTCACCGCACTCGCGCAGGCCGCGCCGGAAGCAAACGCGCTGGCGGAGAAGGCTGCCGAAACCGGGTTGCGCCTGATCGGGCGGCGGCCCAATGTCGATTTCGCCCTCGCCGCAATGGCGATTGGGCTGGGGCTTCCCCGCGACAGCGCACTCGGGCTGTTCATTATTGGCCGCACGATCGGCTGGATCGCCCACGCGATCGAGCAATACGAGAGCGGCGTCCTGATCCGTCCGCGGGCGCGCTATCTTGGCCCGCTGCCTGAGGAGGGGGCGCCGGGTTAGTTTACGGTTGGGGATCTCCGAAGATTTTGCCCAACTCGCGGGCGAGGCTGCGGTCCGCGAGATCCGCCGCGATCGTACGGGCGTTGAGATAGGTAGAGCCTACCTTCCAAGGATCGTTGCCTGCAGCGACGAAACGCTGGTACGCGGAAAAGGCGGCCTCGGTATCGCCAAGGATCAACTGCGCTTCGCCTTCCGTGGCATCTAGCCACTCGTCCGTGTCGCACGATGCCCGGCATTGACGACAGATCTCGAGGACCTCGCGCGCGTAGCGGCGGGCGCTTTCCCGATCCTTATGAAAGACGAATGCCAGGAAGGCGAGATTGATGCCGTGATAATAAGCTTGCCGCAAATCGTTGTTTTCTCTGGCGAGAGCATACCCCTTGGTATAGTGGCTCTCGGCGGCGACGGCATCAGACTGGTGCCGGCCCGAGAACAGCCACTTCCGCTTAAGCCGGCCGGCCAGCGTGCCCAAAACGTCACTGTTCAGCTTGTCGTGGTCAGCAAGCAGTTCGTAAGCCTCATCACGCCGGCCGAGGGCATCCAGTGCGATAGCCAAGCGAATTAAGGCCCCGGCATCCAGGTTTTTGGCCTCTGGCAGGTAATCTTTGACAACACTCCGGAAATCTCCCAATTCGATCGCGAGGAGCGCCGAATCGCCGATGTTGCCGGCGGCACCCTTGTTGATGATGCGCTGGACTACGAGGTCCACCACATTCCGATCGGCTGCAGGGGGATGGATCATTGTGACGTGATTGCCCGCGATAACCGCGCGCTGGTCGGCCGCGAACGGCCCGAGCGACGAGTCGGGCGGAACAAACTGGTCGCGCTCGCCCGCTACTGCGAGAAAAGCAAATGGTACTTTGGCGTATTTGCGGGTCCAGTCGGCACGCAGTCGGGCGATAAATGGCCCGCCTTTGGCCATGTCCGTGAGCTGGCGCTTCCAGAATTTGAGTGTACGGGCCTTCAGGAGACCGGCACTCGGGGTTCCGAAGAGGATCACGGCGTGGGTCCGCTCTGCCACCTTTGCCTTGTCGACCAGTGCCTTCTGAACGACGAGCCCACCCATGCTGTGGGCTACTAGAACGAGGCTTTCGTAGCGTTGCAGAGCGCCAAGGTTGAGGTCGGTCGCAAGCCGCTCTGCGATAATATCGAGGTCTGCGTCAGCACTCCAGATGCCGCAAACATCCGGCAGCCAGCTCGTACCAAAAATGATGGTCCAGCTGTCCCACGTAGGAAGTCGCGAATCGCCTGCGATTCGTGGCCCCAGATCGCTCCATGTGCCCACACCCCCGGTGAAGCCGTGGATAAACACGATTGCGGCGCGGTGATTTTCATTGGGCGCTCGAATATGCGCGACAGTAGCGGGCGTCATTTATCCTCCCCAACATGCAGCGCCGGAACCCAAAGGTGAAAGCAGCACGAGACCGCTGTGATGGGGTATAGCGGTGCTTCTGATGATAACTGCGGTGATTCGGTTGCCGAAGTATCGACCATACCATGGATCAACCCTTGTTTACCAAAGTTCCTGCATGCGTGAGTGGGCATCCCTGGTGGGCGTGATTCGGCGATAAAGATGCGCGAGGGCGATAAGACGAATGATAATTCTGGATCCGTGGTGGCGGCTTATTGTTCGCGGGCCAGCCTCAGGGCCCACGTCTTCTGTTCGGGTGATATATCATGGGGGAGAGAAACCTTCTGTCGCGGTCAATTTCGGCCACGACCGCGCGACTTAGAGACGCACATTCAATCTGACCTACAATTATTTGAGCATTACCATCCAGTGCCGAAGCAAGCCAGTTTCGTTCTTCCGGGCAGTGCGCTCACTGCATTTTGCGCGTCACAGTTTCGGGATAAGACGCGGCGATCATCGTCGCGATCGTGGCTTGAAGCCAGGACCTTGTCGGCGAAGCGATAATAACGGTCGCCGCGACAGCTCGCAAAATGGTCCCATTCGTTCGCCAGTCGGTAACCCGATGGAAGTTGGAGTGTAAGCCGGATTTCTGACCGGCGGCGGTGGAAGCGAGCCCCCCGGGCGGAAGGCCTGCTCTCGTGCTGCTGGAGGGCGATGATCCGATCGCGGTGATGGCCGGCCGGCCCCGAGCGAAGAGAAGGGTCGAGCATGCGAGCGCCTACAGCAGTGGAAGCGCCCGATTGGCGCGACGAGATTTTCGCGGCGCTGAAGGCGGCAAAAATCCGCCAGGTCGGTTACGTGCCGGATGCCGGGCATGCCCAGCTGATCGAGCTTTGTCACGATGATCCGGAAATTCGCGCCGTGCCGCTGACGACCGAAGAGGAAGGGGTGGCGCTCGCCGCCGGCGCGTGGCTCGGCGGTCAGCGCACGGTTCTGCTGATGCAATCGAGCGGCGTCGGCAATTGCATCACCATGCTGTCGCTGACGAAGACCTGCCGTTTCCCGCTAGTGATGTTGGTCGCGATGCGCGGCGAATGGGCCGAGTTCAACCCATGGCAGGTGCCGATGGGGTCCAAGACCCAGGCGGCGCTCGAATTGTGCGACGTGCTTGTCTACCGCGCCGAACGACCCGAGGAAGCCGCCGAGACCGTCGCGGCGGCGCTCGATATCGCCTTCAATGGCGATCTCGCCGCGGCGATTCTGCTGTCGCAAAGGCTGATCGGCGCAAAACGGTGGGCGATATGATCGCCAACGAGCGCCGCCTCGACCGCCGCGCCGCGATGCGGACGTTGCTCGAAAATCGCGGCGACCTCCTTCTCGTCACCGGGCTCGGCTCTACCACTTGGGACGCCGCGGCGGTCGGCGACGACGACCGCAATTTTTATCTGTGGGGTGCCATGGGTGCCGCTGCGATGGTCGGGCTGGGGCTGGCTATCGCCCGGCCCGATCGCCGCGTCCTCGTCGTCACCGGCGACGGCGAGATGCTGATGGGGCTCGGCGCGGTCGCGACGATCGGCGTGCAGCGCGCGCCGAACTTGGCGGTCGCGGCGTTCGACAACGGCCGCTATGGCGAGACCGGCATGTAGGCGAGCCACACCGCAGAAGGTGTCGAGCTGGTCGCGATCGCCCGTGCTTGCGGGTTCAAGGAGACTTTCGACATCATCGACGAGACCGGGCTGCGCGACTTCTCCGCTCGGATCCAAAACGCGCCGACCACCTTGTTTGCTTCGATTGCGATCCGTGCCGACGAGCCCCCGCGCGTATTGCCGCCGCGCGACGGTGTCCTACTGAAGACGCGCTTCCGCCGCGCGATCGGCGCGGAATAGGGGCGCCGACCCCGTCAATATCTTGTGTTCGACGTAACCAAGTATAACCATGGCATATCAAGTATCAGGGAAACTTTTTTAGTTTCAAAGCCGCGCATAACCGGTCTCCGAACCGCAAATCGTGAATCTTCAACGGGAGGACTTTGCGAACATTTCAAATCATTTACCATGTTTCCAGTTGATCGATGCGCGCCTGCGTCGCGGGCAAAATATTGCGATCGCGCCACGACGATATACGGGCACCCCACGCCGACCGGGCGAGCGTTACCCCATTGAACTATTATTCCGCGAGGTTCACGCAGACCTCGACAAGCAAATTCGCGCCGAGGCAAAGGCCGAGGGGACGACTTCATATGCCGTGGTTCAGCGCCGCTTCCCCGACGCCTACCGCCGCTTTGTCCAACGCCGCAACGGATCACAGCCGCCTACGTTCGACTGCTAGCCGCCGATCGGCGCGAGGCCCGCGCGATCGACGCCGCACCATTGCGCTACTACGCGAGCGCAATGGAAAAACCCACCCCTAGACCTCTGCCCGCAATTTGTGCATAGCGTTGACCGTCGCGCGGCGGGTGCAGAGGCAAGGTTAATCCCCCGGCTTGTCCCCGGCTTTTGGGGATAGCGCCGATCAAGATGTTGTGTCGCGGACAGGTAAGTAACAATTGTGGCGTCGGCAGTATTAATCCGGCCCTGAAAGGGCCGTTCTATTGCCGATCCCGTGTTTTCTACTGACCCGTTAACGAAGTCTGGCGGCAAGTACCTGATAAATATTTCGAGAAAAGTCCGATAACGGATGTTATGACAAATTTGCCCATCAGGCGGTCACAGCCGAAACAGGGTGCGAGACACAATATCTAGAATCCGACGCCGCCAAGAAAACGCCCCGCCGCTCAGTATTGACCACCGCCCCGGCGCACCGGCTATGCGAGGCTGTCGCGGAGGTGCATCAGGCCAGAATGGCCGCTAGTCGTAGCCCGCCCCGCTGCCTTTTTTTACCAGGGACGCGTCCGGCCTAGCGTTATCGTATGAGGACCATGTTGGCCAGTATATGGGACCTGAATATCAAATATCAGGATTGTTTGTGAGGAGAATGTTAGGCGTCCTTTAAATAGGGGAATGCCATTGGTCGCGTTGAGCTTAAATTGGATTCCAGGAAGACAGGGGAAGTTTTGACAATTGGCAGTCACTCCAATCGTTTGTATTTCAACAACAGTCGGAGAAATCCATGTAGCGGCGGCAATATTGTATGTGGACTGATAATCCCGGTTTTCGCACCAATCATCATCATCGGTATGAGTGCGCCAGTCCCACTCAAGCGTTGACAGGAAAGGATTATGAGGTACGCCAGCTGCAATATCAAAAGTAAAACGTTCTCGGTGATTGTCGTCGGGTTGTTTGTCCTGAAAATACCACAGGCCAGTACCATAAGGTGGTACATTGTTAAGCGGCTGCGATTCGCGGATGTGATCTGTAGTTTGCGCTGCATATAATAATGAGTGTGGGGTCTTCATTATTCGCCCTTCGTGTGAGGTTCCGGTAAGACTGGCCGCAGGAGCGAAATCCCTGTCCTCGCTTTTTCGCATATAAATCGAGAAAGTGCGACCACTCATCGGCGGTTGCAGAAATTAAGACTTTCGTGCACTATCTTGACCCCGTGAAATCAAGAGTTTACGGTTTGCATAAGATATGACCGAAACTCCCGCCGAAAAACACCTTATCGGCTATGCCCGCGTCAGCACCTACGGGCAGACCTTGGACAGCCAGCTTGAGCAGCTTCGCAAGACCGGATGCACGAGCCGCAACATCTACCGCGAGAAGGTGACGGGCGCGCGCCGACCGGCGCGAGCGTAACCGGATGCTCGGCAAGCTGGCCCCCGGCGACATGGTGACGGTGACGCGGATCGACCGCCTCGCGCGCTGCACCTTCGACCTATTCGCCATCGTCAAGCGCATCGTGGACGCCAAGGCGCAGTTTCGATCCTTGGCGGAGCCGTGGGCCGACACCGGCACCAGCACTGGGCGCTTGATGCTCGCCGTTCTCGGAGGCCTCGCGGACGTGGAGCGCGATCTTATCCGCACCCGCACCGCCGAAGGCAGAATCCGCGCCAAGGCCCAAGGAAAGCATATGGGCCGACCCCCTTCCCTCACCCTGGCTCAGAAGAAAGAGGCCATGAGGCGGCGCGCGCAGGGCGCGACGCTCGATGAACTCGCCCGCAGCTACAATGTAAGCCGCGCCACGATTTCGCGGCTCATGGTATCACAGCTTGCGTAAGGAGCGCTTTTGCTTTTCACGGCCTATTTTGACGAGGCCGACACACACGGGCCGTCGCCAACTATTATCATGGCAGCATTTCTTGGTCATGCGCGCCAGTGGGAGATTTTCGGCCGCCGACTGCGTGCCCTTCAGCGCCGCGACGGGTTCAGTATCTTCCACGCGAGTGGTTCAAGAGCAAATCGGGCGAATTCGCAAATTGGCCTGATTACAAATGCATGAAGCTGGTGAATGATCTTACCGAGCTTGTTAGGGACAATTTGACAGAAGGCTTGACGGTTCATCTTGAGCGGGACCGTTACCTAAAGGAATACCGCGCCCCGCCAGTGCCTGCAAAGATGACCCTCGATAGTCAGTACGGATTATGCTTCCGCGCCTGTATGCGTCATCTGCTCGACATCATCATGGCTGATGGCAAGCAGCATCGGTTACAGGTTTTCATCGAGGATGGACATTCTAATGTTGGCGATACGAAGCGTATTTTTGAGGGCTTACGGAGACGGCTAAAGCAGCGGCAAGGCCTTGATCTCTTGGGTGAAATTATCCCTGCAAAAAAACACGAGCAGGCTCTGCTTATGATCGCCGATTTTCTTGCGTCCAGCTACTCCATGATGCGGGCATCTCGGGAGCGTGGCGGCATCGACTACGCTGCCGAAGCTCCGGAACCGCCGAAAGGGCAAGCTGGCCTTACGTTCCTAGAATTTCTCCCAGATTCATTGCGTGCGCTAAAAGAAGATTTTGAGGCAGATCGGCTAGAGACAGCAGCGGCATGGCGCGCACGCCGCGGCATGCTCGGTTGAATCACCGACTGTGCTTCTCTGTGGAAAGAGCACGATTTCGCCGTTTTGACAGCGCATCCTCGACGCGCAAGAAACGTAACATATCCAAAACTCCGCTCCAATGCTCCTTTTCTAGAACTTACCAAATATCAAATTATGGGACTTGCAGAGCCCGCCCGCAACGCGCAAGAAAACACAAACATATTGATCAACGGTGGGACGCCATGAAACGCACCTTCGCCGCCGTCATCTTTTGCCTGCTTTGGGCAGCATCCACCTCGCCCGCGAAATTCCGCAATGGCGCTCTAGCGATTGGATGAACGCATTAATAGTCGATGACAATTGGATTGTACTCGGTTCGAGCAGAAACGACGACAGTGTACACTTGATCAACAAAAGCTTCTATTTATCCGACAAAAACAATCCGGTTGTCTTTATCAGAATCGAAGAAATAGTTCCCCAAACTTTCGCACATTTGAAGTATTTTTCTTTTAGAGAGACTGTCGAGATCGATTGTCCTCACCATAAATTAAGAGAGTTGGAGCAAACACTATTCAGCGGGCGAAATTTGGATGGCGTTCTGCTTACTCGGCCCGTGAAGGGAGAAGCCGGTGAGTGGTCATACCCATCTCCTGACAGCATGGGTGCTGCTCAACTTCGGGCCGCCTGCGCCTTGGCTACGAACAAAGCAGGAAAGGTTTCGCAGTGAAATTTGCCGCCCCCGTCCTATTATTCCTTTTGATCCCAGTGACCGCCGCTTGGCCCTGTCCGTCTCAGCCTAGAGACGGGGCGGCCCGGCCCGTAGCTGAGTAAGCCGGTCACGTATTTGCAGCAGCGAAAACCGCTCTGGGAAAACATGTTGAAATAGATGCAGGCTGCACATTCCCACCTGCGCCGTAGTTTTTAGGGCGTGAAGCACTGTCGTCTCATTGGCGTGTAAGTATATCTGCTGAAGTTCGCGTTTCTCGTTGCCCTCGTTCCACATCATGTTGCTGAGCACGCCACGTAAGTTGGGATGGCCCCCAAAATCAATCGTACGTTCGTAAAGCTCTCCATAGATGCGTGCTAATTCTTTGTCGGTCGCCAAGATAGTTTGTTCCACTTCGACGCCCAAAAAGGCTTTTTTCATAGCTCTTAGCGCGGCGGCGTCATCGTGCCGCTTTAGCCAGGTTTGGCCGAGCGATGGGTTCGCATTGAGATGCAGGCCGTAACCTGCATATTCGAGACAAGACCTAAGCAGTACAAACGTCTCCGGAAGCTGGGTTCCCATTGCAGTGCCACACGCTGCTCGATAAGCCGCGTGCGAACGCACCAGCAGCACCGCTCCCAGAAGGTTTTTCGGATTGGTCAAGTGTTCGGTGATCTTGACGAAACACAGATCGACCTCGCGGATTACACTGTAGAAACCGCCCACATCATTGGCGAAGGTAGCAAATTGCTGGCTACGGACTACCTCTAGAGGAAGTCGGAGAGCTTGTCGCTCCCCCATCCTAGCGGGCGAATTTCCTCTGTCTTTTTCTGAACGCCTTGCATGGGACTTTATCTAGCGAAGCGTGCGACGATTTTCCATAAACGGGAATTATGCGTCTTTTTTGACGGCGGCCGGAGGCGGTGGCAGACTTGTCGACATGCACCGGGGTAGAAAACGACGACGCTCTCAAGTGATCTATCGAGGAAGCGGGCAGGGCCGCGGGGCAGTGTTCGGGGCGCAGGAACCGAGGCCGGGCGCTCGTGTGAACTCCGCGTGCCGATGTGCCGCACGTTGCGCGGCCTTTTCGGCACGTCGAATGTGGTTCCCCGAACAGCATTGCGATCATCGCCGAAGCATCGATGACGATCATTGTTGGTTGCCCGACACGGCGTCCCGCTCGGCCTTGGTCACCGGTCGCGTATCGTAGGCGTCACGTATGCGCCGAGAGAATTCTGCGATGCGGGCGGGGAGGTCGGCAGCAGCCTCTGGTCTCGCCCGTTCGCGAGCCAAGCGCTCGCGCAGCGCCACCGTCACTGCTTTGGTCATGGTCTCACCGGTCAGCGCCGCCAGCATGCGGGCCTAATGGTCGACCCCCTCAGTCTTGATGCCGAGCGCCATGCGGCGTCTTTGAATTCTAGATCTTGTTTCGAGATGCCCGTCGAGACGGCCCGGAAAGTTTAATTCGATCTGACAGAGGTTTAGCGGAGAGGGGATCGGAGCCGATTACCGCGTCTTCAGCGGCGGCAGTGATCGCAGATAGGCGACGATCGCGTCGAGATCGCCCGGGGACATCTTGGCGTACCAGTCGAACGGCATCGTCCGTGTCAGTTTGGTGCCGTCTGCGCGAATCCCGACCGTTATCGCGCGTTTGATCTGCGCATCGCTCCAATCGCCGACGCCGTGTTTTCTGTCCCGGCGGTGATGTTGCGGCTGACGGTTTCTGCGCCGGGCTTGCCGAAATCCGGCAATTCCCGCCCGCCCTGGAAGGCCCGGGTCATATCGAACGGCTCGCCGTCCGCGGGTGGCGTGTGACACAAGACGCAATGCCCGACCGGCCCCGCGAGATAGCCGCCATAGGCTATTTTGTCGGCCCGCACCGGCTCATCGACATGGGTTACGGGCGGACCATAAGCCGGTGGCAACGGCATTTTGTAGCTGGTTCGGGCCACGGCATGGCGCACAGGTTTTAGACTACGCAGATAGGCGGCAATGGCAGAGGCGTCCCGGTCCGGGCGCTTGCCGTCGCGCAATGCCGTGACGATCTCCGCCTCGGTCCACTTGCCGATGCCGGTCTCCGGATCAGACGTAATGTTCGGGCCGACGACATGCCCGATCCCGGCTTCATCGAATTCAAAGCCGCCGGCGAGCGCCATACCCGGCATGACGCGGCCCGCCTTATCCCGCGGCGTGTGGCAGTTGCCGCAAGCTCCAATCGTGGAGACCAGATAAGCGCCGCGCTCAATCAATGTCTCCGCGGCGATAGCGCTCCCGGCCGCTGCGACCAGAGCCGCGGCGCAAATCGCGACCGCCGCCACTAGCGTCATTTTGGTCACGTGGACAGTCTCCCTTGATGCATCTGTTTTTCAATTAAAAGTAGTAGCAACACGACAGGCACCTGGCAAGTGCTCGCACAAACGATGTAGTAGGTTCGGCTTCTGTCGGGCTGCCATTCTTGACGGGGCGGCAACGGAAAGAGGAAAGTTGTCCCCGCACCAAGGAATTTCAAACAAGGAACTCTCATCGTGAGTATCGGAACCTTGCCTCTCTCCCGCTTCACCGTTCTCGATCTGTGTCACGCTCGTGCCGGCCCGACCGCGGTCCGCCAGCTCGCCGATTGGGGCGCCAACGTGATCAAGATCGAGCCGCCGGGCGAGTCGAGGGGTGACGTCACCGGCTCGCGGCGCGAGGGTTTCGATTTTCAGAATTTGCATCGCAACAAGCGCGGCCTGACGCTCAACCTGAAGAGCGAGGAGGGGAAAGCGATCTTCTTCAAACTGGCGGAGAAGGCTGATGTCGTCGTCGAGAATTTTCGTTCGGAGGTAAAGTACCGGCTCGGCGTCGATTATGAGTCGGTCAAGAAGATCAACCCGCGCATCGTCTATGGCAGCATTTCCGGGTTCGGCCAGACTGGGCCCTATGCCAAGCGTCCGGGGGTTGACCAAATCGCGCAGGGCATGGGCGGGCTGATGTCGATCACCGGATTGCCGGGGCAGGGGCCGGTGCGGGTCGGGATTCCGATCGACGACCTCTGCGCCGGGCTG